>Ga0207950_100776_pt1 | contig 9563 bp, 7 predicted proteins | sample Subbio11_8B_AprC_FD_184814 | JGI IMG/M metagenome (GOLD analysis project Ga0207950, IMG submission 184814) | Serpentinite rock and fluid subsurface biosphere microbial communities from McLaughlin Reserve, California, USA - CR11_8B_AprC (SPAdes) | ecosystem: Environmental > Terrestrial > Deep... | reverse complement strand
CGTGTACGGGATCGAGCGCACCGAGGCGCCGGCGATGATGAAGCCGAATTGATGGATCGGGTAGGACGGGTTCGGCACAAGGATGGTGTCGCCCGGGCTCGCGATGGCCTGCGCCAGGTTCGCCAGACCCTCCTTCGAGCCGAGCGTCGCGACCACCTCGCTCTCGGGGTCGAGCGTCACGCCGAAGCGGCGGGCGTAGTAGCCGGCCAGCGCGCGGCGCAGCCCCGGAATGCCCTTGGACATGGAATAGCGGTGCGTGCGCGGGTCCTGCACCGCCTCGATCAGCTTGGCCACGATGTGCGGCGGCGTCGGGCTGTCCGGGTTGCCCATGCCGAGATCGACGATGTCCTCCGCTGCCGCGCGCGCCTTCGCCTTCGCCGCGTTCACCTCGGCGAACACGTACGGGGGCAGGCGCCGGATGCGGTGGAAGTCCTCGGTCATTGGTGCGGTCCGTGCAGGGCGGGCCGCGTCCTATAGAACATGGCCCGCCCCGCGGGTAGCGCGGGATTCAGCGCCGCGGCGGGGGGAGCAGATCGGCGGGCGGGGGCGGGGGCGGCCCGGCGCCGGGGGAGAGGAGCTCGGCCGGCGGCGGGGCAGGCGGGGCGTCGCTCATCGGCTCGCGCGCCGGGGGCGCTGCAACGGGGGCGGCAGCCGGCGCCGCCGTCACGGGAGGCGCGACGGGCACGGGAGCGTCCATCGGGACCCGGGGGAGCGCGCCGAATTGCGGCGGGTCCGGCGGCCGCATGGGCATGCTGCGGTCCCCCGCGGTGCCGGCGGGGCGCATCGGCGCCGGGCGCATCTCGGCGTCGAGGGGGTTGCGGCTGCGCTGGCGTTCCTCGGCGAGCGCGGCCGTCAGCGCGTCGCGCACCGCCGCGTCGGGCACGGCCGGGCGCGGCGGGACGGTGCCGAGGTTGGGGAATGGCGCGTCGGTGCCAGGCGGGGCCTCGCGCCCTTCGAAGGCCGGGCCGACGATGCGGGAGAACACCGGGCCGATGTCCGCGGGACCGGAGCCGGCAGCGCAGGAGGCGCCGAGCAGCCCGAGCAGCGCGAGCGGCAGGCCGTGCCGTGCTTGATCGGCCCGTCCGCGCCTCCTACCCTGCCAAGTCCCTGTCCGACGCGCCATCCGACCGGTCGCTCCGCCCTGTCCTCTCGCGACGCAGCGGTAGCCCGGATCGGCCGGGACGCGAAGGGCGGGTCGCCGCCGCACGTATCGAAAGCGCCCGATGCCAGAGAACGACAATCCCAGCGCGACGTCCTTCCGCCTGCCGGACCCCGCGCTGGTGAGCCGGACCATGGCGGATGTGGCCGAGCGCGGGCAGCGCATCGTCACCGACTTCCTCAAGCGCCAGGCCGGCACGCCGACCGACCCCGATCCGCTCAAGATCGGCAACGCCTTCCTCGAGATGACGACGCGGCTGATGGCCAATCCGTCGCGGCTGGTGCGGGCGCAGCTCGGCTTCTGGCACGACTACCTCACGCTCTGGCAGAACACGGCGCGGCGGATGCTGGGCGACGATCCGAAGCCGGTGGTCGAGGACGATCCGAAGGACCGCCGGTTCAAGGACGATGCCTGGCGGGACCACGAGGTCTTCGACTTCATCCGCCAGTCCTACCTGCTCTCGGCGCGCTACTTCCGCCATGTGGTCGAGGGCACCGAGGGCCTCGATCCCAAGACCGCCCAGAAGGTGGATTTCTACACGCGGCAGTTCGTGGACGCGATGAGCCCCACCAACTTCCTGATGACCAACCCCGAGGTGCTGCGCCGCACGGCGGAAACCGGCGGGGAGAACCTGCTGCGCGGCCTGTCCAACCTGCTGAACGACCTCGAGCGCGGGCGCGGGAAGCTCAGGATCCGCATGACCGACGACACCAAGTTCCGGGTCGGCGAGAACATCGCCGTCACGCCGGGCAAGGTGGTGTTCCAGAACGACCTGATGCAGCTGGTCCAGTACAGCCCGACGACGGAGCAGGTGCTGAAGCGGCCGCTGCTGATCATCCCGCCCTGGATCAACAAGTTCTACATCCTCGACCTGCGGCCGAAGAACTCCTTCATCCGCTGGGCGGTGGAGCAGGGGCACACGGTCTTCGTCATCTCCTGGGTCAACCCCGATGCGAAGCTCGCGGAGAAGGGCTTCGACGACTACATGCTCGAAGGCCCCTATGCCGCGCTCGATGCCGTCGAGAAGGCGACCGGGGAGAAGGGTGCGAACGTCATCGGCTACTGCCTCGGCGGCACGCTGCTCGCGTCCACGCTCGCGCACATGGCCGCCAAGCGCGACAGCCGCGTGAGGTCCGCGACCTTCTTCACCACCATGGTGGATTTCGAGGAAGCCGGCGAACTCGGCGTCTTCATCGACGAGGAGCAGCTCTCGGCGCTCGAGGAGAAGATGAGCAAGGTCGGCTACCTCGAAGGCCGGGAGATGGCCACCACCTTCAACATGCTGCGCGCGAACGACCTGATCTGGTCCTTCGTGGTGAACAACTACCTGATGGGCCAGGAGCCCTTCCCCTTCGACCTGCTCTACTGGAACGACGACAGCACGCGCATGCCGGCGCGGATGCACTCCTTCTACCTGCGCCGGATGTACCAGCAGAACGACCTGGTGAAGCCGGGGGCGATCGAGCTCGCGGGCGTGAAGCTCGACCTGCGGAAGATCAAGGTGCCGGCCTACATCCTGAGCACGCGGGAGGACCATATCGCGCCCTGGACCTCCACCTACCGCGCGACGCAGATCTACAAGGGGCCGGTGCGCTTCGTGCTCGCCGCCTCAGGACATATCGCGGGCGTGGCCAACCCGCCCGATGCCGGCAAGTACAGCCACTGGGTCAACGAGGACCTGCCGCCCGAGCCGGAAGCCTGGTTCAAGGGCGCGACCGAACTTGCCGGTTCCTGGTGGCCGGACTGGCACCGCTGGGTGAGCGGTCTGGACCGCACCATGGTCAAGGCGCGCATCGCCGGCGAGGGCGGGTTGCCGGCGATCGAGGACGCGCCGGGATCCTACGTGAAGGTGATGGCAACCGACTGATAAACCCCGACTCTGCCGAAATCTGCTTGCCCCCACCGCGTCGGGACAAGCAGATTTCGGCAGAGTCGGGGTTTATCAGCGCCCGAATTCCTCGACCTCCGGCATCAGCCCCATTCCGCCCGGGCGCGCGCCAGCGCCCCGGAGCCGGCAGTGCCGAGCAGCGGGCAGGCGAGCAGGATCGGCAACGCCTGCACGGCGAGGCGCAGCCCCGCCTCGCTGTCCGAGGGGTAGTGCACGCCGATCACCTCGCGCAGCCGCGCGACGCGCTCGGCCATGCGCCACAGCGGCGTGTGCGTGATCCGGCCCGCCACGCCGGGCAGGGTGCGGACTTTCGTCATGATGCTGCCCGAGACCTGCGCGACGTTGGCCGCCGTGACCGGCATCCTGGCGCCGCCCTTGTCCCGCCCCCAGGCGACGCCGGGCATCACGGCGGCCAGCACCAGCGCGAGCAGATAGGCCTGCGTCGCGTGTCCGCTCGGGTAGGCGGGGTGGCCGGGCGGGTCGATCGGCGGCATGAGCGCCGGCGCGATCACCGAGGGGCGCGCGCGCCCATGCAGCTTCTTGTGGTGCATCACGATGAACTGCCCGACACGCACCGCCGCGTGGCAGAGCCGGAAGGTCCAGGGATGCGAGCTCGCCTTGAAGGTGAGCACGCCGCGGAAATGGCCGATGACGTCGTCGCGCTGGAGCATCGCCTCGGCCATGGCGCCGGCGCGGAACTCGGCGATCTCCATCAGCTCGGCGATCTCGTGCGCGGTGTCGGCGGCGTTCGGCGGCGGCGGGATGGCGATGCTGGTCCAGGGGGCGGGCGTGGCCTGCGTCACGAACTCGGTCATCACCGCCACCGCGAAATGCGGCGGGCTCCAGTCGGGCATGCGGAAGCCGGGCAGCGGCGGCGGGACGGTCCATCCCTTCATCGCCTGCAGGTCCTGCGGCGGCCAGCGGTTGCCGCGGAACCAGTCCTCGCCGGGGTGCTTGTAGAGTTCGGGCGCGATGCCGATCGGGCGCGCGCTGGAGCGGCTGCGGAAGCCGGCGCTCGAGGAGGAGGAATCCGAGCTGTCGGAACTGTCCGACGAATCCGAGCTGTCGGACGAATCCGCCGCGCCGATGCCGCTCATGGTTCTCTCCCTCTCGTGCCGACCGTCAGTCGGGCAGCCCGGCCGCGCGCAGATCGGCGAGCATGCGCGTGCGGACGGCCGAGTCCCGGTATGGCATGCGCGATGCCGCGTATTCCGCAAGGCTGAATCCCGGCTCGAGCCGCATCAGCCGCGCCGCGGCGTGACCTGCCTCACTCGTCATCCCCGCCGCCTGGAGTGCCGCGATCATCACCCGCAGGTTCGAGGTGAAGTGCGGCGTCTCGGCGTCCGACAGGCGGCACCAGCGCAGCGCCTCGGCGACGTTGCCGTGGCAGTAATGCGCGATGGCGAGCAGGTTGTAGTAGGAGAACAGGTTCTGGTCGAAGGGCGAGAGCCTCAGCCCGTGCTCGGCATTGCGGATCGCCTCCTCCGTGCGGCCGACATAGGACAGCGTCGCCGAGGAGAGCAGCCAGGCCAGCGCGCTGTTCGGGCAGGCCGACAGCGCGCGCTCGAAGAACACCAGCGCGGTGTCGTAGTCGTGGAACAGGTAGGACCGGACATGCCCGTGCGTGGCGAGCGCCAGGCTGTTCTGCCGGTCGAGCTCGATGGCGCGGGCCGAGAGCGTTGCGGCGCGCTCCATGTCCGCGCGCGGCTCGGCGGACCAGCCCTGCCCGACATTGATGCTGTGCCAACGCGCCGCCCAGGCGACCGGCAGGGAGAAGCCGGGGTCGTGCGCCATGGCGCGCTCGAACATCGTCCGCGCCTCGACGAAGCGGTCGCGCTCGAGGTTCTGGATCAGCGCCAGCCCGCGCAGCGTCAGGTCGTAGGCGGTGAAGCTCTCGGGCCGCTTGCGCATCGCCCGCTGCAGCTCGGCCGCGCGCACATGCGGCGCGACGCCGGCGACGATGCGCTCGACGATGCGGTCCTGCAGGGTGAACAGCCCCCCGCCGGTCGCCTCGGCCCGGTCGCCCCACAGGCGCGTGGCGGTCTGCGCGTCCGCCAGCTCGACCTGCACGCGCATCTCGCGTCCGGCGCGCCGCACGCTGCCCGAGACGACGTAGCGCACGCCGAGCGCGCGGGCGACCTCGCGCGGATCGGCGTCGCGGCCCCGCCAGGACAGCGTCGAGGAGCGCGAGACCACCATCAACTCGCGCAGGTTGCCCAGCGAGACGACGATGTCGTCCACCACGCCATCGGCGAAGTAGTCGTCCTGCGGGTCGCCGCCGAGGTTGCGGAACGGCAGGACGGCGAGCGAGGGCAGCGGCGAGACGTCGGGCGGGCTCGGCAGCCGCGCGGGGGGCGTCTCGGGATCGAGGATGAAGGCGCGCTCGGGCTCCGGCAGGTGCTTCAGCGTCACCAGCCCGAGGTCGCGCGGCGGGCGCGGCAGCGCGGGGCCGAGCGCCTCGACCATGGCGGCGGAAAGAAGCAGCCCGCCGGCCGGCGCGTGTTCCTGCAGCCGCGCCGCGACGTTCACGCCCTTGCCGTAGATGTCGTGCGCGGTCGCCGTGACCTCGCCCATATGCGCGGCGATGCGCAGCGCGAGGGTGGGGGCGTCGGGCTCGGCGGCATCGGCCTCGGCGAGGCGGCGCTGGACCTGCAATGCCCAGCCGAGCGCGCCTTCGGGGGTGCGGAACTCGGCCAGCACGCCGTCGCCGGTGGATTTCACGATGCGCCCGTCATGCGCGCCGGCCAGCGGGCGCAGCACGCCGTCGAGCACGGCCATCCAGCGGCGATGCGTCCGCGCCTCCTCGGTGGCCATGAGGATCGTGTAGCCGACCACATCCGCGAAGGCGAAGGCGGCGAATCGGCGTTCGCCCACATCGCTCTCCGCGTTCATGGCCCATGAGAGGTTGTCGGCGGACATCGCCCCAGGATTCCGGTTGCGCGCGTGAGTTGTCTCACGGAGATTTCACGAAACCTGCGGCAAGTGCAAGGATACGGGTGCAGCACGACCGGAGCGACGAGGCATGCCAGCAGATCCGCCCCCCGAGACGCCCTGGCCGCGGTCGGTCCGGCGCGCCTTCGTGGTCCGCCGCGGGCTCGAGCGCTTCACGCCCGAATTGCAGGAGGCCTATGCGAAGGGCGACCCCGCCGCCGTCACGCGGGCGCTGGGACGGCTGGCCGGATTCCCCGGGGCCAAGGGCAAGGGTGGGCTGCCCTTCGTCGTCACCCGCCTGCCGCTGCGCGACTGGCGGCTCGAACTGCAAGGCGACCTGCCCAGGGAGCGCATGGCGCTGGCCCAACCCGGCCCCGAGGACACCGATGCCGCCTTCGGCATCCTGTGCGACGACGAGGCGGCCGCCCGCCTGCTCAGCGAGGCGCTCCGCAGGGCCTTCGGCACGAGCGAGCGGCCCGGCGAACCCGGCGTCGAGATGGCGGAAGGCGACATCCCGCTCTCCCCGGCGCTGCACTGGTGCCCCGGACGCGGCGAGGGCGGCGATTTCGGCACCGAGCCGGACGCGCACCGGCTGATCCGCGCCGACGCCATCGCCGGGCCGGACTATGACGGGTCCCGCGTGAAGGTCGTGATCATCGACCAGGGGTTGAATGCGTCCCGCCTGCCGCCCGGCACCGCCTTCATGGGCGGGTGGTGGACGCCCGGGCTGCCGCTGCCGGGCCAGGCGGCGGAGGGCAACAACCACGGCACGATGATCGCGCGCCGCGTGCTGTCGCTGGCGCCGAAGGCGATGATCTTCGACTGCCCCGTCATCCCGCCGCGCATCGGCTCGAACCTGCCGGGCTTCCTGTCGGACATGCTCGGCCTCATCGGCCGCATGCGCATCGACATCGGCATCCTGGCCGCGGCCGACCCCGCGCTCTGGCGCGGCCGCTGGGTGCTGGTGAACGCCTGGTCCATCTACGACCCGCGCGGCGAGGCGATCGAGGGCGAGTATTCGCACAACCGCTACCACTGGCTCGCCCTCGCCCTGGACACCATGACGCCGTTTGCCGACATCGTCTTCGCGGCGGGCAATTGCGGCGCCTTCTGCCCCGACCGGCGCTGCGCCGAGAGCGTGATCGGCCCCGGGCGCGGCATCCGCGGCGTGCACCTGATGGAGGACGTGCTGACGGTCGGCGGCGTGCGCACCGACGGCATCTGGGTCGGCTATTCCTCGCAGGGCCCCGGCCGCTTCGAGCACCATCCCGAGCCGAGGCTCAAGCCCGATGTCGCAGCACCGGCGCAGTTCCGCGCGCTCGAGAGCCCGAGCCCGATCGCCGGCGGCTCCTCCTCGGCCTGCGGTGTGGCCGCCGGCGTGGTCGCCGCGCTGCGGACGCGGTGGAACTCCACCGCCGTCGCGCCCCGGGCGCTGTTCGACCGGCTGCGCGACACCGCCTGGCAGCTCGACGGCAGCACCGGCTGGTCCGACCGCACCGGGCACGGGATCATCGATTGCGGCGCGGTGGTGAAAAGCCTCGCGAAGGTGTGCGTCCGGTGATGCCGGTCACTCCCTGCGCCGCGCGCTCCGGCCCAGGCTCCGCCGCAAGGCGCCACGAGGGCGCCGGCGGAGGCTTGCGATGCATGCGATCCAGGATCCCCTCCATCCCCACCCGGTGTGGCTGCGCCCCGCCATGACCGAGACCGGACGCGCGCCTTCGCTCACCGACCTGCCCTTCTTCCGCGGCGCCGATGCCGCCGCGCTGGCGACGCTCGGCGCCGCTGCGCGCTGGCGCACGGTCGAGCCCGGCCAGGTGGTGGTGGACGAGGACGAGCCCTCGACCGACATCTTCTTCGTCGCCTCCGGCGCGGTGCGGGTGCAGCTGCGCGCCGCCTCGGGGCGCGAGGTGCTGCTCAACGAGTTCGGCGCGGGCGAGTTCTTCGGCGAGCTCTCGGCGATCGACGGCGCGCCGCGCGCGGCGAACGTGACGGCGGTGGCGCGGTCGCGGCTGTGCATCATCCCGGCGCAGGCCTTCCTCGACTTCGTCTTCGCCACGCCCGCGGCCTGCCATGCGCTGCTGCGGACGCTCGCCGCCAAGCTGCGGCTGCAGACCGAGCGCACGCTCGAGCGCGAGGCGCTGCCGGTGCGGCTGCGGCTGTTCTCCGAACTTCTGCGCCTGTCGCGCCCGCGCAGCGGCGCGCCGGGGGAGCGCGTGGTCTCGCCGCCGCCGCCGCATCACGAACTGGCCGCGCGCATCGGCGCACGCCGGGAAGTGGTGTCGCGCGAGCTCTCCGACATGACGCGGGAGGGATGGCTCGCGCGCGACCGTCGCGCCATCCGCATCCTGCGCGCCGCAGAGATACAGCGGGCCGTCGCGGCGGAGCTGCGCGCGCCCGCCGCCTGATGAACCCAGGCGCCGAAGGGATCCGGGTGTGCCGCGCCGGGTTGGCGGGTGGCGGCGCGCCGGACAACGCTGAAAGCCGGATTCCGAAGGAAGACGGGTTTATCGACGATCCCTGCCTCCCGCGCACGGAGCAGAAGCGCGCCGAGGAATCCAACGGTGCGGCGACCTGTCCCCATGTCTCCGCGGACAATGGCGCGCCCGCTCACCTCCCGTCGCCTGTTCCTGTAGAAGTCTGCACTTGATCTGACGGTCACCCGTGCGCTCGTGCCGCCCGGCGCCGATCAGCCCCTCCACGTCGGCTGGGCTTGCCCCGCTTTCGTGGACACGGTTACGCGGCTCTGTTGCCGCTGAATGGAACGCTGCTTCCTGCTGCTCGGGTGTGATGTAGCCGAGCGCGGAGTGCAAGCGGCGCTTGTTGTAGAAGCCCTCGATGTATTGGAACACGCCGGCCCTGGCCTGGTCGCGCGTCTGGTAGTCGGCCTCCTCGACGAGTTTGCCCTTCGGCGTCGCGAAGAAGCTCTCCATCGGCGCGCTGTCCCGGCAGTGCCCCTGCGGCTCATCGAGCAGAGCATGCCGTGCGCCAGCAAGCGGGCGCGATAGCGATGCGCGGCGAATTGCACGCCGCGGTCGGCGTGGTGGATCAGGCCGGGCAGCGGCCGCGGGCGCGCAGTTCGACATGCACCCGCGGACTGCCATAGCGGCCGCGGCTGGCCGCATGGGCAGCCCGGAGCTCGGCAGCCAGGGCGCGTGGTCGGCAGCAGCCCGCGCGCTCCCGTCCCGGCTTGCCCAGGCGTAGTAGCCGCTGCGGCTGACGCCCAGCGTCTCGCACATGACCTGGACGGGGAAGTCGGCGGCGTGGTCGCGCATGAGCATGAAGCTCACCTCCGGTCCGCCGCCTGGCCGAAGATGAGCGCAGCTCGCTTCAAGATGTCGCGCTCCATCCGGACGCGCTCGATCTCCCTGCGCAACAGGGCGATCTCGGCGGCCTGGTCGGCCGGGCTCGGCCCAACGCGGCGGCGCCGGCGCCGCCGCTCACGCCGGACGAACGCCCCTCAGCCCAACGCAGCCAGGAGCGGACCAGGCGATCCGGCAGACCCAGTTCGGTCGCCACCTGCGAGGCCGGACGACCCCCGCGCATCGCCGCAATCGCCTCCCATTCGAAACCCGTCGGGAAAATTCC
>Ga0207950_100771_pt1 | contig 9612 bp, 14 predicted proteins | sample Subbio11_8B_AprC_FD_184814 | JGI IMG/M metagenome (GOLD analysis project Ga0207950, IMG submission 184814) | Serpentinite rock and fluid subsurface biosphere microbial communities from McLaughlin Reserve, California, USA - CR11_8B_AprC (SPAdes) | ecosystem: Environmental > Terrestrial > Deep... | reverse complement strand
AGCGGGTGTCGATCGAGGGCCATACCGACAGCGTCGGCAGCCAGGCCAGCAACCAGGCCCTGTCGGAGCGGCGTGCACGCGCGGTGATGTCGGCCCTGGTCGGCATGGGCGTGCCGGCCGGGCAGCTGAGTACCGTCGGCCACGGCCCGGACCTGCCGGTGGCTGGCAACGACAGCGCCGGTGGCCGCCAGATGAACCGGCGCGTCGAGGTGGTCTTCGCGCCGGCGGCGGCCGCAGGCGTGGTGCGCCGCTGAGCCGGCGTGCGGCCAGGGCCTCCGGCCCAACTGCCTCAGCCGGGTTGAAGTGACCGCGGCTGCTGAGACCCACCTGCCCGCGGCGATCGCGGGCAGGCGCTGTCCAGCACACCTGTGCTGATGCAGAGGCTGTCTGAACCGCAGTTATGCCGAGGCCGGCGTCGGGCCGTCGAAGGCGATCGCGCCGGTCTGCAGCAGCCGGTGGAAGTCGGTCAGCGGCATCGCGGCCTGCCCGCTGGAGTCGCCGTCGACCCAGCTGAGGGTCGCGTCCATCGCCGTCAGCCGCACGACGCAGGGGCCGACGGGGATCACGATGTTGGTGCCCTCGCCCTGGCGGGAGCTGACCTCGCCGATGACTTGCGCAGAGCGGCGCACCGCGGTGGCCTGGCCCTTGTCCGTGCTGCCGGCCGCGGCGGCTGGCGCGGGCGTCGGTGTGCGGGGCTGGACATGCATGCGGTTCTCCTTGGGCGGTCGATGGTGTGCGCGAGCGTGATCCTGTGCGGCGGCGCCGTCTGTCCGCTGGCGCACGCAGGCCTGTTCAGGCCTGGAGGTCAGGGGCAGTGTTCGGCATCGCACCGACGCCCGGCGCTGGCCCGGCGATGCTGGCCACCACCCCCCGCCTTTGCAACCTGAAGAGAGCCACTCATGACCGCCTCCCCGTTTCCCCATTCCGACCGCACCGGCGCCCCGCAGGCCAGCCTGGGCCAGAACGTCTCGAAGGCCGCCGACGGCGCCGACCACCGCAGCGTGCAGGCCCCGATCGACGCGGTGGCCAGCGGCGTGGGCCAGGTGCGTGCCAACGCGATGCCCGCGCTGCAGGAGCTGGCCGTCGGCGCCGGGCACCTGGCGCGCGATGGCGCCTACGCCGTGCGCGAGCGCGCGCTACGGCTGCGCGCCATCAGCAGCGACTACGTGCGCGGCCATCCGCTGCAGACGGTGATGATCGCCGCCGGCGTCGGCGCCGCGCTGGCCCTGCTGCTGAGCATGCTCACGCAGCGCACCCCCACGCGCTGAAGCGGGGTCCTCCCCATGTGACGTCCGCGCACGGCGCACCCGCCAGCGCGGGCCGTCGGTGCGCTGCCGCACCGACGCCGGCCTCGGCGTGTGCCACGCTGTGGGCATGGATCACCGCACAGAGCCGGCGCCCGAGCCCTTGTTTCACGAGGACTCCGGCGCCGTGCGCTGCTGGGTGCCGATGCCGGACGGCGCCCTGGTGGGCGCGATCGTGCGCCGCGAGTTGCTGCACCATGGCTTCGGCGGCCGGTTCGACGGCGGCGATGCGCTCGACACCTTCCACGCCCACCGCCACGCGATCGAAGCCGCGGTGCGCCGCCGCGTCGCCGGCGGCTCGCTCGAGCCGGTGCTGCTGCGCGAAGCCGACCTGCGGCCGTTGGCCGGCGCGTAGGTCCGCCGCGAGCGCAGCCCATGCGCCGCCGCTGCGGCACGGGCGGCCGCGCCGGCGCAGCTCCGGTGCCGCCAACGTTGCGCACGCCTGCGGCTGCAGGCGGTGCATCGCGCCAGGCGGGCTGCCGACCCCGGCGCCCACGGTCGCAGTGCAGGGCCTGACAAGTTTCGGCTGGGTGCGGCAGCGCACCGACGGCGACGCCGTCGCCGCCTAGAGTGAGCCCATGCAAACACCGATGAGCACGACCATGAAGCTACGCCACCTGTCCATCATCGCGCTGTCGGCGCTGGTCCTCGCCACCGCCTCCGGATGCGCTGTCGTCCGCGGTCAGTCGACGGTCGGCGCCTTCGTCGACGACACCGCGATCACCCTCGCGGTCAGGGCCCGCTTCGTCGAGAGCGAGGCCGTCAACGCCGGCGCGATCGGCGTCGAGACGCTCAACGGCACCGTGATGCTCTCGGGGTTTGCCACGAGCAGGGCCGAGAGGGTCGCCGCCGAGGGGCTGGCCTGGCGCGTCGCCGGCGTCCAGCAGGTCAAGAACCAGATCGTGGTCCGACCCTGAACGCGAACGAGCGAGGAGCGACGACATGAACTGGGAACAGATCCAGGGCAACTGGAAGCAGCTCAGCGGCAAGGCCCGCGAGCAGTGGGGCAAGCTCACCGACGACGACCTCGATGTCGTCGCCGGCCGGCGCGAGCAGCTTGCCGGCAAGATCCAGGAGCGCTACGGCGTGGCCAAGGAAGAAGCCGAACGCCAGCTCGCGGCCTGGGAGCGCAAGGCCAGCGACAGCTGGCTGAAGAAGTAGCGCCGTGACCGCGGGCTGGACCGCGGCAGGCTAGCGCCCCGGCGCGGCTGCGTCGTCGCCCAGCAGGCGGTCGTACTCGGCCTTGATGACGGCGTGGCATTCGCACGCCCGCTGCTCGATACCGGGCCGGTCGAGCGCTGTGACGTGGCCGCGCCGGTACTCGATCAGGCCGGCGCGCTGCAGCGCCAGCGCGGCCTCGGTCACGCCCTCGCGGCGCACGCCGAGCATCTGCGCGATCAGGTCCTGCGTCACCACCAGCTCGTTGCCGGCCATGCGGTCCAGATGCAGCAGCAGCCAGCGGCACAGCTGCTGGTCGATCGAGTGGTGACGGTTGCACACCACGAGCTGCGCCATCTGCGCGATCAGCGCCTGCGTGTAGCGCAGCAGCAGCTGCATCACCGACGGCGAGCGTGCAAACTCGGCGCGCAGCGCCGCGCCGGGCATGCGCCACCCCGCTCCGGCACTCTGCACCACCGCGCTGCCGGTGGTCGACCCGGCGCCCATGAACAGCGGCACGCCAACCACACCATCCCAGCCGACGACCGCGATGCCCGACGAGGCGCCGCTCTCGGTGACGTACATCAGCGACACGATCGCCGTGGTCGGGAACCAGGCGTGCGTCATCGGCGCGCCGGACTCGTACAGCACCTGGCCGAGCGGCATCGCGACCGGCTCGAGCAGTGGCCGCCAGCGCAGCCAGTCGGCGGCGGACAGACCCGCCAGCAGCCGGTTGTGACGCGGCTCGACCGGCGCTGGCCGGCTGTGCAGAGCCACGGGCTGCCTAACCATGCACACCCAGGCCGGCGGCGGCATCATGGCCGGGCGCGGCAGCGGCAGCGCCGGCCGGCGCTGCCGGGTCGACCGGCCCCTGCCCGGCCAGCGGCAGCGTGACGACGAAACGGCTGCCGCGCCGGGTGCCCTCGCTGTGCGCTGCGATGTGGCCGCCATGCGCATGCACCAGCGCGCGCGCCACCGCCAGCCCGACGCCCAGCCCGACGCCGTGGAAGTCCAGCGCGTGCAGGTCGAGCGCGAAGGGCTCGAAGACTTCGGGCAGCGCCTCGGTTGCGAGGCCCATGCCGTCGTCGGTGACGGTCAGCGCCACCGCTTGGTCGAGCACGGCCAGCGTCACGCCGATGTGCCCGCCGTCGGGCGTGTGGGTGCAGGCGTTGTCGAGCAGGTTGGCGACGATCTGCTCCAGCCGGGCCGCATCGCCGACGACGCCGATCGGCGCCGCCGGGGCCCGCCACGCCAGACGCAGCCGGTGCCGCTGCAGCGTTGGACGGAAGACGGCGACGGCGGCCTCGGTCACCGCGGCCATGTCGACCCAGCTGCGCTCGAGCACCAGACCCGTGCCTTCGTCGGCCGCGCTGTCGACCAGCCGGGCGACCAGGCGCGACATCTGCACCATCTGCTCATCGATCACCTGGCGCACGCGCGGCAGCAGCGGCGCCTCGCCGGGCAGGCGGCCGAGCATCGTGGTGGCGATGCGGATCGGCGCCATCGGGTTGCGCAGCTCCTCGGTCACCGCGTGCATGAACGCGGCCTGGCGCTGGCGCGCCTGGTCGGCGGCGTCCTGCAGGGCGCGCGCGCCGAGCGCCGTCAGCAGCAGCCGCTCGTTGACCTCGCGCAGATCCGCCAGGCGCCGCGCGGTGGCCATGGCGGCAGCGGCCGGGTCGGCCGCATCGGCGGCGGTGGCGCCAGTGGCGCCAGTGGCGGCAGTGGCTTCGCCGGCACGCCCGGGCGGTACCGACGCCGCCGCCGGCGGTGCGGCCGCGGTGGCCGGCCCGGCCGCGGCCACCACGGCGGCACGGCTGCGCTTGCGCGTGTACATCGACGCGTCGGCCAGCGCCGTCAGGGTGTCCAGGTCCTCGCCGTCGTCGGGGTAGACGGCCACGCCGATGCTGGCCGACAGCTGCACCGGCCGGCCCTCCAGCGTGGCCGGCGCCGCCAGCGCCTCGGCCAGCTTGTCGGCCACCACCGCCGCGTCGGCCGGCTGCTGCAGCTCGGACAGCAGGATCAGGAACTCGTCGCCGCCGTGGCGGCTGACGGTGTCGATCTGACGCACCGCCGCCGCCAGCCGATCGGCGGCCAGGCGCAGCACGCGGTCGCCGAAGGCGTGGCCGTGGCGGTCGTTGAGCTGCTTGAAGTCGTCCAGGTCGACGAACAGCAGCGCCAGCCTCGCGCCATGCCGGCGGGCGGCCGCCACCGCCTGGCCGAAACGGTCGACCAGCAGGCGGCGGTTGGGCAGCCGCGTCAGCGCGTCGAGCGTGGTCAGCCGCTCGGCTTCGGTCAGCGCCGCGGCGGCGGTGTCGACCTGTTCCTGGCTGGCCAGCGCGGCCATCAGCAGCTGCTCGTTGGCCTCGACGAGCTGCGCCGCGCGCGTGTCGTCGAGCCGCGTCTCGGCGGCGACGACGTCCTGCAGCAGGCGCACCAGGGTGGCCTGCAGGGCCTCGATCTGGACGCCCAGGTGCGCGCGCCGGCGCTGGGCACCCGCCAGCGCCGCGTCGCCTTCGTCGGGCGCGGGATTTACGCCGTCCATCGGGCCGCCATGCCGGTGCGCGTCCAGGGCTGCATGCGTGGGGGCCGTGCCGTGCTCAGCCCGCCGCCGGGCCGGCCTTGGACGGTGTGGCCGGCGGCGGCTTGCGCGTCGGGCGGCCGCCGAGCAGGCCCTCCTGGTCGGGCAGCATCGCGCCCACCTGGATGCCCTGGTCGTCGATGCGGTAGAGGCGCAGCTCGCTGGAGTGGTCGCTGGCGCGCACCTTGACGACCGCCATCACGCGCTGCAGCCGGCTGTCGACCTCGATGTAGCGCTGCACGATGATGGCGTCGGTCAGGAAGGCCGCGCCGTAGGGGCTGAAGCGCAGGTCGGTGTAGCGGTCCTCGAGCTCCGAGGTCATCAGCACCGTCAGGCCGGCGCGCGACAGCGCCGTCACCAGGCCGAGCAGCGACTCGCGGAAGTCGGTGCGGAAGGAGGGCGCCAGCGCCAGCTCGAAGCCGCTGAGCGAATCGAGCACCACGCGCCTGGCCTGCAGCCGCCGCGCTGCGGTCAGGATCTGCAGCACGACCTCGTCGATCGACAGATCGGGCTCCCGGCTGTCGATCAGCGCGACCTGGCCGCGGGCGATCAGCTCGACCAGCACCGGGTTGCGGGCGCGGTTCGGGTGCTGTTCGAAGGCGGCGACGACGCCGGTCTCGCCCTGGCGCGCGCCCTCGGCGAGGAAGCTCGCGGCCAGGATGCTCTTGCCCGAGCCCGAGGGCCCGGCGACCAGCAGCGAGTAGCCGCGCGGCAGGCCGCCGCCGAGCATCTCGTCGAGCGCCGGCACGCCCAGCGCGGCGCGCGTCGCCGGCGCGGCCGACGCGGCGCCTTCGGCGGCCCGCATCGCGTCGGCGGCGAGGAACTGCGCCGGCGCGAAGATGCGCACGCCGCTGCCGTCGATGCGCAGGCTGTGCAGGCCCGGCAGGCTGGGCTGGCCGCGCATCTTCATGATCTCGATCTGGCGCGCCATCGAGTTGCGCTGCACGCTCCGGCGCAGCCAGATCAGGCCGTCGGCGACGGTGAACACCGGGTTGGCGTCGGTCTCGTCGAAGTACTCGCCGATCAGGAAGGTCGTCGCCTGCCAGCTCGTCATCTGCATGCCCAGCTGCTGCACGAACAGCTGCAGGCTCATCGGGGCGGCTGCGGGCGCCAGGCCCGGGCGATCGCCGGCCTGCGGCCCGGCGGTCGGGCGCTCGCTGGCGAAGACCACCGAGCGGAACGAGTCGACGAAGACCAGCGCGGGGGCGTGCGCCGTGACCTCGGCGACGATGCGCGCCAGCACCTGCGCCAGGTCGCCCGTCATCGCGTCCTCGGACAGGCTGACGAAACGAACGCTGCGGTCGATGGCCGCATCGTCGAAGAAGGCGAACTGCTGCTGGTAGCGCAGCATCTTCAGCGGCGGCTCGCCGAGCACCGTGAAGTAGATCGCCGGCCGCTCGGCGGTGGCCAGCGCGAACATGATCTGGTGCGCCAGCGTCGTCTTGCCGCTGCCGGGCTGACCGCCGATCAGGTTGAACGAGTACTCCGGCAGGCCGCCGCCGAGCACCTCGTCGAGGCCGGGCACGCCGGTGGCCAGGCGGCGGATGGTCGCTTTGCGGGTCATGGGGAGCTGTCCTCGGCGGTGGCGGGGTCGGTCGGGCGGGGCCAGACCTCGCGCAGCAGCCGGTCGGTCAGCGAGGTGCCGATCAGGCTGGAGAGCAGGTCGCGGAAAACCTGCAGCAGCGCGCTGCCGCCGGCTGCCGCCTCGGCCGGCGGCTGGTTGACGAGCGCCGCGTACAGCGCCGACGGATCGATCGCGTCCGGCGCAACGGGGTGACCGCTGGCCAGCCAGGGGTGGCGCGTCGACGCGAGCGCCAGGCTGCGGTCGTAGAGCGCCGCCACGCCCCGCTGGCCGATGATCGGGTGCAGCGCCTGGTCGATCTCGTGCCAGACGGCGAGCACGGCGTCGGCGACCTCGCCGGCGTCGACGTCGCCATGCGCCGCCAGCCGCCGGTCGAGCGGCTCGGGCCAGCGCCGAGCGGGTTCGCTTGTCGATGCCATGGGGCGCAACCTGATGGCGATGGTCTACCCCATCCTACACCTGCGCATGGCCGGCCCGGCAACGCGCAGCGCGGGCGGGCCCAGGCGGCTCACGCCGCGCGCGCCAGGCCAGTGGCGCGGCGGGGCGCAAACAGCCCGCAGATCACGGGCGCTGGACCGTGCCCCGCGACGCTGCGCCGTCGGTGGCCACGCCGTAGTAGCGGTCGATTCCGGCCTGCCAGGTCGGGTCGGCCATGTCTGGCCAGCGGTGCTTGTCGAAACCGGGCGCATGGTCGAGCTGCGCCTTGTCGACGTCGAGCACGAAGCGCTGCTCGTCGGTGTCGAGCCTGAGCGCGGCCCAGGGCACGGCGAACAGCTTGCCGCCGATTCCCATGAAGGCGCCGAACGACAGCACGGCGTAGCTGACGCGGCCGCTGCGCATGTCGATCATGATGTCCTTGATCTCGCCCAGGCCCATGCCGGCCCGGTCGCAGACCTCGTTGCCGACCAGCGTGGCGCAGCCCATCAGGTGCGGGCCGGGGCCTTGGCGCGGGTCGGGGCCGGCGTGGCTGGCGGCGGCGTCGTCGGCGGGGGTCTGAAGCAGGTCCTGGGTCATGGTCGGCTCCGGTGGGGGAGAGGTGAAGAGCAACGGAAGGGCAATGGAGGTCTTCAGCGCCTGCGGCCGCCGAAGACCAGTAGCAGGCTGCCGCCGGCGATCGCGGCCACGCCAGCCCACAGCGGGATGTTGACGCTCTGGCGCTCGGACACCGACAAGGCGATCGGCCCGAGCTGGGCCCGATGGGTCTGCTGCGTGAAGTCGAAGCCCCCGAAGACCACGGCCAGCAGCCCGGCGACGATCAGCGCCAGACCGACCGCGCGGATGGCGTTCATGCGGCTTGCTGGCGGCTCACAGCCGCCGGCCCTGGATGACGCGCAGCAAGATCACGATCAGCGCGATGACGAGCAGCACATGGATGAAGCCGCCCATCGTGGTCGCGGTGAGCAGGCCCAGCAGCCACAGGAGGACGAGAACGATGGCGATGGTTTGGAGCATGGGAGCCTTTCTGTCGGGCATGACCGTCAGGGCCGGGGCCCGCCGCTGCGCCGGCCTGCCCGCGAACCGCCGTCACGGCGATCCGATGCTGAGGCGCGCGCGACACGCCGTCTGTGCGTCAGCGCACGCAGCGCCGAGCCGGTGTCGATTGCGCGCCGCTGCGGCCTGGCTCGACTTCTTCGCGCGTCATGGCGTCATTCGCGCCTGGCGCAGCAGGGCGCTGCGCTCCTGCTGCGAGACCAGACCGGACAGTGGCGAGACACTGCGCAGCACACAACCGTGCTCGTCCTCGGCACAGACGCTGCGCTCCATCGCGTCGACGCCCTGCGCGATGAGGCCCTCCCACTCGTCCCAGTAGGCATCCGACCGCGTTGCGCCGGCCTGCAGACGCCACCTGGCCAGCCGCGCAGCGACCTCCTGCATTCGATGCGGATCGGCGCGCAGCCTCGCCAGCGCCAGCTTGTGCGCCTGGAGCAGGAAGCGGTCGATCTGCTGCTGGCGATTCATGCGGCTGATTATCCCGCCGCCACCCGGTTGATGGCCCGGTGGAGCGTGCCGGGCAGGCCCTGCGGCGCCGGCAGCTCGCCGGCCGCGCTGGCCGACAACCGGACGGGCTGGCGCCCGCGGGACTCGGCGTCAGCCGCCGACCACCCCGCTGCGGCGCAGGAAGCCGTCGACCAGGCGCAGCCGGGCCTGTGGGTCGGGCAGCAGCATCAACTGGTGCCGGGTCGCCAGCGGCAGCGGCAGCAGCTCGCACCAGCGGTTGGCGACCCAGCCGGCGTCGTCGAGCCGCAGCGGGGCGTCGAACGGCTGCCTGTCCTGCGCGGCGAGCGCGGCGATGGCCTGCGCGAGCGCCTGCACGCTGGCCGCCAGGTCGGCCGCCGGGGCGCAGGCCTGGTCGTCGGGCAGCCAGTGCACCGGCGCGAGCCACAGGCCGTCGGCCTGCTGGCGCGCCGCGCCGGCCAGCGCGAAGCGCCGGGTGCCGCTGGCGCGCAGTTGCAGCAGGCCGGGCTGCGCCGCGTCGACCTCGTCGATGCGCGCGAGCGTGCCGGCGGGCTCGAAGCGGACCGGCTGCGCCGCATCGCGGACCTCGCCGCCGGCGCTCAGGCAGACCACGCCGAAGCCGCTGCCGCCGCGCAGGCAGCGGCTGACGAGGTCGAGGTAGCGCGTCTCGAAGACCTTGAGCTGCAGCCGCGCGCCGGGAAACAGCACCAGCCGCAGCGGAAACAGCGGCAGTTCGGCGGCGGCTGCGCTCACTGGGGCACCCTCGGGCCTGCGGCCCGGTCCCGCCGAGCGGGAATGAGCCCCTTCGGGCGGCCGGGCGGGGCTCAAGCGCCGACCCCGAGCTCGCGGTGGCGCACCAGCGCCGGGCGCTGGCTGCCGAAGCGGCGCGCGAGCATCTCGACGAAGTACACCGAGCGGTGCTGGCCGCCGGTGCAGCCGATGGCCACCGTCAGGTAGCTGCGCTGGTCGGCGTCGAACGCCGGCAGCCAGCGCGCGAGGTAGGCCTCGATGTCCTGCAGCATGGCGACCGCCTC
>Ga0207950_100769_pt1 | contig 9654 bp, 8 predicted proteins | sample Subbio11_8B_AprC_FD_184814 | JGI IMG/M metagenome (GOLD analysis project Ga0207950, IMG submission 184814) | Serpentinite rock and fluid subsurface biosphere microbial communities from McLaughlin Reserve, California, USA - CR11_8B_AprC (SPAdes) | ecosystem: Environmental > Terrestrial > Deep... | reverse complement strand
CCCGGCCCGCAGCACGGGGTCCGGCCGGCCCGCACGGCAGGCGGCGATGGCGCGGGCGAGGAATTCGGCCGCCGCGCCGGCCCGGTTGCCGCGCCCCCAATGCGCGGCATAGGCGCCGAGATCGGCCTCGAGCAGCCCCGGCGCGTCGAGGAAGCCGCCGGCGGGCGGCGCCGCCGCGAAGCCCTGTTCGGCGAGGAAGGCGAGGAAGTCGCGTGGCTCGAGGAAGGCGATGGCGTTCGAGCGCGGATGGCCCGGGTCGAGCGTGCCGATGAGGAAGCGCGGCCGGAACAGCGCGAGCCGCCCGACCTTGCCGCCAAGGCAGTGCTCGGCGAGGCGCGTGCCCGGGCCGCGCGCCAGCACCGCGACCTCGGCGCGGATCGGCGGCAGGATGTCGAGCAGGTGCATCGCGCTGCCCTCGGCCATGACGATGCGCTCGGCCCCCGTCAGCGCGGCGATCTGCGCGGCGAGCGGCAGGGTCTCGGGGCGCAGGATGCGGTAGCCCTCGGCGGCGAGGGCGGCCTCGATCCACGCCTCGCCCACGCAGCGCCCGGTCTGGAGGTGGCCGCGCAGGATGGCCAGGCGCGGCGCCTCGCCCTGCGGGTTCAGCAGCGCGGGCGGCAGCCGCGCGCCGAAGGCGGCGCCATGGGCGGGGTCGGCCGGGCAGCCGAGCAGCCGGCCGGGCTCGCCCAGCAGGATCTCCTCGACGATGGAGGGCGCGGTGACCACCGCCGCCGGCCGCGCGCCGATCAGCCCGAGCCAGTCGGCGACGTAGCGCGGCAGGGCCGCCGCGCGCGCGGTGGCGACGAACAGCGGCGTGAGATCCGGCCTCTCGTGCAGCACCCAGAGGCGATGGACGAACTCGCCCAGCATGTGCCCGAAATGCTCCACGCAGGGCCCGCCATAGGCGAAGCGGCCGGGCAGCGGCGCGAAGGGCGTGCCGGGCGGGGCGCAAGCCGGCCCGCGGGCCCACAGGCCGCCGCCGCGCAGCGGCATGTGGACGAAGCCCGGCGCCGCCTCCGGGAAGATCGGCCCGCCCTCGAGCAGGCCGCCGGGCAGGGCGGGGCGCCATCGGCGATAGGGCAGGATGGGCAGGTCGCGCAAGGCGGCGGCGCGCAGGGTCCGGCCGCCCGCGCTCACCCGCCCCGCCCGGAAGGGGGCAGCGCCTTCATCGCCTCGGTGGTGTCGAAGTCGCGCAGCACGGCGTCGTCGGCCATCTCGACCTCGACCATGCGGTCGGCGTGCCTGCCCACCAGGTGGCGCGCGCCGACATCGCCGGTGATGCCGGCCATCTCCGGCAGGAATTCGCGCGACCACAGCATCGGATTGCCCTGCTTGCCCCGGAAGGTCGGCATGACGATGGCGCGGCCCTCCTCGGGGTCGAAGGTGGCGATCAGGCGGTCGAGCATCGCACCCGAGACGAGCGGCATGTCGCCGAGGCAGACGAGGAAGCCCTCCGCCTCGGGCGGCAGCGCGGCGAGGCCCGCCCTGAGCGAGGCCGAGAGGCCCTCGGCATAGGTCTCGGCATGGGCGAACAGCACGGGGCGGTTCGACAGCGCCTCCTCCACCCGGTCGCGCTCGTGGCCGGTCACCACGATGACCGGCCGCGCATGGGAGGCGAGCACGTTGTCCACCACGCGCGCGACCATCGGCGTGCCCTGGCTGTCGGCGACCAGCAGCTTGTTGAGCGGAGCCATCCGGCGCGAGCGCCCGGCGGCCATCACGATCGCCGCGACCGTCCGCGCGCGGCGGGGCGCGAGCAGCGGCGGGGGGGTCTGGGGGGCCTGTTCGCGCGGCAGCGGGCGGAGCTCGATCTCCTTCAGCAGCCCGCCCACGCCCATCCGCATCACATCCGCCGCCGCGACCTTCAGCCCGGCGAAAAGGCGCTGGAGCACCCAGTCGAAGCCGTTGAGCTTGGGGCTGCGGGCGCAGCCGGGCAGGACCATGGCCGGGATCTCGCCGATCCGCCCGAGGCAGAGCAGGTTCCCCGGATCCACCGGCATGCCGAAATGCTCGATGGCGCCGCCCGCGCGGAGGATGGCGGCGGGGCCGACATCGCGCCGGTCCACCACCGCCGAGGCGCCGGCGATCAGCAGGATCTCGGCGCCGGCGCGCTTGAGCCGGCCGAGCGCCTCGGCGACCGGGCCTTCCTCGTGGCGCGCGCGCTCGACCGGCAGCAGCGTGCCGTGCAGCGCGCCGACGCGCGCGGCGGTTGCCTCGATCGCGCCTTCCATCACGCTTTCCTTGATGCCCGGCAGTTCCGTCAGCACCAGCCCGACCTTGAGCGGGCGGAAGGGATGGATGGCGAAGGCCGGGCCCGCGCCGCCGCGCGCCACCGCCTCGGCCACCGCGAGCACCTTGCCAGGCACGGCGAAGGGGATGACCTTGATGGTCGCGATCATCTCCTTCGCCGTCACCATGGTGTGGTTGGGCAGGGTCGCGACGGTCAGGCCCTCGTCCACGCCGTTGATCGCGTCGATGCGGCGTTCGTCGAGCACGAGCAGCCCGGCGGTCTCGGCGAGGAGGTTCACCCGGCCGGTCGCGGCGCGCGAGCGGGCGATGTGCGCGGCGGTGAGCGCGGTGGCGAGGCGGTCGGCGGCATCGTTCTCCGGCACGTCGCCGGCCTCGAGCCGCGCGGCGATCACGTCGCGCCGCCCCGCATCCCGCAGCGCGGCGACCGCAGCCTCGTCGAGCACGGAGCCCTTCTTGAGCACCTTGCCCGGCAGGCGCAGCGAATGGGCGAGGATGGCGCCCTTGGCTTCATCGAGCGGCGTCGGGCCGAAGATCATGCCGAGATGCCGATGCTGACGCGCGGTTCCGGTGCGGAGGGCGGCGGGCGCGGCAGGCCGAGGGCCGCGCCGCGGCGGGCGGCGACGATCTCGGCCATGACCGAGAGCGCGATCTCGGGTGCGGTCACCGCCGCGATGTCGAGACCCACGGGGGCGTGGATGCGCGCGATCGCCCCCGGGCCGTGGCCGAGTTCGGCCAGCCGCGCGAGGCGCTTGGCATGCGTCCGGCGGCTGCCCAGCGCGCCGATGTAGAAGGCGGGGCTTCGCAGCGCGGCGTCGAGCGCGGGGTCGTCGAGCTTGGGGTCGTGGGTCAGCGTCACCACGGCGGTGCGCGCATCGGGCCTGAGCGCGGCCATCGCCTCGTCGGGCCAGTCGGTGTTGAGCGTGACGCCGGGCAGGCGTTCCCCGGTCGCGAAGGCGCGGCGCGGATCCACCACGATCATCTCGAAGCCGAGCGGGGCGGCCATGGGCGCCATCGCCTGCGCGACATGCACCGCGCCGACGACGATGACGCGCAGCGGCGGGTTGTGCGGATGGACGAACCAGGCCTCGCCGTCGAGGGCGACGTTCGACGCCTTGTCGCTGCCGAGCGCGGCGCGCGCGGCCTCGGCCAGCGCGGCGGGCAGGGCCTCCTGCGGCCAGAGATGCTGCGCGCCGTCGCTCAGGCGTGTCAGCAGCACCACCGGACGCTGCGCGGCGCGCTCGGCCTGCAGCCGCGCGAGGGTTTCGGCCTTCATGCCAGCGGCTCCACGAAGACCTTCACCTTGCCGCCGCAGGACAGGCCGACTTCCCAGGCGCGTTCGTCCGAGATGCCGAAATCGAGCAGTTGCGGCGTGCCGGAGGCCATCGCCTGTTTCGCCGCATCGGCCACCGCGCCCTCGATGCAGCCGCCCGAGACCGAGCCGGCGAGCCGGCCCGAGGCGGTGACGGCGAGGCGCGAGCCGGCCGGGCGCGGGCTGCTGCCCCAGGTCTCGACGACGGTGGCGATGGCGACCTGCTCGCCCTGCGCCTTCCAGGCTGCGGCAAGGCCGAGGATGTCCTCGGCGTGGCTCGTGTCGTGGCTCATGCGGCCATCCTTCCGCGCTGCGCGGCGTGGCGGTCGGACAGGGTCGCGACCAGGTCACGCAGGCTGTTCAGGTTATGCACCGGGCGGAAATCGTCCACATGCGGCAAGATCGCCCGGATGCCCTGTGATTTGGGCTGGAAGCCGGCGAATCTCAACAGCGGGTTCAGCCAGATCAGCCGCCGGCAGGAAGCGCGCAGCCGCCCGGCCGCCTCCGCGAGGCCCTTCGCACCTTCGCGGTCGAGCCCGTCGGTGATCAGCAGCACCACCGCCCCCTGGCCGAGCACGCGCCGCCCCCACAGCCGGTTGAACAGCGCGAGCGATTCGCCGATGCGCGTGCCGCCCGACCAGTCCGGCACGATGTGCGCGATCGTCTCGAAGGCCACTTCCGCGTCGCGGTGCTTCAACTGGCGCGTGATGTTGGTCAGGCGCGTGCCGAACAGGAAGGCATGGACGCGGTCGCGGTCGTTGGCCACCGCATGGAGGAAATGCAGCAGGATCTGCGCGTAGCGCGACATCGAGCCGCTGATGTCGCAGAGCGCGACCAGCGGCGGCGGGCGCGTGACGCGGCGGCGGCGCGCGAGGTCGAGGATCTCGCCGCCCGCGCGCAGGCTCAGGCGCAGGGTCGCGCGCAGGTCGGCCGAGGGGCCGCGCGGGTCGGGGCGGAAGCGGCGCGTGCGCCGTTCGTCGAGCGGCAGCACGAGGCGGCGGATCTCCTGCTTCGCGGCGGCGATCTCGGCGGCCGACATGGCCTCGAAATCCATCTGCCGGAGGCGCTCGCGCTCGCTGACCGTGAAGGTCATGTCGTGCCGCGGGGGCGGTTCCCCGGGGGGCTTCGGCTTGGGCGCGTTCTGCTGCATCGCTTCGGCGAGGCGGCGGGTGGCGGGGGGGGCCTTTTCGTCCTTCGGCCTGTCGCCATCCATCAGCGCCATGGCCGCGGCGTGGGCGGCGGCCTCGGGGTCGCGCCAGAACAGTTGGAAGGCCCGGTCGAAGAGTTCGAAATGCTCGCGCCGGTGGACCATGACGGCGCGCAGCGCGGCATGGACCTGGCGGCGGTCGGCGATGTCCACCGCGGTCAGGGCCTCGAGCCCGTCGATCGCTTCCCCGGGGCCGAGGGGCAGGCCGGTGCGGCGGAGCAGGCGGGTGAAGGCGAGCAGGTTGTCGGCGAGATGCCCGCCCGGCGCGGCCGCCGCGCCGGCGGCGCGGGCCTGGGCGGCGCCGATGATGCGCGAGGCGTCGCGCTCGCCCCTCACGCCCGCGGCTCCGTTCCGGCGACGGTTCCCGAAGGCCTTTCGGCCTCTGGCGGGGTGGCTCCGGGAGGGGCGGGGCCCCTCCCGCTCACGCGCCGGTCTCGGCGATGATGCGCGCCGCCTCCGCGCCCTTCAGCCTGGCGATGTCGTCCTGGTACTTGAGCAGCACCCCGAGCGTCTCATCGACCGCGCCGGGTTCCAGTTCCTTCGCATCGAGCGCGGAGAGTGCCTGTGCCCAGTCGATCGTCTCGGCGACGCCGGGCAGTTTGAAGTAGTCGCCCTGCCGGACCTTCTGCACGAAGGCGACGATCTGCGCGGAGAGCGTCTCGGACAGGCCCGGCGCGCGCAGGCGCAGGATGGCGCGTTCGCGGGCCGCGTCGGGGTAGTCCACCCAGTGGTAGAGGCAGCGCCGGCGCACCGCGTCGTGGACTTCGCGCGTGCGGTTCGAGGTGATGACGACGACGGGCGGCGTATCCGCGCGCACGGTGCCGAGTTCGGGGATGGTGATCTGGAAGTCGGCGAGGATCTCGAGCAGGAAGGCCTCGAAGGGCTCGTCGGCGCGGTCGAGTTCGTCGATCAGCAGGACGGCGGGCTCGCCTTCCAGCGCCTGGAGCAGCGGGCGGGGCTGGAGGAAGCGGCGGTCGTAGATGCCGCGTTCGATCGCCGCGCGGTCGGTCTCCCCGGATGCTTCGGCGAGGCGGATCGCCATGAGCTGGCGGGCGTGGTTCCATTCGTAGGCGGCGGCCGAAAGGTCGAGCCCGTCGTAGCACTGCAGCCGCACGAGCTGGCGCGGCAGCGTCTTCGCGAGCACCTTCGCGATCTCGGTCTTGCCGGTGCCGGGCTCGCCTTCGAGGAACAGCGGCCGGCCCATCCGCAGCGCGAGATGCACCGTGGTCGCGAGCGCGCGGTCGGCGACGTAGCCGCCGGCGGCGAGCAGCGCCTGGGTCTGCTCGACGCCCTGCGGCAGGCCGGGCCGGCTTGAGGGCGCGGCGCCCGGTGCGCTCACAGGAACATCAGCGCCATGATGACGAGCCAGATGGCCCCGCCGGCCCAGGCCAGCAGGGGGATGCCGTAGGGTGCCTCGGGCAGCAGGTCGAGGATGGAGATGCCGGCCGGCGCGGCCGGGATGGGGCGCGGCGCGGGGCGCGGCGCGGCGGCGGCCTCCGGCGCGGCCCCGGCCGGGGCGGGCGGCGGCGGGGCGAGGGCGGCGGCGAAGCGGTCGAAGAACTGGTCGGACATCTGCTTGGCCGTGGCGTCGATCAGTCGCGCGCCGAGCTGCGCCATCTTGCCGCCGACCTGCGCCTTGACGGTGTAGGTCAGCAGCGTCTCCTCGGGGCCGACCTCCTCGAGCGCGACATCGGCCCCGCCCTTGGCGAAGCCCATGGCGCCGCCGTCGCCTTCGCCCGTGATGGTGTAGGAGGCGGGCGCGTTGACGTTCTCGATCCGCACCTTGCCGCCGAATTTCGCGGCCATCGGCCCGATCCTGAGCGCGACCTTCGCCTCGAAGGCGTCCTCGGCGGTGCGGGTGACGGATTCGCAGCCCGGGATGGCGGCGCGCAGCATCTCGGGGTCGTTCAGCGCGTCCCAGACCCGCTGGCGCGGGGCGTGAATGCGGCGCTCGCCGGTCATGTCCATCGGTCTGATCTCCTGTCGGGCCGGCAAACTAGGGCGGGGGGAGGGGTCGGAAAAGGGGGGCGGGGCTCTTGTGGGCAGGGCGCGCATCCGGCAAGGACGCCCCGCGACTTTGGGGGAGACCGAGTGACGATGCGCCTGGCCAGAGCCCTTGCTGCCGTGCCGGGCGCGGCCGTGCTGCTGGTCGCCGGTGCCGCGCCCGCGGCTGCGGCGGGCGTGTCGGGGGCGGGCCTCTCCCTTGCCTGGGGCATTCCCTTCGTCGGGCTGCTGTTGTCCGTCGCCCTGATGCCGCTGGTCGCGGGGCATCTGTGGCACCGCCACCACGGCAAGATCGCCGCGGGCTGGGGCGCGCTGCTGGTGGCGCCCTTCGCCATGACCTTCGGCCTGGGCGCGGCGGCTTCGGGCGTCTGGAGCGTGCTCGTGCAGGACTACGCCCCCTTCATCGCGCTGCTGTTCGTGCTGCATGTCGCGGGCGGCGGCGTGCTGCTGAAGGGCACGCTGGTCGGCACGCCGGCGACGAACACCGCGATCCTGGCGCTGGGGACGGTGCTCGCCTCGCTGCTGGGCAGCCTCGGCGCCTCGCTGCTGCTGATCCGCCCGATACTGCGGGCCAATGCCTTCCGCCGGCGCAAGACGCATACCTTCGTCTTCTTCATCTTCCTGGTGGGCAACATCGGCGGTTCGCTGACCCCGCTCGGCGATCCGGCGCTGTATCTCGGCTTCCTCAGGGGCGTGCCGTTCCTCTGGACGGCGACGCACCTGTTCTGGCCCTTCCTGGTCGCCTCGCTGATCCTGCTCGGCGTCTACTGCGCCCTCGATTCCATGATGTGGTCGAAGGAGAGGCCGGCGGTGCCCGACGGCGGGGAGAAGGTGCCGCTGCGCGTCGAGGGCGGGGTGAACCTGCTGCTGATCGGCGCCGTCGCGGCGATTGTGCTGGTGCAGGGCCACTGGCGGCCCGGCGAGGTGAGCCTGTACGGCGCGAGCATCGGCATCGAGCGCCTCGTCGCCATCGCGGCGTTCGTGCTGATCGGCTGGGTCTCGATGCGCATGACCCCGGCCGGGCTGCGCGAGGCGAACGGCTTCTCCTGGGGCGCGATCCGCGAGGTCGCGAAGCTTTTCGCGGCGATCTTCGTGACCATCGCCCCGCTGCTTGCGATCCTGCGCGCGGGGATGGACGGGGCGGGCGCGCCGCTGGTCGCACTGGCCACGGACGCCGCGGGCCGGCCCATCCCGTGGGTGCATTTCTGGCTGAGCGGCGGGCTGTCCGCCGCCTTCGGCAAGGCGCCGGCCTACCTGGCGGCCTTCGGCCTGGCGGGCGGCGACGCGGGCACGTTGCTGACGAGGGACGCGCTCGCCCTCGCCGCGATCTCCTGCGGCGTGGTGTTCATGGGGGCCCTGTCCTACATCGGCCATGCGCCGAACTTCATGGTCAAGGCGATCGTCGAGGAGAGCGGGGAGCGGATGCCCTCCTTCCTCGGCTATTGCCTCTGGGCGGCGGTGTTCCTGCTGCCGCTGTTCGTGCTGGTCAGCGCCATCTTCTTCTGAAGGAGCAGCCGATGCCCTACGTCATCGCCGACGACCTGCCCGAGGAGCCCGCCGGGGTCCGCTTCCGCCGCCTGCTCGACCGGCCGGAGATCCTGCAGATGCCGGGCGCGCATCTGGGCCTCGCCGCGCTGCTGGCGAAGAAGGCGGGCTTTCCCGCGCTGTACATGTCGGGTGCGGCGATGAGCGCGACGATGGGCCTGCCCGACCTCGGCATGATCACGGTGGACGACGTCGCCTGGCATATCCGCCAGGTGGTCCGCGCCGCGCAGCTGCCGACGCTCGTGGACGGCGACACCGGCTACGGCGAGGCGCTGAACGTCATGCACATGGTCCGCGCCTTCGAGGAGGCGGGCGCCGCGGCGGTGCATCTCGAGGACCAGCTGCTGCCCAAGAAATGCGGGCATCTCAACGACAAGAAGATCGCGAGCGCCGAGGACATGGCGGCGAAGGTCGCGGCGGCGCGGCGCGCACGGCGGCACCTCGTGATCATCGCCCGCACGGATGCGGCGGCAAGCGAGGGCATGGACGGCGCGGTGGCGCGGGCGAAGTGCTACATCGAGGCCGGCGCGGATGCGATCTTCCCCGAGGCGCTGACCACGCGCGCGATGTTCGAGGAATTCGCCCGCCGGATGCCCGGGGTGAAGCTGCTCGCCAACATGACCGAGTTCGGCCGCACGCCCTTCTTCACCGCGGCCGAATTCCAGGCGATGGGCTATGCGATGGTGATCTGGCCGGTGAGCCACCTGCGCGTCGCGGCGAAGGGGATGGAGGAGGTCTATGCCTCGATCCGCGAGCATGGCGGGACGCACCGGATGGTCGAGCGGATGCAGACCCGCGCGGAACTGTACGAGACCATCGGCTACCACGCCTACGAGGCGTTGGATGCGAGCCTGATCCGCACCGTGGTGCCCGAGGCGATGCCGCAGCGCTGAGGGCGGGCGGCACCGTCCGGCGCATCCGTGCCGCATCTGCGGCAAGCGGCCCGGCCGCACGCGAAATGTCCCCGCTTCCCTTGTCCTGTGGATGACGGCCGGCCCATGCAGATGCGGTGCGCCGAACCGGGTGCCAGCCCATGCCGAAGGCCGGCCAAGCCGCGGAAGGCCGCGGGATGGCCCATGGATGAGGACCGACTGATGCCGCGTTCCCTCCTTGCTTCCGTGCCCTTGCCGGGGTGACGGCCAGGCCAGGTCCGGAAGACGACGACCAATCGCCACGCCCGGGCGCCCGCGATCCCTGATCCCGGAATACCCGCCGCCGCGGCAGGGCGCGTGCCTGTCGGTAGCGCGTAAAGATGTCCGGGTTTTGTAGCGGATGATATGTCCGCTTCTGCCGATGTGGCGCCTGTGGGGTTGTGGTCAACGCGCTTGCGTTGTCCACA
>Ga0207950_100761_pt1 | contig 9745 bp, 7 predicted proteins | sample Subbio11_8B_AprC_FD_184814 | JGI IMG/M metagenome (GOLD analysis project Ga0207950, IMG submission 184814) | Serpentinite rock and fluid subsurface biosphere microbial communities from McLaughlin Reserve, California, USA - CR11_8B_AprC (SPAdes) | ecosystem: Environmental > Terrestrial > Deep... | reverse complement strand
CCGCGCCGTCCGCCGCCGCGTCGTCCATGGCCAGGTCCCGCCTTGCGAATCGAGGCCTGGCATCGATTCAGGCCTTCGCCCGGCTGTCACGCATTCCTTCACCCGATTGCCCTGGGCGTGGCGGTTGCGGTCATGGCGCTCGATCCCTGCTCATGCCAGCATCGCATCGCGCAGGCTCTCCCGCGACTCGGCATCGAGGCCGAGCCCGTCGTTCGCCAGCCCCTCGACGCCGCCGAGGCGCGTCAGCGCCGCATCCAGCGCCTCCTGGAGCAGCGCCGGGTGCGTGGCGAGGATCGCATCCGCCGCCTCCCGCGGCACGCCCGGCGGCAACGGATGGTCGCGGCGCCAGAAGCGATCCGTCGCGAGGTAGTCCTCGAGCACCGTCGCGCGATCAGCGCCGAGCACGGTCAGGATCAGCGCCGCGCCGATCCCGGTACGGTCCTCGCCGGCGGAGCAGTGGAACAGCAGCGGCCGTCGCGCCTCCTCGAGCAGCAGCGCGAACAGGCGCCGATACACCGGCAGGTGGTCGCTCACATAGGACAGGTAGGCCTGCCGCAGCAGCGCCCTTGCCCCGTCGCCGCTTGTCCCGCAGCGAGGCGCCGACGAAAGGCTCGATCGGCAGCGGATGCGCCGCCGTGCCGGGCGGCAGGCGGGAGGGGGCGCGCGCCGCTTCCTCCGCCCCGCGCAGGTCGCACACCGTCCGCAGACCGGTCCGCGCGAGATGGCCGAGATCCTCCGCCGTCAACCCGTGCAGGGCGGCGGAGCGGAAGGCGATGCCGTGACGCACGCGCCGCCCGTCGGCCACCGGCCAGCCGCCGATGTCGCGGAGATTGGAGGCGCCCTGAAGCGCCAGGACGCGGGGATGGGCCTGGGTCATGCGGCCAGTATCGCGCCTGCGGGCCGTCACGCCCATTGCCCCCGGCGCCGATCGGGTCGAACCTGCGCGCAGCACCGGAGGGACCGTGACGGACGCCGCGATCGACTGCGACCTGCATCCGACCGTGCCGGGGGTGGCGGCGCTGCTGCCCTACATGGATGAATACTGGCGCCACACCCTGGTCGAACGAGGGATCGAGGCGCTCGAAAGCGCCTCCTACCCGCCCAATGCGTCCTCGACCTGCCGGGCCGACTGGCGCGGGCCGAAAGGCCAGGCGCCGGGCGATGTCGCCGCGCTGCAACGCCAGGCGCTCGACCGCTGGGGTGCGGCGGCGGGCATCCTGAACCCGCTGTTCCCGGTGCAACTGCCCTTCTCGCGCGACATGTCGGCCGCCATGGCGCGCGCGGTGAACGACTGGGTGCGCGCCGAATGGCTCGATCGCGACGCCAGGCTGCGCGCCTCCATCCTGCTGCCCAACGGCATCGAGGAGGCGGTCGCGGAGATCGAGCGCCTCGCCCCCGACCGCCGCTTCGTGCAGGGCATGGTGCTGTGCATGGGCGAGATCCCGCTCGGCCGGCGCGAATGGTGGCCGGTCCATGCGGCGCTCGAACGCCACGGCCTGCCGCTCGGCATCCATGCCGGCAGCGCCTGGCGGCACCCGCCCACCTCGGTCGGCTGGCCGTCCTGGCATGTCGAGGAATACGCGGCGAATTCCCTCGGCTTCCAGGCTAGCCTCGCCTCGCTGCTCACCGAGGGCGTGTTCGGCAAGTTCCCCGCCCTCAAGGTCGTGCTGATCGAGAGCGGCGTGAGCTGGCTGCCGGCCTTCCTGTGGCGCCTGGGCAAGTCCTGGAAGGGCGTGCGCTTCGAGATCCCGTGGGTGGACCGTCCGCCGGCCGAGATCGTGCGCGACCATGTCCGCCTGACGATCCGCCCCTTCGACGCGCCGGAGGACCCGGCGGTGGTGGAGCGGCTGATGGATCATCTCCGTTCCGACGAGATGCTGCTCTGGGCAACCGACTGGCCGCACTGGCATTTCGCGGGCGACGCCGCCGCGCCGCCGGGCCTGCCGCCAGGGCTGCTGCACAGGATCATGGTGGACAATCCGCGCGCGACCTATGCTCGCATCCGGGAAGGAGGCACCGCATGAACCTCGTCCGCCCCATCACCGCGCCCGGCCGCCCGGCCGCCGCGACCCTCGGCCTGGTGGATTGCGACATCCATCCGCGCGTGCGCGACCTCGGCGAGTTCCGCCCCTTCCTCTCGGACGCGGCGTGGCATCGCCTGGCCACCTACGGCATCCATGCGCGGCACGGCTTCGCCAAGGGCTATCCCTTCCCGAAGGCCGCGCCGCTCGCCTGCCGGCGCGACGCCTGGCCGCCGGGCGGCGGGCCGCCGGCCTCGGACCTGCCCTTCCTGCAGGAGCAGTTGCTCGACGCCTACGGCATGGATGTGGGCGTGCTGAACCCGCTCCAGCCCTCGGGGCAGGGCGACGTGAATGACGGGCTTTCAGTGGCGCTCGCCCGCGCGGTGAACGAATGGCAGGTGGAGCACTGGCTGCGCCACGAACCGCGGCTGCGCGGATCGATCGTCGTGCCCTACGAGGACGGCGCCGCCTCGGCTGAGGAGATCCGCCGCTGGGCGGGCGACCGGCGCTTCTGCCAGGTGCTGCTGATGAGCCGGACCTCCGAGCCGCTCGGCCGCGCCCGCTACTGGCCGATCTGGCAGGCGGCGGCGGAGGCCGGGCTGCCGGTCGGCATCCATGCCTTCGGCTATTCGGGCCATGCCATGACGAATGGCGGCTGGCCTTCCTTCTACGTCGAGGAAGTGCAGGAGCACGCGACCAGCGCGCAGGCGCAAGTCTCCTCCATGGTGGTCGAGGGCATCTTCGAGCGCTTCCCCGGCCTCAGGGTCATCATGATCGAATGCGGCTTCGGCTGGATGCCCTCGCTCGCCTGGCGGCTGGATGCGACCTGGAAGCGGCTGCGCGACGAGGTGCCGCACCTGAGGCGCGCGCCGTCCGAGGTCATGCGCGAGCACGTCTTCGTCTCGACCCAGCCGATCGAGGAGCCGGAGAGGCCGGAGCACCTGCTCGACGCGATGGGCTGGATCGGCTGGGACCGCATCCTGTTCGCCTCGGACTATCCGCACTGGGATTTCGACGACCCGCGCCTCGCCATCCCCGCCTTCATCCCGGAGGAGAAGCGCGCCGCGATCTACGGCGGCAATGCGCGGAGGCTGTTCGGGTTCTGATGGCCAGGCATGTGGTGGCGCCGGTGGCGGAGATCCCGCCCGGCGGGCGCAAGGTCGTCGAGGCCGCGGGCAAGCGCATCGTGGTGTTCAACCTGGACGGCGCGTTCTTCGCCCTGCTCGACCGCTGCCCGCACCAGGGCGGGCCGCTGTCGGGCGGCATCCTGTGCGGGCTGACGCAATCCGAGGAGCCGGGGACCTATCGCTTCTCCCGCGCCGGGGAGTTCATCCGCTGCCCCTGGCACCAGTGGGAATTCGACATCCGCACCGGCAAATCCTGGTTCGATCCGCGCCGGACCAAGGTGCGGCCGTTTCCCGCCGGCGTGGAGCAGGGTGCGACGCTGATCGAGGGCCCCTACCGGGCCGAGACCTTCCCCGTCCGCGTCGAGGAAGCCTACGTCGTCGTCGAGGCGTGAATCGCAGGCGCCGCCGTAGGCCTGCCCGGGGGTGAAGCCTTTCACCGCCGCCGCCGCCGCGCCGGCGCAAGCTTCATCCCGCCACGGTCGCGCCATTCTCCCCCGTGATCATGGCGCCTACAGTCGCGGCACAGGGCGCGGGACCCCGCCGCACGCCGCAGCCTTCCGCCCGGAGCCGACAGAACCATGGCGAGCCCGCGCTTCATCCTGAAGACCGACCTCCGGGGGCTCGAACCCGTGCTGGTCGGCGGTGCCCCGGTGCTCGACGCCGATGCCCGACTGCGCGCGCTGCTCGGCCCCGAGCGCGCCGCGCTGTTCGCCGAACCCGTCGTCACCTGGGGCAATGGCCGCAACGCGGGGTCGGTTTCCTGGTATGCCGATGCGGCGGGCGACCCGGTGCCGCTCGCCGCCCTGCCGCCCGCCCGCCGCGCGGCCGTCGAGGCACGGCTGCAGGCCGAACTCGCCGCCCTCGCGCCGCTGCTGGACGATCCGCTGCTGCGCGCCGCGCTGGTCACGGCCGGGCCGGAGACGATCCTCGCGCTCGATGACCGGCCGCTGATCGCCGGATGGGGCCTCGCGCCCTCCGGCGCGCTGCGGGACCCGGCCGCGCGGACGGCGCATCTGCGCGCCGCGTATGGCGCCGCGCTGCCGCCGGCGCTGCTCGCCGAGGGGCCGATGGCACCCGCCCCGCCGCGCCCCGCGCCGCCGCCGCGCCCGGTGCCCGTCGCCGCGCCCCCGCCGCTGCCGGGGGCGGCCGCGCCGGCCGCGCCCGCCACCGCCTCCGCCTGGAACTGGTGGCTGCTGCCGGTCGGCGTGCTGGTCGCGCTCGCCTTCCTTGTCCTCGGCTTCTGGCTGGGCTGGCGGCTGATCTCCGAGCGCATCGCCGATCAGCGCCTGGTCGCGCAGGTGGCCGACACCGGCCGCATCGACGAGCAGGTCATCCGCCAGCGCGAGACCAACGACGCGCTGCGGCGCGAGATCGAGCAGGCGCGCCAGGCGCTACAGGGCGATGTCTGCCGGCCCGGCGATTTCGGCCTCTCGCCGCTCACCCCGCCGCAGATCGTGCCCGTGCAGCCCGCCGCCCTGCCGCCGCCGGCGCCGGGCCAGCAGGCCTTCCAGGGCACGCTGATCGAGTTGCTCGACCAGGCGACGGTGCTGGTGTTCGGGCCGCTCGCGGACGGGCAGGGGGTGGGCACCGGCACGGGCTTCGTCGTCGCCCCCGGCGTGATCGTGACCAACGCCCATGTCGTCGCGCCGCTCGATCCGCAGCGCGTCCATGTCGTCAACCGCCGCCTCGGCCGGCCCGTCGCGGTGCAGGTCGCCGCGCAGACGCCCGACCCGCAGCCGGGCAGACCCGACTTCGCGCTGCTGCGCCTGCCGGCCGAGGCGCAGCCGCTCGCCGCGCTCGGCCTGACGCGGGTGGCGAGCCGGCTCGACCCCGTCATCGCCGCCGGCTTTCCGCAGGCCATCATGCAGACGGATGCGAATTTCCGCGCCCTGCTCGACGGCAACACCCAGGCGATCCCGCAACTGGCGGTGACCGACGGGCTGGTCAGCGCGGTGCAGACCCTGCCCTCGGGCCTGACGGTCATGCCGCACACGGCGGCGATCAGCCGCGGCAATTCCGGCGGGCCGCTGGTGGACCGCTGCGGGCGCGCGGTCGGCGTCAACACCTTCGGCTTCTTCAACGCCGAGCAGGGCGAGCGCGTCTCCTACGCGCAGAAGGTCGAATCGCTGCTGGCGTTCCTGCAGGCGAACGGCCTCGCGGTGCCCGACATCGCCGGCGCCTGCCAGCCCGCGACCCTCGCGCCCGCCGGCCGGCCCGCAGCCGAGCCGCCCGCGCCTTCACCGGCCCCGTCGCCGCCTGCCCCGGCGCCTGTGCCCGCCCCGGCCCCGCGCTGACCGGCGAGGCCCGCACCCCGCCATGGACGAGAGCCTGATCGCCACGACGCTCAACCGGGACCTGCTCGCGCAGGGCGTCGGCGGGCAGCTCGCGGTCCAGCACTGGGAACAACTGACGCAGTATCTGCGCCGCGCCCTCTCGCCCCGCCACGCCGCGCTGTTCGCCGAGCCGAACCCCGACCCCGAGCGCGGCAGCATCGACTGGTACGCGCCGGGGCAGGGCGCGGCCGTCCCTCTCCCGCTGCTCGATCCCGACGCGCAGCAGGCGGCGCTCGCCGCGCTGATGCCGATGGTCGCCGAGATCCAGGAAGCGGCAGCGAGGCTGCACGATTCGGCGAACGAGGGCGAGCGCTTCCTCGGCGAATTGCTGCGCCTCGCGCTCGAGATCCCCGACCAGTCGGCGATCCGCGTGCGCGACGGCCAGGCGGTGCTGGCCCCCTGGGGCCACACCGCGGCCGGGGCTGGCGCGATGCGCGAATTGCTCGTGCGCATGATGCCGCAGCCGGTGGCGCCGATGGCCATGGTCACCGCGCCCGCCGCGGCCGCGGCGGGGCGCGCGCGGGCCTGGCCGTGGCTGCTCGCCTTCCTGCTGCTGCTGCTGCTTGCCCTGCTGCTGGCGCTGTGGCTGCTGTGGCGCGATCCCTTCGGCTGGTTCGCCACGCCGCAGGCGCAATGCGTCGCGCCGCAGGGCCACGCTGCCTCGCTCGACGTGCTGCGGGAGGAGGAGGCGCGCGAGGGCGCGCTGCGCGCCGAACTCGCGCGCATCGTCGCCGAGGCCGGCGAGCGCCGGCTGCTCTGCCGCGCCCCGGAACCGCCGCCGCCCGCGCCGCGCCCTGCCCGCCCGCCCGAATCGCCCGCGCGTCCGCCGCCACCCCCGCAGCCGCCGCCGCCGCAGGAGCAGCAGCGCAACACCGACCTCGACCGCGCCGACCGCCAGGGCGCGCGGCGCGGGCGCACGCAGGTCATCCTCGCCTGGGACGACCGCAACGACCTCGACCTCGCCATCATCTGCCCGAGCGGCCAGCGCATCGACTTCCGCAACCGCGCGGCCTGCGGCGGCTCGCTCGACATCGACCGCAACGCGACCGGCGGGCCGCTCACCCGCACGCCGGTCGAGAACATCGTCTTCGAGCGGGACCCCGAGCCCGGCACCTACCGCATCGTGGTGGACTATTTCGACCGCGCCGACGGGCCGCGCACGCCCTATCGCGTGACGATCCGCCAGGAGGGCCAGCCCGACCGGATCATCACCGGCACGGCGGAGGAAGGCGTGCGCGAGCGCGTCATCGGCGAATTCACGGTGCCGCCATGAGCGGGACGATGATCCGCCTCGCCGCGACGCGCGCACAGGATCTGCGGCCGCTGCTGCCGCTGCCGCCCGAGCAGGCCTTCGCCGCGCTGCAGGCCGAGGCCGCGCGCTTGTCGCCCGCCCATGCCGCGCTGTTCGCCCAGCCGGCCGCCGAGCCGGGCGGCTACGCCTGGGGCGCGCCCGGCGCGCGCATGGCGCGCTATGCCGATCTCGACGCCGCCGCGCGCGCCACTCTCGCCGGCGAGGCCGGGCGCATCCTCGCCGACCTGCGGCGCGAGGCCGAGCGCCAGGCGGCCGGGGGCGGCGGCGCGATGGCGCGGCTGTGGCCGGCGATCGCCGAGATCCCTTCCTTCGACCTGCTGTTCGCCGTGGATGGGCGGCCGGTCCTGGCGGGCTGGGGGCATGTCGGCGCCGCCGCGCCGGGCCCGCTCGGCCTGCTGGCGCGCTTCGACGACGGGCTGGCCTGGCAGGCGCCGCCGCGCCGGCCCTGGGGGGTGTGGCTGGCGACGCTCGGCGCGCTCGCGCTGGTCGCGCTGCTGGCCGGCGTGGCAGGGCCGCTGCTCGCCTGGCGGTTCCTCGCCCCGCCCCAGGCCATTTGCGTCGCGGCCGAGGGCGACCTCGCCGCGCTCGGCCGGCTGGTCGAGGCCGAGCGCGGCGAACGCGACCTGCGGACGGAACTCGCTCGGCTGGAGCAGGAACTCGGCCGCCGGCGCCTCGCCTGCCCGCTGCCGCGCGCGCCGGAACCGCCGCCGCCGCCCGAACCGGAACCTCCGCGCCCCGAGGAACCCCTCCCGCCGCCGCCCGAACCGCCCCCGCCGCCGCCCGAGCCGCCGCGCGGCCCTCCGCCGGGCACCGAGCCCTGCAACGTCGAGACCCAGTCCGGCGGCGCGGGGGAGACGCGGACGCGCCACTTCCTCGGCCCGAATCCGGGGCCGGTGACGATCGACTACGACATGCAGACCGTGCCGGACCGGCTCGAGATCCGCTACCGCGGCCGCGTGCTCGCCGCCACGCCGGGGATGGTCAGCGGCCGCGGCAGCCTCGGCTTCGACTGGCGGCCGCAGGGCAACGATTTCGTCGTGGAGGTCGTGGTGATCGGCCCCTTCGCGAACACCCGCTGGCGCTACCGCCTGAACTGCCCGGTGAACTGATGCGCGCAAGCTCCGGCAAGCATCGTTTGGCTCTGAGGACCGCGCTGCGGCACACTGGCGGCGACGAGACGGGACGCCCATGAGCAGCACGACCGCCGCCGGCCTGATCAGCCTGGTGCCGTCTTCCGGCATCCAGTTCCTCGACCTCGACTTCGACATGGACCGGCTGCCGCGCGGCGCGCGCACCTACTGGGAGGAGACGCTGCGCGAGCAGCGCGACCACGAAGGCAAGTCCCCCGTCATCCTGCGCGTTCTGGAAGCGGACGAGGACGGCACCCTCGCCGACCCCGTCACGCGCCAGGTGCCCGCGCCGGACGAGACCTACGCGATCTCCCGCGCGCAGGCGCTCGAGCCCTTCCTGAACAAATGGGTGCCGCTGCCCTATTTCCGCGTCCATGCCCGCGGCGCGGACGGCAAGGAGGTGCACGACCGCGGCCCGTCCAACTGGGCGCGCGCCTACGTCGCCGAGAAGCCGGCGCGGGACACGGAGGGGCGCTCGCACCGTCTGGTGCTCGCCTTCGACACCGCGCTGATGCCGCGCAGTCCCGAACGCCCCTATGTCGCGCCCGCGCCCGAGGACAGCGCGCGGCAGCAGGAATTCGCCCCGGTCTGCGGCCATGCGGAGAATGCCTGGTTCCTCAACGAGGCCTGGGTCGGGCAGTGGCTCGAGGAAGGCTTCCGGGAGTTGCGTCAGGCCCAGCGCGGCGGCCGCGCGCTGCGCCCGGAAGACTTCCCCCATGCCTGCGAGCACTGGGCGCGCTACCTCAGTTTCCTCGGCCTGCTGGAGGGCATCGGCATCCTGCCGCGCATCCGGCTGGTGGATGTGGTCTCCGGCAATCGCGGCTATGCGCCGATCAACGTCGATCTGGTGCTCGACATCGGCAATTCGCGCACCTGCGGCGTGCTGGTCGAGGAAAGCCAGGACGCGCCCTCGCTGAACAATTCCCAGGTGCTGGCGCTGCGCGACCTGTCGCGGCCGGAACACGCCTATGCGCGGCCCTTCGAAAGCCGCGTCGAGTTCGCGGTGGGCTCCTTCGGGCGCGATGCCGTCTCGCGCCGCTCGGGCCGCGCCAACGCCTTCCGCTGGCCCTCGCCGGTGCGCGTGGGGCCCGAGGCGATGCGCCTTGCCGCCGCGACGCAGGGCAACGAGGGCGCGACCGGGATATCCTCGCCCAAGCGATACCTCTGGGACCGGCGGCCGAACGTGCAGGGCTGGCGCTTCAACGGCCGCGCCTCCGACGGCGTGACGACGGAACCGCCGGTCTCCGGCCCCTTCATGGCGCATGTGACGGAAACCGGCGAGGCGCTGCGGATGCTGCGCGGGCGCGGGCAGCCGGCGGTGCGCGCGCGCTTCTCGCGCTCGGCCATGTTCACCTTCCTGCTGGCCGAACTGCTGCTGCAGGCGATCAGCCAGATCAACGCGCCGGCGACGCGCGCGGCGCGGCGCTTCGCCGACGTGCCGCGCCGGCTGCGCCGCGTGATCCTGACGCTGCCGCCGGCCATGCCGCTCGCCGAGCAGAAGATCCTGCGCGAACGCGCCGAGGGCGCGATCAAGCTCGCCTGGGACATGCTGGGCTGGAGCGAGGCCGGTGCTGCCGCGCCGCCCGAACCGCGCGTGCTGCTCAACCTCGACGAGGCGACGGCGACGCAGGTGGTGTGGCTCTACACCGAGATCACCCAGCGCCTGCAGGGCGACGCGCAGGGGATGTTCGAACTGGCCGGCCGCGTGCGCCCGGAACGCGGGCCGAACCCGTGCCTGCGCGTCGCCTCGATCGACATCGGCGGCGGCACCACCGACCTGATGGTGGTGACCTGGTCGGTCGAGAACCGCGACACGATCGTG
>Ga0207950_100759_pt1 | contig 9751 bp, 8 predicted proteins | sample Subbio11_8B_AprC_FD_184814 | JGI IMG/M metagenome (GOLD analysis project Ga0207950, IMG submission 184814) | Serpentinite rock and fluid subsurface biosphere microbial communities from McLaughlin Reserve, California, USA - CR11_8B_AprC (SPAdes) | ecosystem: Environmental > Terrestrial > Deep... | reverse complement strand
GAATGGGCCACCCAGCGCGCCCGCTACATGACGCTGGAAACCATCGGCTCCGTGAGCGACAATCCCACCGTCAGCCTGCCCGCCGTGGCGGCCTGATGCCAGGAAGCCGGCCATGGAGTTCTCGCTCAGCGCCGTCATCGCGCGCCTGAAGCGAGAATGGAAGGCGGCGCCGGCTCCGGGGGATGCTGAGGCCGAGGCGCGGCGGGAGAGCCTTGAACGGCTCGTGGCGAAGCTCGAACGTGCGGGGCGAGACGGTGGCTGAGCGTGGGATAACCCACAGCGCCGACAGACTTGCGAGGGGGTCCGAAAGGTTGTGGCAGAATTTCCGGAAACGGGTGTCACGCTACACCAGTCCCCCAGAAGCCAAAGAAGGGAGGGGGCGCGGGGGAGGTTCACCTCTCCCGCCCTTCTACACCGCCCGCGCTTTCGCCCGGATAGCCTCGGCCAGCCGCGACGCCGTCGCCTCGACCAGCGCCTCCTCCTCCGCCTCCGCCATCACGCGGATCACCGGCTCGGTGCCGCTGGCGCGGATCAGCACGCGGCCACGCGCGCCGAGCGCGGCCTCCTCCGCCGCGATCGCCGCCTTCACCGCCTCGTCGGCGAGCGGCGACGGGCCCGCAAAGCGCACATTCACCAGGCGCTGCGGCAGCGGCGCGAAGCAGCGCAGCGCCTCGCTGGCCGGGCGCTGCTCCTCGACCAGCACGGCCAGCACCTGCAGCGCGGCCACCAGCCCGTCCCCGGTCGTGCCGAAATCCGGCATGATCATGTGGCCGGACTGCTCGCCGCCGAGGTTGCATCCCTCCTCGCGCATCCGCTCGCCGACATAGCGGTCGCCCACCGCGGTGCGGAGCAGCCGCAACCCCCGCGCCGCGAGGAAGCGTTCGAGCCCCATGTTGGACATCACGGTCGCGACCACCGCGCCGCCGCGCAGCCTCTCCTGCTGGTGCCAGGAGCGCGCGATCAGCGCGAGGATCTGGTCCCCGTCCACCAGCTGGCCCTGCTCGTCCACCAGCACCACGCGGTCGGCGTCGCCGTCGAGCGCGATACCGAGATCGGCGCGCCGTTCGCGCACCAGCTCCGCGAGATGGCCCGGCGCGGTGGAGCCGCAGCGGCGGTTGATGTTGTAGCCGTCGGGCTCGACGCCGATCTTCACCACCTCGGCGCCGAGTTCCCACAGCACCGTGGGCGCGACCTTGTAGGCGGCGCCATTGGCGCAATCGACCACGATGCGAAGGCCCTCGAGCGTCAGGCCGCGCGGGAAGGACTGCTTCGCCGCCTCGATGTAGCGGCCGGGCGCGTCCTCGAGCCGGCTGGCGCGGCCGAGCTTGCCGGGTGCGACCAGCGCGGCGGCGAGGTCGCCCTCCATCAGCGCCTCGATCGCCAGTTCCTGCTCGTCCGTGAGCTTCAGCCCGTCCGGGCCGAACAGCTTGATGCCGTTGTCCTCGAACAGGTTGTGCGAGGCGCTGACCATCACGCCGAGATCGGCGCGCAGCGAGCGGGTGAGCAGCGCGATGGCCGGCGTGGGCAACGGGCCGACGATCACCACGTCCATGCCCGCGCCGATGAAGCCTGCGGTCAGCGCGGGTTCCAGCATGTAGCCCGACAACCGCGTGTCCTTGCCGATGACGATGCGATGCGGCGGCGCCCCGCGGTTGAAGTAGCGCCCGGCCGCCTGGCCGAGCCGCAGCGCGGTGGCGGCGTCCATTGGCGCGCGGTTGGCGGTGCCGCGGATGCCGTCCGTGCCGAACAGGCGGCGGGCGGGCGCGGGCGGGGCCTGGTCGGAATCCTTGGGCATGCGGGTCGGTCCTCTGCGCGCATCCCTACCGCGCCCGGCCCGCGCGCGTCCATGCGCCGGTTCGGCGGCGCGCGCCATGGCCCGTTCGCGGGCGCCCCCGCGCCTAACCGGGCGCGCGGCCGGCCTGGCAGGCGCGCCAGACGGAAAGCGCCTGCGCCGTCTCGGCCACGTCGTGCACGCGCAGCACCGCCGCTCCGCGCGCCGCCCCCGCGAGCGCGGCCGCGACGCTGCCGGGCACGCGCCGCGCCGCCTCCTCCATGCCCGAGAGCGTGCCGATGAAGCGCTTCCGCGAGGCCCCCAGCACCACCCGGCAGCCGAGACCGGCGATCAGCGGCAGCCGGTCGATCAGCGCGAGGTTGTGCGCCATGGTCTTGCCGAAGCCGATGCCGGGATCCACCGCGATGCGCCCGCGCGCGATGCCGAGCGCCTCGCAGGTCGCGATGCGATCGCGCAGGAAGGCGGCGACCTCGAGCGCCACGTCGCCGTATTCGGCGCGCGACTGCATCGTCGCCGGGTCGTCGCCGGGCATGTGCATCAGGATCACCGGCACCTCGGACCGTGCGAGCAGGTCGAGCGCCCCGGGGTCGTGGCGCAGGGCGGAGACGTCGTTGACGATCTCCGCCCCGGCATCGAGGGCGGCCCGCATGGTCGTGGCGTTGCGCGTGTCCACGCTGACCGGCGCGGCCTTGGCGAGCTCGCGGATGACCGGAAGGATGCGGGCCGCCTCCTCCTCCGCGGCCACCGGGGTCGCGCCGGGGCGGGTGGATTCGCCGCCGATGTCGAGGATGTCGGCGCCGGCCTCGAGCATGGCGTGGCCGGCGGCGATGGCGACATCCGCGTCGAAGTGCCGGCCGCCATCGGAGAAACTGTCGGGCGTCACGTTCACCACGCCCATCAGCAGCGGCCCGTCCTTCCCGATCCCGGCGAAGGGCGGCGGGCGGCGGGCGATGGCATGCATGGTGTCGTGCCAGTCCTCGGGCACCTCGCGGATCGGGCCGACGCCGAGATCCTCGCCATCCTCGATCAGGCGGACGAAGGAGAAGGCGACGTCGCCGCCCTGCAACGGCAGGGCGAAGCCCTCGCGCAGCGCGTGGAAGGCGACCGGGCCGGCGATCAGGCCAAGGGGTTCGACGAAGCGGCCAGAGGGCATCGGAGGGGCTCCGCCCCTCCGGACCACCCCGCCGAAGGCCGAAGGGCCTTCGGAAGCCAAGTTCTGGCGCGGGGTAAGCGAGGGGGGTCTTGCGGAATAGGGGGCGCGCGGCTCAGGTCGCCGGCGCCGGCCCCGGGTTCAAGCCGCCGGAGGGCCGCGGCGCCGACGCCCTGCCCGCCGTCGGCACGCTGCCGCGGCCGGTGTTCACAGGCTCGTCCGGACGGTTGCGCACCACCGGCTCGCCGCGGATCACCTGCTTGATCTCGTCGCCCGAGAGCGTCTCGTGCTCCAGCAGGCCCTTCGCGAGCAGGTGCAGTTCGTCCATGTGCTCCGACAGGATCGTCTTGGCCCGCGAATAGGCGCCGTCGATGATGGCGCGGATCTCGGCGTCGATCTTCCGCGCCGTGTCTTCCGAGACATTCTTGGTCTGCGTCACGGAATGGCCGAGGAAGACCTCCTGGCTGTTGTCGCCATAGGCGATCATGCCGAGGCTCTCGCTCATGCCCCATTCGGTGACCATCATGCGCGCCTGGCTGGTCGCCATCTTGATGTCGCCCGAGGCGCCGTTGGACACCTTGTCGGGGCCGAAGATGAGTTCCTCCGCCACACGCCCGCCCATCGCCATGGCGAGTTCGGACTTCAGCTTGGACTTGTGCTTGGAGTAGCGGTCCCCGGCGGGCAGCGACATCACGAGGCCCAGCGCGCGACCGCGCGGGATGATGGTCGCCTTGTGGACCGGGTCGCATTCCGGCTCGTGCATCGCGACCAGCGCGTGGCCCGCCTCGTGATAGGCGGTCATGCGCTTCTCGTCCTCGGACATGACCAGGGAGCGGCGCTCGGCGCCCATCATCACCTTGTCCTTCGCCGCCTCGAATTCCGCCATGCCGACCGTGCGCCGACCGGTGCGGGCCGCCAGCAGCGCCGCCTCGTTCACGAGGTTGGCGAGGTCCGCGCCCGAGAAGCCCGGCGTGCCGCGCGCTATCACTTTCGGATCCACGTCCGATGCCAGCGGCACCTTCCGCATGTGCACGCGCAGGATCTTCTCCCGGCCGTTCACGTCGGGGTTCGGCACCACCACCTGGCGGTCGAAGCGGCCCGGGCGCAGCAGCGCGGGGTCGAGCACGTCGGGCCGGTTGGTGGCCGCGATGATGATGACGCCCTCGTTGGATTCGAAGCCGTCCATCTCGACCAGCATCTGGTTGAGGGTCTGCTCGCGCTCGTCGTTGCCGCCGCCCAGGCCCGCGCCGCGGTGGCGGCCCACCGCGTCGATCTCGTCGATGAAGATGATGCAGGGCGCGTTCTTCTTGCCCTGCTCGAACATGTCGCGCACGCGCGACGCGCCCACGCCCACGAACATCTCGACGAAGTCGGAGCCCGAGATGGTGAAGAACGGCACGTTCGCCTCACCCGCCACGGAGCGCGCAAGCAGGGTCTTGCCGGTACCCGGCGGGCCCACCAGCAGCACGCCCTTGGGGATCTTGCCGCCCAGGCGCTGGAACTTCTGCGGGTCGCGCAGGAAGTCCACGATCTCCTCGAGTTCGCTTTTGGCTTCCTCGATGCCGGCCACGTCGTCGAAGGTGATGCGGCCCTGCTTCTCGGTCAGCAGCTTGGCCTTGGACTTGCCGAAGCCCATGGCGCGGCCGCCGCCGCCCTGCATCTGGCGCATGAAGAAGATCCAGACGCCGATCAGCAGCAGCATCGGGAACCAGGACATCAGGTAGTGCAGCAGCGGGTTGACCTCCGCTTCCTCGGCCCGCGCGACGACGCGGATGTTCCGCTCGGTGAGGCGGGAGATGAGGGTCGGATCCTCCGGCGTGAAGGTCTGGAAAGTGCGCCCGTCGGTCAGCGTGCCGGTGAGGTTGCGGCCCTGGATCGAGACCTCCCGCACATGGCCCGCATTCACCTCGTTCAGGAAGTCCGAATAGGCGACCTGTTGCGCGCCCACCCGCCCCCCGCCCGAGGGCTGGAAAAGGTTGAACAGCGCCACCAGCAGCAACGCCACGATCACCCAGAGGGCCAGGTTCCGGCCGAAATTGTTCACGTCGTCATTGTCTCCGTGCCGTTCGGACCCGCCGCCCGGCCTTGCAGCCTAGATAGGTCGGGTTGGCCGGCATGTAATGGCCACGCCGACCATGCGCCGCCGGATTCCAGCACCATCGCGAAATCCGGGCAGGCTCCGGCCGCAGGATAGAGCAGCGCCGGGACGACGGCCAGCACGCCTTTGGCATCCCGCACCGCGGGCAGAGCGGCCAGCGCCGCGCCGGGGATGTCGCCGCATGGCCGCAGCCGCCGCGCCTCCGGCCCCAGGGGCCCGACCGTCCATCCCGCCCGGCCCGGCCCGGTCAGGCGGAAACGGCCATCCCACACCGCGCCCGGCCGGGCCTCGACCGGCGCGCCGAGCATCCCCGGGTCGCGGGCGAGCAGCCAGCGCCCGCCCGAGCCGGCGCGCAACCAGGCCCCGCCCAGCGTCCCCCCGCCCGCGGCCAGCAGCGCCCCCACCCGGCCGCGCGAAGGCGCGAAACCGGCCCCGCCGACGAGGCGGATCAGCGCCGCCAGCCCCGCCACGGCCAGACCATCGCGCCCCAGCGCCGCAGGGGCGATCCAGACGAAGCCCTCCGGCCGGATCTCGGCCGCGGCGGCGAGGCGCGCGGCAAGCGCGGCCTCCTGCCGCGCGCGGCGCCGGGCGAAGGCGCCCGCCGCCTCGGCGAGCGCCGCGACGGCAGGACCGTCTCCCTCGGGGTCGCCCAGGACCTCGCGCAGCCGGATGCGCGCGAAGCGGCGGTCGGCATTGCTCGGGTCGCGCACCGGGGCGATGCCGGCCGACGCCACCACGGCCTCCAGCGCCGCCGGCGGAACGTCGAGCAGCGGCCGCAGCAGCAGCACCGCGCCCGCCGCCCGCGCCGGGGCCATGGCGGCGAGGCCCTCCGCCCCGCTGCCGCGCAGCGCGCGGAACAGCAGCGTCTCGGCCTGGTCGCCGCGATGATGGCCGAGCAGCAGCCAGGGTCGGCCATCGCCCGCCGCCGCCGCCCCAAGCGCCCCCAGCCGGGCCGCGCGCGCGCGTTCCTGCATCCGCGGCCCGGGCGCGAGGCCGAGCGGCAGAACCCGCGCCGCGATGCCCCGCGCAGCGAGAAGGCCCGCGACATGCGCCGCCTCCGCACCGCTTTCGGGGCGCAGCCCGTGCTCCGCGATCAGGGCCAGCAGATCCCCCCCCCGCGCGCGCGCCCAATCGGCGGCGAGCAGGGCCAGGGCGAGGCTGTGCGGGCCGCCCGACACGCCCGCCGCGATGCGCGGCGCCGGGCCGAACGGCCCGAGCGGCGCCATCAGCGCGGCGAAGCGGTCCCGGGACAGTGCCGTGCTATCCCCATGCCGGGTTCAGCGGCACTGGGCGCGGCGGCGGGCGTCGGCGACGCGGCGCTGCATGGGCGCGGAGAGGTTGGTGAACTCGCTGCGGAGCTGGTCGAGCGTATCGCAGGCCTCTCGCCGCGCCCCGAAGCCGGTGAAGGAACTGGCGAGGCCGAGCAGCGCCTCCGGCGCACGGGCGGAGCGGCGGTTCGTCGCGTAGGCGTCGTTGAAGGCGAGCGCGGCATTCTGGAACTGGCGGCGGCCGAGCAGCGCCTCGCCGAGCAGGATTTGGGCATCCTGGCGGCGCGGGCTCGGCCGGCCGGCGAGCACCTCGCGCGCCGCCGCCTCGGCCGCCGCGAAATCCTCGCGCGCGAGTGCGGCCTGGCCGTCGGCGATGGCGCGTTCGGCGGTTCGCGGGCCCGGCGGGGTGGCCGTGGCCGCCGGCGGCTGGGCCGGGCCGGCTGCCGGCCCCGGCGGCGGGCGCGGGGCGGCCGGGCGGCCGGCACCCCCTTCGAGCTGCTGGAGGCGGAAATCCGTGTCGCCGCGGAGCTTCTCGACATCCTCGGCGAGGCGGCGATCGGTGTTCTCCGCCACTTCGAGGCGACCGCGCAGGCGCCGCACCTCCTCCTCCAGCTCGCCGAGACGGGAGAGCATCTGCTGCAGCAGTTCCTGCGGCGCGCCGGCAGCGCCCCGCGGCGCGACCGGCGCAGCCACCGCACCGCCGCGGCGCAGCGCATCGAGGTCGCGGCGCAGTTCCAGGATCTGGTTCTGCAGCGCGATGCCCTCGCGGCTCTCGACGGGCTGCGCCGTCGCCGGCGCAGCCAGCAGCGGCAGGGCGAGAAGGACGATGAGGCGGAGCGACACGGCGCGCATCCCTGCGCGGCCCGGGGCGAACCGGGCCGCCCTTCCCGTCACTGCACGACGGTGACGGCGCGGCGGTTCTGCGCCCAGGCTTCCTCGTTGGAGCCGAGCGCCGCCGGGCGGTCCTTGCCGTAGGAGATGGTGGTGATGCGCGCGCCCGCGACGCCGGCGGCGACCATCACGTCGCGCGCCGCGATGGCGCGCCGCTGGCCGAGGGCGAGGTTGTATTCGCGCGTGCCGCGCTCGTCGGCATGGCCCTCGACCTGCACCCGGACGGCGGCGTTGCGCTGCATCCACTCGGCCTGGCGCTGGAGGACCGGCCGCTGGTCGGCGCGGATGGAGGACCGGTCGAAGTCGAAGAAGACGCGGTCGCCGACATTGGCCACCAGGTCTTCCTGGGTGCCGGGGCGGATGGTGCCGCCGGCGCCGGTCTGGGCGCTGTCGTCGGTGCTCGAGCAGGCGGTGAGCAGGGCAAGGGCGGCGAAGGCGCCGAGGAGGCGGGTGGTCATCGGCGGGAAATCTCCTGCGTGTGCGGTGCGGCATGCGCCGGTAAGCACCGGGCGCGGCCAGGGTCAAGCATCGGTTTCGTCACGAAAGCAGCGGCGACCAGGCGGGGTCGGTCGCGTCGGTGGGCGTGGGCACCGGCCGCTCATTGAATCCGTCGGCATTGATCGCCACGATCCGCGCCGAATGGCCGCCGCCGCGGGCGTCGGTGGCGCGGCTTTCGCGGTGGAACATCAGCACCCGGCCGTTCGGCGCGAAGGTCGGGCCTTCCATCGCCCAGCCCTCCGACAGGATGCGCTCGCCCGAGCCGTCGGGGCGCATCACGCCGATGGCGAAGCCGCCGCGGCCGAATCGGGTGAAGGCGATGAGATCGCCGCGCGGCGACCACACCGGCGTCGCGTAGCGGCCGTTGCCGAAGGAGACGCGGCGCACGTTCCCGCCATTGGCGTCCATCACATAGAGCTGCTGGTCCCCGCCGCGGTCGGAGTTGAACACGATCTGGTTGCCGTCGGGCGAGAAGCTGGGGGAGACATCGAGCCCGCCGCCGCTGGTCAGCTGCCTCTCCCGCCGCGAGGCGAGGTCCACGACATAGATGTTGGCATCGCCGCCGCGCATCGCCGAGAGCACCACCGAGCGTCCATCGGGCGAGAAGCGGGGCGAGAGGGTCATGCCGGGGAAGTTGCCCAGCACCTGCTGCGCGCCCGAGCCGATGTCGAACAGCACCACCTGGGGCTGGCCGCGGTCGCGGTAGGACATGAAGGCGATGCGGTCGGCCGAGGGGTGGAAGCGCGGCGTCAGCGCGCTGAAGCGGCCATCGGTGAGGAAGCGGTGGTTCTCGCCGTCCTGGTCCATGATGGCGAGGCGGCGGGTGCGGCGGTCGCGCGGCCCCGTCTCGCTGACATAGACGATGCGGGTGTCGAAATAGCCCTTCTCGCCGAGCAGGCGCTCGAAGATCACGTCGGAGATCAGGTGCGCGATGCGCCGCCAGTTGGCGGCGGGCGCGGTGAAGGCGGTGCCCTGGAGCTGCGTCTCGGGCAGCACGTCCCACAGGCGGAACTCGACGCGCAGCTGCCCGCCCTGGTCGGCGACGCGGCCGGTCACCAGCGCCTGCGCGCCGATCACCCGCCAGTCCTGGAAGCGCGGCGTCTGAGCGACGGCCTCGGGGGTCTGGATGAAGGCCTGGCGCTCGATGGGGCGGAACAGGCCGGAACTGCGGAGATTGGCCTGGATGACGCGGGCGATGTCGCGGCCGATGCGCCCGCCCTCCCCCGCGCCGGGCAGGTCGGGGACGGCGATCGGGATGGGGTCGGTGCGCGCGCGGGTGATGTCGATGACCGCGCCCTGCGGCTGCTGCGCGGCGGCGGGCAGCGGCGTGGCGAGGATGCCGGGGGCGACGAGGCCGGCGCCGGCGCCGAGCAGCACCCGGCGGCGCGTGGTCGCGAAGGGGGTGATCAGGGTCATCGCACGAGGCCCCTCGGGTTGAAGCGGAAGATGGATGCCATGACGGTCTGGTACTTGCTCGGCGGCACGCGCAGCGGGTTGCATTGCGGCGACATAAGCGCTCGCCGCGCCGATTCGAGGACCGAGCGCGCCCGCGGGTCGCTCGGCGGCGCCCCGTTCGGCACCACGTTGCGGACCACGCCCTGGCTGTCGAGCTGCACGCGCAGCTCCACCACGATCTGGTCGAGCCCGAGCATGCCCCGGTCCACGTTCCAGCATTCGGATATCTGGTCAGCGAGGCCGCGGATTTCACCCTGGGTCAGCGCGGCGGTGCCGGTCGGGCTGCCGCCGCCCTGCTGCGGGCTGCCCGCGGGGTTGGGCCGGGCGGTCGGCGCGCGGTCCTGCTGCTGGGCGGTACGCAGCCGCTCGAGCGTGTTCAGCACGGAGGCGCTGCGATCCTGCGGGCGCTGGACCGCCGGTGTCTGGCCGGTGCCGGCCTGCTGGGCGGGCTCGGGCGGCGGGGGCACCGGGGGGGGCGGCAGGGGCAGCGGGTTGGGCCGCGGCGTCTGCTGGGCCTGCTGGGGCGGCGCCGGCGTGGGCGGCGTCGGGGCGGGCTGGGCCTGGCGCGGGGCGGGGATCGGCTCCGGGCTCGGGGCCGG
>Ga0207950_100755_pt1 | contig 9800 bp, 7 predicted proteins | sample Subbio11_8B_AprC_FD_184814 | JGI IMG/M metagenome (GOLD analysis project Ga0207950, IMG submission 184814) | Serpentinite rock and fluid subsurface biosphere microbial communities from McLaughlin Reserve, California, USA - CR11_8B_AprC (SPAdes) | ecosystem: Environmental > Terrestrial > Deep... | reverse complement strand
GGCAATCGCCACCGGCGGCGCGGTGCTCGCTGCGCAGGCCATGGGCGCCGACCTGGCCTACGTCGGCTCGGCCTTCATCGCCACCGAGGAGGCCCGCGCATCCGAGGCCTACAAGCAGTGCATCGTTGACAGCACCAGCGACGACATCGTCTATTCGAGCCTGTTCACCGGCGTGCACGGCAACTACCTCAAGCCCTCGGTGCGCGCTGCCGGGCTCGACCCCGACCACCTGCCCGAGGGCGACCTCAGCACGATGAACTTCTCGGGCGGCGCCGCCGCCAAGGCCTGGAAGGACATCTGGGGCTGCGGCCAGGGCATCAGCGCCGTGCACGGCGTCGTGCCGGCGGCCGCGCTGGTCGAGCGCCTGCAGCGCGAGTACGCGGCGGCGCGCCGGCGGCTGGCGCTGGGCTGAAGACCCAGCCCGTCGACCGCGGCCGGCGCCCTCCGGGCGCCGCAGCGGCGCGTGTCAGCGCCACGCAAGCGCAGTCGGGGTCTAATCGCGGCTGCCGCCAGCCCGAACCAGAGTAAAGTCGCGGCCGTGAAGTGAGGTCCTTCCCGTCCCCTTGCTGATCCAGACCCGGGTCTGGTGCGAGACAAGCAGCAAGGCGGGTCGCAATCCGTCAACCGGTGCAGCCGGGTCGCGGAAGGTTTTGACAACCCATCGTCAGCCCTGGAAACCGGGGCGAAAGGTGAGCGAGCGATGATGCAGCAGTACCGGGGCAACTCGTACCTGTTCGGCGGCAACGCCCCCTACGTCGAGGAACTGTACGAGGCCTACCTCGACAACCCCGGCAGCGTGTCCGACAACTGGCGCGCGTATTTCGACAACCTGCAGCATGTGCCGGCGGTCGACGGCAGCCAGGCGCGCGACGTCGCGCATGCCCCCGTCGTCGAGTCCTTCGCGCAGCGGGCCAAGGCCAACGCCTTCGCGCTCAAGACCTCGAGCGCCGACCTCGCGATCGCGCGCAAGCAGGTCCATGTCCAGAGCCTGATTGCCGCCTACCGCGTCCTGGGCAGCCGCTGGGCCGACCTCGACCCGCTCAAGCGCCAGGAGCGCCCGCGCATCCCCGAGCTCGAGCCGGCGTTCTACGACCTGAGCGAGGCCGACATGGACCTCACCTTCAGCGCGTCGAACACGTACTTCAGCAAGGCCGAGGAGATGACGCTGCGCGACATCGTGCAGGCCCTGCGTGACACCTACTGCGGCACGATCGGCGCCGAGTTCATGCACATCACCGACCCGGCCGAGAAGCGCTGGTGGCAGGAGCGGCTCGAGAGCAGCCGCGGCAAGCCGATGTTCACGGCCGAGCGCAAGCGGCACATCCTCGAGCGCCTGACCGCCGCCGAGGGCCTCGAGCGCTACCTGCACACCAAGTATGTCGGCCAGAAGCGCTTCTCGCTCGAGGGCGGCGAGAGCTTCATCGCCGCGATGGACGAGGTCGTGCAGCGCGCCGGCACGCATGGCGTGCAGGAGATGGTCATCGGCATGGCCCACCGCGGCCGTCTCAACGTGCTGGTCAACACGCTGGGCAAGAACCCGCGGGACCTGTTCGCCGAGTTCGAGCACACCGCGCCCGAGGACCTGCCCGCCGGCGACGTCAAGTACCACCAGGGCTTTTCGAGCGACGTCTCGACCGCTGGCGGCGCGGTACACCTGAGCCTGGCGTTCAACCCCTCGCACCTGGAGATCGTCAACCCGGTCGTCGAGGGCTCGGTGCGCGCGCGCCAGGACCGCCGCGGCGACCTCGAAGGCAAGGCCGTGCTGCCGGTGCTGGTCCACGGCGATGCGGCCTTCGCCGGCCAGGGCGTGGTGATGGAGACGCTGGCGCTGGCCCAGACGCGCGGCTACTACACCGGCGGCACGCTGCACATCGTCATCAACAACCAGATCGGCTTCACCACCAGCGACCCGCGCGACAGCCGCAGCACGCTCTACTGCACCGACGTCGTCAAGATGATCGACGCGCCGGTGCTGCACGTCAACGGCGACGACCCCGAGGCGGTGGTGTTCTGCACCCAGCTGGCGATGGACTACCGCCAGCAGTTCAGGAAGGACGTGGTCGTCGACATCGTGTGCTTTCGCAAGCTCGGCCACAACGAGCAGGACACGCCGAGCCTGACGCAGCCGCTGATGTACAAGAAGATCGCCCGCCACCCCGGCACGCGCAAGCTCTACGGCGACAAGCTCGCGCTGCAGGGCGTGGTGGCCGCCGACGGCCCCGACGAGATGGTCAAGGCCTTCCGCGCCGCGATGGACGCCGGCCGCCACACCGTCGACCCGGTGCTGACCAATTTCAAGAGCAAGTACGCGGTCGACTGGACGCCCTTCCTCGGCAAGAAGTGGACCGACGCCGCCGACACCGCGCTGCCGCTGGCCGAGCTCAAGCGCCTGGCCGAGCGCATCACGACCGTGCCGGCGAACTTCAAGGTCCATCCGCTGGTCGAGAAGGTGCTCGCCGACCGCGCCGCGATGGGCCGCGGCGACCTCAACGTCGACTGGGGCATGGGCGAGCATCTGGCGTTTGCCTCGCTGGTGGCCAGCGGCTACGCGGTGCGCCTCTCGGGCGAGGACTGCGGCCGCGGCACCTTCGTCCACCGCCACGCCGTGCTGCACGACCAGAACCGCGAGAAGTGGGACGAGGGCACCTACATCCCGCTGCAGAACGTCGCCGACGGCCAGGCCGCGTTCACCGTGATCGACTCGATCCTGTCCGAGGAGGCGGTGCTGGGCTTCGAGTACGGCTACGCCTCGGCCGAGCCCAACACGCTGACGATCTGGGAGGCGCAGTTCGGCGACTTCGTCAACGGCGCGCAGGTCGTCATCGACCAGTTCATCGCCAGCGGCGAGGTCAAGTGGGGCCGCGCCAACGGCCTGGTGCTGCTGCTGCCCCACGGCTACGAGGGCCAGGGCCCCGAGCACAGCTCGGCGCGGCTCGAGCGCTTCATGCAGCTCGCGGCCGACAACAACATGCAGGTCTGCCAGCCGACCTCGGCCAGCCAGATCTTCCACCTGCTGCGCCGGCAGATGGTGCGCCAGTTCCGCAAGCCGCTGGTGATCCTCACGCCCAAGTCGCTGCTGCGCGCCAAGGATGCGACCTCGCCGCTGGTCGAGTTTGCCAAGGGCGAGTTCCGTACCGTGATCGGGCCGGCGCGCACCGAGCTCGAGGCCGAGAAGGTTCGCCGCGTGATCGCCTGTTCGGGCAAGGTCGCCTACGACCTGCTGCGCAAGCGCGACGAGAAGAAGGCCACCGACGTCGCCATCGTGCGCATCGAGCAGCTCTACCCGTTCCCGCACAAGGCCTTTGCCGCCGAGATGCGGCGCTACCCCAACGCCACTGAGGTCGTCTGGTGCCAGGACGAGCCGCAGAACCAGGGCGCGTGGTTCTTCATCCAGCATCCGATCCACGAGAACATGCTCGAGGGCCAGAAGCTGGGCTACGCCGGGCGGCCGGCCTCGGCCTCGCCGGCGGTGGGCTACGCCCACCTGCACCACGAGCAGCAGAAGGCCCTGCTCGATCAGGCCTACGGCAAGATCAAGGGTTTCGTCCTGACGAAGTAAGCCGCCGGGTGCGCTGCCGCGGGTGCGGCGGCGCGCCCGCGCACGAACCGTGCGCCCGCGTGCGCACCAGACCGAGCAAGAGACCAAGAGTACACATCCCATGGCAATCGTCGACGTGAAGGTTCCGCAACTGTCGGAATCGGTGGCCGAGGCCACGCTGCTGCAATGGAAGAAGTCGCCCGGGCAAGCCGTGGCGATGGACGAGATCCTCATCGAGATCGAGACCGACAAGGTCGTGCTCGAGGTGCCGGCGCCGGCCGCGGGCGTGCTCGCCGCGCAGGTCGTCGGTGACGGCGGCACGGTCGTCAGCGACCAGCTCATCGCGCAGATCGACACCGAGGCCAGCGCCACTGCCGCGGCGCCGGCACCCGCCGCGCCGGCACCGGCAGCCGCCGCCGCTGCGCCGGGCGCCGCCGCCGGAGTCGCGATGCCGGCAGCTGCCAAGCTGATGGCCGACCATGGCCTGCCCGCCGGCTCGGTGGCCGGCAGCGGCAAGGACGGCCGGGTGACCAAGGGCGATGTGCTCGGCGCGGTGGCCGCCGGGGCCCGGCCGGCCCCGGCGCCGGCCGCCGCTGCCGTCCCGACCGCCGCCGCGGTCGCCAGGCCGCTGCCGCCGGTGGCCGCGCCGATGCGGCTGGACCTCGGCGAGCGGCCCGAGCAGCGCGTGCCGATGACGCGGCTGCGCGCGCGCGTGGCCGAGCGGCTGCTGCAGTCGCAGGCCACCAACGCGATCCTGACGACCTTCAACGAGGTCAACATGGCTCCGGTCATGGAGATGCGCAAGCGCTTCCAGGACAGGTTCGAGAAGGAGCACGGCGTCAAGCTCGGCTTCATGAGCTTCTTCGTCAAGGCCGCCGTGCATGCGCTGAAGAAGTACCCGGTGCTCAACGCCTCGGTCGACGGCAACGACATCGTCTACCACGGCTACTTCGACATCGGCATCGCGGTCGGTTCGCCGCGCGGGCTGGTCGTGCCGATCCTGCGCAACGCCGACCAGATGACCTTCGCCGAGGTCGAGAAGAAGATCGCCGAGTTCGGCAACAAGGCCCGCGACGGCAAGCTCGGCCTCGAGGAGCTGACCGGCGGCACCTTCTCGATCAGCAACGGCGGGGTCTTCGGCTCGATGCTGTCGACGCCGATCATCAACCCGCCGCAGAGCGCGATCCTCGGCGTCCATGCGACCAAGGACCGCGCCGTGGTCGAGAACGGTCAGGTCGTGGTCCGCCCGATCAACTACCTCGCGATGTCGTACGACCACCGCATCATCGACGGCCGCGAGGCCGTGCTCGGCCTGGTCACGATGAAGGAAGCGCTGGAGGACCCGGCGCGCCTGCTGTTCGACATCTGAGCCGCCGCCGAGCCGGACGACGCCGCAGGCACCGCGCATGGGACTCGCCGACGACCTCGCCCGGCTGGCGCAGTTGCACGCCAGCGGCGAGTTGAGCGACGAGGAGTACGCGCGGGCCAAGGCCCGGCTGATCGAGGCCGCGCCGCCGGCGCCGGCCCCGGGCGTCGCGGCGCTGGGCACGCTGCGCCGCAGCCGCAGCGAGCGCTGGCTCGGCGGGGTCTGCGGCGGGCTGGCGCGCGCCACCGGCGTCGAGGCCTGGATCTGGCGCCTGCTGTTCGCGCTGCTGACGCTGTTCGGCGGCGCCGGCGCCCTGGTCTACCTGCTGCTGTGGCTCGTCGTCCCGCGCGAGGACTAGGGCGAGCCCCCTCCCAACCTGCACCCACCACCATGTCCAGCAAGCAATTCGACGTCATCGTCATCGGCGCCGGCCCCGGCGGCTACATCGCCGCGATCCGCGCCGCCCAGCTCGGCCTCGGTACCGCCTGCATCGACGACTGGCGCAACGCCGCCGGCGGCCCGGCGCCCGGGGGCACCTGCACCAATGTCGGCTGCATCCCGAGCAAGGCGCTGCTGCAGTCGAGCGAGCACTACGATCAGGCCGGCCACCACTTCGCCATGCACGGCATCGGGCTCGACAACCTGCGCATCGACGTCGCGCGGATGGTCGCGCGCAAGGACGCCGTCGTGAAGCAGAACAACGAGGGCATCCTCTACCTCTTCAAGAAGAACAAGGTCAGCTTCTTCCACGGCCGCGGCTCGTTCGTGAAGGCAGTCGACGGCGGCTGGGAGATCGCCGTCGGCGACCAGCGGCTGGTCGGCCGCCAGGTCGTCGTCGCCACCGGGTCGAGCCCGCGCGCGCTGCCCGGCGTGCCCTTCGACGAGGAGCGCATCCTCTCCAACGACGGCGCCCTGCGCATCCCGACGGTGCCGGCGCGGCTGGGCGTGATCGGTGCCGGCGTGATCGGCCTCGAGATGGGCTCGGTCTGGCGTCGCCTGGGCGCCGAGGTGACCGTGCTCGAGGGCCTGCCGACCTTCCTCGGCGCCGCCGACGAGCAGATCGCCAAGGAGGCGCACAAGGCGCTCACGAAGCAGGGGTTGAAGATCGAGCTCGGCGTCGAGGTCGGTGCGGTCCAGGTCGACGCCGGGCGCGGCGTCAGCGTGGCCTACACCGACGCCAAGGGGCAGGCGCAGACGCTGGCGGTCGACCGCCTGATCGTCAGCATCGGCCGGCTGCCGCACACCGCGGGGCTCGAGGCCCAGGCCGTGGGCCTGCAGCTCGATGCGCGCGGCGCGATCGTCGTCGACGACGACTGCCGCACCAACCTGCCCGGGGTCTGGGCCGTCGGCGACGTCGTGCGCGGGCCGATGCTCGCGCACAAGGCCGAGGAGGAGGGCGTCGCGGTCGCCGAGCGCATCGCCGGCCAGCGCCCGCAGGTGCATTTCGAGACCATCCCCTGGGTGATCTACACCAGCCCGGAGGTGGCCTGGGTCGGGGCCACCGAGCAGCAACTCAAGCAGCAGGCGCGCGCGTACAAGGCCGGCAGCTTCCCGTTCGCGGCCAACGGGCGCGCGCGCGCGCTCGGCGACACCACCGGCATGGTCAAGATCCTCGCCGACGCCGCGACCGACGAGATCCTCGGCGTGCACATCGTCGGGCCGCTGGCCAGCGAGCTGATCGCCGAGGCGGTGGTGGCGATGTCGTTCAAGGCCAGCGCCGAGGACATCGCGCGCATCTGCCATGCCCACCCGTCGCTGTCGGAGTCGCTCAAGGAGGCCGCGCTCGCGGTCGACAAGCGCACGCTGAACTTCTGACCGGGCTGCGGTGGGCGTACGCCAGGTCTGTCTCGACGCGCTGGGCGCGCGCGGCTTCCTGCCCGACCCGGCACAGTTGCGCGCGCTCGACGCGCTCGAGCGCTGCGAGGACGACTGGCAGGCCTACCTCGCGCGCCGGCGCAGCGCGCTGCAGCGCATGTTCGTCAAGCCGCCGATCCCGCGCGGCGTCTACCTGCACGGCAGCTTCGGCCGCGGCAAGAGCTTCCTGATGGATTGCTTCTACCGCTCGGTGCCGCTCAGGCGCAAGACGCGGCTGCACTTCCACGAGTTCATGCGCGAGGTCCACCGCGAGCTGCAGGAGCTCAAGGGCACCGCCGACCCGCTCGACGAGCTCGCGCGGCGCATCGCGCGGCGCTTTCGCCTGATCTGCTTCGACGAGTTCCACGTCGCCGACGTCACCGACGCGATGATCCTGCACCGCCTGCTGCGCGCGCTGTTCGACAACCGCGTCGGCATCGTCACGACCTCGAACTTCCACCCGCAGGCGCTCTACCCCAACGGGCTGCACCGCGAGCGCATCCTGCCGGCCATCGAGCTGCTCGAGGCCCGGCTCGAGGTCGTCGACGTCGACGGCGGCGTCGACTACCGCCGCCGCGCGCTCGAGCGCCTGCAGACCTACCACTGGCCGCTGGGCGCGCCCGCCGAGGCGGCGCTGGCCGCGGCCTTCGAGCAGCTCGCCGACGCGGCCGCGGAGGACGCCGCGCTGCACATCGAGCACCGCGTGCTGCACGCCCGGCGGCGCGCCGGCGGCGTGGTCTGGTTCGACTTCAAGACCCTGTGCGGCGGGCCGCGCTCGCAGAACGACTACCTGGAGATCGCCGCGCGCTTCCACACGGTGCTGCTGTCGGACGTGCCGCAGATGCCACCGCGGCTGGCCAGCGAGGCGCGGCGCTTCACCTGGCTGGTCGACGTCCTCTACGACCGCCAGGTGCGGCTGATCCTGTCGGCGCAGGTGCCGCCCGAGCAGCTCTACCTCGAGGGGCCGCTCGCCCACGAATTCCCGCGCACCGTCTCGCGCCTGCACGAGATGCAGTCGCAGGAGTACATCGCCCGCGGGCGCCGGCTGGTCGACACCGGCCTGACCTGAGCCTGGCCGGCCCGGCGCCGGGGGGCGCGTACCTGCTTGCGCTCGACCCGACGCTCCTGCGATGTGCCCTGCGTTGTTCGCCTGTGCTCGGCTGCCATGGGGCGCGAGGGCCGTCGTGGGTGGCCGATCCAGCAAGCTGCCGCGCGCCGGTGCAGCGTAACCCTCAAGCCCGCAAGACATTGCGATTTCTGGCGCACGAAATAAGTAAGATGACCATCACGCCGCCGCTTTACGGCGCTGACGGTTGCGAGCCATGCGGTCAACAGCCCCTGCAGCCCCCAGGAGACCCCGATGAGCGACGACGAGATGAAGGCCTACCTGCAATCGATCATCGCGCAGACCCCCTTCGCCGCGCACTTGCAGGCCGAAGTGCTCTCGATCACCCCCGGCAGGGTCGAGCTTGCCGTGCCCGTGGTGCCCGAGCGCGTGAACCAGCATCACGGCTTCGTGCACGGCGCGGTGATCGGCTTCGTGGCCGACAGCGCTTGCGCCTGGGCCGCCGGTTCGGTGGCGGGCGACGTGGTCACGTCCGAGTACAAGCTGAACTTGCTCGCGCCTGCGCTGGGCGACCGCCTGATCGGCATCGGCACCGTCATCAAGGCGTCGTCGCGCACCGTGGTCGCACAGGCGGAGGTGTTTGCCGAGCGCGCCGGCGAGCGCAAGCTGGTCGGGTTCGCGCTGGCCACCATCGCGAAGGTGGAGGGCAAATGAGCAACGCCGACTGCCCGCCCGGCTTCGAGCCGCTGTTTCGCACCAGTCCCTTTCTCGACGCCACCGGGCCGTACTTCTACAAGCCGCTCGACGAAGGTTTCGTTGTCGGCCTACGCATTGCCGAGAAGCACGCCAACGCCCAGGGCACGGCCCACGGCGGGCTGCTGGCCACGCTCGCCGACATCGCGCTCGGCTACGTGACGGCGATGTCGCAGGCGCCCCCGCTGCGCATGACGACGGCCAGTCTGGGCCTCGACTACCTTGGTGCGGCCAAGCTCGGCGACTGGCTCGAAGCGCATGTCAGCGTCATCAAGGTCGGCAGCCGGATGGCGTTCGCGAATGCGCTGCTCAGGGTGGGCAACACCACGGTGGCAAGCGCACGCGCGTCGTTCGTGGTCATCGCCCCGATCGGCTGACACGCCGGCGCCGGGCGCCAGGTACTTCGGGAAGCGGCGGCCGCGGTGAACGCAAACCGGCCTCAGCCGCCGGCCCGCCCGGCGTCGGCCAGCGGCAGGTAGAGGCGGCCGCCGGCGTCGCGGAACTCGGCCGACTTGGCCGCCATGCCGGCTTGCAGCGCCTGTTCGGCGGCCACGCCCTGGCGCGCGGCGTAGTCGCGCACTTCCTGCGTGATCTTCATCGAGCAGAACTTCGGCCCGCACATCGAGCAGAAGTGCGCGACCTTGCTGGCGTCCTTGGGCAGGGTCTGGTCGTGGAAGTCGCGCGCGGTCTCGGGGTCGAGCGCAAGGTCGAACTGGTCCTGCCAGCGAAATTCGAAGCGCGCGCGCGAGAGCGCATCGTCACGCGCGCGCGCACCCGGGTGGCCCTTGGCGATGTCGGCGGCATGCGCAGCGATCTTGTACGCGATCAGGCCCTGCCTGACGTCGTCGAGGTCGGGCAGGCCCAGGTGCTCCTTGGGCGTCACGTAGCACAGCATCGCGGTGCCGAACCAGCCGATCAGCGCCGCGCCGATCGCGCTGGCGATGTGGTCGTGACCCGGTGCAATGTCGACCGTCAGCGGGCCCAGGGTGTAGAACGGCGCCTCGCCGCAGTGCCTGAGCTGCTCGTCCATGTTGGCCTGGATCAGGTGCAGCGGCACATGGCCGGGGCCCTCGACCATGGTCTGCACCTCATGCTGCCAGGCCACGCGGGTGAGTTCGCCGAGGGTGCGCAGCTCGGCGAACTGCGCCTCGTCGTTGGCATCGGCCGCCGAGCCCGGGCGCAGTCCGTCGCCCAGCGAGAAGGCCACGTCGTAGGCCTTCATG
>Ga0207950_100754_pt1 | contig 9823 bp, 7 predicted proteins | sample Subbio11_8B_AprC_FD_184814 | JGI IMG/M metagenome (GOLD analysis project Ga0207950, IMG submission 184814) | Serpentinite rock and fluid subsurface biosphere microbial communities from McLaughlin Reserve, California, USA - CR11_8B_AprC (SPAdes) | ecosystem: Environmental > Terrestrial > Deep... | reverse complement strand
TCGACGGCGAGCGCACCCGGGCTGATGCACGGCGTCAAGGGTCCGCTGCGCCGGGCTGCGCCCGCCCTCGACCCCGTGCATCACCCCAGAACCAGGACGGAATTCACCCACTCGAGATTCAACAGAGGCCAAGGTCTGGTCATGCCTGCAGATCTGGCCACGCCGGTGGCTCTACCAGCGCGCTGCGCACCCGACCCGAGCCGCCCTCGCACCGCGCTGGCGGCCTTGCTCATCCTCGCAATGGCCCTGGCCATTGCTGCGGTTCGCGCCTTGCCAGCGCGACCGATGACGGCCCGCTCGGGCCCGCCCGACTGCCGGATCCAGGCTGAGCGGTACGCGGCGAACTTGCAGCGGGTCCTGTCGTGCGCTGGGCATGGCTGTCGGGCAGCAAGCGCGCCATGCGCCCTATCGCTGGGGTTTGCGGCGATGCCGTGGCGCGCGCGCTACGCGCACAACTGCGCTCCATCTACGCTTGCCGGCGATCAGGAGAGCAGGAGAGCGGCGGCGATTGTGCGGTAAGGTCCGTGGCGTGCGAATCGATGCCACTGCCCTGCCCTTTGTCTTCGTCGGCCCTGCCCTGTGGCCCGAGGACCGCGACGTCGCCGGCGGTCGCCCCGCGCCCGCAGCTTGCGAAGGCCTCGAGCGGCTGCCGCCACTTCGTCGATGGGGCGCACTGCATCAGCCTGCGCATCTTCAACCGCGCCGACCGTGGAGCGCGGCCGGCACCCGTGGCTGCAGCGTACCCGGCGTGTCGCATGCGGTTTGCACGCGCTGCCGCCCTCGAACGCTGGCGGCGGCGGGGCTGCGCGCGGGTGGGGCACGTGCGGGGATGCGTTGGCGGCACGACCGGCCTGTGGCGACGCCGCTGACTGCACCGTCCACGATCCAGGAACCTTCGATCGACCCGATGGAACAGGGGGTTAGCGATGGAAACCTTTGACATGCTGCTCGAGCCGGTGCGGGTGTTGCTGCAGCAGATCGGTGCCCTCCTGCCGCGCTTGCTGTTCGCGCTGGCCGTCGTCGCCGTCGGCTGGGTGCTGGCCAAGGTGGTGCGGCTGGGCGTGGTCAAGGCGCTGCGCGCGTTCAATTTTCACGTGCTCAGCGAGCGAGCCGGCACCGACGCCTTCCTTCAGCAAGGCGGCAGCCGCAGGGACACCTGCGACGTCTTCGGCCTCGTCGCCTACGTCGCCGTGCTGCTCGCGGCGTTGACGATCGCGTTCAGCGGGCTCGACCTGGCCGCGGTCACCGACCTGCTCGTCCTGCTGCTGCTGTTCGTGCCCAAGCTCGTGGTCGCGCTGCTGATCATCGTGTTCGGCAGCTACTTTGCGCGCTTCGTCGGCAAGTCCGCGGCCGGGCACTGTGCCGACGCCGGCATCGGCGACGCGCCGATCATCGGTCGCATCGTGCAATACGCGGTAATGGTCTTCGTCGTGCTGCTGGCCGTCGACCAGCTCGACATCGGCGGCCGGCTGATCCAGCAGACCTTCCTGATCCTGCTGGCCGGCGTCGTCGTCGCGCTCGCGCTGTCGTTCGGGCTTGGCGGGCGCGAACATGCCGCGCGCCTGCTCGAGCGCTGGTTCCCGTGACGGCAAGCGCGACGACCAAAGCCGCAGTCGCGCAGTGCGGTATTGCCCGGCTGCCCTGGCCGGCATGGTCATCACGCGCTAAGGTTGCGAATATATGCCGATCCTCCCTCAGCTTGGGGCGGACTGTGCCTTGTTTCTCGATTTCGACGGCACGCTGACCGAGCTCGCGGCCACGCCGGACGACGTGCGGGTGCCCCGCGATCTGGTCTGCGACCTGGCCGCGCTGCGGTCTTCGCTGGGTGGGTCGGTGGCTATCGTGACCGGCCGCTCGCTGGCCGATCTGGACCGCCATCTGCACCCGCTGCGGCTGCCGGCGTCCGGGGTGCATGGCGCCGAGTTCCGCGATGTCGACGGGGCGGTGAGCCGCATCGTCGCGGCCGACATGGGGCCGGCGCAGACCCTGATCGAGGCGCTGTGCGATGCCGATGCGCGGCTACGTCTCGAGCTCAAGCCCGGCGCTCTGGCGCTGCACTACCGCGCGGCGCCAGAGCGCGAGGCCGACTGCATCGCGACGATGCGCCAGGCCCTGGCTCTGATGCCGGAGTCAACCCTGCTGCGCGGCAAGATGGTGATCGAACTCAAGCCGGTCGGCGTCGACAAGGGCAGCGCCGTGCGGGCCTTGCTCGCCATGGCGCCGTTTCGTGACCGACGGCCATGGTTCGTCGGCGACGACGTGACCGACGAGGCCGCCTTTCTGGCGGTCGCCGCGGCGGGCGGGGTGACGGTCAAGGTGGGCGCAGGTGCCACCGGTGCCAGGCACCGGCTGCCCGATCCGACGGCGGTACGACACTGGTTGCATGAGGCGGCGCACGCGTTGACCTAGCCCCGGCCCAGGGCGAACAGCGGATGCGTGCGCGCCGCACCAGCGCCTGGGTGTCCCGCCGGCCCACCGCTTCACCGAGCAAGACCATGACCCGACTCGTTGCCGTATCCAATCGCGTCGCCGACCCGCGCAAGACCGCGGCCGGCGGACTGGCCGTCGCGCTCGCCGAGGCGCTGAAGGCCTCCGGTGGGCTGTGGTTCGGCACCAGCGACCAGGTCGTCGAACGCGATGCCGGCGGCACTCCGGGCGAAGCCAAGGTGCGCCTGCAGCGCGCTGGCGAGGTCACGCTCGCCACCATCGCCCTCGGCCGTGAAGACCACGACGCGTACTACCGAGGCTACAGCAACGGCGTGCTGTGGCCGGTGTTCCACTACCGGCTCGACCTGGCCGACTTCGACGCCGGCGACTTCGAAGGCTACCGCCGCGTCAACCGCCTGTTCGCCCGTCAGCTGATGCCGATGCTGCGCCCTGACGACGTGATCTGGGTGCACGACTACCACCTGATCCCGCTGGCGGCCGAACTGCGCGCGATCGGCAGCACGCACCGCATCGGCTTCTTCCTGCACATCCCGCTGCCGCCGCCGCTGATCCTGGCGGCGATCCCGCAGCATGAGTGGCTGATCCGCTCGCTGTTCGCCTACGACCTGGTCGGCTTCCAGTCCGTCGCCGATGTGCGGCACTTCGCCCGCTACGTGCGCCAGGAAGGCCGCGCCGAGCAGCAGCGCGACGATGTCTTCCACGCCTTCGGGCGCAGCGTGCGAGCGCAGGCGTTTCCGATCGGCATCGACGTCGACGAATTCGACGCCCTGATGCAGGGCCGTGACGCGCAGGAGACGTTGGCGACGATGCGCGAGCAGTACGCCAAGCGCCAGTTGCTCGTCGGCGTCGACCGCCTCGACTACTCCAAGGGGTTGCCGCAGCGCGTGCGCGCCTTCGGCCGGCTGCTCGAGCGCTACCCCGAGAACCGCATGAGCGCGACGCTGATCCAGGTCGCTTCGCCCTCGCGCGAAGACGTCGCCGCCTACGCCGACATCCGCCGCGAACTCGAGGGCCTGTGCGGCTCGATCAACGGCGAGTACGGTGAGCTCGACTGGATGCCGGTGCGCTACATCCACCGCACCGTCGCGCGCCGTCGCCTGCCCGGTCTGTACCGGGCCGCGCGCGTGGGCCTGGCCACGCCGCTGCGCGACGGCATGAACCTGGTGGCCAAGGAGTACGTCGCCGCGCAGGACGCGGCCGCCCCCGGCGTGCTCGTGCTGTCGCGCTTCGCCGGCGCGGCCGAGCAGCTCGGCGACGACGCGCTGCTCGTCAACCCGTACGACACGCAGGGTACGGCCGACGCGATACAGCACGCGCTGCACATGCCGCTCGACGAGCGCCGCGCGCGCCACGCGCGCCTGCTGGCGACGATCCGCCGGCACGACGTGCACGCCTGGCACCGCCGCTTCCTGCAACTGCTGACCGAGGACCCTGCATGAATCACGCGACCCTGATCGAGACCGTTGCGCACTTCTGGTCGGGCTGGGGCAACGCGACGACGGTGGCGCTGCGGGTGACGGTGATCGTCGTCGTCGCCTGGGGCGTGGGCGCGCTGCTGCGCCGCGCGATCCGCACGTTTCGCATCCGCCTGGCGAGCCGGCTCGACGACCGCGAAGCGATCAAGCGCGCCGAGACGCTCGACCGCGTCCTGCGCTACGTCGTGATGGTCGTCGTCTCGCTGATCGCCGGCATGCTGGTCCTCGCCGAGCTCGGCGTGTCGGTGGCACCGATCCTCGGCGCTGCTGGCGTCGTCGGCCTGGCGGTCGGCTTCGGCGCGCAGAGCCTCGTGCGCGACTACTTCACGGGCTTGCTCATCCTGCTCGAGAACCAGATTCGCCAGGACGACATCGTCGACCTTGGCGGTGGCCACGCCGGCGTCGTCGAGGATGTTTCGCTGCGCTTCGTGCAACTGCGCGACTACGATGGACGCGTGCACTTCGTGCCCAACGGCCAGATCACGGCGGTGATCAACCTGACGCGCGGCCACGCCAACGCCGTGGTCGACGTGAGCGTCGCGTACCGCGAAAACGTCGACGAGGTGATGACCCTGATGCACGACGTGGCGCGCGAGCTGCGCGCCGACCCGGCGTTCGGCTCGCACATCGCTGACGACCTGGAGATGGCTGGCGTCGACCGCTGGGCTGATTCGGCCGTCGTGATCCGCTGCCGCATCAGATGCCAGCCCGCTGCGCAGTGGACCGTGCGGCGCGAGTATCTGCGCCGCCTGAAGCTGGCCTTCGACCGCGCCGGCATCGAGATCCCCTACCCGCACCTGACGCTTTACGCCGGTCAGGACAAGCGCGGGCTCGCACCGCCGCTGCGGCTGCGGGTGGACCACGAGGCCGCGGTGAACGAGCCGCGCGCAGGCCCGCTGCCCGCCGCCGGTGCTTAGGGGCGGCGGGTCCTCGGTTTGGCCAAGCCCGGCGACCTCGCCGGCGCGGCCGCGGCGGTCTCCTCGCGGCCTCGGGCGGTTGCCCACCAGGCAAGGTCAGTCGTCGAAGTCGAGCATCACCGGCTGGCCCGGGCAACCGCGACCGTGCCCGCACGGGTCGCGCGCGCGCGACACTGCTCGAGGAAGTCGATCACGATCGGGCCGCTGTCGAGCAGCGGCGTCGGGCCAGGTTCGAGCCGGGCCGCGCTGTCGGAATGGAACTCGGGGTGCCACTGAACGCCCATCACGAAACTCGAACCGGTCCAGCGCACCGCCTCGATCACGCCGTCGTGCGGGCAGCGGGCCTCGACGACCAGGCCGTTGCCCAGACGCTTGACGCATTGGTGATGGATGCTGTTGACGCGCCGCTGCGGGCCTGCAGCGTACAGCGATGCCAGCCGCGAACCGGGCTCCAGCGCGATGTCGTGGTGCAGTTGCTCGTACTGCGTGGCGTCGACGTGCGGCAGCGCCTGCGGCAGCTCGGTCGGGATGTCCTGCACCAGCGAGCCGTTGAAGGCGACGTTGAGCAACTGCATGCCGCGGCAGATGCCTAGCACCGGCTTTTGCTGGAACACGAAAGCCCAGATCAGCTCGATCTCGTAGAGGTCGCGCGTGCGGTCGCCGCCCCATTCGGGCCGCAGCGGCTGCTCGCCGTAGGTCGTCGGGCTGACGTCGGCGCCACCCTGCAGCACCAGACCGTCGAGCGCGTCGACATAGTCGCGCAGCGAGACTGCAGCGCGCTGCACGCTCGAGCGCGACTCCAGCGTCGGCACCATGAAGACGATCGCTCCGTGCGCCATGATCCAGTGCGCGACCGACGCCTCCAGGTACTGCAGCGTCTTGTCGCGAAATCCCAGCGCCTGCGCGCTGTCCGGGTGCAGGATGCGCGCCGACACGCCGATGCGCAGCGGCGCTCCGGCGCCGCGGCGCGGGGCCGGCTGCGGTGTCCGCGGTGCCGCAGCAAGCGCCAGGGTGGCCGGCGACGACGCGGCGACCGCCATCGGTGCATCGGGCGAGACCGGCGCCGGTGCCGGCGGCGCGTCGGCGCTCACCCCGGGCGCGGCAAGGTCGGCGACACCGCGACGGCTGGCGTCCACCGCTACGGGCGGCCGCTCCACAGCAGGCTCTGCTGCCACATCAGGTCTCCAAGCGACTGGCTGTCGGCGTAACGCTGCCGCGCCCAGTGTGCGTCGTTGGCGCGCGCGGCCGCCCAGGCCGCCACCTGCTGCAGGGCCGGCGCCGCGTCGAGTTCGTCCGCATGCACGGCCAGCCGCGCGCAGGTGGCCACGATGTCGTCGCCGATCACCAGGTGCTCGTGCGTCAGCGGGTCGATCATCAGGCCGTTGAAGCCGAACCGGCAGGCCTGGAAGCGGTTGTACGTGTACGGCAGGTACATGTCCTCGGACACCGTGACCGGGCGCTCGATCAGCAGGTACCGCGCCAGCGTCTGCGCATAGCCGGCCAGCACGGCCGCCTTGTCGACCGTCAGCGGCGTGTCGAATACGCGGATCTCGATCGTGCCGAACTCCGGCTTGGGACGGATGTCCCAGTAGAAGTCCTTCATGCTCTCGACGATGCGCGCAGCGCGCATCTTGTCGTAGTAGGCGACGAAGGCCTCCCAGCGGTCGACCACCGGCGCCCGGCCCGCCAAGGGAAACGCGAACACCGAGTTCAGCCGCGAGGAGTCGAATGCGGTATCGATGCCTTGGTGGAACGGCGACGAAGCCGCCAGCGCGATGAAGTGCGGCACGTAGCGCGACATCGCGTGCAGCAGGTACATCGCGCTGTCGCCCTCGGAACAGCCGATGTGCACATGCTGTCCGAAGATCGTGAATTGCTTGGCCAGGTAGCCGTAGAGCTGCGACAGCTGCCGAAAGCGCGCCTTGTCGTAGATCCTGCGCTCGGCCCACTGCTGGAACGGGTGCGCGCCGCCGCCGGCCACCAGCAAGTTGAGCTTGTCGGCACCGACCACCAGCGCGTCGCGGATGCCGCGCAACTCCTGCAGCGCCGTGTCGTAGCGCTCGTGAATGCCCGTCGAGATCTCGATCATGCTGTCGGTGATCTCGGGTTTGACGTCGCCCGGGTGCCCGCTGCGCTCGAGCAGCCGGATCAGCTCTTCGGCACCCCGGGTCAGGTCGCAGTCGCGGCGGTCGATGATCTGCAGCTCCAGCTCGATGCCGATCGTCAGCACGCGCGACTGAGCGAACTCCAGCGTGCTCATCGCGAATCCTCCGCCGCCTCGCCGGCGCGGCGCAGCGCGTACTCGACCGCCAGCGCCCCGGCGAAGGCCAGGATCGCGATCGCCAGATAAAGACTCGCGCCGATCTCGGCGGCCAGCTGCGGCGACGCGCGCGTGAGGTCGCCCAGCATCAGCAGGGCCAGCGCCGACATCGGCGTCAGCGCCAGCGCGAGCAACCAGGCCTTGCGCGGCCCAAGATGGCTCGGCTGCGCCAGCAGCATCACCGGGGCCAGCTTGCCGACGAAGCGCGCCAGCACGAAGCCCAGCGCCAGCGGCAGCGCGTCGAGCCAGCCGGAGAACTGCAGACTCGCACCGGCGAGCGCGAACAGCAAGACGACGAACAGCATCGCCGACTCGCCAAAACGCAGCGGCACGAAGTGCCGCTCGCGGTCGAAGACCCGGCTGATAACGCCGAGCGCCAGCAGGGTCAGCGGCACCGACAGCTTCAGCGCGCTGGCCAGCGCGACGGCGATCAGCACGATGCCCACCGTGATTGCGAACTGAAACGCCGGCCGGCGTCCGAACAGGCCGAACAGGTAGAGCGTGCCATGCGCCAGCGCGGCCGCCAGCAGGGCCGAGCCGGCGATCAGGTACAGCGGCTGCAGCACCATCGGCGCCAGCGCCGGCTGTTCCCGGTCCAGATGCAGCGCGCCCATCACCAGTGCCATGCCGACCACCGCGTAGGCGGTGTTCAGTGCGGTCAGCAGCGTCAGGCGCTCGGTGACCTGGCCCTGCGCGCGCAAGTCTTTGATCATCGTCATCACCATGGCCGGCGAGGTCGCCACCGCCAGCACGCCCGCGGCCGCGGCGGCAATCGGGCGCAGCCCGACCAAGCTCATCACCGCGAACACCGCGCCGAAGGTCAGCAAGGCCTCGGCCACGCTCTTGACGAGCAGCACCGGGTTGCGCCGCAGCCATCCGAAGTCGGCACGCTGGCCGAGCTCGAACAGCAGCAGGCCGATGGCGATGTCGGCGACCACGCGCAGATGGCCGATGGCGCCGGCGTCGACCAGGCCGAGCGCAGACGGGCCCAGTACGGCGCCGACGGCCAGGTAGCCGAGCACGCGCGAGAGGCCGACCCAGCGCTGCAAGGCCTCGCCGGCAAGCAGCGCCGCCAGCAGCAGCACGGCGACCCAGGCGATGGGCCCGAGCGGTAGCGGCCAGCCCGGCAGGAACGAGAATTCGGCGGCGTCCACGTCGATTGCGGTCGGGTCGGATCGAAGCGTAGGGTCAGCCCGGCAGCCCGACCTGCGCTGCGACGGCCTGCAGCGGCACGCCGGCCCAGTCGGGGCGGTGGTTCAGTTCGTAGCGCAGCTCGGACAGCAGCTTCTCCAGTTCGGCCAGCTCGAGCGCCGGCGCCAGGGCGTCGAAGGCCGCCCGGTCGGCGACCAGCCCGCTGCGCAGAACCTCGTCACGGTAGGCGTCGACGAAGGCCGCGCGGGTGGCCTGCAACCAGCGGGCCGCGGACGCCGCCAACCGGGCCGCAGCATCGCCGTCGGCGCCGGCGCCGGCGCCAATGGCAGCGCCGAGGGCAGCGTGGCGAGCGTAGTCGAACGAGCGCAGCATCCCGGCCACGTCGCGCAGCACCAGGTGTTTGCGGCGCCGCTCGGTCAGCGGCTGGGTCGACTCGCCTTCGAAATCGATGATCACGAAGTCGTTGTTGGCGAGCAGCACCTGGCCGAGGTGATAGTCGCCATGGGTTCGCGTCTTCATCGCGGACAGCCGCAGCGCTGCGCAGCGCTCGACCTGCTGCATCAGCCGCGGGCCGGCCGCAAACACCTGCTGCGCGCGCTCCTGCAGCGGCCCGGCGAGCTGGTCGCGGCGCACCGACAGCAGGTCCATCGCCGCCAGCGCGTCGTCGCGCACCCGTTGCACCCACTGCTGCATGTCGGTGTCACGCCAGGGTTCGGGGTCGAAGGCCGGGTCCCCGCTGGGGCGCGCCAGCGCCGCGTGCAACTGCGCGGTGCGCAAGCCCAGGGTCGCGATCAGCGTCAGGAAGCCGTCGATCCCCGGCGGCGCGTCGTCCGGCACCTGCGTGCGGCAGACCTCCAGGTGGCGCGCCAGGGTCTCGACGGTACGCGTCCAGGCGTCGCCCTGGTTGGGCGCGAACGCCTGCAGCAGCGCCAGCGTGGCCACCGTGCCGTCAGCGCGCCGGTGTTCGACGTGGCCGGCCACCGCCACGCAGTGCTCGAAGCCGGCCACGTCGCACAGGAAGCGGCCCATCTCCGTTTCAGGGTTCAGGCCCTCGCGCACCCGCCGGTAGGTCTTGACGACCAGGCGCTCGTCGAGCAGGGTGACCGAGTTGTTCCGCATCGACATGACGTGCGCCGATTGGAACGGACGCGACAGCCCGCTGGCGATGCGTGCAAACCCGGCGGCCGGCACGAACCGGACCAGGCCGTCGCCGGCACGGATCTCGCGCCCCGCGCCCACCGCGTCGACCAGCGCCTCGCAGTAGGCGAGGTCGCCGACCGCATCGGCCATGACCCCGACCGCGGCCTGCTGGCGCACCTTGGCCAGCGCCCCCGCCCCCAACTGCCGCAGGCGCTTGTCTTCGGCGTCCTCCCAGGCCAGCGCCAGCGGCAGGAAATAGCGCCCGGCCTCCTCCGCCGGCCCCTGCGCCTCGGCCAGCACCAGCAGCCAGCTGCGGCCGGCAGCCTCGAGCAGCGCCTGCTCGACCAGCCGCGCGCGCGCCAGCGGCTCCC
>Ga0207950_100751_pt1 | contig 9871 bp, 10 predicted proteins | sample Subbio11_8B_AprC_FD_184814 | JGI IMG/M metagenome (GOLD analysis project Ga0207950, IMG submission 184814) | Serpentinite rock and fluid subsurface biosphere microbial communities from McLaughlin Reserve, California, USA - CR11_8B_AprC (SPAdes) | ecosystem: Environmental > Terrestrial > Deep... | reverse complement strand
AGTTTCTGGGTGCTGCTGACCTTCCTGCTGCTGTTCTCCTGGATGGGGCTCACGGGCGTGGTGCGCGCGGAGTTCCTGCGCGGGCGCAATTTCGACTACGTGCGCGCGGCCAAGGCGCTCGGCGTCGGCGACACGGTGGTGATGTTCCGCCACATCCTGCCGAACGCGATGGTGGCGACGCTGACCTTCCTGCCCTTCATCCTGAGCGGGTCGGTGGCGGTGCTGGCGAGCCTCGACTTCCTCGGCTTCGGCCTGCCGCCGGGCTCGCCGTCGCTGGGCGAGCTGGTGAACCAGGGCAAGAACAACCTGAACGCGCCGTGGCTCGCCATGACGGGCTTCGTGGTGCTCGGCACGATGCTGACGCTGCTGATCTTCGTGGGCGAGGCGGTGCGCGATGCCTTCGACCCCCGCAAGCTGCCGGGGGGCGGGCGCTGATGACGCTGCTGAGGGTCGAGAACCTCGCGGTCGCCTTTCGCGGCCGGCGGGTGGTCGAGGGCGTCTGCTTCACCGTCGAGCGGGGGGAGACGGTGGCGCTGGTGGGCGAATCGGGCTCGGGCAAGTCGGTCACCGCGCTGTCCTGCCTGAAGCTGCTGCCGGCGGCGGGCGAGAATCCGGAAGGGCGGATCCTGCTCGACGGGACCGAGGTTCTGTCCGCGCCCGTGGCCGAGCTGCGGCGGCTGCGCGGCGGCGTGGCGGGGATGGTGTTCCAGGAACCCATGACCTCGCTCAACCCGCTGCACACGGTCGAGCGCCAGGTGGGCGAGGCGATCACGCTGCACCAGCCGCTGGCCGGCGAGGCGCTGCGCGCGCGCATCGTGGAGATGCTGCACCGCGCGGGCTTCCCGAATGCACAGGACCGCCTCGGCGCTTATCCGCACCAGCTCTCGGGCGGGCAGCGGCAGCGGGTGATGATCGCGGCCGCGCTCGCCAACGACCCGGCGCTGCTGATCGCGGACGAACCCACCACCGCGCTCGACGTCACCATCCAGGCGCAGATCCTGGAACTGCTGCAGAGGCTCAAGCGCGAGAGCGGCATGGCGATGCTGCTCATCACCCACGACCTCAACATCGTCCGCAAGAACGCCGACCGCGTGGTGGTGATGAAGGACGGCCGCGCAGTCGAGCAGGGGCCGGTCTCCGAGGTCTTCGGCAACCCGCAGCACGCCTATACGCGCATGCTTCTGGCGACCGAGCCGCGCGGCGCGCCCCCGCCGATCGGGCCGGACGCGGCCGAGGTGATGCGCGGCGAGCAGGTGAAGGTGCTGTTCCCCATCCGCCGCGGCCTGCTCCGGCGCGTGGTCGGCCATGTGCGCGCGGTGGACGGCGTGAGCGTGAGCGTGCGGGAAGGCGAGACGGTCGGCCTGGTGGGCGAATCTGGTTCGGGCAAGACGACGCTCGGCCTCGCGCTGCTGCGCCTCGAGGGCAGCGAGGGCGCGATCCGCTTCGAGGGCAAGGACATCCAGGGCCTCGGCCGGTCGGCGATGCGCCCGCTGCGCCGGCGCATGCAGATCGTGTTCCAGGACCCCTACGGCGCGCTCTCCCCGCGCATGAGCGTCGCCGAGATCGTCGGCGAGGGCCTCGCGGTCCACGAGCCGGGCCTCAGCCGCGAGCGGCGCGCCGAGGCGGTCGCGACGGCGCTCGATGAGGTCGGGCTCGAGCCCGCCATGGCCGAGCGGTATCCGCATGAATTCTCCGGCGGGCAGCGCCAGCGCATCGCCATCGCGCGCGCGCTGGTGCTCAAGCCGCGCTTCCTCGTGCTCGACGAGCCGACCAGCGCGCTCGATGTCAGCGTGCAGGCGCAGGTGGTGGACCTGCTGCGCGCGTTGCAGGCGAAGCACCGGCTCGCCTACCTGTTCATCTCGCACGACCTGCGGGTGGTCCGCGCGATGGCGCATCGGATCATCGTGCTGAAGGACGGCAGGGTGGTGGAGGAAGGCGAGGCCGCGCAGGTTGTCGGGGCGCCGCGGGAGGCCTACACCCGCGCCCTCATGGCCGCGGCCTTCGATCTCAGGGCCGAGGCGGTTGCAGGGCTGGGGACGTGAACGAACTCGAACGCCTCGAGGCGCTGATGAATGCCGGGCATGTGCGCCTCGGCGTGCATATCCGGCGGATGAACTCGCCCGGCTCCCCGGTCTATCACTCCGGGGAGAACATCTGGCCGGCCGCGGTCGTCCTGCTCGTCTCCTTCGCCGCGCTGAAATGGGGCGGGGCGCCGCTCGAGGCGCTGGGCGTGAGCCAGGCGGGCCCATGGGCGGGCATCATCGCGCTCGCCGGCGGCTGCTGGTGGTGGTTCTACAAGGTGATGCCGAAGGTGCGCGATGGCGTGTTCAACCGCACCGCCATCTTCGCGCTGCAATCGCCGGAGCATTTCGACGCCCTGTGGGCGAAGGGCGTGCTCACCCTTTATGCGAAGCTGCCGGACGGGACCGAGCGCGTGGCGTTGCGCAAGGACAGCTGGCGCGAATACACCGCGATGATCGAGGAGTTGCTGAAGGATTCCGGCTGATGGCGGTGCTGCTCTCGACCAAGGACCACACGATGGCGGAGTGGAAGGCGGCGCTGCTCGCGCTCGATCCGTCGCTCGAGATCCGCATGTTCCCCGAGGCCGGCGACCCGGCCGGCATCGAGGCCGCGGTGGTCTGGACGGCGCACGACATGATGGAGCTGCGCCGCTACCCGAAGCTGCGGCTGATCGTGTCCATGGGCGCCGGCGTCGATCACCTGTTCCGCCCGCCCGGCCCTCCGCCCGGCGTGCCGGTGGCGCGCCTCGTGGACACGCGGCTGACCCAGGGCATGACGGAATGGGTGCTGCTGAACGCGCTGCGCTTCCACCGCCAGGATCCGCAATATCGCGACCTCCAGGCGCGGAGGATTTGGGAGGAACTGCCCGCGCCCGAGACCTCGGCGCGGCGCATCGGCATCATGGGCCTGGGCGAACTCGGGACCGATGCGGCGCGGGCGCTGCGCGCGCTCGGCTTCCCGGTGATGGGCTGGTCGCGCCGGCCGAAGCAGGCCGAGGGCGTGGAGACCTTCCACGGCGACGAGGGCCTGCTGGCCATGGCCGCCCGCGCCGACATGCTGGTCTGCCTGCTGCCGCTGACACCGCAGACGCGCGGCATCATCGACGCACGGCTGCTCGGGACCATGAGGCCGGGCGGCTACCTGCTGAACGCGGCGCGCGGCGGGCATCAGGTGGCCGCCGACCTGCTGGCGGCGCTGGACAGCGGGCAGCTCGCCGGCGCCGCGCTCGACGTGTTCGAGCCGGAGCCGCTGCCCGCCGACAGCCCGTTCTGGTCGCATCCGAAGGTGATCCTGACGCCGCATGCCGCGAGCATCACCATCCCCGCCAGCGCCGCGCCGCAGGTGGTCGAGAACATCCATCGCGCCCGGCAGGGGCGCCCGCTGATCAACCTGGTGGATTTCGCCGCCGGCTACTGATGCGGGGCGCAGGGCCAAACCCGCGGACCGGTTTGTTGACCGGGCCGAGCGGCCGGGCGGGCGCCGCGCCTTGGGGCGCGAAGCCCGGCGAGGGCGCGAAGCCCAGCGAACCGGAGGCTCGCGCCCGGCACCCGAATGCGTAAAGAGCGGACGACGGCGGACCGGTCCTTCGACCGGCCGCCGGCAGAACCGGAAGCCGAAGGAATCCGGGGTTGCAGCGCGCCGGGTTGATGGGCGGCGGCGCGCCAGGCAGGGCCGAAATCCGGATTCCGCCGGAAGGCGGGTTTATCAGACGGCGCGCAGCACGGGCTCGCCACTGCCCTGGGGCGGCAGCAGACGGACCTCGGCGGTGCCCTTCGCCGCCTCGACCATCACGTTGCGCAGGTCGCGCAGGAAGGTCGTGCCCTTGGGCGTGCGCTGCACCAGCACCGAGCGGCGGTCCGCCTGGTCCACCTTGCGGCGCGCGAGGTCGAGCTCGCCCAGCCGGTCGAGCGCGCGGGTGATGGCCGGCTTCGACACGTTGAGATTGGCGGCGAGGCCGCGGACCGTGTGCGGGCCCTCGCCGAGATAGACGGTCAGCAGCACCGCGAGCTGGCGGGCGGACAGATCCGGCCCGTCGCTGCGGACGAGGGCGACGATCGTCTCGCGCAGGATGCCGATCTGCTGGTCGGGGTTCGCTTGGCAGGTCATTTCATTTTTCCTTCGAGGTGTTTGGAGCGGGGTTCCCGCCCGTGCGTTACAGTCCGGTAAGGGATATGGGGATGCTCAGGGGTGTTCCCCAAGGTCTTGAAGACCCGATATCTGTTCAATAACGGCAAGTATTGCCCGGGCTGCCTGAACCTCCCCGCCTTCGGGGCGGCCGGGCCTGGTCGTGTCGTTCCACGCATACAGGTCGAGATGGGCCCAGGGCGTGGCCGGCGGAACGAAGCGCCGCAGGAAAAGGGCCGCGGTCACCGCGCCGGCCATCGGCTTCTGCGACACGTTCGAAAGATCGGCCGCCGGGGTGTCGAGCCAGGATTCGTACCCGTCATGCAGCGGCAGCCGCCACATGGGTTCATGCACTGCCGCCCCGGCGGCGAGCAGCCGCCCGGCCAGCGTATCGTCGTTGCTGAACAGCGCCGGGATGTCGGGACCGAGCGCGACCCGCGCCGCCCCGGTCAGGGTCGCGCAATCGAGGATCGCCGCCGGTCCCTGCTCGGCCGCGAAGGTCAGCAGGTCGGCGAGCACCAGGCGGCCCTCGGCGTCGGTGTTGCCGATCTCGACCTTCAGGCCCTTGCGGGTGCGCAGCACGTCCATCGGGCGCATGGCGGTGGCCGAGACGGCGTTCTCCACCGCGCCCACCAGCACCAGCAGGCGGACGGGCAGGGCGCTGCGCATCACCATCTCGGCGACGGCGAGGACCACCGCGGCCCCGCCCATGTCCTTCTTCATCCGCAGCATGGCCGAGGAGGGCTTGAGGTCGAGCCCGCCGGTGTCGAAGCAGACCCCCTTGCCGCAGAGCGCGATCAGCGGCCCCTCGGCCGCGCCGGTCCAACGCAGCACCGCCACGCGGGGGGCGCGATGGCTGCCCTGCCCGACCGCCGCGACGGCGGGGAAACCCTGTTCGAGCGGTTCGCCGCTGATCACCTCCGCGCTGCCGCCGTGGCGGGCGGCGAGCGCGACGACGGCGGCGGCGAGTTCCGCCGGGCCGAGATCGGCCGCCGGGGCGTTGATCAGGTCGCGCGCCGCGCAGATCGCCTCGGCCATCATCACGGCGCGTTCGGCGCCTTCGGGCACTTCGAGCAGGGCCGGGGCGGGCCCGCCCGCCTTGTGCCGGTGCGGCCGGTAGGCGCCGAGCGCCCAGCCGAGCACCGCCGTCGCGCCATCCTGCGGCCCCGGCGCGAGGCGCCAGGCCGAGCCGGCCGGCAGCGAGCGCGACAGGGCGCCGAAGGGCCAGGGCCCGTCCTCCGTGCCGAGGCCGACCACCGCGCCGGCGAGCCCATCCGGGCCGGGCAGCAGCACGCATTCGCCCGCCTTGGCGGCGAAGCCGGCTGCGCGCAGGAAGGACGCCGCGGCGCCGGGCAGGCCTTCGAGAAAGGCAGCCAGCCCGTCCGGGCGCAGCGCATGCAGCGGCAGCGCGCCAGGCGCCCTGGCCGTCAGGCCGTATAGCATTGTCTTCTCGAAGCCCCCGGACTCGGCCACGGAATCGTGGTTACGAAATTGTTAAGCGAGTGGCTACACCGGACCGGCCCCGAGTTACAGCGTTCCCCATCCGCAACCGCATTATGCATGTGCTGCACCGATGCGGGCCTTGCACCGGGCGGCGTTTCTTATGCTGGCGGGATGTCCGATGCCCTGGCATGGGACGGCGGCAGCCCGGCCTGCAGCGCGGCGGCCAGCGCCTCGGCGAGGCAGGCACTGCCGCGGTCCTTGTGGCGCAGGTCGTCGCCGGTCGGCACCGCCCCGCCAGGGACGCCCGCCCGCGCCCAGGCCTGCATCAGCGCCCCGCGCGAGAACGGCGCGACGGGGCCCCGGCAGCGCGGGGGCGAGATCCGCCGTGATGGCGTCGCAGGCCCGGCGGTTCGGCCGCGCGGCGATGCGCGGCGCGCGCTGGTCGTCCATCGGCACCGCGCGATGCCGGCCTGGGCCAGCCGCTCAAGCCCCTCGCGCCGGGCGGCGCGATAGCGTCCGGGCCCGGCGCGACGGCGCGCCGCATCGTCATGCCGCGTGCAGCGCCCGCATCACGCGCGCGAGCCCCTCCTGCCAGGGCGGCAGGCGCACGCCGAACACCGCGGCGAGGCGCGCGCAGTCGAGCCGCCCATCCGCCGGCCGCCGCGCGCGGGCGGGGTATTCGCCGGTGGCGATGGCGCGGATGCGCGGCGCCGGGCCGCCGAAGGGGCGGGCGGCGGCGAAGATGGCCTCGGCGAAGCCGTGCCAGGTGGCGTGGCCGGAAGCGGTGGCGTGGAACACCCCGCCATGGCGCTCCTGCCAGCCCTCGGCGCGGATGCGCGCGAGGATGGCGGCGATCGCCTCCGCGAGATCCGCCGCGGCGGTCGGGGCGCCGAGCTGGTCGGCGACGATGGAGAGTTCGGCGCGCTCGGCGCCCAGGCGCAGCATGGTTCGCAGGAAGTTGGCGCCTTCCGGCGCGAAGACCCAGGAGGTGCGGAGCACGATGCCGCGCGGATTGCCCGCCAGCGCCGCCCATTCGCCCGCCAGCTTGGTGCGGCCATAGGCGCCGAGCGGGTTCGGCGCGTCCGCCTCGGCATAGGGCGCGCCCTTGGTGCCGTCGAAGACGTAGTCGGTCGAGAGCTGGATCAGCGGGATGCCGCGCGCCGCGCAGCCGCGCGCCAGCAGCGCGGGGCCGAGCGCATTGGCGCGGAAGGCGGCGGGTTCATCCTCCTCGGCGGCGTCCACCGCGGTCCAGGCGGCGCAGTTCACCACCGCGTCGGGCGCGGCCTCGGCAAGCAGCGCGGGAATGGTGCCGGGCCGGTCGAAGTCGAGCACCGGCCGGCCGGCCGGCAGCGCCTCGAAGCCCTGCGCCGGCAGCGCGGCGAGCAGCGCCGATCCGACCTGGCCGCCGCGGCCGGTGACCAGGATGCGGCGCATCACCAGCTCCCGCGCGGGAAGGGCGGCTCGATTTCGGCGAGCAGCGGCGCGGCGCGGTCCCTATCGGAGAGCACCGGCCCGGCCACTGGCCAGGCGATGCCGAGGGCGGGGTCGTCCCAGCGGATCGCCGCATCCGACTCCCGCGCGTAATAGGCGTCGGTCTTGTAGAGCACCTCGGTGTCCGGCTCGAGGGTCAGGTAGCCATGGGCGAAGCCGCGCGGTACCCACAATTGCAGCCAGTTCGCGGCGCTGATCTCGATCGCGACATGCCGGCCATAGCTGGACGAGCCTTCGCGGATGTCCACCGCGATGTCGAGGATCGCCCCGCGCGCGACGCGGATCAGCTTGCCCTGGGCATGCGGCGGGCGCTGGAAGTGCAGCCCGCGCAGCACGTGGCGGGCGGCCGAGGCGGCATGGTTGTCCTGCACGAATTCCGCCGCGATGCCCGCATCGGCCAGCGCGCGGCGCGACCACACCTCGCTGAAGAAGCCGCGCGAATCGCCGTGGCGGACGGGCTCGACCAGCAGCAGGTCGGGGATGGCGAGCGGCGTGACCTTCACTGCAGGCGCCCGGCGGCGAGGTCGCGCAGATAGGTGCCGTAGGCGGTCTTGCCCAGCGCATCGGCCCGCGCGCGCAGGTCATCGGCGCCGATGAAGCCCATGCGGAAGGCGATCTCCTCCGGGCAGCCGACCTGCAGGCCCTGGCGGTCCTGCACGGTCTGCACGAACAGCGCGGCCTGCAGCAGCGAGGCGGGGGTTCCGGCATCGAGCCAGGCGCAGCCGCGGCCGAGCTGTTCGGCGCAGAGCGCGCCGAGGCCGAGATAGACCTTGTTGAGATCGGTGATCTCGAGCTCCCCGCGCGCCGAGGGGACGAGGTCGCGCGCCAGCGCGGTGACGCGCCGGTCGTAGAAATACAGTCCGATCACCGCCCAGTCCGATTTCGGCTGCCGCGGCTTCTCCTCGATCGAGAGCACGCGGCCGGCGGCATCGAACTCGGCCACGCCGTAGCGCTCGGGGTCGGCCACGCGGTAGCCGAAGATGGTCGCCTCGCCGCCCCGCGCGCGGTCGGTCGCGGCCTTGAGGCTTTCGACCATGCCATGGCCGTAGATGATGTTGTCCCCCAGCGCGAGGGCGCAGGGCTCGCCGCCGATCCACTCGGCGCCGATGTGGAAGGCCTGGGCGATGCCCTCGGGGCGCGGCTGCTCGGCATAGGCGATGGTCACGCCGAACTGGCTGCCGTCGCCGAGCAGGCGGCGGAACTGCGGCAGGTCGGCCGGCGTCGAGATCAGCAGGATGTCGCGGATGCCCGCCAGCATGAGCGTGCCCAGCGGGTAGTAGACCATCGGCTTGTCATAGACTGGCAGCAACTGCTTGGACGCGGCGAGCGTCATGGGGTGCAGCCGCGTGCCGGACCCGCCGGCGAGGAGGATGCCTTTCATTTTTCTTGTCCCTCAGACGGCGGGCGCCGCACATCCGTGCGGCTTGCCTTCGCGCCCTGGGCTGGCGTGCCGGGGGCGACGGTTGGGTTGGGTGCGGTCGCGCTGCGCGCTCCCGGCCCGGCGCGCGGCGCCGGGCCGCAGGGTGCGGCTGGCCTGCGGGGTTGGCGCCAGGCGGCTGAGCGGTGCGGCCGGCCTGCGTGGTCATGCCTTGACCCCGCCGAGGCGCTGGCCCGCGTAGCGCTTCTCGCGGATCGGGCGCCACCAGGCCTCGTTGTCGAGATACCAGGCGATCGTCTCGGCGAGGCCGGATTCGAAGTCGTGGCGGGCCTTCCAGCCGAGCGTCCGCTCGGCGCCCGAGGGGTCCATCGCGTAGCGGAAATCGTGGCCCGGCCGATCCTTCACGAAAGTGATCAGCCGCTCGCGCGCGCCGGAAGGGTCGGGGCGCAGGCGGTCGAGCGTCGCGCAGATGGCGCGCACCACCTCGAGGTTGGTGCGTTCCTGCCGCGGGCCGAGGCAGTAGGTCGCGCCCGGTTCGCCGCGGAACAGCACGAGCACCAGCGCCTCGGCATGGTCCTCGACATGGATCCAGTCGCGGATGTTCGACCCGTCGCCATAGACCGGCAGCGGCCGGCCCTCGAGGGCGTTCAGCGTGACCAGCGGGATCAGCTTCTCGGGGAACTGCCAGGGGCCGTAGTTGTTGGTGGTGTTGGAGACGAAGCAGGGCATCCCGTAGGTGTGCTGCCAGGCGCGCACCAGATGGTCGGAGGCCGCCTTGGACGCCGAATAGGGGCTGCGCGGATCGTAGCGCGTGTGCTCGTCGAAGGGCGGGTCGTCGCGGTCATCGAGCGAGCCGAAGACCTCGTCGGTGGAGACGTGGTGGAAGCGGAACGCCGCGCGCGCCTGCCCGTCGAGCGAGGCCCAGTGTTCCCGCGCCGCCTCCAGCAGCACCTGGGTGCCGACGACATTGGTGCGGATGAACTCGGCCGGGCCGTCGATCGAGCGGTCCACGTGCGATTCGGCGGCCAGATGCATGACGCGGGAGGGTCGGTGCGTGGCGAAGACCGCGCGCACCGCCACCGCGTCGCAGATGTCGGCCTTCACATGGATGTGGCGGCGGTCGCCGAGCCAGGCGCCGAGGCTTTCGGGGCTCGCCGCATAGGTCATGCGGTCGAGGTTCACCACCACCTCCTCGGTGGTCGCGAGCAGCCGGCGCAGCACCGCCGAGCCGATGAAGCCGAAGCCGCCAGTGATCAGGAGGGTCATGCGGGCAGTGTTTCGACGGTCCGGGGTGCAGGGAAGAGGCTTCGCTTAGGTGTAGAAGTCTGCACTTGATCTGACGGTCATCGACTTGGCGTGGCGGGTGTCCGCCAGGTCGAAGCTGTCAGGTGCCGCGCGTCATGCGGCCTCACT
>Ga0207950_100749_pt1 | contig 9873 bp, 11 predicted proteins | sample Subbio11_8B_AprC_FD_184814 | JGI IMG/M metagenome (GOLD analysis project Ga0207950, IMG submission 184814) | Serpentinite rock and fluid subsurface biosphere microbial communities from McLaughlin Reserve, California, USA - CR11_8B_AprC (SPAdes) | ecosystem: Environmental > Terrestrial > Deep... | reverse complement strand
GCATGAAGGCTTCGCCCTGGCGCGCCGGGCATGAGGCTCCTTACCGGACATGCGCGCCTTGCCGGCGTGCTCGGCTGGCCGGTCTCGCATTCCCGCTCCCCGCGGCTGCATGGTCACTGGCTGGAGACGCTCGGTCTCGACGGCGCCTACCTGCCGCTGCCCGTGCATCCCGACCGTTTCGCCGGCGCGGTGCGCGCGCTGGCCGATCTCGGCTTCCGCGGCGCCAATGTCACCATCCCGCACAAGCAGGCGGCCTTCGCGGTGTGCGACTCGGTGGACGCCTCCGCCCGCCGCGCCGGCGCGGTCAACACGCTGGTCTTCCGCGACGGCCGCATCGAGGGCTCGAACACCGACGGGTTCGGCTTCCTCGAAAGCGTGCGCGAGCAGGCGCCGGGCTGGCAGCCGCAGGCGGGCCCGGCAGTGCTGCTCGGCGCCGGCGGCGCGGCGCGGGCGATTGCCGCAGCGCTGCTCGATGCCGGCTGCCCGGGCGTGACGCTGGTCAACCGCTCGCGCGTCCGCGCCGAGGCCCTGGCGCGGGCAATCGGCGGCGCCATCGCGGTTGCCGACGTGCCGCCGATCAGCGAAGCGGCGCTGCTGGTGAACACCACCTCCCTCGGCATGGAGGGGCAGCCGCCGCTGGTGCTCGACCTGGCGTCTTTGCCGGCCTCGGCCGTGGTTGCCGACATCGTCTATGTGCCGCTCGAGACGCCGCTGCTGGCCGCCGCGCGGGCGCGCGGGCTCGCTGCGGTGGATGGTCTCGGCATGCTGCTGCACCAGGCGCGCCCGGGCTTCGAGGCTTGGTTCGGCGCGGCGCCGCGCGTGGATGCCGCGTTGCGCGCCGTGGTCGCGGCGGATATCCCGCCGCGATGATCGTGCTCGGCCTCACCGGCAGCATCGGCATGGGCAAATCCGCCGCGACCGCCTGCCTGCGGCGGATGCGAATCCCGGTCTTCGATGCCGACGCCGCGGTGCACCGGCTCCAGGCCCGCGGCGGCCGCGCGGTCGGCCCGATCGGCGCGGCCTTTCCCGGCACGCTGCGCGAGGGGCGGGTGGACCGCGAAGCACTGCGCCGGGCCGTGTTGGGCGACGCAGCGGCGCTGAAACGCCTCGAAGGCATCGTCCACCCGCTAGTGCGCGACGAGGAACGCCGCTTCCTCGCACGCGCGCGACGCGCCGGAGCTTCCATCGCCGTGCTCGACGTGCCGCTGCTGCTCGAAACGGGCGGGCAGGCCCGTGTGGATCGTGTCGTCGTGGTCTCAGCGCCGGCTGCCGTGCAGCGGCTGCGCGTGCTGCGCCGGCCGGGCATGACGGAGGAACGCCTCGCCGCGATCCGCGCACGCCAGATGCCCGATGCCGAGAAGCGCCGCCACGCCGATCATGTCATTCCGACCGGGCTCAGCCGGCACTTCGCCCAGGCGGCGATCCGGCGGTTGGTGCGCGGGTTGCGGGATGCGCGGCCGGTCCGCGCAGGTTAGGTTCCAGCATGCGCCAGATCGTGCTCGACACCGAGACCACCGGTCTCGACCCGCTGCAAGGCGACCGCATCATCGAGGTCGCGGCAATCGAACTCGTGAACCTGCTGCCCACGGGCGCGACCTTCCACCGCCTGGTGGACCCCCAGCGCGACATTCCGGCCGAAGCAACGCGCGTCCACGGCTTCACGAATGGCGACCTTGAGGGGAAGCCGCTCTTTGCGGAGATCACGGAAGAAATGCTCGGCTTCCTCGGCGATGCCCCCATCATCGCGCACAACGCTCCCTTCGACTTCGGTTTCCTCGACGCGGAATTGCTGCGCTGCGGGCTCCCGCCGCTCGACCGCTCGCGCATGGTGGACAGCCTCGCGCTGGCGAAGCAGCGGTATCCGGGCATGCCGAACAGTCTTGATGCATTATGCCGGCGGCTCGGCGTGGACAACTCCATGCGCGGTTCCCACAACGCCGTCCTGGATTGCTGCCTGCTGGCGCAGGTTTATCTCGAACTGATGGGCGGCAAGCAGCCGGGCTTCGAGCTCGGCGCCGCCCTGGCCGCGAGCGGCGCGATGCTCGCAGCCGGCGAGCCGGTGGAATGGACGCCCATGCCCATCGCCGTGCCCGAGGAGCGTCTCGCGACCCATCGCGGCTTCCTTGGCGCCAAGGTGAAGGACGCGCTGTGGCTCAAGTCGTCCTTCATCGAAAATCAAGGCTGAGCAGCCGTCTGGGAATGCCGGCACCGGCCCGCTCTCCTGTCAGGCACTGCGAAGGATCCGCATCAGGGCCGTCACGTGTTCGGGCGGCGTCTGCGGCACGATGCCATGGCCCAGATTGAACACGTAGGGTCGCCCGCGCATGGCCGCGAGGATGGAGCGCGTCTCCGCCTCCAGCGCGGCACCGCCGGCCACAAGCGCCAGCGGATCGAGGTTGCCTTGCAGCGCCATGCCCGCCGGTACCGCCTGTGCGGCCCAACGCGGATCCATCCCGGTGTCCATCGCCGTCGCGTCCACTCCCGCACGCGTCGCGTAATCCGCCAGCAGCGGCCCGGCAAGGCGCGGAAAGCCGATCAGCGGCACGCCAGGGCAGCGGCGCTTGAGGGAACGTGTGATGGAAGCGGTGGGCCCGATCACCCAGCGCCGGAACTGGCCGGGGGAGAGCATCCCTGCCCAGGAATCGAAGATCATCAGCGCCTCGGCGCCTGCCTCCACCTGCGCGACGAGATATTCCACGGTGGCTTCCTGCAAGGTGCGGATCAGCCGTCCGAACAACGGCGGATCGGCGTAGGCGAGGCCGCGCGCTGCGGGAAATTCCTTCGAGCCCCGACCTTCCAGCATGTAGCAGGCAACGGTGAAGCAGCCCCCGGCGAAGCCGATCAGAGTGGTGCGCGGCGCTTCGGCGGCAAGCCCCGCGCGCACTCGCGCGACCGTCTCCATGATCGGTGCAGCCCTGGCGGCGACCACGCCCGGGTCGAGCGCGATGATGCTCTCCGCATCGCGCAGGGGGTCGAGCAGCGGCCCCTCGCCTTCGGCGAAACGCAGCGGCTGCCCGAGCGCCCAGGGCACAATCAGGATGTCCGAGAACAGGATCGCCGCCTCCATGCCGTAGCGGCGTATGGGTTGCAGCGTCACCTCGGCGGCGAGTTCGGGCGTGGTGCAGAGCGTGACAAAATCGCCTGCCTGGGCGCGCAACGCCCGGTATTCCGGCAGGTATCGGCCAGCCTGGCGCATCAGCCAGGCTGGCGGTGGCCACACCGACTCGCCGGAAAGGGCGCGCAGGAGCGGCTTGGCGGGCGTGACGGGGCGTTCACTGTCCATGGCACAAACTACTCAGATAAGAAGGAATCAAGGAAGGCAGGGATAGGGGTTGATGCCTGTGGAAGACGGGGACGCAACCGATCCGTCTTTCATCCACAGTTCCGTCCACCGCTGCCGCGGCGGGCCGTCTGAGGCAAAGCGCCATCGTCGTGAGGGTATCCTCAGACATGGGGCGAGTGCGGCGGCTTCCTCCACCGCGGCGTCGGGGCGTGCCGTTTTCCCCATTCCTCCCGGGCTGCTCGGGGGCCTCGAATCCATCCACGTCATCCACAGCAATCCACGCTATTCTTCCGCCGATGCCCACACGACAGACCAACCTTCATCTTGTCTCGGATTCCACCGGGGAGACGCTGAATTCCATCGCCCGCGCCACGCTGGCGCGCTTCGAGGGCCAGCATGTCATCCATCACAGATGGTCGCTGGTGCGTTCCCGCCTCCAGCTCGACCGCGTTCTGGAAGGGATCGAGCAGGAGCCTGGTCCGGTGCTCCACACCGTCGCGGATTCCAGCCTGCGCTTGGCGCTCGAAGAAACCTGCGGCCGGCTCGGGCTGCCCTGTTTCTCGCCGCTCGACCCGGTGATGGAGCTGCTGCAAGGCGCGCTCGGCGCCCAGGCGCAGGAGAAGCGCGCCGCGCAGCATGTCATGGACGCCGATTATTTCCGGCGCATCGACGCGATGCACTACGTGCTCTCGCATGATGACGGGCAGGGCACGGCCGGCATCCGCAACGCCGATGTGGTGCTGGTGGGAGTGTCGCGTTCCTCCAAGACACCGACCTGCTTCTACCTTGCCAATCGCGGGATCAAGGCGGCCAATGTGCCGATCGTGCCGGGTGCAGCGCTGCCCGCGGCGCTCGAGAGTCCGCCCTGTCCGGTGATCGGGCTGCACATCGAGGCCAATGCGTTGCTCGACATCCGCCGCCATCGGCTTCGCATCATCGGCGCCAGCGGCGTGCGACAGGATGCGACCGACTATATCGACCCCGAGGCGGTGAAGACGGAGATCGTCGCCGCGCGCCGTCTCTGCACCGCGAGGGGCTGGCCGGTTATCGACGTGACCCGCCGAAGCATCGAGGAGACGGCAGCGACCGTGCTGCAACTCATGGAAGCCTGGCACGCGCGCCGCAAGGATGCCGCGGTGGCCGCCGGGCCCGAGGATCCCGCCGCCGCCGTGCTTGGCCGGCCGGGGCGCGCGTGATCCAGGCACCGGTCCCGCGGCTGGTACTGGCCTCGGCTTCAGCGGCGCGGCGCGCTGTGCTGGAAGCCGCGGCACTGCGCTTCGAGGCATTGCCCTCCGCAGTGGACGAGGCGGCGATCAAGCAGGCCGCGCAGGCCGAGGGCATCGCCGCCGCCGATGCCGCCATCATGCTGGCCGAGGCCAAGGCCGAGCGCATCGCACGGCGCGACCCCGAGGCGCTGGTGATCGGCTGCGACCAATTGCTGATCTGCGAGGGGCGCTGGTTCGACAAGCCACCTGACTCGGCAGCGGCGCGCGTGCAGTTGCAGGCGCTGCGCGGCCGCCGGCACGAACTGGTCACCGCGGTCGTCTGTCACCGGCAGGGGGCGCGCATCTGGCAGCATGTGGCGACGCCCCGCCTGGTGATGCGCGACTTCTCCGATGCCTTCCTCGACGCCTATCTCGAGGAGGAGGGGGAGCGGGTGACGGGCTCGGTCGGGGCCTATCGGCTCGAAGGGCCCGGCGTGCATCTGTTCGCGTCGGTGCAGGGCGAGCACGCGGCGATCCTGGGCATCCCGCTGCTGCCGCTGCTCGGCTTCCTGCGCCAGCACGGCGTGCTGACGGGATGACGAACGCCGTCCTCGCCTACCCCGCCAGCATCCGGACGAGCTGCATGACAACCAGCCCGGACAGCAGTGCCGGCAGCATCCGCCGCCCGAAGCCGAGGCATATCGCCACCCCGACACCAAGGCCCGCCAGCCTGGCGACCAGCGGCACCTCGGCGAGCGTGCCGGCCGGCGCGACGATCGCCAGCGTGACGAAGGCGGCGAGCGTCGCCTGCGCCACCGCCGTTGCCCAGGCAATGGCCGGGTGTTCCGTGGAAAGGCTGCCGGCCAGCCAAACGCCGGCCAACCGCAGGGCGAGGCAGGCCAGGGCCGTGGCGGCGAGGGCGAGGTCAGCTGGCGCCACGCCGCCGCCCCAGCAGGAAGGCCAGCGTGCCGCCGACCAGCCCTGCGGCCAGAAGCGCGGTTGAGGCCGGCAGCAGCAGCGCCAGCGACGCCGCCGCCGCGCCGCACAGCACCGCGCGCCGCGGCGCCGGGCGGTCGAGATCGGCGGCCAGCAGCAGCGCATAGTAGAGCGGGTTGACGAAGAGAAGTGCCGCGCGCGCCTCCGCCCCCATCATGCCGGCCAGGTGGTAGCCGGACAGCGCGGCCAGACCCGCCACCATCCACGAGGTCAGCCCGAAACCGAGGAACCAGGCGACGCGGTCCGGCCGAGGCACGGCGGGCAGGGCACGCATTGCCGCCGCCCAGGGCGTCACCGCGATGAAGGGTGCGGCGGGCAGCAGCCGCCAGCGGTTGGACGCGGCGAGGACGGGCGTGATCGAAACCGCCATCGGCAGGAACCGGGCATTGACCGCGACCGCCCCCATCACCGCCGCGCCCACGCCGCCGGCCCACCCCGTGGCGGCGGCCTGCACGAGCATGAGCTGCCCCGGCATGCCATAGATCCCCCAGCAGGCGAGCAGCGCCCAGCCGGGTCCCAGACCGGCCTCCTGCGCCGCCGCGCCGAAGGCAAGGAAGGTCGCGGCCATGGCGACGCCGGGCGCGCCGATGGCCTCGCGAAGGCCGGGGAGGAAGGCTGGGCTCACACTGTCATGGTGCGGTGAAGCCGTCCCGCCGGGAAGCCGCCGCTGATCCGCTCGGCCCCCGGCGTGGTGCCGAAGGCGGCGCGGAAGGCAGCACCGAAGGCCGACGCGCTGGCATAGCCGACGGCGGCGGCGGCACGTGCGGGGGGCGTGCCGCTGGCCAGCAGCGCGGCGGCCTCGGCGAGGCGAAGCGCCTGGCGCCAGCGCGCGAAGCCCATGCCGGTCTCCGCCTGGAACAGTCGGCGCAGGGTGCGCGCGCTCGCACCGCTGCGTCCCGCCCAGTCCTCGAGCGTCAGCGGGCTGGCGGGATCGGCGGCAAGCGCGGCGGCGAGGCGGACCAGCCGCGGGTCGCGCGGCTGCGGCACGGCGAGCGGCAGGCGCGGGGCGCGGGCGATCTCCTCGAGGATGAGCGCGGCGAGGTGACCGCCGCGCCCGCGCTCGTCCCATTCCAGCGGTTCGTCGCAGGCAGCGAGGATGAGTTCGCGCAGCAGCGTGGAGACCGAAAGCACCGCCGGATGCGAAGGCAGTCCCCGCGCCACGTCGGCGCGCAGGAAAAGCGCCCGCATCGCAAGGCCGCGCGGCATGGCGACCGCGTGCGGCATCCCCCCCGGCATCCAGAGGGCGCGGGCGGGCGGAACGGTGAAACGTTCGGCGTCGGTGGTGATGCGCATGATGCCTGCGGTGGCGTAGAGCAACTGTGCGCGGTCGTGCGAATGGCGCGGCACCGCATCCCCCTCCGGGTAGTCCCGGACGAAGGCGGCGAGCGGGCGGTTCACCCGGTCCGCCGGGATGTCGCGACGCGGCGCGCCGGGTTGTCCGTCCGCCGACAGGAATTGGCCTGACGTCTCCATATGGACGAGGCTAGCCTGTGGGCATGGCGCGGCGGAAGCCCGCGCGAGAGGACCAGCCATGACCCCGGCGACCCGCCAGGTGGTGTTCATCAACGCCGCCCATGCTTTCACCCATTACTGCCTGCTCATCCTGGCGACCGCCGTGCTGGCGATGGTCACGCAGGAGCGCGAGCGCTTCGGCGCCGATTATGGGCCGATCATGCTGCTCGGCACCGCGATGTTCGTGACCTACGGCCTCGGCGCCCTGCCGATGGGATGGCTCGCGGACCGGCTGGGGCGGCGGGCGCTGATGGTCGCCTTCTTCCTCGGCACCGGCTTCTTCATGGCAGCGGCGGGCTTCATGGACGGCCCGCTCTCGATCGGCATCGCACTGGGGCTGATGGGATGCTTCGCGGCGATCTACCACCCGATCGGGACGGCGGTGCTGGTCGAGGCGGCGGGCGAGAAGGTCGGCCGGGCGATGGGAATCAACGGCGTGTTCGGCAATCTCGGTGTCGCGACGGCGCCCATCGTGACGGCTTTCGTGGCCGCCATCCTGGGCTGGCGCTGGGCCTTCATCCTGCCGGGCGTCGCCTGCTTCCTGGTGGGGCTGGCCTATATGCGCGAGCCTGATTTCGACGCGGTGAAGGCGGGCGGTGGGGCGCGGCCCTTTCCGGAGATCCCGCGCGCGCTGGTGCGGCGGGCGGTGTTCATCCTGCTCTCGATCGCCGCGGTCTCGGGCCTCGTGTTCAACGCCTACACGCTGCTGATCCCGAAGCTGATGGAGGAGCGGCTGGCGAGCAGCCCGGACCTGCTGCCGGTGGTCGGCCTGCTGGCCTTCCTCGCGACCATCTGCGGCGGGGCAACGCAGTACACTGTGGGGCGGATGATCGATTCGCGCACCCTCAAGCGCGTCTTCATGCCGCTCGGCATAGCGGTGGTGCCGGGGCTGCTGGCGCTGTCCTTCCTGGACGGTTGGCTGGTGCTGCCGCTGGCCGGGCTGGTGGCGGCCTGCGTGTTCGGCCAGGTGACGGTGAACGAAACGATGACCGCGCGCTATGTCGCGCCGGCCTTGCGCGCGAAACTCTATTCCATCCGTTTCACGGTGGGGTTTCTGGGGGCGGCGATCGCCGCCCCGCTGATCGCCTTCCTGCACGAGGCGACCGGCTCGCTCGCGGCGGCGATGCTGGTGCTGGCGGGGGTGGCGACAGTGACCCTCGCCTGCGCCTTCGCCTTCCCGAACCGGGAGGAGGAACTCAAGCCGGAATTGTGGGCCCGCGCACCAGAATTCGCGCGCGAGCGGGGCGCGGTGGCGCAGCCGGCGGAGTGAGGCCGTCGGGAGAAGAATTCGACTGCCGGCATCTTCTCCTCGGCCCCCGGGGCGCCGGACGGCCCGAGAGGCGAGCGCCGCCACCCTCCTTCAGGGCAGCAGGACGGTGCTGCCCGTGGTCTGCCGCGCCTCGAGCGCCCGATGGGCGTCGGCGGCGTCCTTCAGCGCGAAGCTCTGATTCACGCGGATCTGCACCACGCCGGAGCCGACCACCTCGAACAGGTCGTTGGCGCGGGCGACCAGATCCTCCCGCTTCGCCGTGTAGGTCGCGAGCGTCGGGCGGGTGACGTAGAGCGAGCCCTTGGCGGCAAGGATGCCGAGATCCGGCACGGCCACCGGCCCCGAGGCATTGCCGTAGGAGACCATCATCCCGAAGGGGGCGAGGCAGTCGAGCGAGAGGCTGAAGGTGTCACGGCCTACGCTGTCGAACACGACCGGGAGCATGGCACCGCCGGTGATCTCCTTCACCCGGGCGGGGACGTCGTCCTTCGTCAGCAGCACATGGGCGGCGCCGTGGGCGCGGGCGAGGGCAGCCTTCTCCTCGGTGCTGACCACGCCGATGACCGTCGCGCCGAGATGCTTCAGCCACTGGCACATGATGAGGCCGACTCCGCCGGCGGCGGCATGCACCAGCACGGTCTGGCCCGCCTGCACGGGGTAGCTTTTCCGCAGCAGGAAGGCGGCGGTCATGCCCTGGAGCATCATCGCCGCGCCCTGCTCGAAGGAGACTCCCGCGGGCAGCTTCACGAGGCGGTCGGCCTTGAGGCAGCGGGCCTCGGCATAGGCGCCGATCGGGGCGGTGGCATAGGCGACGCGGTCGCCGGGGGCGACCTCGGTCACGCCTTCTCCGATGGCCTCGACCACGCCCGCGCCCTCCATGCCGATAATGGCGGGCAGGGAGGGGGCCTTGTAGAGGCCGGTGCGGAAATAGACGTCGATGAAGTTCAGGCCGACCGCCTTGTGGCGCACCAGCGCCTCGCCGGGTTTCGGCGCGGGGAGGGGGATTTCCTCCCAGATCAGCTTCTCGGGGCCGCCAGTCTCATGGATGCGGATGGCGTGGGTCATCTGGCGCGGTTCCGTGGCTTGGCCCCCGGCAGGGCGGCCGTGAACAGGATTGAGGCCCCGGGCGCGGCGCGCTCGAGGTCCAGGAGGTAGCGCTTCGTAGCCTCTCCCTCGCCGCCCGAATAGCCGCCGAGGGTTCCGTCCGCCGCGACCACACGGTGGCAGGGGATCAGGATGGGGATGGGGTTTGCGCCGTTCGCCTGGCCAATGGCGCGGGCAGCACGACAGCCGACCTGGCGCGCGATCTCGGCATAGGAACGGGTCTGGCCGGCGGGGATGGTTTGCAGCGCCGCCCAGACCTTGCGGCGGAATTCGGTTCCATGGGGGGCGAGCGGCAGGTCGAATTCCGTGCTCGCGCCGTCGAAATAGTCCTGCAACTGGTCGCGGGCGCGGCGGAGCAGCGGCGTCTCGGTCTGGTCGCGGCCTCGGCCCCAGTCGAGGGCAACGATGGCGCCGCCCTCCTCCGACACGGTCAGGTCCCCGAGCGGGGTATGCAGAGAGAGCTGGGGCATTGGCTGACGCGCAGAGACACCCGGGCGCCGCGG
>Ga0207950_100744_pt1 | contig 9949 bp, 6 predicted proteins | sample Subbio11_8B_AprC_FD_184814 | JGI IMG/M metagenome (GOLD analysis project Ga0207950, IMG submission 184814) | Serpentinite rock and fluid subsurface biosphere microbial communities from McLaughlin Reserve, California, USA - CR11_8B_AprC (SPAdes) | ecosystem: Environmental > Terrestrial > Deep... | reverse complement strand
CCCCGCCGGTGGCCGGCCTGGGCGACGGCAGCACGACGCAGAGCACCAGCGCGGCGGAGGCGAGGAAGCCGAGCGCGTTCACCCCGAACAGCCAGTGGAAACCGATGACGCCGAGCAGTGCGGCGGCGATGGCGGGGCTCGCCAGCGCCTCGAGGTCGTAGGCCAGCCGCGAGAGCGAGAGCGCCTTCGTGTACTCCGCCTCCTCCGGCAGCACGTCCGGGATGGTTGCCTGGAAGGTCGGCGTGAAGGCCGCGGATCCCGCCTGCAGGACGAAGATCAGGAGGTAGACCTGCCAGATCTCGGTGACGAAGGGCAGGCAGAGCGCGACGGCGGCCCGCAGCACGTCGAGGGCGACCAGCAGCCTGCGCCGCGGCATCAGGTGCACGAAGGCGCCGGCGACCGGGGCGATGCCGACATAGGCGATCATCTTGATCGCGAGCGCCGTGCCGAGAACGGCGCCCGCTTCGGCGCCGGCCAGCTCGAAGGCCAGCAGCCCGAGCGCCACGGTCGCGAGCCCGGTGCCGAGCAGCGACAGCACCTGGGCCAGGAACAGGTGGCGGTAGGTCAGGTTCGACAGCGGCGACAGCACGGGTGACCTCCGGGCCAGACGAGGGAGCATAACCCGGCCGGCGCCGCTCGGCACCGGCCGGGCGCGCGCATCAGGGCATCACATAGCGCGCCTGGACGGTATGGCCGTCCGGCATGCGGCCGGTGACCACCACGCGGGCGCCTGGCGCGATCGGCGTCTCCAGCGTGGCGGAGAAGCCCTCGCCGCTGGCCGTCAGCGCCGCCGTGCGGTTCGCCTGGCCTTCCTGGATCACCATCCGCGCCGTCGCCCCGCTGCGCGGCGGCGCCACCCGGCCGTGGTTCACGAGATAGACGCGGACAGCCGTGCCGGTGACGACCAGCTCCACCTCATGGCCGTCGCTGCCGGCGAGCAGGCCGCCGTTCGGGCCGCGCCGCTCGCGCGGCTGCGCCAGCGCCGGGGTGGCGAGGGCGAGGGCCAGGCCGGCCAGCATCATGCGTCGGTTCATCGGGGTCTCTCCTTCTCGGGGTCAATAGGTGGTGGCCGGGCGCAGCGCGCCGGCCTCGGCCGCCGCATCGCGCGCGGCGATCAGGCGTTCGAGCGGACGCCGCCCGAACAGCAGGAACAGCACCGGCGTCAGCACCGCGTCGAACAGCGTCGCGGTGACCAGCCCGCCGAAGATCGTGACCGCGACGGGGTGCAGGATCTCGCGCCCCGCCTCGCCGGCGCCGATCATCAGCGGCACCAGCGCGAGCCCGGCCGAGAGTGCCGTCATCAGCACCGGCGCGAGCCGTTCCAAGGTTCCGCGGATGACGAGGCCGGGCCCGAAGGCCTCGCCCTCGTGCAGTGCGAGGTTGATCCAGTGCGAGACCTTCAGGATGCCGTTGCGCGCCGCGATGCCGGCCAGCGTCACGAAGCCGATCATCGAGGCCACCGAGAGCGGCTGCCCGGCGATCCACAGTGCCGCGACCGCGCCGACAAGACCCATCGGGACCACCGCCAGCACGATCAGCGCGAGCACGACGGAGCGGTAGCGCCGCCACAGCAACAGCAGCACCAGCAGCGCCGAGACCGCGCCGAGGATGGCGATGTCGCGACTCGCCGCCTCCTGCGCGCGGAAGGTGCCGTCCAGCACGATGCGGATGCCGGGCGGCGGCACGGCCTCGGCGACCAGCCGCGCGAGATCGGCCGCGAGTGCCGCCATGTCGCGCGAGCCGTCGCCATTGGCATAGACCACGATCCGCCGCACGCCGTCCTCGCGCAGGATCTGGTTCGTCACCGCGGTCTCGAGGACCTCGGCGAGGCGCTCCAGCGGCACCGCGCCATGCGGCGTCGGCAGCAGCAGCCCGCGCAGCGCCTCCGCGCCGCGCTGCTCCTCGGCCAGGCGCAGCACGATCTCGGTCCGCCGCGCGCCCTCGCCGAGCGCGCCGAGCACCCGCCCGCCGGCGAGCGCCTCGACCGCCGCGACGACGGCCTGCGGCGTCAGCCCGTGCAGCGCGGCGGCGGCCGGGTCCACGCGGATCTCGACCTGCGGCACCAGCGTCTGCGCCTCGACATTGATGTCCACCAGGCCCGGGATGCCCTGCATGCGCGCGCGCAGCCCTTGGGCCACGATGCGCGCCGCCTCCTGGTCCTCGCCGAACACCTTGAGCGAGAGGGCCGCCCGCACGCCCGAGAGCATGTGGTCGATGCGGTGGCTGATCGGCTGGCCCATCACCACCGAGGCCGGCAGCACCGAGAGCCGCTCGCGGATCTCGGCGAACACCGCCTCGCGCGGGCGGTCGGACCGGCGCAGCGTCACGTCGATCTCGGCCGCGTGCACGCCCTCGGCATGCGGGTCGAGCTCGGCGCGGCCGGTGCGGCGGCCGACGCTCACGACCTCCGGCACCTGCATCACCAGGCGTTCGGCGATCAGGCCGAGGCGCTGGCTCTGCTCGAGGCCGATGCCCGGCTCGAAGCGCATGCCGACCAATGCCGTGCCCTCGTTGAAGGGCGGCAGGAAGGCACGCGGCAGCAGCACGGCGCCGATCGCGGCCAGCGCCACCGCCCCCGCCATGCCGCCGATCACCAGGCGCGGCCGGCGGAAGGCGCCCTCCAGCACTTGCGCCTGCCGGCGCTTCAGCGCGCGCAGCACCGGCGTGTCGCCATGCGCGCGCCTCGGCGCCTTGGCCAGCAGGAAGCTCGCCAGCGCGGGTGTGACGGTGATGGAGACCAGCAGCGAGGCGAGGATGGAGACGATGTAGGCGGCGCCGAGGGGCACGAACAGCCGGCCCTCCAGCCCCGACAGCGCGAACAGCGGCAGCAGCACCAGCACGATGATGAAGGTGGCGTAGAGGATGCCCGATCGCACCTCCTGGCTGGCCTGCGCGATCACCACCATCGATGGCAGCGGGTCCGGCCGCTCGGCATTCTGGCGCATGCGGCGGAGGATGTTCTCCACATCCACCACCGCATCATCCACCAACTCGCCGATGGCGATGGCGAGCCCGCCCAGCGTCATGGTGTTGAGCGTCAGCCCGAAGGCATGGAAGACCAGCACGGTGACGAGGATCGAGATCGGGATCGCCGTCAGAGAGATCGCCGTCGCCCGCCCGTTCACCAGGAACAGCGCCAGCACCAGCGCGACCACGACCGCCGCCTTGAGCAGCACGAAGCCGAGATTGCGGATCGAGGTCTCGATGAAGTCGGCCTGGCGGAACTGGATCTGGTTGGCGTTGACGCCGGCGGGCAGCGACGCCTGGACCTCGGCCAGCCGCGCCTCGACCGCGCGCGTGACCGGCAGCGTGTCGGCGGCCGGCGCCTTCTGCACGCTGAGGATCACGGCGGGCTGGCCGTTGAAGCCGGCATCGCCGCGCCGGGTGCGGGTGGCGAACTCCACCTCGGCGAGCGTGCCGAGCGGCACGGCGCCGCGCGGGGTGTCCACCGGCAAGGCGCGCAGCGCGTCGAGGTCCGGCGCGGGCGCGCTGGCGCGCAGCACGAACTCGACGCCGCGGCTCTCGACGAAGCCGCCGCCGACCGAAGCGCCGATGCGCGCGACCGCCTGCGCGATGGCCTCGGTGCCGATGCCCGCCTCGGCCAGCGCCGCCATGTCGGGACCGATGCGGACCTGCCGCACCGCGCCGCCGATCGGGTTCACCTGCACCACGCCGGGCACTTCGAGCAGGCGCGGGCGCACCTGTCCCTCCACCACGTCGCGCAGCGCGGCCGGATCGAGCCCCGGCGCGGTCACGGCGATGAGCAGGATCTCGCCCATCACCGTGCCGATGCCGCCCATCTGCGGGGCGAGGCCCGGCGGCAGGCGGCGCTGCAGGCGGGCGAGGCGCTCGGCCGCGTCGGCGCGCGCCGCCGCGAGGTCGGCGGCCCATTCGAACTCGGCCAGCACGATCGACAGGCCGGGCGCCGAGGTGGAGCGGATGCGCGCCAGCCCCGGCGCGCCGCGCAGCGCCGCCTCGACCGGCGCGGTGACCAGCCGCTCGACCTCGGGGGGCGCGAGGCCCTCGGCCTCGGTCATGATGGTGACCGAAGGCCGCGTCAGGTCGGGGAAGACATCCACCGGCACGCGCGGCAGGACATAGAGGCCGTAGGCGACGAGCAGCGCCGCCGCCGCCAGCACCGCGACGCGGTGCCGCAGGCTGGCCGAGACCAGGAGATTGAACATGCGCGCCCCCTCAGCGGATCTGGTTCACGAGGAGGGCGCCCTGGACGAGCACCTGCTCGCCCGGCTCGATGCCGGCGAGGAGCACCACGCGCGTCGCATCCAGCTTCTCGAAGCGCACGATGCGCGGCTCGAACAGCTCGGGCTCGGCGTGGCGGAACACCACGGGCAGGCCGTTCGGCGCGACCACCACCGCGTCGCGCGGCAGGATGATGGCGGTGCGGCGCTCGGGCAGTTCGACCACCACCTGGACGCGGCGGCCGATTTCGAGGCCGTGATCGGCGGCGCGGGGTGCGAAGTCGAGCAGCGTGGCCTGGCCGCGCAGCGCGGGCGCGCGGCCGAGCAGGGCGGCCGGCACCGGCGACATGCCGCGCGCCTCGATGCTGGCGGCGGCGGCGGGCGCGAGCGGCAGCGGCGCGAAGGCCTCCGCCTCGATCCGCACACGGGTGGGGTCGAGGATTTCCACCAGGGTCTGGCCGGGCGAGACCGCCTGGCCCCGGGCCAGCGCAACGGCAGCGATCACGCCATCGGCCGGGGCGCGCAGCGTCTCGGCGCCGGCGATCTCGCCGGGCGCGGCGGCGAAGGGCACCACGAGGGCGAGCGCCTCGCCCGCGCGCACCGCCTGGCCGCGCCGCGGCAGGGCGCCGTCGATGGCAACGATCCGGCCGGCGGTCGCGGGCTGCACCACGGCCTGCGCGTCCGGGCTCGGCAGCACGCGGCCGGCAAGCGTGACGCGGCGCGCGGTCTCCTCCGGCGCGACGCGGCGCGTGCGGAGCTCGAGCAGGCGCTGCGTCGGCTTCGGCACGAAGACCAGCCCGTCGGCGCGACGGCGCGGCGCGTCGCCGTCCTCGGCGGTTGCGGTCTCGGGGCCATGGCTGTGGTCGGGGCCGCCCGGCCCTGCCATCGCGGGCGAGACGGCCAGCAGCGCCAGCGCCAGCGCGGCGGCGCCGGTGCGGCGGCGGCCGAGGACGAAGCCGAGCGCGAGGCCCGCCAGCCCGGTGCCGGCCAGCGCCACGAGCACCGTCTCGACCGAGACGCGGCGGTGCAGGAAATCCCCCAGGGCGTGGGAAGGGCCGTGCGCCGCGGCTGGTCCGGCCGCACCGCCGGGGACGCGGATGGTGCCGACCAGCAGGTCGGGCGCCGCGCCGCCGATGGTGGCGAGCACCTCGACCTCTCCCGTGCCGAGCGCCTCGGCGGGGACGCGGAAGGTGCCGTCCGGCTGCGGCTCGGCGCGAACCGTCCGGCCGGCGATGTCGAGGTCGAGCGTCGCGTCCCTCGCCGGCGCGTTGTCCTCCTGGCGGTCGAGATAGAGCGTCAGCGCGCCGCCCTTGAGGATGCCGACGAGCTGCCAGGTCTCCGACACCGCGACCAGGCGCGGGCTCTGCGGCAGGGCGGCGGCGGCGGGTTCGGGGCCATGCTGGTGGTCGGGGCCGCCAGGGCCGGCAAAGGCAGGCGCGGCCAGCAGGAGGGAACACAGGGCAAGGCGGCGCAGCCCGGCACGGGCGCGCGAGAGCGGATGAGGCATGGGAACTCCACGAAAACCGACGCGGGCCGGCGCAGCGGCGCCGATGGCTCAGGCGAGCGCTGCGTCGCCTCGTGGCGGGCGGTCGAGACTGCCGGGCGGCGCCCCGGCCAGTCGTGCGGACAATGCGTAGGTCATGGAGGCGCCGAGGGCACGGTGAGCCAGACCCGATGCCGCAGGCAGCAGGAAGGCGACCCCGTGGACATGGTCGGCCAGCAGGCCGTCCGGCCCGTCATGCTGATGCGCCGGTCCGTCGCCGTGGCTGTGGCGGCCTTGCGCGCCGAAGACCTGCGCCGACGCGTCTGCGGTATCCGCCGCGCCGTCGGCGAGCCAGTCGCGCTCGGCCTGGAGGGCGGCCAGCCAGGCCGCGGCGTGATCGGCACCGCCGCCATGTGCCCAGGCGTGCCCCACCTGGCCCAGCATGCCCGTCAGGAGCATGAGGGAAGCGAGCAGCATCCGGATACGGCGGGCGGCAGACTTCGTCACGGTGCGCCGCGTAGCATTCGCGCCCCGCGCCTGTCCATCACGGCGCGGCCCCCGCCTGGCGTTCCTCCGGCGGGCGGATGTGGCGGAACGCCCAGAGCAGCGCGAGGTCATAGGCGATCTTGAGCGCCCCGCAGACGATGAACGGGGCCGTCTGCCACCCCGCGGCGAAGACCGCACCCGCGATCGCGGGCCCGGCCGCGGCCGCGAGGCTGCGCGGCACGGCGGTGAAGCTCGCCGCCGCGGTGCGCTCCGGCGGCGTCACCACCGCCATGACGTAGGAGGTCCGCGTCGGCACATCCATCTGCGACAGCGCCGCGCGCAGCAGCAGCAGCCCGAGCGCCCACCCGATGCCGGGCGCGAACATCGCCGCGATCAGGCAGAGGCTGGATGGGATATGCGTGAAGACCATCGTGTTGATCAGCCCGATCCGCCCGGCGAGCCAGGCCGCGACCGGAAAGGAGAAGGCCGAGAGCACGCCCGACCAGAAGAAGAACAGCCCGGCCTGCGCCAGCGAGAGGTCGAAGCGCTCGAACAGCCACAGCGCCAGCAGCGCCTGCGCCGCGAGGCCGCCGGCGAAGCTGTCCACGCTGAACAGCGCGGCGAGCTTGACGACGATGCCCCGCGAGGGCCCGAGAGGCGCATGGCTGACGCGCCGCGCCTCGGGCGGGACGGGTTCGAGCGCGCGGTAGGCGAGCAGGCAGGCAAGCCCGAGCGCGGCGTAGAGCAGGAAGACCGCGCGCATCGCGTCGAGTCCGCCGAGGCCGAGCCGGACCAGCGCATCCGGCCCCGCCGCCGCCAGCGCCCCGGTGGCGGCGGCCAGCGAGCCGACCAGGCTGTACTGCGCGAAGACCCCCGTGCGCCGCGCATCCGGCGCGGCCGAGGTCAGCATCGCCTGTTCGAGCGGCGCGAAGACGCTGACGCTGCCGGCGGAGGGGTTGATGGTGCCGACCAGCGCGATGGCGGCAAGCAGCGCGAAGCCCGCAACCGCCGCGAAGCCGAGGCCGGTTCCGACCATCAGCGCCGCGGCGGCCAGCAACAGGACGCGCGGGTCCGCCCGGGCGCCGAGAACGCCGACGCCCAGCGTCATCAGCGCCGAGCCGAGCAAGGCGCTGCTGGCGATCGCCCCGACCTCGCCCGCGCCGTGGCCGAGCGCCACGAGATACGCCGGCAGCACCACGGCGACGAGGCCGTCGCCGAAATCGCGCAGGCCGCGCGCCCAGAGCACCGGGCGGATCGCGCGCCGCCACGCCGCGGCGTTCCGCGGCGCTGCAGCCGCCTCCGTCACAGGCCTGCCGCGAAGCGCAGCAGCAGCCCCGCCGCGGCGGTCACGGCGAGCGTCCTCAGCACGCCGAGCTGCAGGCGGAAGATCGCGACGGCGGCGAGGATCGTCAGCGCGACCGCCGCCAGGTCCACGCTTGTCGGCAGCGGCAGGTCGAGCGCCACCGGCCCGGCCGTGACCCGCCGGCGCTCGCGGAACAGCACCTGCAGCGAGAACCAGACGGCGAGGTTCGCCACCACGCCCACCACCGCCGCCGTGATCGCCCCCAGCGCGCCGGCGAGCGCCCTGTTCTCCTGCAGCCGCTCGATCAGCGGCGCGCCGAGGAAGACGAAGACGAAGCACGGCGCGAAGGTGACCCAGAGCGTCAGGACCGAGGCGACGATGCCGCCCGGCACCCCGCTCAGCGCTTCCGGGGCCCGGAACCCCGCCAGGAAGCCCACGAATTGCAGCACCAGGATGAGCGGCCCCGGCGTGGTCTCGGCGAGACCCAGCCCGGCCAGCATCTCCCTCGCCGAGAGCCAGCCATAGGCCTGCACCGCGTCCTGCGCGACATAGGCGAGCACCGCATAGGCGCCGCCCACCGTGACCACCGCCATCTTCGAGAAGAACAGCGCGATATCGGCATAGGTGCCGCCGACGAACGCCCACAGCACGGCCACCGGCGCGAGCCACAGGCCGAGCGCGACGAGCCCCGCGCGCCGCGCGCCCGCCGCGAGCCGCGCCGGGCGGCCGGGATCGGCGGCGAGCACCGCATCGATCAGCGCCGGACCGTCATGCCGCGCCGACCCGTGCCCGGCCACGGCGAAGGCCCCCGGCGCGAGATAGCCGACCACGCCGGCGGCGATGACCACCAGCGGGAAGGGCAGGTTCAGGAAGAACAGGGCCACGAAGGCAAGCCCCGCCAGCACCCATGCGGGCCGGCCCTTGAGCGCGCGGCGCCCGATGCGAAGCAGCGCCTCGACCACCAGCACCAGCACGGCGCATTTCAGCCCGAAGAACAGCGCGGCGACCAACGGCACCTCGCCGAACAGCGCATAGACCAGCGACAGCGCCAGCATCACCAGCGCGCCAGGCAGGACGAACAGCAGCCCGGCGGCGAGACCGCCGCGGACGCCGTGCATGATCCAGCCGAGATAGGTGGCGAGCTGCTGCGCCTCCGGCCCCGGCAGCAGGGTGCAGAAGTTCAGCGCCTGGAGGAACCGCCGCTCGCCGATCCAGTGGCGCTCGTCCACCACCTCCCGGTGCAGCAGCGCGATCTGCCCGGCCGGGCCGCCGAAGGACAGCAGGCCGATCCGCAGCCAGACGCGCAGCGCCTCGGCGAAGGTCGGCAGGCGCGCGGCGGCGGGGGTGTCGTTCATGCGCGGCCTCCGGGGGCGGGCCAGTTGTGGGTCTCGCCGGTGGCATCGCGCGCCCAGCGGTACATCGCGTCGTAGAGGCCCATCGCGGCGCCGAGCTGGGCAAGGTCGTCGCGGTGCATGCGCGACAGGCCGAGGGAGGCCGCGAGCAGCCCCGCCGCTTCCGGCGCGAGGCCGAGGCGCGCCGTATCGGCAGCGCGCACGATCGTGGCGAGGCGCAGCAGCGGGTCCGAGCGGAGGCCGAATTCCTCGATCATGACGTCGAAGGTGCAGAATTCGCCGCGGTGGCTCCAGAAGACACCCTCGATGTCGAACGGTGCGGCACCGAACCGCTCGGCGACGGCCTGCACCTCGGACGGCGCGACGAACAGGATGACGGCATGGGGATCGACGAAGCGCCGGATCAGCCAGGGGCAGGCGATCCGGTCCACCTTGGGCCGCGCGCGGGTGACCCACACCGTGCGGCCCCGCTCGTCGCGCGGGGGCAACCGGTCGGGCTTCACCAGGAGCCCGCCGGTCGCGACCCAGCCCTCGAAGCCGCCCTCCAGCGCCTCGGCCGGCGTGCCGGCGTGGCGGAGCCAGGCCGCGACGCCCTGGCTGAGCTTCAGACCGCGCTGGCAGACGACGGCGACGCTGCGGCCGGCGAAATCGCCGACCCAGGACGCGACCGTCCTGAAGTCGCGGCGGACTGCCGCGGGCAGGCTGCGCGGATCCTTGGCGAAGTCCTCCTCGGTTCGGACGTCCACGATGATGGGTGCCTCGGCGGTGCCCGCGAGGCGCATGAGCTGGGCGGCGGTGATGATGTCGGGACCCGGCATGAGATGCCCTCACTGTCCGTGGAGGTCACGGAAGCCTGGACGCGATTCTCGGGCCGAAGCCTCACGGGGCGATCGCGGAAGGCCCCTTGTGAGCAGAATGGCCGTGGGCCGGGTGCGTGGTCAAGGCACGCGCCCTGCCGTGTTGGGAGCGGGTTTGTTGTCCGGCTTTTGTAGCGCGTGGGATGTCCGGGATGTTCGGTGCCTGTTCTGGAGGCGTCGGATGCGTCGGGCAAGCGTGCTGTGGGAGGCGTATGTGACGCGTTTTGAGGTGGCGTTGGAGGGTCACCGGCTTGGCCGGTTGAGCGCGG
>Ga0207950_100741_pt1 | contig 9968 bp, 11 predicted proteins | sample Subbio11_8B_AprC_FD_184814 | JGI IMG/M metagenome (GOLD analysis project Ga0207950, IMG submission 184814) | Serpentinite rock and fluid subsurface biosphere microbial communities from McLaughlin Reserve, California, USA - CR11_8B_AprC (SPAdes) | ecosystem: Environmental > Terrestrial > Deep... | reverse complement strand
CCGATACCGCGCCGCCATCGGCGGCCTCGCCCGATTGATCAACCTCCTCCGCATCCCAGAGCGTTGAACAGCCCTGGGAGGTCCGGAGAGAATCGGCCTCCGGAGAGCGATTTCCCGCCGTCTCCGGGTCAAGCCAGTCAACAGGTCTGCCCCGAAAACCCCAGGAAACCTGCCACTCAGCGCGGCGTCCGGTCAGGCGGAGAGCATGGCTCGTATGGGAACTGGCGGAGGGAGTGCGACCGGTTACAAACGGCCCCTCGCAGGTTTTCGCTCGGCTTCGATGGTGTCCCGCGGGGATGCGCGCGCCAGAGCGAAAAGCAGCGTAGCGGTGCGAACCAGAGCGAAACTGGCGGAGCGGTGGGAACCGGAGTCCAACCTTCGCTGGGCAAACCGCGGCGATGGCGACCGCCCCCGCGCACCGGACAGTTTCTCGGCTGACAGCGGCTATCCCTCAAATCTGACGTGGTGTTCGACGATCGTTCTAGGCTGGCGCATGTTCGCTATCATGGCTCTGATCCGCGCAGTAATCGTGCGCGGCGTCGGCCAGCACCTCGATCACGCGGCACTCGGAGACTCGCTCGTTTTGGCAGTGGCTCATCCGTTCGAGTTCCGCCTCGAGCGAGCGGAGCCGGGCGATGCGGTCCCGGACAGCGGCAAGGTGGCGGCAGGCGATGACGTCGGCGCCCTCGCAGGGCGCGTCCGGCGCGGCATCGGCCAGGCGCAGCAGCTCGCGGATATCGTTCATTCCGAAGCCGAGCTCGCGCGCGTGCCGGACGAAGCCGAGCCGGCGCAGATGTCGGTCGGTGTAGAGCCGGTGCCCGCCCGCGCTGCGCATGGCGGGCGGCAAAATCCCCTCCCCCTCGTAGAAGCGGATGGTCGTGGCCTTCACCCCCGTGGCGCGCGACAGGTCGCCAATGGAGAGCCCGTTCCCCATGGCCGCCGGCCTCACGCCGGCCGGTCGCCGCGGGCCCGCGCGAAGGGCTCGCGCCGCCCGTCCGCCGCGAAGACGTAGACCGTGTAGGCGCGGGGCGCCGTGCCGGGCATTTCCATGCCCGGCGAGCCGATGGGCATGTCCGCCACCGCGATGCCGCGCCAGTTCCCCGGTGCATCTAGGAACCGCCGGAGCGCGAAGGCGGGCACGTGCCCCTCCACGACGAGGCGCCCGTCGATGGTCATCCCCGTGTGGCACCCCGCCAGGTCTTCCGGGACCCCCGCGGCGCGACGCGCGGCGTCCAGGTCGGACGAGTCCTCGACGGTGACAGCAAAGCCGGCCGCGCGGAGGTGCTCCGCCCAACCCTCGCAGCAGCCACAGCCCGGGCTGCGCAGTACCCGCAGGGCTGTCGCGGCGCGCGCGGCGCACGGAAGAGGAATGCCGGCTGCAGCCGGGGCCAGGGCCAGCATGAGGGCGCGGCGGGGGAGGCGCAGGGGCAAGGGTGGTCTCCTTAAATTGCGTGGGAGCGGTCGGGCGGGCGCCCGGCAGACGCTCCTCTCGGGAGATAGGTGGGCTGGGCAAAACCTCCAGCGGCTGGAGATGCGTTCCATTTGGTAGCACGGATGGCGAGGATGTCGATGGCCGACGACGATGACGATCTGGACTACGCAGGGGCAAGCCCGGCCTACCGGCGCGCGCTCGGTTGGGTGGTCGCCCTGAACCTCGGTTATGGGGCCGCGGAGATCGTTGGCGGCCTGCTGGCCGGCTCGCAGGCGCTCAAGGCCGACGCGCTCGACTTCCTCGGCGACGGTGCGATCACGCTGCTCGGCCTGCTCGCCATCGCGTGGGGGTTGGCACTGCGCGCGAAGGTCGCCTTCCTGCAGGGCCTGTTCCTCGCCGCGCTCGGCCTCGGGGTGCTGGCGACAACGGCGTACCGGGTGCTGGTGCAGCGCGTGCCGGAGGCAGAGGTGATGGGCCTGTTCGGCGCCGCGGCCCTGGTCGTGAACGTGGCCGCCGCTCTGATCCTGGCGCCGCACCGAAAGGGCGCAGGCGACGCCAACGCCCGGGCGGTCTGGTTGTTCAGCCGCAACGACGCGATTGGCAACCTGGCCGTGCTGGGCGCGGCGGGGCTGGTCGCCTGGACCGGCACGTCCTGGCCAGACCTCGCCGTCGCCGGCGTGGTGGCCGGGATCTTTCTGCACTCCGCTTGGCAGATCCTGCACGATGCCCGCCGCGACCTGCGCCGGGCCTCCACGGGAGGGGAAGGGCGAACCAAGGGGGGTTGAACCTCTAGTGGCTGGAAGTCCCATAACAGCGGACGATGGTCTTGGAGGTGTGGCATGGACGGCGGACGCGGTGCGGGTTCCCGGCTGGAATGGCGGGTGGAGGGCATGGACTGCCCGACCTGCGTCGGAAAGATCGAGCGGGCGGTCGGGCGCCTTCCAGGCGTCTCCGAGCTCTCCGTGAACATGGCCAGCGAGCGGCTGAGCCTGTGCCTCGCCCCCGGCGGCGCGACGGCCGAGGAGGTCGAGCGCGCGGCCGCGGCCGTGGGCCACCCGGCGCGGCGCCTCGCCCCGGCGGCGGAGACCAAGGTGCTGGAATGGCGCGTCGAGGGCATGGACTGTCCGAGCTGCGTCGCCAAGATCGAGGCCGCCGTCGCGCACCTCCCCGGCGTCTCGGACGTCTCGGTGAACATGGTGGCCGAGCGCCTTCGGCTACGCCTCGCCCCCGGCGAGGCGACGGCTGAGGACGTAGAGCGCGCGGCTGCGGCCGTGGGCCATCGTGCGCGTCGGGTTGAGGCGCCGGCGGCGGAGGGCGTGGCAGGAAAGCAAGGCCCCTCCCGGCCGGCGGATCGGGACGACGACGGCGCGGCGCGGGCCTGGTGGGCGACGGGCAAGGCACGGCTGGTCTGGCTTCTCGGCGCGCTCGTCGCCGCTGCCTGGGTCGCGGCGCACCTTTTCCCGGCCGCGTCCTATCCTCTCTACCTCGGCGCCACGTTCGTCGCGCTGGTCCCGTTTGGTCGGCGCGCCTTCGCCCTCGCCCGCGTGGGCAATCCGTTCTCGATCGAGACGCTGATGGTGACCGCTGCGTTCGGCGCCGCTCTCATCGGCGCGGCCGAGGAGGCAGCGCTCGTCGTACTGCTCTTCGCGGTTGGTGAGCTGCTGGAGGGCATCGCGGCAGGACGCGCGCGGGCCGGCATCCGAGCGCTGGTCGCGCTGATGCCGCGCACGGCGCTGTGCCGCCTGCCAGACGGCACGACGGAGGAGGTGCCTGCGGAGCGGCTGGCGGTGGGCGACCTCGTCCTCGTCCGCCCCGGCGACCGCGTGCCGGCCGACGGCGTGGTGGTGGAAGGACAATCCGCCCTCGACGAGAGCCCGGTGACGGGCGAGAGCGTCCCCGTCACCCGCGGATCCGGTGACCCGGTGGTGGCCGGCAGCGTGAACGCGGAGGGCGCGCTAGTGATCCGCGTCACCGCCGCCGGCGAGGGTAGCACGCTCGCGCGCATCGCCCGCATGGTGGAGGAGGCCACGGCGACCCGCGGGCGCACGCAGCGCTTCATCGAGCGCTTCTCGGCCTGGTGGACGCCGGGCGCAATGGCCGTCTCGGCACTCGTCGTCCTTGTGCCACCCCTGCTCTTCGGCGGCGACTGGGGGACCTGGATCTACCGTGGCTTGGCGCTGCTGCTGGTGGCCTGCCCCTGCGCGCTGGTGATCTCGGTGCCCGCCGCCATGGCCTCTGGCCTCTCGGCCGGTGCCCGGCGCGGTCTGCTGGTGAAGGGCGGCGCGGCGCTGGAGGCGATCGGGCACGCGCGCACCGTCGCCTTCGACAAGACCGGCACCCTCACGGAGGGCAAGCCGCGCGTCACGGATGTGCTGCCCGTCGAGGGCGTGGCTGAGGCGGAGCTGCTGCGGCTCGCGGCGGCGGTGGAGGCTGGATCCTCCCATCCTCTCGCGCGCGCGGTCCTCGCCGAGGCCGCCGCCCGGAGCATCGCGCCCCCGCCAGCTCGTGCCGCAGCGGCGATCCCCGGCAAGGCAGTGGCGGCGAGCGTCGAGGGCCGCCGGATCGGCGTCGGGAGCCCTGCCTGGGCCGCGGAGGGCGGCGCGGCCTTGCCGCCGGCGCTGGACGCGGCGCGTGCCCGGCTGGAGGCGGAGGGCAAGACGGTCGCCGTCGTCACCGCCGACCGCGCCGCGCTCGGCCTCCTCGCGCTGCGCGACGAGCCCCGCGCGGATGCGGCGGAGGCCGTGGCAGCCCTGAAGCGCCTCGGCGTCGGCGCGGTGATGCTGACGGGCGACAACCTGCGCACCGGCGCCGCCATCGGCGGGGCGCTCGGCCTGGAGGTGAAGGCGGGCCTGCTGCCCGCCGACAAGCTGCGCGAGATCGCCGCCCTGAAGGAGCGCGGCCCGGTGGTGATGGTCGGCGACGGCATCAACGATGCCCCGGCGCTCGCCGCCGCGACCGCCGGCGTGGCGATGGGTGGCGGCACCGACGTGGCGCTGGAGGCGGCCGACGCCGCGCTTCTGCGCGAGCGCGTCTCGGGCGTCGCTGAGCTCGTGCAGCTCTCCCGTGCCACGCTGACGAACGTGAAGCAGAACGTGGCCGTCGCGGTCGGGCTGAAGCTTGTCTTCCTCGTCACGACCGTCACGGGAGTGACGGGGCTCTGGCCCGCGATCCTCGCCGACACGGGCGCGACCGTGCTCGTTACACTGAACGCGCTCCGCCTGCTCGCCTGGAGGCCCACACGATGATGCCGAAGAGAACTGCCCTTGCCGCGCCCCTGCTCGCCCTCGTCCCCGCCACGGCCCTGGCGCAGCCGATGGGGCCGGGTGGCGGCTGGGGCGACCGCCCCTGGATGATGATGCACGGCAGCTGGGGGTGGGGCTGCGGCCTTGCCTGGCTGGTCGCGTTGGGCGCGCTGGCCGCGCTCGCGGTGGTGCTGTTGCGCCGCCGCGGGGGCGGCGCGGCGGCCGGCCTGGCCGGCGCCGCCGTCGAGGCTCTCGACCTGCGCTACGCGCGCGGCGAGATCGAGCGCGACGAGTACGTCCGCCGCAAGGCCGACATTCTCGGCCGCGGCTGAGGCATCCCGCTCGCCGACCGGCGAGCGGGCCAACGCGGGGCGCAGGCCGTCACGAGCCACCGTCCCGGAGAGAAAACCAGGAGGCGCTGCCATGGCCTACCACTTCAGCACCACCGTCGAGGGCCCGATGGAGCGGGCCGTCGAGGCGACGACCGCGGCGCTCCAGCGCCACGGCTTCGGCGTGCTCACCGATATCGACGTGCGGGCGACGCTCAAGAAGAAGCTCGACGTGGACTTCCGCCCCTACCGCATCCTCGGCGCCTGCAACCCGCGGGTGGCGCACCGGGCGCTCCAGGCCGAGGACAAGATCGGCACCATGCTGCCCTGCAACGTCATCCTGCAGGAGCGCGAGGGTGGCCGCGTGGAGGTCTCCGCGGTGGACCCGGTGGCCTCGATGCGCGCCATCGAGAACCCGGCGCTCGCCGAGACGGCGGGGCAGGTGCGCGAGATGCTGCGCCAGGTCGTGGCGGAGCTCGGCGCGGCGGGGACGGCCTGCCCCGCGGCGGCGCGTTCACCCCAGGCCACGGTAAGGACATAAGGAGGAGAACATGACGATCTCACGGAAGGCGGCGCTCGGCGCCGCCGCGGCGGCCCTCATCGGTATCGGCACCGCCTGGGCGCAGACCGGCCAGCCCGGCGGTCAGGGCGGCCAGATGGGTCCTGGCATGATGGGCCCTGGAATGATGTCGCCTGGCATGATGGGGCAGGGAATGGGCCCCGGCATGATGGGCTGGGACCGCATGATGCCGATGATGCGCGGCGGCATGATGATGGGGCCTGGAATGATGATGGGCCCCGGCATGATGGGCCAGCACGTTGAGGGCCGTATCGCCTTCCTCCGCGCCGAGCTCGGCATCACCCCGGCGCAGGAGGCCCCGTGGAACGCCTTCGCTGAGGCGCTGCGGGCGAGCGCGCAGGCGATGGCCGACATGCACGGGCAGATGATGCCGATGATGCAGGGCGGGCCACAGGCGGTGCCGCTGCCGCAGCGGCTTGAGCTGCACGAGCGGATGATGGCTTCCCATCTCGAGGCGCTGCGCCGCGTCAGGGCCGCCGCCGGGCCGCTCTACGCGGCCCTCGACGACCGGCAGAAGCGGATCGCCGATACCCTGATGATGGGAATGATGTAGCGGCGATGGACGACTGCGTCGGCGTGTGGCGGGGGCGCGCGTGACCCTCGAAATCTCCTTATTCGGCCTGTTCCTCGCCTTCGGCGGGGGCATGGTCTCCTTCCTCTCGCCCTGCGTGCTGCCGCTGGTGCCGGGCTACGTCGCCTGGGTGGCGGGGACGGACCTCGCCACCGCGCGGGCGGAGCGCTGGCGGGCGCTCCGGCTCTCGCTCTTCTTCGTGCTCGGCTTCGGGCTCGTCTTCGTGGGCCTCGGGCTCGGCGCCACCGCTGTCGGCGTGCTGCTGCGGCAGTGGTCATACGAGCTGACGATCGCCGCCGGGCTGCTGATCGCGGCGATGGGCTTCGTGCAGATGGGGTTGCTGCGGCTGGCGCCATTGATGCGCGACCTGCGATTCCGCCCGCCGGCGGAGGGCGGCGGCCCCGCCTCGGCGACGCTGATCGGGATCGCCTTCGGATTCGGCTGGACGCCCTGCATCGGGCCGGTGCTGGCGGGCGTGCTCGCCGCCGCCGCGCTCACCCCGGGCGCCGGCGCGGGGCTGCTCGCGGCCTACGCGCTCGGCCTCGGCGTGCCCTTCCTGCTCGCCGCCTTCTATCTGCCGGCCGCGATGGCGCGGGCGCGCCGCCTCGGGCGGCTCGGCCGGGCGCTCCAGCTCGGCAGCGGGGCGGTGATGGTGGCCTTCGGCCTCGCGATCGCCACCGGGGAGCTGGGCCGCCTCGCCATCTGGTTCCTGGAGACCTTCCCGTGGCTGGCGCGGCTCGGATGACCGCGTCGCGCCCCCGCGGCCTCAGGCGCCTCGGCCTCCTCGCGGCGCTGGCCGCCGCCGTCACCGACCAGGCGACGAAGGCCTGGGCGCTCGCGGCGCTCTGGCCGCCCTACGGCGAGGGGGTCGCACTGCTGCCGGTGCTGAACCTGCGGCTCGGCTTCAACACCGGCGTGACCTTCGGGATGTTCCGCGAGAGCGCGGCCGACGCGGTCTGGGTGCTCGTCGCCGCGAAGCTGCTGGTCGTGGCCTTCCTCGCCCGCTGGCTGTGGCGGACCGCCTCGCGCGCCGAGGCGCTGGGGCTGGGCCTAGTGATCGGCGGCGCGGCCGGCAACATCCTCGACCGCGTGGCGCGGGGCGCGGTGACGGACTTCATCGACGCGCACTACGGCGGCTGGCACTGGCCGACCTTCAACATGGCGGACGTGGCGATCGTCTGCGGCGTCGCTACCCTCGTGCTCGGCGGCCTGCGCCGGAGCGAGGGAGCCGCCAGCCCTCCCGCCCGCCGAAACGCGGACACGCCCGCCGCGGGACCGCCCTGAAAGGACCGAGACCCTCACCATGCGGACCCTCCTGCGCAGCCTTGCGGCCCCGGCCCTAGCGCTCGCGGCCGTTATCCCCGCGGCGAACGCCCAGCAGGGTGACGTCGCCGTCTCCGCGGCCTGGACCCGCGCGGTCGGCACCACTGCGCCCACGGCGGCCGGCTACATGACGCTGCGCAACCGCGGCGCCGCCCCCGACCGCCTGGTCGGCGCGGAGACGCCAGCGGCGCGCTCGGTCGAGATCCACGAACAGCGGATGGAGGAGGGCGTGATGCGCATGCGCCCGCTCCCGGGCGGCGTCCCCCTGCCGCCTGGGGAGACCGTGACCCTCGGACCGGGCGGGACGCACCTGATGCTGGTGGGGCCAACGCGGGCCCTGGCGCGCGGCGAGTGGGTGCCGCTGACGCTGCGCTTCGAGCGCGCGGGCGAGGTCCGGGTGGAGCTCTCGGTCGAGGCGGCCGGCGCCCGGCAGCCGGCCCACGCGGGGCACTGACGGTGCTGCGCTGGATCCGCCGCGCCACATTGGGCGCGGTCGCCGTGCTCAGCTTCCTGGTGCTGGCGACCTCGGCCGGCTGGCTCGTCACCGACGGGCCGCTCGCCGGCCGCCAGGAGGTCGCGTCCGGGCCGGCGAGCCTGCCGATCGGCGGGCCCTTCAGCCTGACCGACCACCGCGGCCGCGCGGTGACCGAACGCGACTTCCGGGGCCGGCCGATGGCCGTGTTCTTCGGCTTCACCCACTGCCCGGACGTCTGCCCGACGACGCTCGGCGAGATGACCGCCCTCATCGAGGCGCTCGGCCCGGACGCCGACAGGTTGCACTGGCTGTTCGTCAGCGTGGATTGGGAGCGCGACACGCCGGAGGCGCTGGCCGGCTACCTGGAGGCATTCGATGCGCGCATCGTCGGGCTCTCGGGCAGCGAGCCGCAGGTGGCCGAGGCCGCGCGCTCCTTCCGGGTGTACTACCGCCGCGTGCCGCTGGAGGGCGGCGGCTACACGATGGACCACTCGGCAAGCGTCTTCCTGATCGACGGGGCGGGGCGCTTCGCGGGGACGATCGACAACAAGGAGAGCGAGGAAGTGGCGGTGCAAAAGCTGGGGATGCTCGTGGCTCGATGACGCCGGTCAGCCGATCCGGCGCTTCGTCACCCCCACCGACAGCGTCGCCGCCGCCAAATCGAACGTCGCTGCGGAGATATTCCGCGCCATCACTCGCACCGTGTTGTTCGACCACACCGCGGCGTCGAGCTCGATGAACCGCGTCGACGACACGAGCGATGCCGTTGCCAGATCGCCGGCCCGCGCTCCGTTCACGGTGACGTCGAGCAGCGATGTCGCGCCTGGCGCCAGGCTGGGCAGATCCCAGGACACCTCCGCGGCAAACTCCCGCCGCCCGGAGCCGAACAGTGCCCCCGTCAACAGCGGCGTGCCGTTCAGCACCGCGGGCGCGGCCTCCGGCAGCCCGTAGAGCCGCAGGGACTGCAGGTCGATCGGCCCGTCGAAGCCGATCACCCCCACCTGCGCATAGGCTACCGACGCGCCGACGCGGATGGTCTGCCGGCGATTGAAGTTCGCATCATCCATCGGCGCGCCGGCGTTCCAGCCCTTGGCCGGCCCGTTCCACTGCATGGTGGTGATCGAAGCCAGCACATCGCCAGGGATGTCCTCGCGGACATTCCCCGCCCCATCGAACACCCGCACGAAGAGCCGCCCGCCCGAGGCACCGCTCGTCAGCCAGTGCGCCAACGCGAACTCCTTCGCCTGCGAGGTGTCGAGCATCCAGCCCAGGCCACGGTTTGCCGCCAGCGTCACCGCCCGATCGGTCGGCGTCAGGTCCGTCAGCCCGTTGAAGCAGAAGTCCGCCATGAAGGCCGCGGTGGTGGTGGAGGTGGCGATGGTGATCAGCCCCTCCACCCCGACCTCGGTCGCCGACTGGCGGAACGCCGCGGCGCGGGTGTTCGGCACACCGGCGAGGAAGCGCTGGAAACGGGATGCCGGCGCCCGGTGCCGATTGATCACCGCATTGCCGCAGCGGTTGGCCGTCGCGGTGTAGTCGATACCCACCAGGTAGGTGTTGGTCCAGGCGATGTCGTATTCGCAGTCCTGCGCCCCGGCGGTGTGGCGGGCGGCCAGCGGCGAGCAGGCCTCCATGCGCATGTTGCGCGCGATGATGGCGGAGCCCGAGGTCTGGTTCAGGAAGGGGATGGCGATGTTGCTGCCGGCCTGGCGCAGCTCGAAGTTCGGCGCGTCGAAGACGTGACGGTTGTGGTTGGTATAGGCGCCGGGCTCATTCCCGAAGCGCACGCCGAAGCGGTCCTGCGCGGCGTTCACCCCCGTCGCCTGGGCGAAGTGCCCACCGTAGTAGCGGATCGAGGTGTTCCAGGCGGTGGCGGTGGCGCACCAGATGTCGAGGCCGATGCGGTTGTTGACGATGCGCCCCAGCGTGAAGGTGCTGTCCTCCACGCCGCGGCCATCGCCCAGCGTGCGCATGCCGATGGTGAAGCCCTCCACCCGGCGGAGCTCGATCTGGCTG
>Ga0207950_100733_pt1 | contig 10046 bp, 9 predicted proteins | sample Subbio11_8B_AprC_FD_184814 | JGI IMG/M metagenome (GOLD analysis project Ga0207950, IMG submission 184814) | Serpentinite rock and fluid subsurface biosphere microbial communities from McLaughlin Reserve, California, USA - CR11_8B_AprC (SPAdes) | ecosystem: Environmental > Terrestrial > Deep... | reverse complement strand
GACCTTCGACCAAGGATGGAGCGGCGATGAAGCAGCCCAACATGCAGCAGATGATGAAGCAGGCCCAGCGCATGCAAGCCGAGATGGCGCGCGTTCAGGAGGACCTCAAGAACGAGCGCGTAGAGGCCTCGGTGGGCGGAGGCGCGGTGAAGGTCGCGATGAGCGGCGAGCTGCAGGTGGAGCGGGTCACCATCGATGCCTCGGCGGTGGACACGGAGGACATCTCGATGCTGGAGGATATGGTCGCCGCGGCCGTAAATGAGGCGGTGCGCCAGGCGCAGGACCTCGCGGCGCGCAAGATGGCCGCCGTCACGGGCGGACTCGGCCTCCCCGGCGGTCTGTTCTAACCATGGCCTTCTACCCGGCGCCTATCGCCCGGCTTCTCGAGGAGCTCGAGCGTCTTCCCGGGATCGGGCCGAAGTCGGCTCAACGCCTCGCCTATCACATCTTGCGGGGGGAGACGGAAGCCGCCGACCGCCTCGCCGAGGCGATCGTCGAGGTCAAGCGGGTCATCCGCTTCTGCGAGACGTGTTTCAACTTCGCCGAGGGTCCGCGGTGCGAGATCTGCGCCGACGTCCGCCGTGATACCGCCACCATCTGTGTCGTGGAGGAACCCCGGGACGTTGTGGCCGTGGAGCGCACCGGCGAGTTCCGCGGCACGTACCACGTTCTTCAGGGCGCCATATCGCCCATCGAGGGCATCGGGCCAGAGCAGCTGCGCGTGCGAGAGCTCATCGGCCGTCTCGGCACCGCCGAGATCACCGAGGTGATACTCGCGACCGACCCTGACGTGGAGGGCGAGACGACCGCCTTGTATCTCGCGCGCCTTCTCAAGCCACTCGGCGTGCGCGTGACGCGGATCGCCTCGGGCCTTCCGGTCGGAGGCGACCTCGAGTACGCCGACGAAGTGACGTTGGGCAGGGCCCTCGAGGCGCGCCGCGAGATGTGACCGCGCGGGGCAGGGCCCGTCCGCAAGCGGGGAGGACCTGTTCTCGGCAACGGCTGGAATATTCTGGCTACCGTTCACCGATTGCCGCACGCCGCTCACCATGGCCAGACAGCCGTTCGCTGCCCGGGCGCTCCTATCCTAGTGGAATTACTCAAGTCTCCCCGCATGTTCGCGCTCCGGCGCGGGGCGTGTCCCGGGTGACCCGTGTAGAGAAGGGAGAGATCGATGCAGCAGCTGACGGAGATCCGTTGGCATGCGCGCGCGGGCCAAGGCGCCGTGACGGCCGCGAAGGTCGTCGCTGAAACAGCGCTTGCTGCGGACCAGTATATGCAGGCGATGCCGGAGTACGGCCCGGAACGCATGGGAGCGCCGATCAAGGCGTTCACGCGCATCAGCTCCGCACCCATCGAGATCCACTGCAACATCGAGAACCCGAACGTCGTGGTCGTGCTCGATGAGTCGCTGATCGACATCGTGGACGTGGCCGAGGGCCTTGTCGATGACGGCGTCATCATCGTCAACACGTGCACGCCGCCAGAGCAGGTGCGCGCTCGGCTCACCGTGCCGCCCGGCGCGAAGGTCGCCTCGGTGGATGCGTCCGGCATCGCGCTCGACACCATCAAGCGCGACATCCCTAACACCCCAATGGTGGGCGCGCTCATAAAAGTCGCCGGCGTGGTGGACATGGAGGCGTTCAAGGGACTGCTCGCCAAAAACCTGTCCAAGAAGTTCGGGCAGGAGATGATCGACGCTAACTGGGCATCGGTGGACCGCGCGTTCGAGGAGGTGACCGTGGCATGAAGTGGGACATCTCCGAGATGGGGTCTTGGACGAACAAGCAGTTCCCCCGGGGCGCATGCATCCCTGAGGCCGGCAACAGCGCCTACTACGCGACTGGCGGCTGGCGAAGCGAGCGTCCGGTGCGCGACGCCGAGCGATGCACCCAGTGCCTCATGTGCTGGATAGACTGCCCGGACTCGTCCGTCGTGGTGGTGGACGAGAAGGTGGTCGCCTTCGACCTCGAGCACTGCAAGGGTTGCGGTATCTGCGCACAGGTCTGTCCGGTCAAGTGCATCGACATGGTCCCCGAAGGCTGCGAACTCACGGAGGTGAAGTAGATGCCGACGCACAAGACGCTTGCCGCCACCGGCAACTCCGTCGTGGCCGAGGCCATGCGGCAGTGCAGGCCAGACGTGATGGCCGCCTACCCGATCACCCCGCAGACCACGATCGTCGAGGAGTTCGCTGGCTTCGTTGCCAAGGGCCGCGTGCATACCGAGTACGTCACCACCGAGTCCGAGCACTCGGCGATGAGCGCCTGCATCGGCGCCTCGGCGGCGGGCGCCCGCGTGATGACCGCAACAGCCTCGCAGGGCCTCGCGCTGATGTGGGAGGAGCTGTACATCGCCTCGGGCATGCGCCTGCCGATCGTCATGGCCAACGCCAACCGCGCGCTGTCCGCGCCGATCAACATCCACTGCGATCACAGCGACATCATGGGGGCCCGCGACTCTGGCTGGGTCACCTACTTCGCCGAGACCGCGCAGGAGGCCTACGACAACACGATCATGGCGGTGCGCGTGGCCGAGCACCCCGACGTGATGCTTCCCGTCATGAGCACACTCGACGGTTTCATCACCACGCACTCCATCGATCGTGTGTCCGTGATGGATGACGAATCCGTTGCCGGCTTCGTGGGCGACTACGTGCCGGAAAACGCGCTGCTCGATCAGGACAATCCGGTCGCGCACGGCACGTTCTCCGGCCTCGGCGGCCCGTTCTTTGAGTTCAAGCGTCAGCAGCGCGAAGCGATGGAGAGCGCGCGCGCGGTCATCAACCAGGTCGGCGCCGAGTACACCGAGCTCACCGGGCGTCCGTTCGACGTCATCGAGACGTGGAACATGGAAGACGCCGAGGTGGCCGTGGTGGTCATCGGCTCCACCGCCGGCAACGTCCGTCACGTGGCGCGTCGGCTGCGTGCCGAAGGCAAGCGTGTCGGCATCGTGAAGATCCGCGTGTGGCGCCCGTTCCCGTACGCCGAGATCGCCGCGGCGCTCAAGAGCGTGAAGGCCGTGGCCGTCATGGATCGCGCCGAGTCCTTCGGCGCCGAGGGCGGCCCGCTCTTCCTCGAGGTACGCAGCGCGCTGTATGACCTGCCCGAGCGCATCCCGGTCGTCAACTACATCTACGGCCTCGGCGGCAGCGACGTGAAGCTCGAGCTCATCGAGCGGGTCTTCGCCGACTTGGCCGACGTGGCCGCCGGTACCGATTCCCCCGCCGGGCTCGTGTATCTCGGCGCTCGAGAGGAGGCGTAAAGCATGGCCAACCTCAAGGAACTCTCTCACCGCGACGATCGGCTCGCGGGAGGTCATCGCCTGTGCGCCGGATGCGGCGCCTCGATCGCCGTCCGGCAGGTGCTGCTCGGTGCCGGCCTCGAGCCGGTCGTGGTGGGCTGCGCCACCGGCTGCCTCGAGGTATCGACCTCGATCTACCCGTACTCGTCGTGGAAGACATCCTTCATCCATAACGCCTTCGAGAACTCGGCCGCGACCGTATCCGGCGTCGAGGCGGCCTTTCAGGCCCTCAAGCGCGTCGGCAAGATCCCGGCCGACAAGAAGATGAAGTTCGTGGCCTTCGGCGGCGACGGCGGCACGTATGACATCGGATTGCAGTCGCTCTCCGGCGCAATGGAACGCGGTCACGACATGGTGTACGTCTGCTACGACAACGGTGCGTACATGAACACCGGCATCCAGCGTTCCTCGGCCACGCCGAAGGGCGCATGGGCGACCACCGCCGAGGTCGGTCCGGCCCAGCAGGGCAAGATCCAGCGTCGCAAGGACCTCACTCAGATCATGGCCGCCCACAACATCCCGTACGTGGCGCAGGCCTCCATCTCGCACTGGAAGGACCTCACCTCCAAGGCCGAGAAGGCGTTTTCGGTCGAAGGTCCGGCGTTCCTGAACGTGTTCGCGCCGTGCCCTCGTGGCTGGCGTATCCCGTCAAGCCAGTCGGTAGAGATCGCGAAGCTGGCCGTGCAGACCGGCTTCTGGCCGCTGTACGAGGTCGAAGACGGCGTGTTCCGCCAGACCGTCAGGGTCGCCAACCGCAAGCCGCTGGAGGAGTTCTTGAAGCCGCAGGGCCGTTTCAAGCACCTTTTCACACCTGGTAACGAGGCGCTCCTGGCCGAGATCCAGTCCGACGTGGACAAGGCGTGGGACGATCTGATCGGTCGATGCGCGACCGAGTGAGTTGCGTTCTCTTCGCATACGCATGACATCGAGGGCTCCGGATGGCCGATTCCGGAGCCCTCGATGCTAGAATGAGCGGTGTTCGAACGCCGGTCACGGGAGCTGATGTCCGCATGCACCGCCGCCAGCCACTTTGCGGGGTCCGCTGCGACATGGTGAGAGCCTGACGAGATGCGACTGCCACGACTCGGCCACCATCTGCACCACCAGATCGTTATCCCGCTCGTCGTGGCGCTCGTCGTGGTGGGCATCATCGCCACCCTTGTCGCCGTCTCGCTCATCGGCCAGCTCATCAGCGACTGGATCAACCAGAACGCGCGTTCCACCTCGGCGGCCGTGATCGCAGAGATCGATGAGCATGGAACGAGGCTCGTGAAGGAGGCCAGGCTCGTCTCCGGGATCCCGTCGCTTGCCGCGGCGGCGCAAGACGGCGACGTTCCGGCCCTCGGGCGGCAGCTCGTGATGCTGAACCGCTCGCTCGACGAGGACAATCTCATGATGCTCGACGCCCAGGGTCGCGTCGTGGCATCCACGGGCCGCCTGCTGCTCGAGCCTGGCGCCGATCCCATCGATCCGCGGGACCGTGCGTTCCTGGCAGGACGGACGAGCCGCCCCGTCTTTGCGCGCATCGGTGACCGACAGACGCTGTGTGGCATACAGCCGATGAAGGGACCGGGCGGCGAGGCGTATACGCTGGTGCTCTCGATCATCGTCGACGACCACTACTTGGGATCGCTCTCGCTCACCTCCGAGGCCGCGCTCGCCCTGTACGACGCTTCCGGCAGGTATGTCGCGTTCTCGGTCCCACGGGAGATCGGCGACCCGGCGCTCGCTGTTGCGCTCCGCGAGAGCGAGAGTGAGATCGACCAAGCCATCACGCGCACATCCGGTGGTGTTTCCGATGCGCAAGTCCTGATCGCGGGCGAGGCCGAGTACCACACGGTCGCCGAGAAGGTGACCTTCGCCGACGCTGACCCCGCTGGGAATCACCTGTACCTTGCGACGATCGTAGGCACCGGCGTGACCGACACCGCGCGTCTGACCACGACGAACCTGATCGTGATGTGGTCGACCGTGGCGATCGCCGGGCTGATCGGTCTCGGCTACTATGTTGCCCGCGGCATCTCGCGGCCTCTCGCGCTGCTCTCCGAAAGCGCGGCTCAGGTGGCCGAGGGCGACTTCGCATCGCACGTGGCCATACCCGGCCGCAACGAGCTGTCCGATCTGGCTCACAACTTCAATCGCATGACCGACTCGCTGAGGGAGCGGAGCGAATCGCTCACCAAGAAGGTGCTGGAGCTCGCCACGCTCTACGAGATGAGCCGCTCTTTGGGTTCGACGCTCGACCTCGACGCGCTCCTCGACTCGGTGATCGACTCGGCGCTCAGGATCTTCGACGTCGAGATCGGCTACATCACCCTCGTCGACCACGACACCGGGCGCCTTGAGGTGCGTGCGTGGAAGGGTGCGGATCTTTCCCGCTCAGGCGAGATCGCGGTGCGGAACTCGATGTCCGAATGGGTCATCCGTGAGGGCCGCCCACTCATCTTCAACCCACAGACCGACCAAAACGGCGCACCCCGGGGCGACGGTATGGCCGGCGCCCTTGCCGCGCTGTGCGTGCCGCTCACCTCGGCCGAAGGAACGATAGGCTCCATCACCGTCGGTAGCCGGAACCCGGACCAGCGCTTCACGAGCGACGATGTGCGGCTGCTCGCGACGATCGCCAACCACGTGACGATCGCCGTCGGCAACATCGGGCTGTTCTCCAGCGTGCAGGAGGCGTACCTCGCGACGGTGCGGGCGCTCGCCGCAGCCGTGGACGCGAAGGACCCGTACACCCGCGGGCACTCGAACGGGGTCGCGGCGTATGCGCTCCGGATCGGAGAGGCGATGGTCTTCTCTCAAGAGCAGATGGTGGCTCTCGAGATGGCGGCGTACCTGCACGACATCGGCAAGATCGGTATCAGCGAGGACATTCTCCTCAAGCCCGGCAAGCTCACCGACGCCGAGATGAGTCAGATGCGCCACCACCCGCTCATCGGCGCCAATATCCTCAAGCCTGTTGCGTTCCCCTGGCCCATCGCCCCGATAGTGCGCCATCATCACGAACACTACGACGGGGACGGCTACCCTGCCGGCCTCAAGACCGAGGAGATCCCCATCCTGGCCCGCGTGCTCACTGTCGCTGATGCTTTCGAGGCGATGGTGGCCGACCGTCCGTACCGGCGCGGCCGCTCGCAGCAGGAGGCGATTCTCGAGCTCCGCAGGTGCTCCGGGACGCAGTTCGACCCCCGGGTGGTCGAGGCGTTCGTGAACGTGCTGGAGTCGGAAGGCGCGGGAGTGGCTGAGGTGACTCCGACGGACGAGGAGGTGGGTCCCGACGAGGCCCAGGCGGTCTATATCGCCATCGCCGACGCCATGTTCGCGAGCTTCCGCCGCCTCGGCGGGCCGAGACTTGCGAACAACCTGGAGCGATCCCTCAACGAGCGGCTCCGCGAAGAGGGCATGCCTCTCATTGTCCAAGCGGGACGGCTTCTGCCCGCCGATGGAGAGCTGTCCGACGACGAGATGTCGGACCACCTCGGTCACGCCCTGACGCTGATGGGCGTGAGCATCGAGGAGGCCTCGGGCACCGGGCTCGCGGATCACTTCTTGTCTGAGGCCCTCGAGACGCTTCCTGAGCGCATGCGCATGCATGCTGAGCGCCTCGGCCTGCTCGCGAGCGCCTGAGCGGCGGGGCGTGCGCAGACCGTATGACCCGCGTGCGAGTGGCCGACGGTATTGCTGCTACACTATCTGCCACCGCAGGCCGGGCACCGGTGCGATGAGGGGACACGCATGGCCGTTATCGTGCAGAAATATGGTGGGACCTCGGTCGGCTCGCCCGAGCGCATGAGGGCGGTCGCCGAGCGCATCGTCGCCGCCAAGGAGGCGGGACACAACGTGATCGCGGTCGTGTCGGCCATGGGCGATGTGACCGACGACCTTGTGCGGCTCGCGGCACAGATCAACCCCGAACCCCCCGAGCGTGAGCTCGACATGCTGCTGGCCACCGGCGAGCAGGCCTCCATCGCGCTGCTCGCCATGGCCATCCATTCGCTCGGCCACGAAGCCATCTCGTTCACCGGCCCGCAGGTGGGCATCGTCACCGATCACGGGCACACGAAGGCCAAGATTCTGGAGGTGCGCGCGGATCGGGTGCGCGATGCGCTTGCCGAGGGCCGTGTGGTGATCGTCGCGGGCTTCCAGGGGGTGACGGCCGACGGTAGCATCACGACGCTCGGCAGGGGCGGCTCGGATACGACCGCGGTCGCTGTCGCGGCCGGCATCGATGCTGACGTGTGCGAGATCTACACGGATGTGGACGGCGTCTACACCGCCGACCCGCGCGTGGTCCCCGACGCCCGCAAGATCGGCGTCATCAGCTACGAGGAAATGCTCGAGCTCGCCGCGAGCGGTGCAGGCGTCTTGAACCTCCGCTCGGTGGAATTCGCGCGCAACCATGGCGTGGTCATCCACTGCCGCTCGAGTTTCACCGATGTGCCCGGAACCATCGTCGAGGAGGCGGACAACTCCATGGAGCAAGCCATCATCTCAGGTGTCGCCCACGACACGTCGGAGGCCAAGGTCACTATCCGCGACGTTCCCGACCGTCCCGGCGCGGCGGCGACCGTCTTCACGACGATGGCCGAGGCGAACGTCAACGTCGACATGATCATTCAAAACGTCTCGGAGGCCGGTGCCACGGACATCTCCTTCACGACGCCCAAGGCCGATCTCATGCGCGCCAGGCGCGCTGCCGATGCGGTGGTGGCCGAGCTTGGCGCCCGGGAATGGCAGGTGGACGAGTCGATCGCGAAGGTCTCGCTCGTGGGAGCGGGTATGAAGACTCACCCCGGCGTTGCTGCGCAGATGTTCCGCGCACTGTCGGACGCGGGCGTGAACATCGACCTGATCTCCACCTCGACGATTCGTATCACCTGTGTCGTCGAGGCGCGACAGGTGGAAGCCGCCGTCCGGGCGCTGCACCACAGCTTCGGGCTGGCTGAAGGCGACGTGTCGGTGGAGAGTGTGCCGGCGTGCGGGAAGGGTGAGTGATGTGAGCTGGGGCAGGGCGATGCCTGATCGTCCGGTCGTCGCGGTTGCGGGGGCGACCGGGGCGGTTGGCCGCGAGATGCTCGCGGTGCTCGAGCAACGTGCGTTCCCCGCTGCTCGGGTGCTGGCGCTCGCTTCGGCGCGCTCGGCTGGCAGGACGCTGCCGTACGCTGGCGGCCGCCTTACGGTCGAGGAGATGACCGAGGAGAGCTTCGCGGGTGTGGACATCGCGCTGTTCAGCGCGGGCGCGGGCATCTCCCGACAGTTCCGCGAAGCCGTCACCTCGGCCGGATGCGTCATGATCGATAATTCCTCGGCGTTCCGAATGGACGACGACGTCCCGCTCGTGGTGCCGGAGGTCAATGCCACCGACCTGGCGCGGCACTCGGGCGTGATCGCCAACCCGAACTGTTCCACCATCCAGATGGTGGTGGTGCTCGATGTCCTGAGAAGGCTCGCGCCGATCACGCGCGTGGTGGTTTCCACCTATCAGGCGGCATCGGGCGCGGGGCAGGCGGCCATGGATGAGCTGCACGACCAGACCCGCGATCTTCTTGACGGCCGCGACCCGATACCCTCGGCGTTCGCCCACCGGATCGCGTTCAACTGCATCCCGCAGATCGACGTCTTCCTCGATGACGGCTCCACCAAGGAGGAGTGGAAGATGGTCGTCGAGACGCGCAAGATCATGGGAGAGCCCGGCATGGCCGTCGCCGCCACCTGCGTTCGCGTTCCCGTTTTGCGCTGCCATTCCGAGGCGCTCGTGGTGGAGTTCGCCGGGCCGGTATCAGTGGAAGATGCCGCGCGGGCCCTGAATGAGGCGACCGGGGTGACCCTGCTCGATGATCCGGTATCGCAGACCTATCCGATGCCCGCGATGCTCGAGGGCACCGACGACTGCTACGTCGGCCGGCTTCGGGCCGACGTAAGCGTTCCCCACGGTCTCCAGATGTGGGTGGTGGCGGACCAGCTGCGCAAAGGAGCGGCGCTCAACGCCGTCCAGATAGCCGAGGCGCTGCTGGGGCGGTAAGATTCGGCAAGAGCATGACGCGAACCATCATCGCCGGGGAGAGAGCATGGCAGAGCAGACGATTCTGATCGTCGAGGACGACGCTACGATCGCGCGGTTCGTGGAACTCGAGCTGGAGCACGCCGGTTTCGACGTCGTGCGCGCGGCCGAAGGGCCGGCGGCGATCGAGCTGCTCGGGTCCGTTGACGTGGACCTCGTGGTGCTCGACCTGATGCTGCCGGGCATCGACGGGATCGATGTCGCCCGCCACATCCGCAAGACGGGCTCGGACGTCCCGATTCTGATGCTCACGGCCCGTGCGGAAACCCACGACGTCGTCTCCGGCTTTGACGCCGGGGCCGACGACTACCTGCGCAAGCCGTTTGAGATCCCCGAACTGCTCTCGCGGATCCGGGCGCTGCTGAAGCGCTCGGTCGCCTCCGGTCAACCCATCTACGAGGCCTCCGGCGTCCGCATCGACCCCGAGCGCCGTCTGGCCACGCTTCACGGCGAGCCGCTGGACCTGACCGCCAAGGAGTTCGACCTGCTCGCGTATCTCGTCTCCAATGCCGGCCGGGTGATATCGCGCGACGAGATCCTCAACGCCGTATGGGGCGAGCAGCACTCGACCGACTCGAACGTCATCGAGGTCTTCGTTTGCCACATCCGCAACAAGATCGGTGATCGTGAGAACCGCATCGTCCAGACCATCAGGGGGTCGGGTACTTCTTCGCGAAGG
>Ga0207950_100727_pt1 | contig 10099 bp, 6 predicted proteins | sample Subbio11_8B_AprC_FD_184814 | JGI IMG/M metagenome (GOLD analysis project Ga0207950, IMG submission 184814) | Serpentinite rock and fluid subsurface biosphere microbial communities from McLaughlin Reserve, California, USA - CR11_8B_AprC (SPAdes) | ecosystem: Environmental > Terrestrial > Deep... | reverse complement strand
CGCGCCGGCTTCCTTCACGCCGACCTTGACCGCCTGCGCCTGGCGGGAGAGCGAGATGTTGCACGGCGCCGCCTCGTTCCAGCAGGAGACGACGCCGACCAGCGGCTGCTCGATCTCCTCCTTCGTCAGCCCCATGGCGTAGTAGTAGGACCGGTGCGGCGCGCGCTCCGGGCCCATGGTGGTGTGGCGGCTCGGCAGGCGGGACTTGTCCCAGGTGGTCATGGCGTTTCCTCGGCTTCTCTCGGTCAGGCGGAAATGCGGGCGATGGCGGCGTCCAGACGCGCCACCTCGGTGCGTGCGGCGGCGAGGCGTTCGCGGTTCTCCTCCACCACCTCCTCCGGTGCGCGGGAGACGAAGGTCTCGTTGCCGAGCTTCGCCACTATCTTGTCCGCCTCGCCCGCGACGCGGGCGCGTTCCTTGGCGAGGCGCGCGCGCTCGGCCGCGAGGTCGATGACGTCGGCCAGCGGCAGCATGATGGTCGCTTCGCCCAGCACCGCCTGCACCGCGCCCTTCGGCGGTTCGCCGGCCAGTTCGCGGATCCCGGTGGCGCGGCCGAGACGCTTGATCGCCTCCTCCCAGCGCCTCGCGCGGTCGAGGCTCTCGCCCGAGGCGCCGGCGAGCAGCAGCGGCACCGTGACCGACGGCGCGACATTCATCTCCGAGCGCACCGTGCGAACCTCGGAGACCAGCCGCACCACCCAATCCAGTTCCGCCCGCGCCTCCGCCGCGCCTTCCACCGCCACTACCTCCGGCCAGGCGGTGCGGATCAGCGAGCCCTCCGCCCCGTATCCCATCCGGTGCCACAACTCCTCGGTGATGAAGGGCATCACCGGGTGCAGCAGGCGCAGGATGGTGCCGAGGACATGCTGCGCGGCGCCCTTCACCTCCTCCTTCTCCGGCCCCTCCGGACCGAGCAGAACGGGCTTGGCGAATTCCACGAACCAGTCGCAGAAGGTGTTCCAGGTAAAGCGGTAGCAGGCGGACGCGTATTCGTCGAAGCGGAAGGCCTCGAGCGCGCCATTGGCCTCGGCCACCGCGGTATTCGCCGCATCCAGGATCCAGCGCGACAGCGGCAGGCTCGCCGAAGCGGGATCGAAGCCGGCGCGCGGCGCGATCCCGTTCATCTCGCAAAAGCGCGCCGCGTTCCAGATCTTCGTCGCGAAGGCGCGGTAGCCCTCGATGCGCTGCTTCGCCAGCTTGATGTCGCGCCCGGGACCGGCCAGCGCGCACAGCGTGAAGCGCACCGCATCGGCGCCATGCGCGTCGATCAGTTCCAGCGGGTCGAGGACATTGCCTTTCGACTTCGACATCTTCTGGCCCTTCTCGTCGCGCACCAGGCCGTGGATGCAGACCGTCTTGAACGGCACCTCGCCCATGACGTGGATGCCCATCATCATCATGCGGGCGACCCAGAAGAAGATGATGTCGAAGCCCGTCACCAGCACGTCGCCGGGGTAGTATTTCGCCAGTTCCGGCGTCTTCTCCGGCCAGCCGATCGTGCTGAAGGGCCACAGCGCGGAGCTGAACCAGGTGTCCAGCACGTCCTCGTCGCGCGCCAGCTCGACATCCCGGCCGAACTTCGCCCGCGCCTGCGCGCGCGCCTCCTCCTCGGAGTGCGCGACGAACACCTCGCCGTCGGGCGCATACCAGGCCGGGATCTGGTGCCCCCACCACAATTGGCGCGAGACGCACCAGGGCTGGATGTCGCGCATCCAGGCGAAGAAGGTGTTCTCCCACTGCTTGGGCGTGAACACCGTCTGCCCGGTCTCCACCGCGCGGATCGCGGGCGCGGCCAGCGTCTTCGCATCCACGTACCACTGCATGGTCAGCCGCGGCTCGATCGGCACGCCCGAGCGGTCGCCATGCGGCACCGCATGGGTGTGCGGCTCGATCTTCTCCACCAGACCCAGTTCTTCAAGCCGCGCGACGATCGCCTTGCGCGCCGCGAAGCGGTTGGCACCGGAAAGGCCGCGCACGAAATCGAGGTCCGCCACACCCTCGACCGCGGCGAAGGACGCCGCGATCTCGTCCAGCATCACGCGCCCCTCGGCATCCAGCACCGAGGGCATGGCCAGCGCATGCCGCCGGCCGACCTCGAAATCGTTGAAGTCGTGCGCGGGGGTGATCTTCACCGCGCCCGAGCCCTTCTCGGGGTCGGAATACTCGTCCGCCAGCACCGGGATGGCGCGGCCGGTCAGCGGCAGGATCACGCGCCTGCCGACCAGGTCGCGGAAGCGCGAATCCTCGGGATTCACGGCAACCGCGGTGTCGCCCAGCATCGTTTCGGGGCGTGTCGTCGCCACCACCAGGAAGCGGCCGGGCTCGCCCTCCAGCGGGTAGCGCAGGTGCCACAGCGAGCCCTTCACCTCCCTGCTCTCCACCTCCAGGTCGGAGATGGCGGTCAGGAATTTCGGGTCCCAGTTCACCAGGCGCCGGTCGCGATACAGCAGCCCTTCGCGGTAGAGGCGCACGAAGACTTCGCGCACCGCGGCGGACAGCCCCTCATCCATGGTGAAGCGCTCGCGCGGCCAGTCGAGCGAGGCGCCGAGCCGGCGCAACTGCCGCGTGATGGTCCCGCCCGATTCCGCCTTCCACTCCCACACGCGCCCGATGAAGGCCTCGCGGCCCATGCTGCGGCGGTCGGCATTGCCGTCCTGCGCCAGCAGGCGCTCCACCACCATCTGCGTCGCGATGCCCGCATGGTCGGTGCCGGGCTGCCACAGCGCGTCGCGCCCCTGCATCCGACGCCAGCGGATCAGCACGTCCTGCAGCGTGTTGTCGAGCGCATGCCCGATATGCAGCGACCCCGTCACGTTGGGCGGCGGGATCATGATGGTGAAGGGCCGGGCCGGGGAGGACGGATTCGCCGAGAAGGCGCCCGAATTCTCCCAGCCCTCATAGAGGCGCTGCTCGATCGCGGCAGGGTCGAAGGACTTGTCCAGCATGAGGCGCATCCCTTCCCCGCCGGCCGCCCCGCGTCAAGGGCGACGCTGCGGGTCGCGCCCGGTCAGCCCAACGCCCGGCCGACCACGCGCTCGATCTCGGCGCGCACCAGGCGCTCGACCAGCGGCGGCAGGTGCTCATCGAGCCACGCCTTCAGCAGGGGCCGCAATTCCTCCCGCACGACATCCTCGATGGTAGGCCCGCCGCGGGTCACGGCGCTGCCGCGCTCGGCGCTGACCGCCCGCAGCAGATGGCCCACCGAGGCCGCCGCCGCCGCCGCCGCCGCCGGCGCGAGCAGCGCGTCCGACGCCAGGGGGGCGGCCGGTGCCGCGGGCTGCGACTGCGGCGGCGCGGACGCGGTCACGGCCGGCGGATCCTCGGGGGCCGAGACCATCATTTCCTCCGTCAGCAGGAACGGCTCATCCGCCGGCGGGCTGGCGGCCGGCGGCTCGGCCGGCCCCTCGGGCTCGTCGGTCGCGCCCGCCTCCGCGGCGGCCGGCGTCTCGTCCTCGTTCAGGATACGGCGGATGGAGGCGAGGATGTCCTCCATCGACTGGTCGGTGGCCGCGGCCGGTCCGGCGGCGGGCTTGTCGGAGGCGCTGTTCATGGCCTGTTCCGTGCCTGCGGGGAGGGTGGGACCGGCGCGAGGCTCTGCACCTGCACCGCGCCCGCGGGCCGCGCGGGCGTCGCCACCTCGGAGAAATCCCCCGTGCCCACCCAGCGGTCGCGCACCGCGTTGTAATAGGCCCGCGGGTCGTAGAGCTGCACCGGCAGCCCGAGATCCTGCGCCGTCAGCCGCCCGATCGTCGCCGCCAGCGCATAGGAGGCGTTGATCAGCGTCGCCAGCGAGCGCACGAGCTGTACGCGCGCATTCAGCAGTTCCTGCTCGGCGTTGAGCACGTCGAGCGTGGTGCGGCTGCCCACGACGGCCTCCCGCTGCACGCCGTCGAGCGCGATCTCCTGCGCGCGGATCTGGGCGCGGACGCTCTGAACCTGCGCGCGCGCGCTGCCGAGCGTCTCCCACGCCTGGGTGGATTGCTGGGCGGCGATCTGGCGGGCGTCCTGCACGACCTGGCGGGCCTGCTGCGCCTGCTGGCGCGCCTGGCGGACCTGCGCGTGCTCCGCGCCGCCCTGAAACACCGGCACCGTCAGTGTCGCCGTGACCTGCGCGCCCGTCTGGCGCGACCCGCGCGCGCCGCTGTTGTCGATGCGGAAGGCCTGCGCCTGGGCGCTGACCTGCGGCAGCAGGGCGCCGAACTGGAGGTCGATGTTGTCGCGCGCGGCCTGCTCGTCGAACAACGCGGCGACGACGGCGGGGTTGTTGTCGGTCGCGAGCCGCACCGCCTCCTGCTGCGAGCGCACGGGCAGCACGAGCGGCGCGGGGGCGGTGACGCGGGCCGGCTCGATGCCGATCAGCCGCCGGAACACCGCGCGGGAGGATTGCAGGTTGCCCTGCGCCTGGTCGAGCAGGAAGCGCGCCTGGGCGAGCCGCGCCTCGGCCTGCGCGACGTCGGTGCGGGTGATCTCGCCGACGCGGAAGCGCTCGTTGGTGGCCTGGAGCTGCCGTTGCAGCACCTGCACGTTGTTGGTGTTGAGCCGGACCTCCTCCTGGTCGCGGATCACCGCGACATAGGCGGCGACCGATTCGAGCAGGATCTGCTGCTCGGTGCCCAGCAGGCGCGACCGCTGGGCGAAGACCTGGTTCTCGGCCCGCCGCGTCGCCGCCGTGGTCCGCCCGCCGCGGTAGAGCGGCTGCGTGACGGTGGCGGTCACGTTGCCGGTGTTGCGCGGCACGTCGGTGAACAGGGAAAAGGGCTGGCCCGCCGTGTCCGGGTTGCGGACATTGCCCGCGAAATCCCGCTGCACGGGCACGGTCGCCTGGTTGCGCGAGGTGGTGTCCGAATAGCCGGCCGCGGCGCCGAGCACCACGGTCGGCCGCCAGCCCGCCAGCGCCTGCGGCACGTTCTCGTCCACCGCGCGGAGCTGGGCGCGCGCGGCGAGCAGCGCCGGGTTGTTGGCATAGGCGGCGGCCAACGCCTCCTGCAGGGATTGCGCCCAGGCGGCGGCACCCGGCGGAACGGCCAATGCGGCGGAGAGCAGGATAGCCCGGCGCAGGCTGGTTATCACGTCGTGGAACCCCCGACAGGAAGCGGCGCGGGCAGCAAGGGCAGGCCCGCCGCGCCGCGAGTGTGGAACAATGACCTTAACGCGGCGCAACAGCACCGCACCACCCTGGCGCCGGCAAAGAAATGTGTTGCCCAGGCCCGGGCCCGGGCGCACAGGGCGCGGCATGCCGGATCAGAAGGCGAAGGCCGGCCTCGGCACAAAGCCGGGCAGGCCCGGCGCATGCGCGTCGAAGCCGATGGTGGTCGTCACCGTCCCGCCGGCACGTCGCACCAGCAGGGCCCGGCCCGGCGGGCCGCCCTCGAGGCCGATCGCGACAAGGCGTCCGCCCTCGGCCAGTTGCTGCTCCACCGCCTGCGGGACCGTGGCGACGCCGCCCTCGATGAGAATCGCGTCGTAGGGGGCGCCCGCCGCATGGCCTGCCTCGGGTGCCGCTTCCACCACCGTCACGGCGCCGGCCGGCACCGCCGCGGGCAGCGCCGCGCGCATGATGGCAAGCAACGCCGGGTCGGATTCGACCGCCGTGACCTCGGCGCCGATCGCCGCCAGCAGCGCCGCCCCGAAGCCCGTCCCGGCCGCCAGCACCAGCGCGCGCTCCCCGCGGCGCACGGCCGCGAGCTGCACCAGGCGCGCGATCACCAGCGGCTTGAGCACGGCGCGGCCGCCCGGCAGCGGCACATCGGCATCGGCATAGGCGCGCGCCGCCGCGGCCGGCGGCACGAAGCGCTCCCGCGGCAATTCGCGCATCGCCGAGACGATGCGCGGATCCTCCACGCGGTTCGGCCTGAGCTGGCCATCCACCATCAACCGGCGCGCCTCGGCGAAATCCATGTCCTGCCGCCCTTCGCATTCGACGCGGCCTTATAGGTCCCGCGCCGTCCGCGCGCCAAGCGGCCGCTTGACCGCGCCCGGCTTGCGGCCGATATGACGTCCCCGCGTGGTCCGGTGGCCGAGTGGTCAGGCAAGGGTCTGCAAAACCCTCTACAGCGGTTCGATTCCGCTCCGGACCTCAACGACTTGGCGGGATCCGGGCTGGGACAGGTTCACATTCGATACACCATTGGCGGTGAACCGGGTTCCGGCCCGCGCCCGCGAGGTGCCGGCCGGGCCGAGCCCGAAGCCGCCGCTCAGCACGCGCAGGACGCCCCCCGCCGGGCTGCCCCTCGGGACGCCCGCCGGGCCGCTCAGGGGCGGGACAGAGGACGGGCCGGCGACGCCCCGGCGGCGGTCGCACCAGCCGCGAAGACGCCGGCCGCGCCCTCCTGCAACTGCGCCTTCCAGGCCGTGATCTGATGCGGGTAGACGTCGAACAGCCTGGCCAGCCCGGCCAGCGTCCTCTCGCCCTTGATCGCCGCCGGCGCGACCCTCGCCTTGAAACCCGGCTATGCGTCCGGCGCATCCGCTTCGTCATGTGCTCTCCTGATCCGCGGCAACATCGCCGCTGTCAGGCAGGAACTCCGCTCATCGGACTGTCCGAATTTGCCGGGCCATCTCTGTGCCGGTGGAGAGATCGAGGAAGGGGCGCCGCGCGGTGGCCGCAAGGTTCCCACCATGCGCCGGCGGAGGGTCGAGCGGGAGGTGATCCGTGCGAAAGGGAGATGGACGCGTCCCGCGCGGCGGGCAAGCGCCCGGCCGCATCACTCCAGCGGGCGCAGATTCCCGTAGGCCTCGGGGATCGTCCCGATGTCGTGCAACTCGAGACCGTCCACCAGCCGCAGGTGGTGCTCCGCCCCGCCGTCCTCGTGCAGCACATGCTCCATCCAGCCGAGCAGCTTGCTCCCCAAGGGCTTCTGCCACGCATCGCCGACGATGAAGCCGATGGGCGGTGCCCAGATCTGCAGCAGCCCGTCCTGCCGGTTGATGCGGTGCTGGTGCACATGGCCCGAGGCGACGAAGGCCGGGCGGTGCGCGCCGAACAGGGCCATCAGCCGCGTGCGCGGCTCGGGCAGCACGGGCCAGTAGTTCACCGCCGTGTCGTCCAGCCGCTGCTCGGTGAGCGGCTTGTGCTGGAACAGCGCGAGGCGGCGCGCGCCGGCGGTGGCGATCGCCTCCTCCAGCATAGCCCACTGCGCCTCGCCCTCCGGCGCGGCGAGGCATTGCGTGTCGAGGCCGATGAGGCGCCAGCCCGGCACGTCCCGCACCCAGCCCTGCGCGCCGAAGACGCCGCGCCAGCGCGCGACGCGCGTGGCGTTGACGGGCTGGCGGCCGCCGAGAAGCGGCTCGTCGCCCACGTCATGGTTGCCGGGCAGCGCCAGCCACTCGGCGCCGAGGGCGGCGTGGCGCTCGAAGGCGTGGCGAAGATCCTCCTCCTCGTCGGCGCCGTCGAGGGAGAGATCGCCGGTCGCGATCATCAGGCCCGGGCGCGCCTCGCGCACCGCTTCGGCCAAAAGGTCGAAGTTGCGCTCGAAGCGCGGGAAGCGCGCGGAGAGATGGGCGTCACTGAGCTGGGCGATGCGGAGGGGCATGAGCGGACCTTACGGCGGAAGCGGGATGCGTGGACCAGCGAGGAGAGGGCCTGCGCCCCTGCCTTCACCTCCTGGCCGGGGTGGATCGGCCGGACGATGCACGTCAGCGGGGGAGACCTTGCAACAGGATCCAACGAGCAGGATGCGCAGGCCGGCAGAGGGTCCGGCGGCGGCCGGCGCCGACCAACGCACCGCGCGGCCAGGCGAACCCGCCGCGCGGCGCAAGCCCGGGCGGCGGGACCGCCGCGTCACGCCGGAGGCGTGCCTTCGGCACGGCACGCCGGAGGGCGGCAAAATGCTTCAGCCGCGGGCCCGCGGCAGAAGCCGGCGCACTTCGGCCGCCATGTCCGCCAGAACCTGCTCGGGTGTCGCGCGCTGCTCGACGATGCGGGCCTGCTGGTCCACCATCGTCTGCGTCACGCGCACCGAGTTCGCACCCGGGAAGGCATACCAGGGGATCATGATGTTCGCCTGGCGCGTCGCCGCCTGGAACAGGGGGTTCTGGCGGTAGAACTCCGCGAGGAAGCGCGGATCGTCGATCGCCAGCTGGTTTGTGGGCACATAGCCCGTGTTTTGCACCATCAGCGTGGTGCCCCCCGCGCTCGTTGAGAAGCGCAGGAACTTCCACGCCGCCTCGCGCTTCGCCGGGTCGCGCGCGATGAGCATGCCCGCGGCGCCGCCGGTGGGCAGGCGGCCGCGCTGGGCGTCGATGACCGGCATCACGCCGGTGCGCAGTTCGAAGTTGCGGCCCACCTGCTGCATCGTTCCGCGCAGCGCCGCGGTGGTCCAAAAGAACATGCCGAGGCGCCCGGCGGCGAAGGCCTGCTGCGCGGCGTCGCGCGCCAGGTTGGGCATGCCGCCCTCCTTCACCATCCGGTCCAGCAGGCGCAGCGCGCCGAGACCTTCGGGGCCGGCGAAGGCGACGTCGCGTTCATCCTCCGTCAGCATCCGCCCACCATGGCCGAACAGCAGCGCGGAGAACATCCAGTCATCGCCCGACCACGCGTACCACATGCCCTCCGTGCCGCCGCCGAGCGCCTTGATGCGCTGGCTGAGCTGGAAGATTCCGTCCCAGCTGGTGGGCATCGCGTCCGGGTTGCCGCCGGCGCGGCGCACCAGATCGGCATTGTAGTACATGATCGGGTTGGAGGCGGCGTAGGCGAGGCCCGACTGGAAGCCGCCGAAATGCGCGAGTGCGAGGATGTTCGGCGAATAGCCCATGGCGGCCGGGTCGCCCTCGGCACGCAGCAGCGGCAGCACGTCCCGCGCGATGCCGCGCTCGGCGAAGATGCGCAGGCGGTTGAAGCCCTGGTAGCTGAGGTCCGTCGTCAGGTTCGTCGCCGCCTGGCGGAGGATGAGTTGCATGCCCTCCTCGTAGTTCGGCGTGGTCACCCAGCTGATGCGGATGTTGGGCTCGCGGCGCGCGAAGGCAGCGGCGATCGCGTCATAGCTTTCCTTGAAGATCGCGGGCTGGGCGTATTGCACCGTGATCTCGGTGACGCCCTGGGCGCGGGCGAGGATGGGCAGCGCGAGCGCGCCGCCGAGGACGGGAAGCGAACGACGGTTGAGCATCAGGGGTCTCCTTCTCGAAGGGGTCAGCCGCGCAAGCGCGGCAGCAGGCGGCGTATCTCGGCCGCCATGTCGGTGAGTGCCGTCTCGGGCGCGGCGGCGGCCCTCGACGACGCGCATCACATTGTCCACGACGGCCTGGGTGATCCGCACCGAGTTGACGCCCGGGAAGGGCGTCCAGGGCACCATGAGAAGCGCCTGCGCCGTGGCAGCACGGAACAGCGGGTTGTCGCGACAGAACGCGCCCAGCCAGCGCGGATCGTCGATCGCGATCTGGTTCATCGGCACGTAGCCGGTGTTCTGCACCATGAGCGCGGTGCCCCCCGCACTCGTGGAGAAGCGGAGGAACTTCCACGCCGCCTCGCGCCGCGTGTGATCGCGCGCGATCACAGTGCGGGCGGCGCCACCGGTTGGCAGGCGGCCGCGCACCCGGTCCATCACCGGCATGGGCGCCGTCTGCATCTCGAAATTGCGGCCCACCTGCTGGATCATCCCGCGCAGGAAGGCGGTGGAGCGGTAGATGAGGCCGAGGCGCCCGGCGGCGAAAGCCTGCATCGCGGCGTCGCCGGAGAGGAGCGGCATCCGCGCCTCGCGCATGAAGCGCGCGATCAGGCGCAGCGCGGCCGGCCCCTCCGGGCCGCCGACGAGCACCTCGCGCTCATCCTCCGAGAGCGGGCTCCCGCCATGGCTGAGCAGCAGCGCGGAGAAAATCCGGTCCTCGCTGCCGATGTTGTAGAACAGGCCGTCCACGCCCTGCTTGCGGATGCAGCCCGCGAGCGCGATGATGCCGTCCCAGTCGCGCGGCAGCACGGCGGGGTAGGTGCGGCGCACCAGATCGGCGTTGAGAAAGGTGATCGGGTTGGAGGCGGCGTAGCATTACAGTTGCGCTTTCCGATGATGAGCTGCTTGAGCGGCGGCTTGGTGTGCACGCCTCCAGAGTGACCACGCGACGAGGTGTGCGGGTTGAATGCGTCGTCTGGCGAGCCGCGTTGCTACGC
>Ga0207950_100724_pt1 | contig 10103 bp, 9 predicted proteins | sample Subbio11_8B_AprC_FD_184814 | JGI IMG/M metagenome (GOLD analysis project Ga0207950, IMG submission 184814) | Serpentinite rock and fluid subsurface biosphere microbial communities from McLaughlin Reserve, California, USA - CR11_8B_AprC (SPAdes) | ecosystem: Environmental > Terrestrial > Deep... | reverse complement strand
AGCGCCGGAAGGCGTATCGGCGCTCGTGCTCGACGCCATCGCCACGTCCGGGGCGTTCGTGGTGTCCGCCGACGTTCCGTCAGGTGTGAATGCCGATACGGGCGCCGTTGCGGGTCCGGCGGTGCGCGCCGATGTGACCGTGACATTCACGGCACCCAAGCCCGGGCTGCTCCTGTACCCTGGAGCGGAGCACGCGGGCCGCGTCTTGGTGGCCGAGATCGGCATACCGGTTGGCTGGACCGATGTCCCCGGCGCGCTCGAGGTCCCCGACGCGACCGACCTGCGCGCGGCTTTTCCTTGGCCCGGCCCCCAGGACCACAAAGGATCGCGGGGAAGGGTGGCGATCCTGGCTGGTTCGACCACCTATCCGGGGGCCGCGGTCCTCGCCGCGCGCGGTGCGTTGCGCATGGGCCCTGGCTTCACGGTGGTCGTGGTCCCAGAGCCTGTCGCCGACATAGTGAGAGCCGCTGCCCCGAACGCCCTCGTGAGAGCGGTCCCCGCCGGACCGGACGGTACCGTATCGAGCGTGACGGCGTGCATGGGGGCGGTCTCGGACGCTGATGCCGTGGTCGCCGGACCCGGACTCACGACAGGCGGGGTCGTCTCGGAAGTCGTGGGCAGGCTCATCGCCGAGGCACCTGTCCCGCTCGTCCTGGACGCCGATGCGCTAAACGCCCTGCCCTCGGGCATGGAAAGTCTTGGCGAGCGGGAGGCGCCGCTGATCGTCACGCCGCATCCCGGCGAGGCCGCTCGGATCCTCGGCGTTCCCACGCCCTCCATCCAGTCCGACCGCGTGACCGCCGCAGTATCGATGTGCGGCCCCCATGCCGTGTGCCTGCTCAAAGGTGCGCGGACCATCGTCGCGAGCGCGACGCGACGGGCGGTCGTGGTCGCCGGGAACGCCGGGCTTGCGCGCGCCGGTTCGGGCGACGTGCTCTCCGGGATGCTCGGCGCGCTGCTCGCCCACCGTGTCCCGGCGTTCGACGCCGCCGTGCTCGGGGCTTTCCTGCATGGCAGGGCGGCCGAGCACGGGACCAGACGACTCACCGTCACCTGTTTCACGTCGGCGGATATCACCGACCACCTCCCTGATGCTGTGCGAGACGTGACGGGCGAGTAGAATCGTGGTGACCTCGGCACACGGCCGGGCGCCCAGAGACGGAGAGACACCATGGCTGAACTGACCGCACGCGATATCATGACGCCGGACCCGGTGACGGTTCACGGCGATCTTTCGGTCACCGACGCCGCTCGCCTGATGGTCGACAGGCGAGTTGGCGCGCTTCCGGTGATGGACGGGACCCGCTTGGTGGGCATAGTCACCGAGGGCGACCTGATCATGCAGGACGTCAAGATGGAGTTCCCCACGTATCTGCACCTGCTCGACGGACTGATCATGTACCCTCCCGCCACGCAGCGGTTCGAGGCCGAGCTGAAGAAGGCCGTCGGCGCCACCGTCGAGGACGTCATGACCGCGGATCCGATCACCGTGCAGGCGGATACCACCGTGTCGGATCTGGCGACACTCATGGTCAATCGTGATGTCAGCAGGCTCCCTGTGCTCGACGGTGAAACGCTCGTTGGGATCATCAGCAAGTCGGACATCGTCCGCTCGCTGCTCGCAGAGGGCTAGCGGTGCCGTACCACCGTCACGCGTGGATCGAAGTGGACCTCGGGGCGGTCGCGCACAACACCCGCACGCTGAAGGCGCTCACCCGTCCCGGCACGCGCTTCATGGCCGTCGTCAAGGCTGATGGGTACGGGCACGGTGCGGTGGATGTCGCGCGAGCCGCGATCGCCGCGGGTGCGGATCGGCTCGGCGTGGCCACCGTGGACGAGGCTGTCTCGCTGCGAGAGGCCGGCGTCGGGGGGCCGCTGCACGTGCTGTCAGAGCCTCCTGCCGAGGCCGCCGAGCTGCTGTTGCGGCATGACGTCGTTACGACCTTGGCCACGCGAGAGTTCGCCGTGGCGCTGAGCCGAGCGGCGATGCGTGTCGAGAAGCCCGCGCTCTACCATCTCAAGATCGACACGGGGATGAACCGCATCGGCGTGTGCGCTGAGGACGCCGGCGGCATGGCGGCGTGGTTGCGCGACCTGCCCGGGCTGGTGATGGAGGGGGCTTTCACGCATTTCGCCACCGCTGACGTCCCGGGCGACTGGGAGTTCGCACGACAGGCAGAGCGCTTCGACCGGGCTATCGAGGACGTTAGAACCGAGTGGTCGCGTCCGCCGCTCGTGCACGCGGCGAACAGCGCCGCGACCATCCTGCATCCGGAGACCCATCACGACATGGTCCGGTGTGGGATCGCGGTGTACGGACTGCATCCGGAGCGCTCCACATACGGCGCTGTCGATCTCCGGCCGGCGATGAGCGTCAAGACGTGCGTGTCGTTCGTGAAGCGGATCGGACTCGGCGAAGGCGTGAGCTACGGGTTCACGTGGCACGCGGGAGGTCCGACGACGATCGCGACACTGCCCCTCGGCTATGCCGACGGCGTGCACCGAGTGCTCTCCAATACGATGGCCGTGCTCATCGGGGGCCGCCGGTGTCACCAGGTGGGCCGGGTGTGCATGGACCAGCTCATGGTCGAAGTGCGCGACGGGGATGTTCGTCAGGGGGATGAGGCGGTCTTGGTGGGGAGCCAAGGCGGCGAGACGATCACGCTCGATGATATGGCTGGCCTTGCGGGAACCATCAACTACGAGATCGCCTGCGGATTCGCGCTCCGGCTTCCGCGTCGTCATACCTAGGGCGTGCGGGTCTCAAGATTCTCCGGGCAGGTTGCAGGAGTTCGCCTCGGGACTGGCGAAACATTCACCTGAGACGGGAACGCGCGAGCGCTCCCGCGCGCGTGTTGCGCCCGGTGACGGGAGGGGAACGACATGCGTCGGGGCGGGGGCAGCTCGAACGTGTGACTCACACGGCATACGAGGAGAGCTGAATGGACGAGAAGGTTCTGGAGGAGATCAGATTCCACTCTGAGGCGGTTCACCGGGACGCGAACTCGCCGCTATTCCAGATCCGCGAGAAGGAGATGGAGATATCCGGCCGTGTCTTCGCCGCGCGCAACCAAGCCGACAAGATGATCAGCGACGCGCGCCAGCGCTCCCTCGATATCGTTCGGAACGCGCAAGCGGACGCCGAGCGTCTGGCGAAGGAGCACGCGGACAAGGTCTACGCCGAGATCGAGAAGTCGATCGAAGACGCAAAGGAGCAAGGCGTCGCGGAAACGGCGGCGTTGGAGCACGGATTGGCGAAGCGACAGGGTGAGGCAGCGGATTTCGTCACAAAGCTCGTGACCACGGCCTGACGCTCGCACGGGTTCTTGGAGTCGCGCGTAGGTGGGGGGAGGGTCTGCAATGTTGGTCCCAATGGCACGGATGGAGCTGATCGGCCCGAAGAACCGCTTCTTCGACGTGGTCAGCCTCCTCCACGAGATCGGCACCCTGCACATAGAGGATCTCTCGAAGCGGATCAGTTCAGGTGAGCTCCCGCTCGATCAGATGGAGGTCGTCGAGAACCAGCTCGCCGAACAGGAGCGCATGGAGGAGTTGCTGATCCGCCTGCGGTCCATCATCAAGGCGCTTCACCTCCCATCCGCCTCCGTCGACGAGGTCGCCCGCCAGAAGCACTACCTCAAGCTGTGGCAGCTCGATGCCAAGGAGCTCGCCGTCGAGGTCAGTGCGGTGATCGATCAGGTCGAGGACCGCACCTCCAGCCTCGCACAGGCGCAGTTCTCGATGGAAGCCGAGATCGGGCTGCTCACTCGTTACGAACCGATACTCCAGAAGATCCAGCCGCTCGCCAAACAGATCGTTACCACAGGCGCCTACGATTCCGTGGCGCTTCTCGTGGAGCGGCGCTACAAGGGCGCACTCGAGGGCCTGAAGAAGGAACTCGACGCCATGACGAACAACCAGTGCGAGATCGTATCCACCGACGTGGACGATGAGACGACCGCGGTGATCATGGTCTTCGGCAAGAAGTACTCCGAGGCCGTCCACAAGTTCCTCGCCATGGAGAACGTCAATCAGGTGCGGCTGCCTTCCGAGTTCCAGGACATGCCCTTCGATGTGGCCTACGACCAGCTGCGCCAGCGCCGGACGGACCTGCCGACCCAACTGGAGAAGGTAAGGGCGGAACTCGCGGCGATGTCCAACACCTGGTACATGAAGCTCACGACGATCCGTGATGTCCTCGTGGACAAGATTGATGAAACCGCCGCCATCCCGAAGTTTGGCCAGACGGAGTATGCGTTCGTCATCACCGGCTGGCTCCCGGCCGATGGCGTGAAGGAGTTCCGCAAGGTGATCAACGGCGCATTCGGACCCGACGTCATCGCCAACCAGCTCGAGATCGACGAGCGCGACTTCGAGGAGACGCCGGTCGCTCTCAGGAACCCGAAGTTCGCGGCTCCGTACGAGGGGCTCATGGGTTACCTGATGGGCGGAAAACCGTCCTACGGCACCTTCGACCCCACTATCGTCCTCGCTTTCACGTATCCGCTCATCTTCGGCATGATCGTGGGCGACGTGGGCTACGGCGTCATCATGCTCGCGGCGGTCCTGTGGATGCGCTTCAAGTTTCGGGACAAGCCGGCGGTCCAGCTCGCCACGGGCATCTTCGGGCCCGCCGCCACCTCGGCGATCCTGTTCGGCCTGCTCTACGGTGAGGTCTTCGGGAATCTTCTAGGCTCGCACGGTATGGGCTGGATCATCCCGATCGAGGTGTTCGGGGTGACGCTGCCGTACAACCGCGAGGTCGATGTGCAGCCGCTCATGGTCGGGGCCCTTGTCCTCGGGGTGCTCCAGATCCTGTTCGGCCTGATCCTCGGCGTGGTCAACGCGATCAGGACCAAGCACAGGAAGCATGCCTACGTGAAGGGCGGGCTTGCCAGCATGGTCATCGGCCTGATCATCTGGATCATGGCCATGATCCTGCTTGGCGATGCCAGCATCTCCCCCGCAGTGCAGATGCTGGGGGCCGGCGTGCTCGTGGTCGGGGTGTTCATGGTCCTCATCTTCGGACAGATCCTGGGCTTCATCGAGATCCTTGAGACCGTCTCCCACATCGCCAGCTACATCCGTGTCATGGCGGTGGGCCTTTCGGGGGCGATCTTCGCGAGCGCCATCAATGAGATGTCGAAGAGCATGCCGCCGGCAGTCGGCATCATCGTCATGGTGCTGATGCACGGACTCCACCTGGTTCTGGCGGCGTTCACGCCGAACATCCACGCTTTGCGTCTCAACTTCCTGGAGTTCTTCGGGAAGTTCTACGAGGCAGGCAAGGAAGAATACAGGCCGTTCCACAAGACCGGAGGTGAAAAGAGCGCATGATCAAGAACAGGCTCGCAAAAATGGTGTTCGGGAGTACATTCCTGACCGCCCTGGTCGTCCCGGCGATTGCGCTCGCCGAGGAAGCCGCCCCTGGGGTAGCCGAGGACTGGCGTGCCGCTGTGGCTCGTTACGCCGCCGCTGGCATCTCGATGGCCGTCGCCGCGTTCTCCGCAGGCTACGCTCAGTCGAAGATCGGCGCCGCAGGCGCCGGCACGCTTGCCGAGCGTCCGGAGGCCGCGACGAACATCATCGTCTTGCAGGCTCTCCCCGAGATCATCGTCCTGCTCGGATTCGTCATCGCATTCATGCTCGGTACCGCCTGACGCGTTGCGGTCGACGGATATCGGCTCATGGAAGGACTGACGGATGGCGATCGAAGACATCTTCAAAGCGCTCGAGGAACAGGCGGACAGCGAGGTGAACCAGATCCTGCACGCAGCCACTGTGCAGGCGGACACGCTCGAGCATGAAGCTCGGGACGAGGCGGAGCGGATCATCCGGACCCGGATCGCCGCGGCCGAGGAGGCCGTGCGGATGAAGGCGGCCAAGGCTCTGAACGCTGCCCGGCTCCAGGTTCGGCGCGACCAGGCGTCGGTCCGCGACAGCGCGGTCGATGCAGTCTTCGAGAAGGCCACCCTCCGTCTTGCCGGGCTTCGGGGAACGAAGGAGTACGAACGTGTCTTCGCGGCGCTGGCGCAGGAGGCCTTCGCGGGCACGTCAGGGGAGTGCGAGCTCTTGGTGGCGCCCGAGGACGCCGAGCTGGCGACCAAGGTCGTCGCCGAGCTCAAGGTCGCGTGCACGCTCTCGCCCACCCTCGAGTCGATCGGCGGGCTCGTGGTGGCCATGAACGGGGGTCGCGTCGTCCGGAGGAACACGTTCGAAAGCCGGTTGGACAAGGTTCGCGGGCTTGCCGGCGCGAAGGTCGCCGAGGTCCTGAATTCATGAGCGCCCGCCAGGCAGTGATCGTCACGAAGTACCGGCCGCCCGGCAGGGACTACGGGTACACGAACGCCCGCTTGCGCGGCATGCGCTCACGCTTGCTGACGCACGCGTTCTTCGAGGAACTCATGGCGTCGAAGGACATCGGCGTCGTGATCCAGAAGATTTTGCAGACCGGGTACGGCCCCGATCTCGAGAACCGCATCCTCCACGGACGGACCGCGACCCAGGTCGACGAGGCGCTCCGGGACAACATGACCCGCACGTTCCGCACGGTCCTTGAGTTCACGAATGCCGAGGCACATGCTTTGATCACCGCGCTTCTGGGGCGCTGGGACCTGTTCAACGTCAAGACGGTCATCCGTGCGAAGCACATGGCGATCTCGGAGGAGGAGATCGCCAACAGCCTGATGGCCGTCGGACAGCTGACGCAGGTGGACGCGGAGGAGCTGGCACGTCAGGCGGACGTGAAGGCTGTGGTGGACACGCTGTCCACGTGGGGACTGCCCTACGCGGTGCCGCTGCGCAACGTCCTCCCGGAGTATCTGCAGACCCAGAATCTCTCGTTGCTCGAGCTCGCGCTCGACCGCTACTACTACGAGTGGGCGGCCAAACGCCTGAGCGGCAGAGGGCCCAACATGCGCCTTGCGCGCGAATTCCTCGCCGTGCAGGTCGACACGATGAACCTTCTGACGTGCATCAGGCTTCTGAACTCGGACCTGAGCGACACCGATGCTTCGCGGTTCTTCGTGCCCGGCGGCACCGTCGTGCACTTCGACCTTTTCATGGACCTGGCCAGCACATCGGATGTTGACGAACTCTTCAACCGCATCAAGAGGACGCCGTTCGGCAGACAGGTCGAGCAGGTCGCGTACTTGTACATCGAGAAGGGCTCTGTTTCCGTTTTCGAGCGCGCGCTCGAAAACTATCTGTTCAGAAAGGCGTTCGTTTCGGGCAAGGGGGATCCGCTGGGGATCGGCCTTGCCATCGGCTACCTGTGGACGAAGGCCAACGAAGTGACGAACCTGCGGATCGTGGTGAAGGGCGTGTCCGTCGGCATGCCGGTGGAGCGCATGAGGGAGGAGCTCATCGTTGTATAAGCTCATCGTCCTCACCGACCAGGACACCGCGGACGGGTTCGGGCTTGCGGGCGTGAACGTCGTGGTCGCCGATGGTCCCGACGATGCCAGGCGAAGGTTGTCGGCGCTGATCGACGACGACGAAAGCGGCATCGTGGCCGTGAACGAGGCGTTCTTGGCCGAGGTCGACGAACGCACGCAGCAGAAGATCAACCAGTCGTATCGGCCGATCGTCATCTCGTTGCCGATACGCGAACAGCTCGCAACCGAGGAAGACCATCGGGCGTATCTATCGCGCCTGATACGACGGGCAATCGGATTCGACATTACGCTGAGGCGAGGCTGATGATTGTCGGAACGCTTTCAAAGATCACAGGTCCCGTGGTTGTTGCCGAGGGCATGACGGGGACCAAGATGTACGACGTTGTCAGGGTCGGTGGTGCCGGCCTGATGGGCGAGGTCATCAGGCTCGAGGGCGATCTCGCCACGATCCAAGTCTACGAGGACACGTCGGGCCTGTACATCGGCGAGCCGGTCGAGTCGACCGAGGGTGCGCTGATGCTCGAACTCGGCCCCGGTCTGTTGTCCTCGATCTACGACGGCATCCAGCGCCCACTGCCGGTCATCGCGGAGGACACGGGAAGCGACTTCATCGCCCGCGGTACCGTGGCGCGCGCACTCGACAGCGAGAAACTGTGGGCGTACACGCCGGTGGCCGAGCCCGGCCAAGCAGTCTGCGGCGGGGACGTGATCGGCACGACGCCCGAGGGGGCCACCGTGCTGCACCGCATCATGGTTCCGCCGAACGTGAGCGGGACGATCTTGAAACTGGCCCCGGCCGGTTCCTACACCGTGGACGAAGTGGTCGCGGTCCTTGACGACGGCACCGAGCTTACGATGAGCCACTGGTGGCCGGTGCGCTACGGCAGGCCCTACAAGCGCAAGCTCGATCCCACCACCCCGTTCATGACGGGCATGCGCATCCTCGACACATTCTTTCCGGTAGCCATCGGCGGCAACGCGATCATCCCGGGCGGATTCGGGACGGGCAAGACGGTCACGCAGCAGTCGCTCGCGAAGTGGGCCGACGTGGACATCATCGTGTACGTGGGGTGCGGCGAGCGCGGAAACGAGATGACCGAGGTGCTCGCCGAGTTCCCGGAGCTCGACGACCCACGAACGGGCCAGAAGCTCATGGACCGCACCGTTCTGGTCGCCAACACTTCCAACATGCCGGTGGCCGCGCGTGAGGCCTCCATCTACACCGGCGTCACTCTGGCCGAGTACTACCGCGACATGGGCTACAGCGTCGCGATGATGGCGGACTCCACGTCGCGCTGGGGCGAGGCGCTGCGCGAGGTGTCGGGCCGGCTTGAAGAGATGCCGGGAGAGGAAGGCTACCCCGCGTACCTCGCCACCAGACTGGCGAGTTTCTACGAGCGCGCAGGCCGCGTCGAGGCGCTCGGCGGCGATGGCGACCACAGGGTCGGCTCCGTGACCATGGTCGGCGCCGTTTCGCCGCCCGGCGGCGACATGTCCGAGCCGATGACGCAGAACTCGCTTCGCGTGACGGGTGCTTTCTGGGCGCTCGACACCTCGCTCGCACACCGTCGGCACTTCCCGGCCATTTCGTGGACCAAGTCCTACACGCTGTACCTGGGACAGGTGCAGGGATGGTTCGAGGGCGAGGTAGCGGACGACTGGCGCGCTGTACGCGAGCGCGCGATGTTCATTCTCCAGAAGGAGACGGAACTCCAGGAGATCGTGCAGCTGGTCGGCCCCGACGCGCTGCCTGAGACCGAGAAGATCATCCTCGAGGTCGCGCGTATGATTCGAGAGGACTTCCTCCAGCAGTTCGCGTTCGACGCCGTCGACGCCTACTGCCCGCCGAAGAAGGCGTACTGGATCCTCAAGACGATCCTGGCGTTCAACGACGCGGCAACTCAGGCGATGTCGCGAGGCGTATCGCTCCGTCAGGTGCTGCAGCTTCCCTCGCGTGACGAGATATCGACCCTCAAGACGATGCCGCACGACCAGGCGCTCGCGCGGATGCCCGAGCTCGTGCAGCAGATCAGCGACCAGATCGCTGGAATCGAGGTGCTGTAGATGACCGTGGAGGCAACACTCGACCACCCGCTGCTCTCCACCGAGTACCGGACCCTCACCTATGTCACCGGTCCTCTGATATTCGTGGAGAACGTCCACGGCGTGGCGTACAACGAGATGGTGGCCGTGCTCATGCCTGACGGCTGCGAGCGGAGCGGTCAAGTGCTCGAGGTGTCCGGGACGGTCGCGGTCATCCAGGTTTTCGAGGGCACGCAGGGCATCGATGTCGATGCCACTCGCGTGAGGTTCCTTGAGGAGGTCGCCAAGATCGACGTGGCGCCCGAGCTGCTCGGGCGCATCCTCAACGGAACGGGCAAGCCGATCGACGGCGGCGCTCCGATCATCCCGGAGCGGCGTCTCGACATCACCGGCGCGCCGATCAACCCGTACCGCCGCGCGCAGCCGGCCGACTTCATCGAAACGGGCATCAGCGCCATCGACGGCCTGAACACGCTCGTGCGCGGTCAGAAGCTCCCGATCTTCTCGGGATCCGGTCTGCCGGCCAACGAGCTCGCCGCGCAGATCATCCGTCAGGCGCGGGTGAAATCGGGCGAGGAGTTCGCGATCGTCTTCGGCGCGATGGGCATCACCCATCGCGAGGCCGCGTACTTCATGTCGCAGTTCGAGACCACTGGCGCTCTC
>Ga0207950_100719_pt1 | contig 10166 bp, 4 predicted proteins | sample Subbio11_8B_AprC_FD_184814 | JGI IMG/M metagenome (GOLD analysis project Ga0207950, IMG submission 184814) | Serpentinite rock and fluid subsurface biosphere microbial communities from McLaughlin Reserve, California, USA - CR11_8B_AprC (SPAdes) | ecosystem: Environmental > Terrestrial > Deep... | reverse complement strand
GAGCCGAGGGTCGAGCGCGTCGCGCAGCGCGTCGCCCAGCAGGTTGAAGGCCAGCACGATCACGAAGATGCCCAGGGACGGGATCACGCTGATGTGCGGCGCGATGAACAGGAAGTTGCGCCCCTGCGCGGCCATCGCACCCAGTTCCGCCATGGGCGGCTGCGCGCCGAGGCCGAGGAACGACAGGGCCGAGCCCAGCAGGATCACCTGCCCCAGCCGCAGCGTCGAGAAGACGAAGACGGACGAAAGGCAGTTGGGCGCGAGGTGCCGGAAGATCAGGCGCTGGTCGTTCATCCCGATCGCCCGCGCCGCCTCGATGTAGTCGAGGCCCATCACCACCAGCGCCGCGCTCCGCACGATGCGCGCCATCAGCGGGATGGTGGCGATGGACAGCGCGATGATGACCGAGGTCAGGCCGGGGCCGAAGATGGCGGCGAGAGCGAGGCCGAACAGGATGGCAGGGAAGCTCAGCAGCATGTCCATCAGGCGCATCAGGACGCCGTCGATCCGCCGGTAATAGGCCGCGCAGAACCCTATCACCGCGCCGATCACGCCGCCCGCCGCCAGCGAGGCGACGCCCATGCCCAGCGTCACCCGCAGCCCGAACAGCATGCGCGAGAAGATGTCCCGCCCCTGCCCGTCCGTGCCGAACCAGTAGCGCGCCGAGGGCGGCTCCATCACCGCCATCAGGTCGGTCGCGAAGGGATCGTGCGGGGCGAGCCACGGGGCGAACGCCGCCAGCAGCACGATCAGGATGACGAGGACGAGGCTGAACGCGCCGCCGACATCGCGCAGCAGCATCCGCAGCGCCGAAGGCCGGCCCGGCGCGGCGGGGGCGGCGTCCAGCGTGGTGTCGCTCATGGCCCGGCCCTCACGACTGCCGCACGCGCGGGTCAAGCACCGCGTAGAGCAGATCCACGATCAGGTTCACCAGGATGAAACCGGCCGAGAGCACGATGATGGTTCCCTGCGCCATCGGGAAATCGGCGGAGAGGATGGCGCCCACCGCAAGCCGCCCCACCCCCGGCCAGGAGAAGATGGTCTCGGTCACCACGGCCCCGCCCAGCAGGAAGCCGATCTGCAGGCCGATCAGCGTCACCACCGGGATCAGCGCGTTGCGCAGCGCATGGCGCAGCACCACCAGCCGCTCGTGCAGCCCCTTGGCGCGGGCGGTGCGGACATGGTCGGCCGAGAGCGTATCCACCACCGCCGTGCGCGTCATGCGCGCCACCGGCCCCACCAGCACGCCGCCCAGCGTGACCGCAGGCAGGATGATGGCGCGGATGCCCTCCCAGGTCCAAAGCGGACCCCCGCGCCCGGTGAAGGGCAGCAACTGCCACTGGAAGCCCACGAACCAGATCAGCACGAGGCCGAGGAAGAAGACCGGCACCGACACGCCGGCCACGCTCACGGCCATAATGGCGCGATCGAGCAGCGCCCCCCGCCAGTAGGCCGCGACCGTGCCGAGGAAAATCCCCGCGGGTATGGACCACAGCAGCGAGGCGAACATCAGTTCCACCGTGGGCCCGATGGTTGCGCCCAATTCCTGCGTCACCGGCATGTTGTTGATGATGGACACGCCCAGGTCGCCCTGCGCGAGGCGCCAGAGATACAGGCCGAACTGCACCCAGATGGGCTGGTCGAGGCCGAGTTCGGCGCGGATCGCCGCCACCACCTCCTGCGTGGCGGCGGGGCCCGCGCGCACGGTCGCCGGGTCGGTGGGGACGATCTGCATCAGCATGAAGCCGATGAGCAGGACGCCGAACAGCACCGGCACGGCGAGCATCAGGCGATGGGCGGCGTGGCGGAGCATGGTCTATTGCGCCGCAAGGGCGCCGAGCGCGCCGTGGCGGTCGAAGATCGGGCGGCCCTCGCGCAGCGTCAGGTCGGCCTCGGTGCCGCGCAGCGCTTCGGGCCCGATCGCGAAGACATCGCGCGAGAGCACGGCGATGTCGGCCTGCATCCCGGGATCGAGCGTGCCGCGCCGGTCCTCGGCGAATTGCGAGTAGGCGCCGCACCAAGTGTAGCAGTGCACGGCTTCCTCGGCGCTCAGGCGTTCCTCGGGGCCCATCACCGTGCCGCGGTTCGTCTCGCGCGTGAGCATGGTGAACAGGTTCACGAAGGGATCGACGGTCGAGACCGGGCAATCCGAGGAAGCCGACGGATGCGCGCCCTCGTCGAGCCAGGTCTTCATCGGATAGGCGCGCTCGGATCGCCCGCGGCCGAGATTCCTCACGTAGAGATCTCCGAATTCGTAAATGAACACCGGCTGCGGCACGGGCAGGATGCCGCGCGCCTTCATCCGCCGGCGCTGGTCGCGCGTGACGAAACCGCAATGCTCGATGCGGTGACGCCGGCCGGCGAAGGGATGCGCCTGGCTGTCGGCGGCCTCCATGCCGAGCAGCACCTGCTCGATCGCCGCATCGCCGATGGCGTGGATGTCGAGCTGCCAGCCCTGTTCGTGATACAGTTTCAGCAGCGCGTGGATGGTCGCATCGGGAAAGGTGAGGACGCCGTTGCCTCCGCCCGCGTTCGCGAGATAGGGCTCGAAGAAGGCCGCGGTCAGGCCGCCCGCCGAGCCGTCGGCGAAGACCTTCACCGCGCCCCAGCGCAGGCCGTCGTCGCCGTCCATCGGGCGCATCCCGCGCGCCCACGCCTCCTGCGCGATGCCTTCCGGGTTGGCGGCCAGCACCTGCCACATGCGAAGCGGCAGCCGGCCCTGCGCCTGCGCCGCGCGGTAGGCGTCCACCTCGACGATGCCGGCCGTCATGCCGACATTCATGTCGGTGGCCGATACGAAGCCGAGCGAGGCGAGATGCGCGCAGGCGGCATCGATCGCATCCACCATCTCCGCCTCGTCGGGCGGCGGGATGACGTCGCGCACCAGCTGCATCGCGCGTTCCTGGAACAGGCCGGTGAGCGCCCCGCCCTTGCGCTCGATCACGCCGCCCTCGGGGTCGGGCGTGTTGTGGCCGACGCCGGCGAGGCGCATCGCCATGGTGTTCGCCACCGCCATGTGCCCGCAGGTCCGCACGATCGCCACGGGATTGTCGGGCGCCGCGCGATCCAGCTCGCTCGCGAGCGGATGCCGCCCGACATCGAGTTCCGCGTGGTCGTAGCCGCGCCCGAGCACCCAGGCCCCCTTCGGCGCCGCCCTCGCCGCGGCACCGATCCTCCGCAGCACCTCGTCGAGCGTGCGCACCTCCTCGGCGCGCAGATTCACCTGCGACAGGCCGAGCCCGTAGGGCAGCAGATGCATATGCGCTTCGTTGAAGGCCGGGATGGCGACGCGCCCGCCGAGATCCAGCCGCCGCGTGCCGGGCCCCGCGGCGGCGCGCGCATCGTCGCCGAGCGCGACCACGCGCCCGTCCTTCACCGCCAGCGCGTCCGCGAAGCCCTGGGCCAAACCGCGGAAGACGCGGCCGCCCGACACGATGAGATCAGCTGACATGGGCGAAACTGTCATGGGGCGCGTTCCATGCGTCAACCCGGCTTACGGCGAAAGAACGTTCTCCGGCGCCCGGAATGGCGCGCGATGCGGCAGGCCGGCCCCTCAGCCGGGCACCGGGCCCTCGGCCTCATCGAGATCCACGCCGACCCACAGCCCGTGCGCCCCGCCGCCGAGGATGACGCCGCGCAACGGGCTGACATCGCCGAAATCCCGCCCCCAGGCGAGCACCACATGCTCGTCCTTCACGACGATGCCGTTGGTCGGATCGAGCCCGATCCAGCCCTTTTCAAGCCCCAACCAGGCCTCCACCCAGGCATGGGACTGGTCGGCGCCGCGCCGCGCCGCGCCCCCCGGCGGCGGCCGCGTGCGGACATAGCCCGAGACGTAGCGCGCCGGGATGCCGAGGCCGCGAAGCCCGCTGATCATCACATGCGCGTAGTCCTGGCAGACGCCGGTGCGGCTTTGCAGGACCTCCGCCACCTGGGTGTTCGGCCCCGTGACGCCCGGCTTGTAGGTGAAGTCGCGACCGATGCGCGCCATCAGTTCGAGCAGGCCCGCCAGCACCGGACGCCGCGCGGCGAACGAGGCCGCGGCATAGCCGCTCGCGCCGGCCACCAGCGGCGCGAGCGCGCTGCCGAAGGCGAATTCCGCCGCCTCGGTGCCCGGCGCGGCGGCGGCGACATCCTCCCAGGGCAGCGTGGCGGCGGGTTCGGGCGGGTCGGGGAAGCACACCTCGACCAGCGCCTCGGCCACCACCTCGAAGCGTTCATGCGGCACGTCGAGGAAGACGCGCGTCGCCGTGTTGCCGTAGTGGTCGGCGGATTCCGTCGCGTGCGAGGGCGCGGGCGCGACGCGCAGGCTCGCGCGCGCGACTGCCTGGTGGGCGAGGCGCCGCGGCGTCAACAGCAGCAGATGCGCCGCGAGATCCACAGGATGCGCGTAGACATAGGTGGTGACGTGGCGCAGGCGATAGATCACGCCGCACCGCGCATGGCCGGCTCGGCGCCTTCGAGGCCGAGCGTCTGCGTCGCGGGCAGCAGCGCGAAGTAGCGCCGCGTCACGGCGTCCGAGAGTGCTGCGATGCGGCTGCCCATCTGCTCGAGCCGCGGCGGCAACGCGGCCGCGGCCAGCGTCTGGTCGGGCGCGGCGATGATGCTCGCGACCATCGCCTCGGCCTCGGCGAGCAGCGCGGCGGCCTCGTCGGGCAGCGCGCGGTCGGCGTCGCCGGCGACTTCCGAGAGGCTGCGGCTGATCGCCTCGAGCTGGAAGGCGAGCGCCCGCGGGTTGGACGGGTCCGCCAGCACCAGGTCGAGCGCCGGCGCCGGCTGGAGGATGCTGAGGTAGCGGCTGCGGTAGGTGATCACGCTGTCGCACAATTCGAGCACCAGCCGCAGCCCGCCCTCGATGCGCGCCGGCGGCTGGTCGAGCGCGAAGCCGACCTCCGAGGCGATCGCCTGGGCGCGCTCGACGCGCCGGCCGAGGTCGAGGAACAGCCACGCACCGCCGCGCACCATGCTCTCGGCCGCCACGCCGGCCACCGCCGTGGCGAATCGCAGCACGGCGATCATCGCGCGGCTGATCGCCTCGAGGCTGCCGCCGGCCATGCGCATCTCCTCCCGCGCCGTCCGCAGCGTCAGCGTGAAGGTCGCGTGCATGTCGGCGGTCAGGCGGTCGCGCGCCATCGCCGTCAGCGTCGCGATGCGCTCGGCGAGTCCGGGCAGCGTGCCGCCCTCGCGCATCTCGGCGGCGATGATGCCGGGCAGCGCCTGGGCGGCGGCGGAACCCACGACCTCCTCCGCGCCCGCGAATCCGGCCTGGGCGAGGCAGCGCGCGAGGGCCGCGACCTCCGCCGCCTCGCGCGGCAGGACGACGCCGCGCGAGATGCGCGCATGGGTCGCGCGCACCAGCCGCGCGCCGCGCTCGAGCCTCTCGGTGTAGCGGCCGAGCCAGAACAGATTGTCGGCGACGCGCGAGGGCAGCGCGCCGGGCTGGCGGCGGATCGGCAGCGGCGGCAGCTGCAGCGCGGCGGGGCCGATGATGTCGTCGCCTTCCTCGGCGAGCACCCAGACATCCTTGGACACGCCGCGCGCGGGCAGCGCGCCGCCGACCGAGCCGGTCTCCGCGACGCGCGCGAGGCCGCCGGGCATGACGTGCCATCCGCTGCCGTCGAAGACAGCGAACATCCGCAGCGCGAGGGAGCGCGGCGCGAGCGCGTCGCCATCCACGCAGGGCACGACGGAACCGACGGGCAGGCGCGTCGCGGCATGGGCGCCGCCCAGGCCTTCCGGCAGGCCGGCGCCGGGCTGCGGCGCGGGGGCCGCGCCATCCGTTGCGGAGCGCACCGACCAGCCGGGCTCGGCCGCGATGCGCGCCCGCGCGGCCGCATCGCCCAGCCACAGCGTCTCGACCGAAGGCAGCGCGAGAGGCTCGCCGAGCAGGCGCTGCGCGAGCGCCGGCAGGAAGGCCGCGAAGCCCGGCGCCTCGACCGCCGCCGCACCCGGCGCGTTCAGGATGCGAAGCCCGCCATGCCGCGCAGCGTCGAGCAGGCCAGGCACGCCACCCGTGCCCGCCTCGGGCCCCTCCAGCGGATCGAGCCCCGCGCCGGGCACGCGGCAGAGCAGCACGTCCACCTTCCGCAAGCCCTGCAAGGTCTTGATGTGCAGCACGCCGCCGCGCACCGTCAGGTCGCCGCATTCGACCAGCGCGCAGGACAATTCGCGCGAGAGCAGCATGTCCTCGAACCAGCGCGGGTGCTGCGTGCCGCGCGTCAGCAGCGCCACCGCCGGGGCGCCGCGCTCCGGCGGGGCGAGGCGCTGCAGCGCGTCCTGCCAGACATCGAAGAAGGGGCGCATCGAGCGCACCTGCGCGCCGCGGAAGACCTCGGGCACGATGCGGCCGAGCATGCGGCGGTTCTCGCGCGCGAGGCCCGGTCCGGCGGGCGCGGTGGTGCGGTCGGCGAGCACGCGCCACGCGCCGTCCGGCCCGCGCACCAGGTCCACGGCATACAGATGCAGTTGCGGCGCCGCCGGCATCGTCCCCGCCGCGCGGCAGGCGCGCAGGAAGCCCGGATTGGCGAAGACGATCTCGGGCGGGATCGCGCCCTCTGCGAGCAGGCGCTGCGGCCCGTAGAGATCCTGCAGGATCGCCTCGAGCAGCCGCGCGCGCTGCGCGATGCCGGTCTCGAGTGCCGCGAATTCCGCCGTCGGCAGCATCAGCGGCAGCGGGTCGCAGCGCCAGGAGACCTGGCGCTGCATGCCCGGCAGCACGCCGGCCATGCCCTCATCCTCGGAGGCGCGGTCGAGGCGGCGGGCGCGTTCGGCGAGCACGCCCTCGCCCATGCCGCCGAGGATGCCGAGCAGGTGGCGCCAATGCGGCCTCACGCCGCCCCGGCCGTCCACCATCTCGTCGAGCGGGGCCGCCTCCTGCGCTTCAGCCATGTCGCCGGAGGTCGAGAGTGAAGGGCAGTTCGAGGCCGGGCGGCGGCTCGGGCGGCGCCATGCGGCCGGGTGTGTGGCCGAAGGGCTGCACGCGCGCGCGCCGGCGTGCCTCGGCCTCGTTGGCGTTCACCGGATAGCGGTCGTAGTTGCGCCCGCCCGGGTGGGCCACATGATAGGTCATGCCCCCCAGGCTGCGCCCGTTCCAGCGGTCGAACACCTCCAGCACCAGCGGCGTCTGCGGCCCGATGGTGGGATGCAGCGAGGAAGGCGGGTTCCACGCCTTGAAGCGGATGCCCGCCACGCATTCGCCCGCGCGTTCCGTCGCGCGCAGCGGCACGGCCACGCCGTTCGCCGCCAGCGCGTGGCGGTCGGGCACCCAGTTGGTCACGCGCGCCTGCACGCGCTCGGTGCTGCTGTCCACGTAGCGCGCGGTGCCGCCGGCCACCTGCTCCTCGGCCAGCACATGCCACGGTTCCAGCGCGTGGCGCAGTTCGAGGCCCACGTCGCGCACGCCCGCCTCGCCCACCAGCGGGAAGCGGAAGGCCATGTGCGGCGCGAACCAGCCCGCCTCGATCGGCGCGCCGAGCATCCGCAATTCCTCGATCGCGTCCTGGAAATCCTGCGCGCAGTAGTGCGGCAGCATGAACTGGTCGGCCAGCCGCGTGCCCCAGCGCACCAGGCGCCGTTCGTAGGGCCGCTCCCAGAAGGCGGCCAGCGCCGCGCGCATCAGCAGCATCTGCACCGCCGACATCTCGGCATGCGGCGGCATCTCGAAGCCGCGGAATTCCACCAGCCCGCGCCGGCCTGACGAGGCCGCGGGGTCGTACATCTTGTCGATGCAGAATTCCGAGCGATGCGTGTTGCCGGTCATGTCCGCGAGGATGTTGCGGAACAGCCGGTCGGTCATCCACGGCGGCGCCTCCTGCCGGGCCTGCACCCTGGAAAACGCGATCTCCAGTTCATGGATCGCGTCCATCCGCGCCTCGTCGATGCGCGGATGCTGACTGGTCGGGCCGATGAAAAGCCCGCTGAACAGATACGACAGCGAAGGATGGTTGTGCCAGAATCCGACCAGCGACTTCAGCAGGTCCGGCCGGCGCAGGAAGGGGCTTTCCGGGACGCTCTCGCCGCCCATCACCACATGGTTGCCCCCGCCGGTGCCGACATGGCGGCCATCGGTCATGAACTTTTCCGCGACGAGGCCGACCTGGCGCGCTTGCTCGTAGAGCGCGACGGTGCGGCCCACCACCTCCTCCCAATCCTTCGCCGGGTGGATGTTCACCTCGATCACGCCGGGATCGGGCGTGACCGAGAAATGCAGCAGCCGCGGATCGGACGGCGGCAGGTAGCCTTCGAGCACCACCTTGCGGCCCGTCTCGGCGGCCGTCGCTTCCACCGCGGCCACCATGTCGAGCCAATCCTCGGCGGCGAACAGCGGCGGAAAGAAGACGTGCAGCATCCCCTCGCGGGCTTCGACGGCGAGCGCGGTCCGCACCACGCCGGGATCGGACTCGCCCACCACCGGGATTGGCTGCGTCTGCGGGCGGAAATCCTCGATTCCCGAGGCGGTGCCCTCGTCCGTCATCGGGGCGCGCAGCGCGCGTTGCGGCAGGCCTTCCGGCAGGTGCTGCGCGCGCACCGCACGCTGCGCCATCAGCGCGGCATGGGGCGGCAGGTCGTCGCGCCAGGCGAAGGGATCGGCCTCGTGCTCCTGCACCCGCGCGGCGTCCTCGGGCGACATCCAGGGCAGCGCGGCGAGCGGCAGGCGCAGCCCGATCGGGCTGTCGCCGGGCACCAGGAACAGATGCCCGCCGCGGAAGAACCAGCGGCCGGACTGCCAGCGCCGCACGCCATCGTGCATCACGCGGCGGACCGGCAGCACCGACCCGACCTCGGCCGGGAGCCCCTGCCCGAACACCCGCGCGAGGCGCCGGCGCTCCAGAGGATCGGCCAGCCTGGCGTCCTCGGCCAGCACATTGGCGGGCAGGCGCTGCTCCTTCCACAGGTAGTAGTGGATGTCCTCATGCGCGCCCTGGACCAGCGAAGGGTCCACCCGCAGCCGCTCGGCCAGCAGCCGGGCGAAGCGCGCGGCATCGGCGGCGGTGGCGTTGTCGCGGTCGTCGTCGGAGGCGAGCAGCGAGGGGTCGCGCCAGACCGGCTCGCCATCCGCGCGCCAATGGGAATAGAGCGCCCAGCGCGGCAGTTGCTCGCCCGGATAGTGCTTGCCCATGTTGGTGCTCAGCGCCGCGCAGGGCGACCACAGCTTCACCAGCCGCCGCAGCAGCCGCCCGGCGAGGGCGCGCTTGGTCGGGCCCAGCGCATCGGTGTTCCATTCCGCGGCGTCGCGGTCGGAGGCGGCGACGAAGGTCGGCTCGCCGCCCATGGTCAGGCGCACCCCAAGCGCCTTCAGCCTGCCGTCCACCGCCTCGCCGGCGGTGCGGATCGCCGCCCATTGCTCGGGCGTGTAGGGTTTGGTGACGCGCGGCGTCTCGCGGATGCGGCGGACGGACATCTCGAAGGCGAATTCCGCCTCGACCTGTTCGAGCCCGCCCGAGATCGGCGCCGCCGATTGCGGTTCGGGCGTCGCGGCGAGCGGGATATGCCCCTCCCCGGTCATCAGGCCCGAAGTGGCGTCGAGCCCGATCCACCCCGCGCCGGGCAGGTACACCTCGGCCCAGGCATGCAAGTCGGTGAAGTCGGCGCCCGGGCCCTCGGGGCCTTCCAGCGGCTTCTGGTCGGCCACCAGCTGGATCAGGTAGCCCGAGACGAAGCGCGCCGCATAGCCGAGCCGCCGCAACAGCTGCACCAGCAGCCAGGCGCTGTCCCGGCACGACCCCTTGCCCCGCTCCAGCGTGGTGTCGGGCGACCACACGCCGGGCTCCATGCGAACGACATAGGCGATGCGCGACTGCACCAGGGCATTCAGCGCCACCAGCATGTCCACGGTGCGCTGCCCGCCCTTCGGCACTTCCGCCAGCAGGGCTTCGAGGCACGGGCCCGAAGGGTCGATCCGGCGGAACGGCGCCAGTTCCTGCTCCAGGCCGGGGTCGTAGGCGAAGGGCCAGGTCTCGGCCTCGGGTTCGAGGAAGAAGTCGAAGGGGTTGATCGTGGCCATGTCGGCCACGAGGTCCACCGTCACGTCGAAATGCGTGACGCGCTCGGGGAACACCACGCGGGCCAGGAAATTGCCCTGCGGGTCCTGCTGCCAGTTCAGGAAATGCGGCTGCGGCTCGACCTTCAGCGCATAGGCGAGCACCGGCGTGCGGCTGTGCGGCGCC
>Ga0207950_100718_pt1 | contig 10175 bp, 12 predicted proteins | sample Subbio11_8B_AprC_FD_184814 | JGI IMG/M metagenome (GOLD analysis project Ga0207950, IMG submission 184814) | Serpentinite rock and fluid subsurface biosphere microbial communities from McLaughlin Reserve, California, USA - CR11_8B_AprC (SPAdes) | ecosystem: Environmental > Terrestrial > Deep... | reverse complement strand
CACGCTCGGGCAGATCGGCCTCGCGCGCGACCATGTGCCGGTGCTGGAACTCGACGCGCTGGCCACCCCCGATGCGGCGGCGATGGCCGCGCAGGCGCTGGCCTGGGCGGATGGCAGGCTGGAGGCTGCGCGCCCCGTGGTGATCGCCGCCTCCGCCACGCCCGAGAAGGTCGCCGCGCTGCAGGCGAGGATGGGGCGCGAGGCCGCCGGCGCGCTGATCGAGACGGCGGTCGCGACCATCGCCGAGGGCCTTGTCGCGCGCGGCGTGGGCCGCCTGGTGGTGGCGGGGGGCGAGACATCGGGCGCCGTCGTGCAGCGCCTGGGTGTCGCCTCGCTGCGGATCGGCCCCGAGATCGACCCCGGCGTGCCCTGGACCTTCGCGGAACCGCGCGGCATCCATCTCGCGCTGAAGTCCGGCAATTTCGGCGCGCGCGACTTCTTCCTGAAGGCCTTCGACCATGGATGAGGCCGTGCTGCGCGAGCAGCTCGCGATGCTCGGCGCCTCGCTGTTCGCCCGCGGCTATTCGGTCGGCACGGCGGGCAACATCAGCGTGCGCCTGCCGGATGGCTACCTGATGACACCGACCAATTCCTGCCTCGGGCGGCTCGATCCGGCGCGGATCAGCAGGCTCGCACCCGACTGGTCGCATATGGGCGGCGACAAGCCCTCGAAGGAGGTCTTCATGCACCGCGCCATGCTGGGCGCGCGGCCGGAGGCGGGCGCCGTGGTGCATCTGCATTCCACCCATGCGACCGCCATCGGCTGCCTGGCCCAGCCCGGCGAGACTGCGCCGATCCCGCCGCTGACGCCCTATTTCGTCATGCGCGTGGGCCGCGCCCTGCCCGTCATCCGCTACTACCGCCCCGGCGACGCGGCGATGGAGGCCGAGATCCACGCGGCGGCGAAGGGCGCGAAGGCGGTGCTGCTCGCCAATCACGGACCGGTGGTGAGCGGCGCGACGCTCGCCGATGCGGTGGCCGCGGCCGAGGAACTCGAGGAATCCGCCCGCCTCGCCCTGCTGCTGCGCGGGGCGAATCCGCGCGTGCTGACGCCCGCGCAGGTGGACGACCTGCTCGCGGCCTTCGGCTGATGCGGGCGATGCCGGCCGGGCCCTGCGCCTCGGGCGCGGCAGGTGCCGGACCGGCGCGCTTGCACGCCGCCGGCAAGCCGGCCCATCGCGCGATGGAGGAGAACCCGCCGTGCCGCTGACGCTTGCCCTCGTCGCGCATGACCGCATGAAGCCCGCTCTCGCCGCATGGGTCGCGCGCCATGCGGCGCTGCTCGCCCCGCACGCGATGGTCTGCACCGCGACGACGGGCGGCCTGATCCGCGAGCACGCGCCCGGCCTCGCCATCCGCCTGGTGAAGTCCGGCCCGCTCGGCGGCGACCAGCAGATCGGCGGCATGATCGCCGAGGGCGGCATCCAGGCGCTGGTCTTCTTCCCCGACCCGCTGGCGCCGCAGGCGCACGACGTGGACGTGAAGGCGCTGCTGCGGATCGCGCTGGTCTATGACATCCCGGCGGCCTTCAGCCCCGCGACGGCGGACCTGCTGGTGGCCGGGGGGCTGCTGGACCGATAGGGCATTGCGAGGCCAAGCGGCATCGCCCGGCGGATCGGCAGATGCGGCGGGACGAACGGCCGCCCGCTCACGGCAGCATCTTGCCCGGGTTCATCGTGCCGCGCGGATCGATCGCCGCCTTGACCGCGCGCATCACCTCGAGCGCCACCGGATCCTTGTGCGTCGCCATGGCGTGGCGCTTCGCCTGGCCGATGCCGTGCTCGGCCGAGAAGGATCCGCCGAGCGCGACCGCGATGGCGTTGACCGCCGGCTCGAAGCCATGGGCGCGCGCGGCCCAGTCGTCCCGTGCCATGCCGGGCGGCGCCAGCAGGCTCACATGGATGTTGCCATCCCCCGCATGGCCGATCGCGATCAGCCGGCCTTCGGGCCAGCCCTCGGCGGCGGCCTGCTCCACCCGCTCGCAGAACCGCGGCACGGCGCAGACGGGCACGCAGGTGTCGGTGCTGACCGCGGGCGCCTCGCGTCGCGCGCAATCGGGCCAGTCCTCGCGGATGCGCCAGAAGCCGGCGCGGCCCGCCTCGTTGTCGGCGAAGGCGGCGTCGAGCGCCTCGCCCGCCTCCATGCCGGCGGCGAGCGTGTCCTCGAGCATCTCGCGCAGCGGCACCGCCGGATGGGCGGCGGCGAGTTCCACCATCACGTACCAGGGGCTGCCGGTGGGCAGCGGCACGCGCAGCCCGATTCCGTTCCTCGCCACGATGTCCATGCAGCGCCCGATCATGAGTTCGAAGGCGATCACCTCCGCCCCGCTCTCCATCACGCGGGAGAACAGCGCGAGCGCCGCCTCGGGCGAGGGCACCGCGACGAAGGCGGTCTCGACGCGCTTGAGCGCGGGCACCAGCCGCAGCGCGGCGGCGGTGATGACGCCGAGCGTCCCCTCCCCGCCCAGGAACAGGTGGCGCAGCGCGTAGCCGGAATTGTCCTTCCGCACGCGCCGCAGGTCGTTCAGCACGCGCCCGTCCGGCAGCACCACTTCCAGCCCCAGCACCAGGTCGCGCGCATTGCCCCAGCGCAGCGTCCGTATGCCCCCCGCATTGGTGGACAGCGCCCCGCCCACCATCGCCGAGCCCTGCGCGCCCCACGACAGCGGGAACAGCCGCCCCGCCGCCTCGGCGGCCTGCTGGACGTGCTGGATGACGCAGCCGGCCTCCGCGACCAGGGAGAAGTCCCGCGCATCCACATCGCGGATCCGGTTCATGCGCTCGAGGCTGAGCACGACGGCCTCGGGTCCGTTGCCCGGCAGGATCGCCCCGCCGGCAAGGCCCGTGCGCCCGCCGGCGGGCACGATGGCGAGGCCCTCGGCGACGCAGGCGCGCACCGCCTGCTGCACCTGGCCGAGCGTGGCCGGGCGCAGCACCGCGCGCGGCGTGGCACCCGCGATGCCGCGCCAGTCGGCGGCGTAGGGGGCGATATCCTCGGCCGCGGTCAGGCGGATCTGGGGCCCATGCGCCGCGGCCAGTCGTTCGAGCATGTCCATGGGGCGCGATCCTGCGCCTGTGCCGCGCGCGGTCAAGCGGGCAGGTAGCCGATGAGGTCGTCTGCGCCCATCACCTCGCAGTAGATGCGGTTGATGATCTCGATCTCGCGGATGTGCAGTTCCATCGTGCCGGCCGCGCAGGCGTCCTCGATCACGATGACGTCGAAGCTCTCGTCCGCCAGCGAACGCACGGTGGAACTGACGCATTGGTCGGTGAAGATGCCGGTGCAGACGACATGGGTGATGCCCATGTTCGTGAGGATGAGCCGCAGGTTCGTCCCGGTCAGGGCGGAATCGGTCGTCTTGGTCACGACGATCTCGCCCGGCCGCGGCGCGAGCGCGGGCACCACCCGGGACGCATCGGAATCATGCGGCAGGAGCAGGCTGTTCCAGCCCGGCTTCTTCTGGCTGAGCGAACGGTCCGCGCCATCGGGTGTGAGGCAGGCGATGCGCGCGAACATCACCGGCCCCGCGCCGGCCCGGAAGCGCTCGATCAGCCGCGCGATGGTCGGGATGACGGTGCCGTGCATGCGTTCGTGGAAGCCGTCCCAGGCGGCCTCCCGCGCGCGTTCGAGAGGCGGCAGGCTGGCCCGATCCTCGGGGCGCACGAGATAGGCGTTCTGCACGTCGATCACCAGCAGCGCCACCTTGCCCTTCACCAGCGCCGGGTCGGGCGCCTCGGGCGCGCCTTCGTAGTAGAAGGACCGCCAGGCGGCCTTCCAGGGCGGGCGGGGCCCGCTCATGCGCGAGTTCCAGGACGAGCGGGCATGGGCCGATCCTTCCGCGGCGTGCAACGGCCCGGCAGCATGGCCGCGGCGGGCGCCGCGGCCAAGCCCGCCCGTCGCGTCAGGGCAGCAGCAGCGCCGAGGCGATGGCGAAGTAGATCACCACGCCCGTGAGGTCGGCGACGGTCGTGACCAGCGGCGCGCTCGCCGTCGCGGGGTCGAGCTTCAGCCGCGTCAGCAGGAAGGGCAGCGACAGGCCGATCAGGCTGCCCACCATCACCACCGCCACCATGGTCATGGCGACGACCAGCGCGATCTCGGGGCCCGCCCGCACCAGGCCGAGCAGCGACACCGCCAGCGCCATCGAGCCGCCCAGAAGCGCGGCGACCGCCAACTCGCGCCCCAGCAGCCGGCCCCAATCGGCCAGCCGCGCCTCCCCGGTCGCGAGCGCGCGGACCATCAGCGTCGCCGACTGGCTGCCGGCATTGCCGCCCGAGCCGATCAGCAGCGGCAGGAAGAACACCAGCGCGACATTGGCCGCGATCACCTCCTCGAAGGCGGCGATGCCGGCGCCGGAGAAGATGTTGGCGAAGACCAGCGCCACCAGCCAGACGACGCGCTTGCGCCACAGCAGCCCGATCGTCGCCTCGCGCAGTGTCACGCCGAGGCTCTCGGAGCCGCCGGCCTTCTGGAAGTCGGTGGTGGCCTCGGCCTCCGCCACGTCCATCGCGTCGTCGGCGGTGACGATGCCGACCATCGCCTCCCCGCCATTGACCACGGGGATGGCCGGCAGGTCGTAGCGCGCGAGCAGCCGCGCCGCCTCCTCCGCGCTGTCCTCGACGCGCACGAAGGCGGGCTCGGCGCGCATCAGGCCCGATACCGGGCGCTCGGGCGCGGCCAGCACCAGATCCTCGAGCGCGACGGTGCCGAGCAGCCGCCGCTGCGGGGAGAGGATGTAGGCGACGGCGATCGTCTCCTTCGACGCGGCCTGGCCGCGCAGGCTGTCGAGCGCCTCGCGCGCCGTCTGATCGGGGCGCAGCACGGCGTATTCGCTGGTCATCACCGCCCCGGCGGTGCCGGGCGGATAGGCGGCGAGGCGCCGGATGTCCTCGCGCTCGGCCGCGGCGAGCGCGGGGGCGAGCGCCTCCTGCAAGGTCTCGGGCAGCCGGCTCCAGAGATCGGCGCGCTCGTCGGCGTCCATCGCCGAGAGCATCGCGGCGAAGTCGCGCCGCGCGGCGATGCCGGCGATGGCGGTCTGGGAGGCGGCGGCGAGGTAGCCGAAGGTCTCCGCCCGGCGCGCGATGGGCAGGCCGTTGAGCACCGCCCAGGCGGCGTCGGGCTCGCGCCGGTCGAGCAGCGCGCCGAGGTCGGCGGGGTGAAGGCTGGTGGCTGCTTCGGGCGGCAGCGCGGTCTTCGGAGGCAGGGGGGCGGTGGTCATGCTGGCCGTCCTTCAGGGGATGCTGGGCGCCACCGCCGGCGCCTGCCCCGCAACGGCCGGACGGTCAGGCGACCGGCAGGCGCAGGGCCCGGCGCCGCGCGGCGGCGCGGCGTGGGTGAGGCGTGCGGCTACTTCCGCTCGGCTCGTCCATCGGGCTCTCCGAATAGGGGTGTTGCGACGCACGACCTTCGTGCGAGGGCGTCGTATCCCGCGGGCGGGCGGGCGGCGTCAAGCGGTCCGCCGGCCTCGGTGCCGGCATTCCCAAGCGGTCACTCACGCCTTCTCGGGATACATCGCGGCGATGGCGGCCGCGGTGGCGGGGATGCGGCCGCGCTCGGTGATCAGCCCGGTCACGAGGCGCGCCGGCGTCACGTCGAAGGCCGGGTTGGCGGCGGGGCTGTCGGCGGCGGCGACGCGGATGGTCTCGATGCGCCCATCGGCGGTGCGCCCGGTCAGGTCCGTCACCTCGGCGGGGCTGCGTTCCTCGATGGGAATCTCCGCCACGCCATCGCCCACGCGCATGTCGAGCGTGGAATGCGGCAGCGCCACCCAGAAGGGCACGCCGTTGTCGGCCGCCGCCAGCGCCTTGAGGTAGGTGCCGATCTTGTTCGCGACATCGCCGGTGCGCGTCACGCGGTCGGTGCCGACGATGACGATGTCCACCTGCCCGTGCTGCATCAGGTGCCCGCCGGCATTGTCCGCGACCACCGTATGCGGCACGCCATGCGCGCCGAGCTCGAAGGCGGTCAGCGCCGCGCCCTGGTTGCGCGGGCGCGTCTCGTCCACCCAGACATGGACCGGGATGCCGGCGTCATGCGCCATGTATATGGGCGCGAGCGCGGTGCCCCAGTCCACCGTGGCGAGCCAGCCGGCATTGCAATGCGTGAGCAGGTTCACGCGCCGGCCGGGCTTGCGCGCGGCGATCTCCTCGATCAGCGGCAGGCCGCGGCGGCCGATCGCCTCGCAGGTGGCGGCATCGTCGTCGGCGATGGCGACGGCCTCGGCATAGGCGGCCGCGGCGCGGTCGGCGGGCGGCAGGTGGCGCAGCGCGGCGAGCATCCGCCCGATCGCCCAGCGCAGGTTGATCGCGGTCGGGCGGGTCTCGGCCAGCATGGCGCAGACCGGTTCCAGCGCCGCCGGGTCCCGCCGCATCGCGAGCGCGACGCCATGGGCCGCGGTGGCGCCGATCAGCGGCGCGCCGCGCGTCTGCATGGAGCGGATGGCGTGCGCGACCTGCTGCTCGTCCGTCAGCCGCAACCAGACCACTTCCCAGGGCAGGCGCGTCTGGTCAAGAATGCGGACGGACCAGCCATCGCCCTCGTCCAGGCGCACGCTGCGGTGCCAGGCGCCATTGATCCGCATGCGAGGTCTCCTTGGACGAAATCGGTCAGATCAGATGCCCGTAGGACAGGAGCAAGACGGAATGTCCAGCAAGGACCGGCCCTCAGCCGAAAATAGCGTCGCGAGCCCGCGCGAGGGCGGGGAAGGCGAAACGCCGGGCCAGCCCCCCGACGTGGCAGACCTTGCGAACCGCATCATCGAGGAGGCGCGCGCCAATCTCGATCGGCGCCTGGCCGATCCGGTCGAACGGGCGAAGTGGGAAGCGCTGCATGCCTCCGTCGCGCGGGCGCTGGCTCCTCCGGATCTCGAACCCGGCGAGGAAGTCCGATGGTTCTCGAGCGATGGCGAAAGCTGGCGCGGCCTCGCGGGCCGCGCCGGGTGGGAGGTCGTGAAGGACGGCCGGGTGGTCCGCCGCATCGTCAAGGTGTTGTCCTGACGCTGCCCACCGCGCCGCTTTCAGTTGCGCGCCGTCAGATGCGCTGGTGCAGCGCGCAGACCAGCGTGAAGAGCCGGCGTGCCGTTTCGAAATCAACGTCCACGCGGCCCTTCAGGCGCTCGCGCAGCAGTTCCGCGCCCTCGTCGTGCAGGCCGCGCCGGCCCATGTCGATGGCCTGCACCCGGCTTTCCGGGCCGGATTCCACCACCGCCTGCTCATGCGCCTCGACCACCATGTGGTAGTCCTTGATCAGCCGCCGGAACGGCCCCAGCGCCAGCGCGAGCACATGCAGCGGCCGGTTGTCCACGTCGCGGATGTCGAGCACCAGCCGCCCCTCCCGCACCAGGACCGCCAGCGCATAGGGGCCGCGCGGCAGGTTCGGCGGGTCGAATCGGTTGGCGGCGAGCAGGTCGGCGACGGCCTGGCGGCGGTCGGCCTCGGCGAAGGCGGAGGGCGCCGGCGGCACCTCGGGCAGTTCCAGCCGGATCAGCCGTTGTTCAAGCATCGCCGGGCCCTCGCCGGGGCGCGGGCGCGGAAGGGTCGTCGCCCGTCATGCCCAGGCGCAGCATCCAGGCGAGCGTCGCGCCCTTCACCGGCCGCAGCAGCAGGGTGCAGACCACGGCAAAGAGCGGCAGCCAGATGGCCATGTGCAGCCACATGGGCGGCTGCCAGGCCTTCTCGATCCAGAACACCGGCGGCAGCAGCAGGTGGCCGGCGATGAAGATGGTGAAATAGGGCGGCGCATCGTCCGCGCGCACCCGGCCGAGCGGCGCGGCGCAGGCCTCGCAGGCCTCGGCGACGCGCAGGAAGCCGCGGAACAGCCGTCCCTGCCCGCAGCAGGGGCAGCGCCCGCGCATCCCGAGCAGCATCGCCGGGGCCAGCGGCATGACGGCGGCGGGCAGCACGGGGCCGTCCCGCTCGGAGGACCAGGGCATCGGCGTTCCTTGGTTGCGGGCGGCGCGACGTCCCCGTTCCCGCGCAAACGCTATTGTGCAACGCAGCATAGACCCGGCGGCGGTGCCGATACAAGCGTTCCGGTGGCGGGAAGGCTTGAAGACGCGGCATGGGCGGCGCGATGATCCGGCATGGCCGAACGCATCCTGCTCATCAACCCGAATGCAAGCGTCTCCTGCACCGAGGGCATCGCCGCGGCGATCGCGCCCTATGCCGCGCCGGGCCTGCCGCGGCTCGACGTGGTGCGGATCGAGGAAGGCCCGCCGGCCATCGTGACCTGGCGCGACTGGTACGGCATCGCCGAGCCGCTCTGCCGCATGGTCGAGCGCGAACCCGCCGACGCCTACATCCTCGCCTGCGTCTCCGACCCGGGGCTGGAAGCCGTGCGCGCGGCGACCGACAGGCCGGTGTTCGGTCCGCTGCGCTGCGCGGTGGCGGCGGCGATGATGCGCGGGGAACGCTTCGGCATCGTGGCCTTCACCGACAAATCCAGGCCCCGCCAGCGCCGCGCGTTGCAATCCATGGGGGTTGAGGGGCGGCTCGCGGGCATTGTGCCGCTCAACCTCGACATGGAGGTGCTGACCGACCCGGTCGCGCCGCGCGCGCGGATCGCGGCCGCGGCGCAGGAATTGGTGGCGATGGGGGCGGAGGCGGTCATCCTCGGCTGCGCCGGCATGGCCGGGCACCGCAACCTCGCCGAGGAGGCCTGCGGCGTGCCGGTCATCGAGCCCTGCCAGGCGGCGGTGGTGCAGGCGATCCTGGCGGTGGTGGCGGCGCGGGGGGAGAGGGCACGGCTGGCGGCGGAGTAGCGGCGCGCCTTCACCGCCGACCGGGGCGGCAGGCGCCCGGCCGCTATTGCGCCGCGCGCGGCGCGGTCCAGGCCGCCGGCGCCTCGCTGCCCACCTGCGCGGTGATGCGCCCGTAGGCTTCGGGCCGGCGATGCGCCGCGAAGTTGAAGATCGTGCTGCGCCCCAATTCACACATGCCGAGGTCGGCCTCGGCCACGATCAGCTCATCCCCCCAGGAGGTCGCCTGCGCCATGATCTCCCCCTGCGGGTTCACGATGATGGAATGGCCGAACAATTCGTGCCCGTCCTCGGTGCCCGCCTTCGCGCTGGCCACGGCGAAGCAGGCGTTCTGGTAGCAGCCGGCCTGGATGGTCAGGTGGGAATGGAACACCCGCAGGTGGTGGGCCTCGAACCCCCTGTTGTCCATGTTCAGCGACGGCGTGTTGTAGCCGAGCATGACCAGTTCCACCTGCTGCAGCCCCATCACGCGCCAGGCTTCGGGCCAGCGGCGGTCGTTGCAGATCATCATGCCTACGTTCACGTCCTGTCCCGCGACCGGCGCGCGCACCACCGGGAAGCCAAGGTCGCCCACCTCGAAGAACCGCTTCTCGAGGTGCTGGACCTTCCTGACCGGATCGTAGTCCTTGTGCCCGGGCAGGTGGACCTTGCGGTATTTCAGCATCACCTCACCCTGCGGATTCACGAAGACGGCGGCGTTGTAGCGGTGCCCGTCCGGCGTCTTCTCGGCATAGCCGAGGTGGAAGGCGATGCCGTATTTCCGCGCCGCCTCGAAGATCGGCGCGGTCTCGTTGGACGGCAGCGCGGTCTCGTACCAGTGGTCGGCGTTGGCGATGTCCTCCTCGTACCAGCGCGGGAAGAAGGTGGTCAGCGCGAGTTCGGGAAACACCACGACCTGCGCGCCCATGCGGTGCGCCTTGTCCATCAGCCGCACCATGCGCCCGGCCGCGACGTCGCGGCCCTCCGCCTTCTGGATGGGGCCGAGCTGGGCGGCGGCGAGTATCAGGTGACGGGTCATGGCGGGCATCTCCGGCTGAATCCCGTCATCCTCGGCAAATCCGGGCGGCGGGGGAAGCCGGGCCGCGGGGCTTTCACCGCGGCTCGACGATCGCCGTGCCGTGCTTCATCCGCGCCCGGGCGGGCAGCGGCGGCGACCGCCTCCTCCCAGGCCTCCAGCAGCAGGTCCGCGAAATCATCCGCCGCGGCCTGGGTCCGGGCGATGCCGACCGTCTCGGCGCGCGCGGAGACGATGCGGAAATGCCCCGTCGTCTCGTCGCGCATCACCTCGATCATCGGACGAGGCCCAGTTCGCGCGCCTTGATCTGCAGCGCCAGGACCTTCGAGAAGATGCGGCACTGCGCCAGCCCGCCGGCATGGAACCACAGCCCGGGCTGGCCGGTCGGGCGCCACATGCCGTGCA
>Ga0207950_100716_pt1 | contig 10192 bp, 10 predicted proteins | sample Subbio11_8B_AprC_FD_184814 | JGI IMG/M metagenome (GOLD analysis project Ga0207950, IMG submission 184814) | Serpentinite rock and fluid subsurface biosphere microbial communities from McLaughlin Reserve, California, USA - CR11_8B_AprC (SPAdes) | ecosystem: Environmental > Terrestrial > Deep... | reverse complement strand
TTAGGGCGGTTCGTTGCTCCTCGTCAGCCGAGAGCGGCGATTTGCCTGCCATGTCTTGCACCCGCGAAGCGATGGCGCCAGCGAATCAGCCCGACAAGCGTTGGTCAACCCCGCAGAATCTGCTTAGATTCCGCGCATGACGTTCCCCCGCCTGCTGCTGGCCGGCACCGCGATGCTGCTCCTGGCGGCAGGCGGCGGCGCGTGGTGGTGGCTGGCCGGCACCGCGCACGAGGACATTCTCCCCACCCCGCCCGACCCCCCGCGCCTTGTGGGTTCCCCCGACTACGAACGCTGCCTTCAGATGGTGGCCGAGGATCCCGAGGGCGCGCGCGCCATGGCCTATCGCCTCGCGATGGAGGGCGTCGGCGAAGGATCGGCCCATTGCGCCGCCCTCGCGCTGCTCACGCTCGGCGATGCGGCCCGCGCGGCCGAGGCGCTGGAACGCATCGCCACCCGCAGCCAAGCCGGCATCCGCGCGCGCGCCGCGGTGTTCGGCCAGGCGGGCGAAGCCTGGATCGCCGCCGGCCGGCCGGAACGCGCCCATGCCGCGCTCAGCCTCGCCATCGCGCTGACGCCGGACGATGCCGACCTGCTGACCGAGCGGGCGATCGCCTCGCTCGCGCTCGACCGGCCAGGCGAGGCGCTGGCGGATGCGGAGCGCGTCCTCGCCATGGATGCGGCGCGCGCCGAGGCCTGGGTGCTGCGCGCCTCGGCCGAGCGGCTGCTCGACCGCGTCGCCCCGGCGGCAGAGAGCGTCGGCCAGGCGCTGCGCCTGGAGCCGGAGAATGTCGAGGCGCTGCTCGAACGCGGCATCCTGCGCCAGATGCGCGGCGACGGGACCGGCGCGCGGTCCGACTGGGAACGCGTGATCGAACTCGCGCCCGACAGCGTGGCCGCCGACCTCGCGGCCCAGAACATGGCGCTGATGGAGGCCGGGCCGGCGCGGCGATAGGGCAGGCCGCATGCGGCCGGTGAACGGAAACCCGAGGGATACGGGTGCGCCGCGCGCCGGGCCGGCGGGCATCGGCGCGCCAACCGGCGCTGAAAACCGGCTTCCCAAGGAAGACGGGTTCATCGCGCCGGCGATCGGATCCTTCGAGGCCGGGTGAACCGCGACGCGGCCCGGGTCGCGACCCGGCACGACCAAATTGCATTGCAAGACTCCCCGCGACTAGGCACCTTGCCGCCCGAGCGCTTCGAAGATCGGCGCCTGACCGGGAGAGATGATTCCATGCTGAGACGTTCCCTCTTGCTCGGCGTCGGCGCGGGCGCCCTCGCCGCGCCGGCCACGTCGAGCGCCCAAGGCGCCTGGCCGCGCGGTCCCCTCACCATGGTGGTGCCCTTCGGGGCCGGCGGCCTGACCGACCGCATCGCCCGCGTGCTGCAGCCGCGGATGCAGCGCGAACTCGGCGTGCCCATCGGGGTGGTGAACATCACCGGCGCCTCGGGCGCGGTGGGCATGCAGCATGCCGTTGACCAGCCGGCCAATGGCAACACCATCCTGATGATCGGGGAAGGCATGCGAAGCTTTCCCGCCTTGGGCCAGTCCGACCTGACCTGGCGCGACTTCGAGACGATCGGCATCTTCGCCACCGCCACCGTGGTTCTTGCCGTGCGGCCGGACAGCCCCATCCGCAACGCCACGGATTTCGTGCGGGAACTGCGCGCGCGGGACGGGCGGCTCACGGTCGGGACGGCGGGGCCGGGCACCATGGGTTTCGTCGCCATGACAGTGCTCGACATGCGGGAGAACGTCCGCCACACCGAGGTCGCGTTCCCCGGCCATGGCCCAGCCCTGGTCGGACTGCTGCGTGGCGATGTGGATGTGGTCGCCAACGATGCCGCCGCGGCCCGCGAACTCATCGTCGGCCGGCGCGTCCGCCCGGTCTTCCACTGGGCGGCCCAGCCCCTCACCATCCCGGGTTTCGGCGACATCCCCGGCGTCTCGCCGGAATTGCGCTCGATGGACGACATGCTGCCGCTCGGCGGCTGGTGGGGCCCGGCGGTCAGGCGCGGCACGCCGCAGCCCATCATCGATCGCATCACCCATGCCTATCAGCAGGCCGTCAGCGACCCCCTTGCGCTGCGCTTCCTGGAGGACACGGCCTCGCAGCCGGGCAATCTGGTGCGGGAACAGGCCAACGCCTTCATCGAGCGCGAGACGCGCATACTCTCCTGGCTGCTGCACGACGCCGGCCGCTCGCTGCGGAACCCGGCGACGGTGAACCTCGAACGGATTTGAGGACATATGCCGGCGGCCGAAGCATTCGAGCGCCGGCGCAACGCCGGCCGGGGCTTCGGTTCAGCGCGGCCGAATTCGGTTGCAAGGCTCCTGCCGTCTGGGCACCTTGACGCTGGAGCGCCGCAAGAAAAATCGGCGCCTGTTCGGGAGATTTCGTGACATGCTGAGACGTTCCCTCTTGCTCGGCGTCGGCGCTGGCGCCCTCGCCGCGCCGGCCACGTCAACCGCGCAAGGCGCCTGGCCGCGCGGGCCCATCACGATGGTGGTGCCCTTCGCGGCCGGCGGCATCACCGACCGCACCGCGCGCCTGCTGCAGCCGCTGATGCAGCGCGAACTCGGCGTGCCCATCGGCGTGGTGAACATCACCGGCGCCGCGGGCGCGGTGGGGATGCAGCATGTCATCGACCAGCCTGCCGACGGCAACACCATCGTGCAGATGGTGGAGACCATCCGCAGCTATCCCGCCATGGGCCAGACCAACCTGACCTGGCGCGACTTCGACATGATCGGCCTTTTCGTCGTCTCCACCTCCTATCTCTGCGTGCGGCCGGACAGCCCCATCCGCAACGCCACGGATTTCGTGCGGGAATTGCGCGCCCAGGACGGGCGGCTGTCCATCGGGCAGCCGGGGCCGGGCACCATGGGCTTCGTCGCCATGACGGCGTTCATGGCGCGCGAGAACGTCCGCTACAACGCGGTCATGTTCCCCGGCCACGCCCCGGGGCAGGTCGGGCTGCTGCGCGGCGACGTGGAGGCGGTCACGACCGACGCCCCCTCGGCCCGCGAACTCATCATGGGCCGGCGCATCCGCCCGGTCTTCCACTGGGCGGCGCAGCCGACCACCCTCCCGGGCTTCGGCGACATCCCCGGCGTGTCGCCGGAATTGCGCTCGATGGACGATCTGCTGCCGATCGGCGGGTGGTATGGGCCGGCGGTCAAGCGCGGCACGCCGCAACCCATCATGGAGCGCATCACCCAGGCCTATCAGCGCGCCGCCCGGGACCCCATCGCGCAGCGCTTCTGGGACGAGACGGGCACGCTGCCGAGCAACCTGCTGCGCGACGAAGCCAACGCCTTCATCGAGCGCGAGACGCGCCGCATCTCGTGGCTGCTGCACGACAACGGGCGCTCGCTGCGCGATCCGGCGACGGTGAACCTCGAACGTCTTTCGAGTTAGGGCGCCGGAGCGGTCGCCTGAGCGGTCCGGGCGCCCGGACCGCGCCGCACCGGATGGCGCGCAGCCAAGCAAACCGGAGGTTTCGCGCCCGGCGCCTGAGGGTCAGCAAAAGCGGATACCGGCGGTCGAAGCATTCGGCCGGTGGTGTGAGTCGCCCGACGACCCGGAAAATGCGGCGGAACGAATGGCTGGCGCCGGTCCTCGGCATCGCGGACCCACCGGCGCCGCGCGCGCCTTCAGAAGTCGAGGTTCGCGTAATGCTCAGGCGGCGTCAGGCCGCTGACCCGGTCGGCCAGCAGCGGCCGGAAGGCGGGGCGCGACTTCATGCGCGCATACCAGTCCTTCGCCGCCTCGTTCTGCGACCACTCCATGTCGCCGATGTAGTCGAGCGCCGAGAGATGCGCGGCCGCCGCGAGATCGGCCAGCGTGAGCGAGGTGCCGGCGAGCCACGGCCGCGTCTCGGCCAGCCAGCCGACATATTCGAGATGCGGGCGGAGATTGGCGTAGCCCGCGCGGATCGCCGAGGCATCGGGGTTGCCGCGACCCATCAGCCGCTTCATCTGCTTCTCATAGAGCAGATTGATCCCGACCTCGGCGTGGAACTTGCCGTCGAACCAGGCGACCAGGCGGCGCACCTCGGCGCGCTCGGCGAGCGTGCGGCCGAGCAGCGGCATGTCGGGATAGGCCTCGTCGAGGTATTCGCAGATCGCCGTCGAATCCGCGATGGTCAGGCCGTTGTCCTCGACCAGCACGGGCACGGTGCAGGCCGGGTTCATGGCGAGGAAATCCTCACGCCGCTCCCACACGCGCTCGACGCGCATGTCGAAGGGGATGCGCTTCTCGGCGAGCGCGAGGCGGACCTTGCGGGCGAAGGGCGAGAGGGGAAGATGGAACAGGAGGCGCACGGCGCGCCGCTTATGCCACCCGCCCCCGCGCCGCGAAAGGCCCGCGGGTCAGATGCGCCGCGCGCAGGCGAGGAAGGCGTCGGTCACCGCGCGGGTGCCGCGCAGGTCGGCCGACCAGGGGTCCGCGCGCTCGCCGGGGAAGATCACCTCCATCCGCATCCCGAGGGCGAAGGCGCGCACGTTGAGGAAATTGCCGAAGGCACCCCGGCAGGAGGCCTCGATCATGTCGGGCCGCGAGGTGCCCGTGTAGTGCAGCTCGGCGCGCTGGCGGTCGATGGCGACGATGATGCGCCCGCTCGCCTCCCGCCGCACGTTCCAGTCCCGGTCGCCGGCCTGGATGAAGCCATGCGGTGGTCGTGTCCCGGGCGGCGGTGTAGGACGGGCGGCGTGACCCGCGGCGCCTGACAGCTTCGACCCGGCGGACACCTGCCACGCCCAGTCGATGACCGTCAGATGATGACCGTCAGATCAAGTGCGGACTTCTCCGGTTCAGCCCCGCTTCTCCCACCCGCCCGCGCCCTGCTGCCAGTAGGTCAGGGCGTGGCCGGCCCGCTTCGCCGCGGCCCAGCGCGCCCGCGCGGCCGCCACGGCGGCTTCGTCGCCGCCGTCGAACAGGTCCAGCACCCGGTCGTAGTCGCCCAGCCGCGCGCTCGCGGCGCCGTCCACCAGGAACAGGAAGCGCGCGCCATTCGCCGCCGCCGTATCCTGCGTGCCGATCAGCACCGGCTGCAGCGCGTCGTTCTCGCCCCCCGCCAGGCCGTGCGGCAGCCAATCGGGCTCGGCGCAGATCCACAGCGCGGCATCCAGCGCCTTCGCCCGTTCCGCCTCCCCGCACAGCACGAAGGCGCGGCCGCCTGACGCCAGCACGCGGCCGAGCAGCCGCGGCAGCGCCGCATGAAGCGGCGTGCGGGTGAGGTGGTAGAAACCGATCTCGGTCATGGCTCCGCCTCGAAGCGCGTCGCCACCAGCCGGTCGAGCAGCCGGGCGCCGAAGCCGCTCGGCCCAGCGGGCCCGAGCGCATGCGCCGCCTCCATCGCCTCGAGCCCGGCGATGTCGAGATGCGCCCAGGGCGTCGTGCCGGCGAACTCCCGCAGGAAGGCCGCGGCGTGGCAGGCATCGGGGACCAGCCGCCCGCCGGAGGCGCCGCTGCCCGCCGGCGCGCATTGCCGGATGTCCGCGATGTCCGAGCGCAGATCCTCCCGGTGCCGCGCGCCGATCGGCATGTGCCAGACGGGCTCGCCCACTTCCTCCCCGGCGGCGGCCACGGCGCCGAGCAGCGCGGCATCCGTGCCGAACAACCCGGCGCGGTGATGACCGAGGGCGGTCACGATCGCCCCGGTCAGCGTCGCGAGGTCGATCACCGCGGCCGGCCGGAAGGCGGCAATGGCGTGGTGCAGCGCGTCGGCGAGCACGAGGCGCCCCTCGGCGTCGGTGTCCACCACCTCGACGGTGCGGCGCGAGGCGGTGCGGATCACGTCGCCCGGCCGGTAGGCGGCAGCCCCGGTCGCGTTCTCGGCGATCGCCAGCACGGCGACGGCCGGAGCGGGGGATCGGCGGCGCGCCAGCGCCAGCATCGCCCCGGCGCAGGCGGCCGCGCCGGCCATGTCGGCGCGCATCGCCTCCATTCCGTGGGCGGGCTTGATGGAGACGCCGCCGGTGTCGAAGACGATGCCCTTGCCCACGAAGGCCACGGGCGGGATCGGCAGCACCCCGCGCCAGCGCAGCACGGCAAGGCGCGGCGGCTGCGCAGAGGCCCCGCCCACCGCGAGCAGCGCGCCGAAGCCGTGGCGCTTCAGCCAGGCGCGGCCATGGATGGTGACGTCGAGTCCGTCCTCCTCCAGCGCCGCGAGGCGTTCGGCGAAGCGGCGGGTGGTCAGGCGGTTGGCCGGCTCGGCCACCAGGTCGCGGGCGAGCAGGCACCCCGCGACGCCTGCCGCGCGGGGCGCGAAGGCCGCCTCGGCCGCCGCCGCGTCGCGCACATGGACCACGAGGCGCCGCGGCGTCTTCGGCACCGGCCGCGTCTTCAGGGCATCGAAGCGCCAGCAGGCGAGCGCAACCCCCGCGGCCATGGCTGCCGCCTCCTCGGGTGCGAGTTCGCCCGCGTCGAGCGCGAGGCCCGTCGCCTCCCCCGCCGCGAGCACCGCCGCGGCGCCGGCGCGCTCGAAGCCGAGCGGCGTGCGCGCCGCGCCGAGGCCGACCAGGATGCGCCGCGGCGGCCCGACGAGGTCGAGCACCTCGCCCGGCCGGCCGTTGAAGCGCGCGGCGGCGATCTCGCGCACCACGGCGCGCGGGGACGCGGCGGGCGCCACCGGCAGGATGCAGGGCAGGCCCTCGCCGGGCGGGCCCTGGCGGAAGCGGACCTCGATCATGCGGCCGGGGGACGCAGGCGGCTGTTCACCCCTCGTAGTGGTCGGACACCAGCCGGTCGAGCATCCGCACGCCGTAGGCCGTGGCCCCCTTCGGCACGGTCGGCTGGTCCTTCGTCGCCCAGGCGGTGCCGGCGATGTCGAGATGCGCCCAGGGCCGGCCCTGCACGAAGCGCTGGATGAACTGCGCCGCGGTGATGGACCCGCCCGGCCGCCCGCCCACGTTCTTCATGTCCGCGATGTCGGACTTGATCTGCTTGTCGTAGGCCTCGCCGAGCGGCATCCGCCACGCCGCCTCGCCCACCGCCTTGCCCGCCGCCTCGATGCGCTGGGCGAGCGTGTCGTCGTTGCTGAACAGCCCGGCATGCTCGTGGCCGAGCGCGATGATGATCGCCCCGGTCAGCGTCGCGAGGTCCACCATGAAGCGCGGGTCGTGCTTCTCGATGCAGTAGTGGATCACGTCGGCGAGCACGAGGCGCCCCTCGGCGTCGGTGTTGATGACCTCGATGGTCTGCCCGGAAGCCGAGGTCACCACGTCGCCGGGCCGCTGCGCGGTGCCCGAGGGCATGTTCTCGACCAGGCCCACGATGCCGACCACGTCGGCCTTCGCCTTGCGCCCGGCGAGCGCCGCCATCAGGCCGATGACCGTGCCGGCGCCGGCCATGTCCCACTTCATGTCCTCCATTCCCGCCGCGGGCTTGATGGAGATGCCGCCGGTGTCGAAGGTCACGCCCTTGCCGATGAAGGCGAGCGGCTTGCCCGCCTTCTTGCCCTTCGGCGCGCCGGACCACTTCATCACCACCATGCGCGGCTCGTTGGCGCTGCCCTGCGCGACGCCGAGCAGCGCGCCGAAGCCGAGCTTCCTCATCTCCTTCGGCCCCAGGATCTCGACATCGATGCCGAGCTTGGCGAGCGCCTTGCAACGCTCGGCGCATGCGGCGGGCGTGAGCACGTTGGGCGGCTCGCTCACCAGTTCGCGGGCGAGGAAGACGCCGTCGGCGACCGCCTGCATCGGCGCGAAGGCCGCCTTGGCCCTGGTGGCGTCGGAGGCGGCGACGGCGACGCGTTCGAGCTTCGGCTTGTCCTCCTCCTTCTCGGTGGTGCGGTAGCGGTCGAAGCGCCAGGCGCGCAGCGCGAGACCGAGAGCGAGCGAGGCGGCGAGTCCCGGCGCCAGCCCCTCGGCGGCGATGGTGGCCTCGCGTTCCTGCGCGATGGCCGCGGCGAGGGCACCGCCGGCCGCCTCGGCGCCGGAAGCGGCGAGGTCGCCCGCCTTCTTGCCGAGCCCGACCGCGACGACCTTGGTCAGACCCGCCCCGGGCGCCCAGAGCGTCGTCGTCTGGCCCTTGCGGCCCTTGAACTTCGCCGCGTCGAGGCCGCGCGCGATCGCCCCGCCGGTCGCCTCGTCCGCCTGCTTGCCGAGGCCGGCGAGCGCGGCATCCTCGGTGAGCGGCAGGACCAGCGCGCCGGCGCGCGGCAGGGCGGGCTTGACGAAGGCGATGTCGGGCATGGGGACTCCGTGGCGGCGGCCGTGTGACGCACCACCTTACGCAGCGCGGTGCCGCCGGGCCAGGGCTTGCCCGGCGAGCCGCGCGGCGCCACACCCGCGCCCCATGACCCATGACGACCTGCTCGCGCTCGCCACCGCCCTCGCGGAGAAGGCCGGCCACGCGATCAACGCCGTGCGCGCCGCCGGCTTCGCGGTGGAGCGGAAATCCGACCGCTCCCCGGTCACCGAGGCCGACCGCATCGCCGAGGCCCTGATCGTGGAGGGCCTGCGCGCCGCCGTCCCGGACATCCCGGTGATCGCCGAGGAGGAGGCCGAGGCCGGCACCGCCCCGGCCGATCCCGGGCGACGCTTCTGGCTGGTGGACCCGCTCGACGGCACGCGGGAATTCGCCGCGGGGCGCGACAATTTCACGGTCAATATCGGCCTGATCGAGGATGGCCGAGCGGTGCTCGGCGCCGTCGCCATTCCCGCCATGGGGGAGGTGTTCTGGGGCCGCATCGGCGCTGGCGCGTTCCGCCGCGATGCCGCCGGCACGCGCGCCATCGCGGCGCGCGCCGTGCCGCAGGACGGTCTCACCGTGATGGGCAGCCACCATTACCGGGACGATCCGCGCATGGACCGCTTCCTCGCCGGGCGGCGCGTCGCGAAGGTGGTGGCCATCGGTTCGGCCGAGAAGTTCTGCCGGGTCGCGGAGGGCGGCGCCGACCTCTATCCGCGCTTCGGCCGCACCATGGAATGGGACACCGCCGGGCCGCAGGCGGTGCTGGAGGCCGCCGGCGGGAGCATCAGCCTGCTCGACGGCGGCGGGACGCTGACCTACGGCAAGCCGGGCTGGGCCAATCCGGGCTTCGTCTGCGAGGGACGCCGCGCGTGACCGCGCTGCTGCGCGCGGCGGAGGTGGCGCGCGCCGCGGCGCTGCTGCGCGCGGGCGAACTCGTCGCCTTCCCCACCGAGACGGTCTATGGCCTCGGCGCCGATGCGCGCAACGGAAGCGCCGTCGCCGCGGTGTTCGAGGCCAAGGGGCGGCCGCATTTCAACCCGCTGATCTGCCATTTCCCCGACGCCGAAGCGGCCTTCGCCGAGGTGCAGGCCGATGACCGCGCGAGGCTGCTCGCCGAACGCTTCTGGCCGGGGCCGCTGACGCTGGTGCTGCCGCGCCGGCCGGACTGCCGGATCGACCTGCTGGCGGGCGCGGGGCTCGACACCGTCGCGGTGCGGGTGCCGGCGCATCCGCTGGCGCTGGCCCTGCTGCGCGAGGCGGCGGTGCCGGTGGCCGGGCCGTCCGCCAACCGATCGGGCGAGGTCAGCCCGACCACGGCGCGGCATGTGCTGGACGGGCTGGGCGGGCGCATCGCAGCGGTGCTCGACGGCGGGGCCTGCGAGGTGGGGGTGGAGAGCACGGTGCTCGACCTCGCGGCCGGCGGGGCGGCGCTGCTGCGGCCGGGCGGCGTGCCGGTCGAGGCGATCGAGGCGGTGATCGGCCGAGTCGCCCGACCCCTGCCGGTCTCGGCGGCGCAGGCGACGCGCACGCTGCGCTCGCCGGGGATGATGCTGTCGCACTACGCGCCGTCGCTGCGGGTTCGGCTGAACGCCCGGGATGTCGCGCCGGACGAGGCGCTGCTCGCCTTCGGCCCCGCCCTGCCGGGCGCGGGCGCGACCTGGCAGATGTCGGAGGCGCGCGACCTGCGCGAGGCGGCCGCAAGGCTGTTCGCCGGGCTGCGCTGGCTGGACGCGGAGGGGGGGCGGCTGGGGCTGAAGCGCATCGCGGCGATGCCGGTGCCGATGGAGGGGCTGGGGGCGGCGATCAACGACAGGCTGGAGAGGGCGGCGGCGGCGCGGTAGGCGGAGCGCCGAGCTCCGCGCCACCCAGGGCCTCGCGCTTGTAACTCCTCCACTCATCGGCGCGCCTCCTGGCTAAGGTTGCGCGTCGGTAGCTGGGAGAGGGTCGCCGCAGGGCGCTTGGGGGTTGTTCCCCGCGCGTGAGATTGGCGCCCT
>Ga0207950_100715_pt1 | contig 10194 bp, 6 predicted proteins | sample Subbio11_8B_AprC_FD_184814 | JGI IMG/M metagenome (GOLD analysis project Ga0207950, IMG submission 184814) | Serpentinite rock and fluid subsurface biosphere microbial communities from McLaughlin Reserve, California, USA - CR11_8B_AprC (SPAdes) | ecosystem: Environmental > Terrestrial > Deep... | reverse complement strand
CAGTGACGATTAACTGGCCCAGTGGCGTTCATGGGTCACACGCCTTAAGTATGCAAGTTTTACGAGTGATTGTCGAAAGGGTTAGTAAAAATATTCGGGAGATCGACATGTTCGGTCGGTATGATGAAAATACATTTTCTCTCCTTCTGCCAGAAACCGATTTAGAAGCTGCCAATCACGTAGCTGAACGATTACATAAAAACCTGTGTTGTACCCCGATTTATACAGAGTGTGGCGCGTTAGCGGTAGACGTGGTGTTCGGGGTAGTATCTCAAAATGAAAACAGTTTGGATGCGGCATTGTTACTAACCGAGGCTGAAAATGCGATCAAAATGTCAACCCTGTTCCCCCAAAGCAAACCCGAAGAGAGCCAAATTCAGACCTGAAAAATTATCCAAAGGAATGGTCATATGATACCTTTTTTCAATCAAAAGAGGGTTCTGGTCACTGGAGCGGGTGGTTTTATCGGCAGTCACCTGGTTGAGGCATTGGTTCAATCAGGTGCATCGGTTCGGGCTTTTATCCGGTATAACTCGCGCGCCGATTGTGGATTGCTACGGATGATCGACCCTCAAATTAGAGCTGACCTGGAAATAATTGGCGGAGATTTACGGGATACACAGGCCATCCTTCATGCAGTGAAGGATGTGCAGCTTGTTTTTCACCTAGGCGCTCTGATTTCAATACCTTACTCCTACCACCACCCACGCGAAGTAATCGAAACGAATGTGATGGGAACGCTCAATATATTAAACGCCTGTCTTGAAAATGGCGTGGAACGATTAATTCATACCTCAACGAGTGAGGTGTACGGAACAGCTCAATTTGTTCCCATCAACGAACAGCATCCTTTGCAAGGTCAATCCCCGTATTCTGCCAGCAAAATTGGGGCGGACAAATTGGCAGAGAGTTATTACTGCTCCTATGATCTTCCGGTAGTGACGGTGCGGCCGTTCAACACGTATGGACCGCGCCAATCCGCCCGGGCAGTCATTCCGGCAATCATTACTCAAGCATTAAGTGGAAAACCTATTCGGTTAGGGAATACCAAGGCTCGCCGAGATTTCACCTATGTTACCGATACAGTCCATGGTTTTCTGTGTACTGCGGAAGCTAAAGATGTAGAAGGGGGTGTGTTTAATCTCGGGGTTGGTCAGGAGGTGACAATTGAGGATGTTTGTGAAATTGTCGCAGCCCAACTTGGGCAAAAAATTGAAATCATCCATGAAAATGAGAGGCTACGACCGGAAAAATCGGAAGTACAACGGTTGCTTTCGGATAATAAACTGGCCCAAGATCGCCTCGGATGGTCCCCCGAGATCCAACTCGTTGAAGGGTTGGAACGGACCATTAAGTGGGTAAAAGGCAATCTGGGATTTTTCCGGGTTGGGAAGTACGAGCTTTAATGTTTATTTCTTTGTCCGTATACGTCTATGAATTTTTAAATAGTTTAAAACAAACCACAACACATATTAAAGAATGAACAACTGGGGGTAGTTATGAAAGCAGTAATTCTGGCTGGTGGAAAAGGCACACGCCTTGGTCCATATACCAAAATTTTACCTAAACCACTGATGCCGATTGGAGAAATGCCGGTATTGGAGGTCATTATTCGACAACTTAAATGTCAGGGGATCGATGAAATCATCCTTACCGTTGGCCATTTAGCTGGGATTATGAAAGCCTTCTTCGGAGATGGCAACCAGTTTGGGCTAAAGATACGATACTCATACGAAGATAAACCCTTGGGAACTGCAGGTCCATTAGCGTTTGTTGAAGGACTCGATGATACCTTCCTGGTGCTTAATGGCGATGTATTGACCGATTTGAAAATTAAGGACCTTCTTGCCTTTCATAAAGAACAGGGCGCAACTGCGACCATCGCAATGCATCATCGCACCATAAAAATAGACCTGGGGGTAATTTTGTGTAATGGGGGACCAAAGGTAGTTGGTTATATCGAAAAACCGAATTACGACTACCAGGTAAGTATGGGGATTTATGTATTTGAACCTTGTTTATTAAAGTACATCGAAAAAGGTCGCTATTTGGATTTCCCGAATCTGGTACACAAACTTCTAGGGGAAGCTGAAAAAGTGGTTGGTTTCAATTTCGATGGCTATTGGCAAGATCTGGGCCGCCCGGATGATTATGAACGGGCTGCAACAGATTTCGACCATCAACGCGAAAGGTTTTTGACGGAGAATTAGTATGAATTATTGGCGAATTCCTCTGGCAGACGTAGATATTGGCATCTCAGAAAAAGAAGCTGTAATGGCCGTCCTGGATAAGGGGTGGTTGTCAATGGGCGAAGTCACTCAGGCATTTGAGCAAGAATTCGCCGCATTTATCGGTGTTCGCCATGCATTTGCGGTGAGCAACGGGACAGTGGCTTTACATATGGCCTGCCTGGCGGCCGAGGTCGGCCCTGGGGATGAAGTGATTGTGCCGTCGCTGACCTTTGTAGCCACCGCCAATGCAGTTGCCTACACTGGAGCAACTCCTGTATTTGCAGATGTATCTTCGCCTCAGGATTTAACCATTTCACCCACCTCAATCGCAGCCCATATTACCCCCCGCACGAAAGCAATCATCGTCATGCATTACGGTGGTTATCCGTGCTGGATGGAAGATATTCTAAAGTTGGCGGAGCGCCATGGTCTGACAGTAATCGAAGATGATGCTCATGCTCCTGGGGCGGAATTAATCGGCAGGCGGATGGGCAATTGGGGGTTGGTGGGATGCTTCAGTTTCTTCTCAAATAAAAATATGACCACCGGCGAAGGGGGGATGCTGACTACCAATAATGATCACATCGCTGAAAAATTGGGATGGCTTCGATCCCATGGAATGACAACTCTGACCTGGGACCGGCACCGTGGACATGCCTGGAGTTATGACGTGGTCGCCCCAGGCTATAACTACCGGATGGATGAAATACGGGCAGCGCTCGGGCGGGTGCAGTTAAAAAAGCTGGAAGCGAATAATTCACACCGAAAAGCGCTCGTCGCGCAGTACACCCATATGCTCAGAACGGTAATTCCGGAGGTCGAAATCCCTTTCATCGGACATCCAGGTGAATCAGCCTATCACCTGATGGTAATTCTGCTGCCTGCCGCAATTAACCGAGTCCATTTTATGGAGGGGATGAAAATTTTTGGTATACAAACCAGCGTTCATTATCCTCCGGTACACCATTTCAGCTATTACCGCAAATGGCTCGCTGAGCAGACCAGGGCTTTATCTGTCACCGAGGACGCAGCAAACCGGGTAGTTAGCCTGCCACTTTTTGCGAAGATGAGTTCGGGTGATGTGGAGGAAGTAACGGCGGCCATCCGAAAGGTTTTGGATAAACTCTCTAACGAAGAATTGAGGTAAATATGCAACCCAGACAATATTTGCAATTCGTAAAACGCTGGGCATGGTTGGTTGTGGTCGGCCTGGTCATAGGAGGTGGAATCGGATGGGGATACAGCCTCAGTCAAACCCCTGTTTACCAGGCCAGAACAAAAGTTTTAGTGATGCGAGCCCCAGAATCAACCTTGACCGATATTTTCTTCCAGAACGACCAGCAACTTGCCCAAACATTTACCGAACTATTGGTCACCAGGCCTGTTTTAGAAGCCACATCCACTGAGTTGGGATATCGAGTATTTAGCAGCCAGGTTCGGGTCCAACGGGTGAAGGATGCACAACTTATCCAAGTTATCGTGGAAGATCCAAACCCGCAGAATGCCGCCGATATTGCTAATAAGTTGGTGGTGGTTTTCCTTCAGCAAAACGAGAAAATGCAAACCAGCCGGTTTGCTACCTCAGAGGAGAGTTTGCAAGCCCAAATTCAACAAGTGGAATCCCAAATAGCTGATTTGCAGGGTCAACTTTCCCAGGCATCTGTACAAAGTCAGGAGGAAAGGCTTCAATCCGTTACCGATATTATCGCCAATGTACAGGCCGAGACTACCCGCCTACAGGAAGAAATTATCACCCTGAATTATGTGGAAGACCTTGTGCCGGGCATTAACCTCGATGGACAAAGAATCCTGGTCACCCCGACCCCGACGCTGAAAGAATTAATTGACGTAAATAGCAAACAAGAACGGTTGAAAGAACTTCAGATGTTGCTGGAAATTTACCAGCGTATTTATGTGGATTTATCATTTTCGGTGGATACAGGAGGGACCATCGGCGGGAACAATAATGACCAGATCCAGGCGGCTCTTGTTTTATACCAACAAATTTACAACAACTTATTATCAAATTATGAATCGATCAGGTTGGCGCGGCTTCAATCGACCCCTAATATTGTTCAAGTAGAGGATGCTCAACCTGCTACCAACCCCATTCGTCCAAATACGACCAACAATATAATGCTCGGTGGTGTAATTGGACTGGCGTTGGCAGGTGCGCTCAGTTTTCTAATCGAATACCTGGATGAAACGATTCGGGATGCTGAAACGGTAATGGAAAAACTTGAACTGCCCGTCTTAGGGTACATCGGTGATATGGGGAAAAAAAATGGAAAATTGTTATCTCCATTCGTCATTGAACAACCGCGCTCGCCAATTTCCGAGGCATTTCGTATCTTACGGAATAACCTCGAATTTACTGCCCTGGATAATCCCTTGAAATCTATCCTAGTGACGAGTTGCGGAGTTGGCGAGGGAAAAACGACTCTGGCGGTTAACCTGGCTTTGGTGTTAGCCCAGACTGGGAAACGAGTCGTGTTGGTAGATGCCGATCTGCGTCGCCCACAAGTTCACGAATATTTCCACCTCGCCAATCGGATTGGATTGAGTGATCTCCTCCGCGAACGGGCCGCCATAAAAAATGTAATCACTGTAATTCAGCCATCCAACTTAGATGTTATAACCAGCGGGAGTTTGCCGCCTAATCCAGCAGAGGTATTGGGTTCGGAAAAAATGGCAAAGATATTAAAAGAATTGGCAGACAACTACGACAATATCATTCTGGATGGAGTGCCTTTCTTGTTGGCGGATGCCTCGATCCTATCCACGCGGGTGGATGGGGTATTGGTTGTGGTTCGTTCGCGGGTTACACAACAATCGACTGCCGCGGAAATGGTCGAACAATTAGACCGGGCAGGTGCGCGAATTATTGGTGTAGTCATCAACTGGGTCAAGGACGGGAATGGGATGCCATATTCCAGCGCTTTGAAAGGGTATTCTCATTATGCCTACTTTAAAGAAAAACCAGAGACAGAAGAAATTAAGGATTAATGAATATGGGTAATAAGATCTGCCCATATTTGGGGTTGATGGGCGACCCAAAAACGGTTCTCGAATATCCATCCGATGGCAATTGCTGTCACCGGGTTTTAAAGGTCGCGCAGGTCCGTAGTGCTCATCAGTCCTCCTATTGCCTGACTGAAAAACATTTGCTATGTCCGTTATTTCTATCGGATGGGAAATTAAGCATGCCCAAGGAGTTGCTTGGGAGCAGTAAAAAAACACCGGTCAACAATTGGCTGAAAGCGTCAATCATCACCGCTGTAATCTTGATTTTAGGATTTTCCAGCCTGGCCCTCCTTGGCCGGTCAAGAGAGCTTGCCGAGCAGGCTCTCTTGCAGCCTCTGGCAAATAACGCTGGAGATGAAACCCAAATCACCGGTGGGTCAGGGATAGAGGTTACTGAGTCGCCATCTGTGGGTACCAGCGATAGCAATCAACCCGGTGAAAATAAGTTAACCGGTTCTGTTTGTCTCCCTCCTCCATTTTGGGTAATCTATATCGTCAAACCGACCGATTCGTTGGTGCGATTAAGCCTGATCTACGGTGTTTCGGTTGCTCAGCTTCAACGTGCGAATTGCCTCGGAGATCAGATCCTTGTTCGTTCAGGCGAAGAACTGTTCGTCCCCGGCCCAACGCCAACCCCAAGGATATCCGCCACCTCCACAGCAACGATCACACGTACGCCACGGCCATTTGTAGCTTCAACATTTACGCCCATTACACCCCCAGATCTTCCCCCGCCACCCACGGTAACCCATACATCGCCACCAATTCCAACCATCACTCCGCTACCCCCCACTCCAATACCTACCATCACGGAAACTCCGTTACCCACATCCGCTGAACTTTAATCTGGGATTTCGAACGTCCCAATCCATTTTGGAGAAAATTTTCCTAACCGCTGCTTTGATTCTATGAACCCTTTCGTTCGCTCCAACTTGCGTTATAGATAAGTGGAGGCAATTATCCATGAAACTGCAATGTAAAGTCATTCGTGTGTCGATTTCTTTTTTAATCATCCTGGCTCTATTCCCCAGTCAATTGAGGGATGTGCGAGCTGAAACCGCTGGGCTGCTTGTAATCCCGACCTCCGGTTTAACCACAACTGAAGGCGGTGGGCAAGCCATTTTTACCGTTCGGTTGACCAGCCAACCAACTGCCGATGTGACTGTGCCAATTGCCAGCCAGGATATATCTGAGGGAACGGCCTCCCCGGCTTCACTCACCTTCACCCCGGGTAACTGGGACAGCGATCAAACGGTAACCGTGACAGGAGTCAACGACCATGTAGCGGATGGCGACCAGCCATACAACGTCCGGGTTGGGGAGCCGAACAGTGCCGATCCCAATTACAATGACCCACTCATGTTTTTGGATGTAAGCGTAACCAACATTGATAACGATGTTGCTGGTTTGTTAGTAAACCCGACCTCCGGTTTAACCACAACGGAAGGCGGTGGGCAAGCCATTTTTACCGTTCGGTTGACCAGCCAACCAACTGCCGATGTGACCGTGCCAATTGCCAGCCAGGATATAACTGAGGGAACGGCTTCCCCGGCTTCACTCACCTTCACCCCGGAAAACTGGGACAGCGTTCAAACGGTAACCGTGACGGGAGTCAACGACCATGCAGCGGATGGCGACCGGCCATACAACGTTCGGGTTGGGTCACCGATCAGTGCTGATCCCAATTATGACGTTACATCCATGTTTTTGAATGTGAGCGTAACCAACATTGATAACGATGTCGCTGGTTATATACTTACCAACACAAGTGGTTTAACTACTACCGAGGCAGGGGGAAGCGCTAACTTCCATGTGGCATTAGCCAGTCAGCCGATCAATTCCGTTACGGTTAGCATATCCAGCTCGGATCTAACGGAGGGATCCATAACGATCCCTTCAAACGGTCTTTTAACTTTTACAGCCGGGGATTGGAACACTCCCCAATTGGTGACCATTACGGGGGTAGATGACCCAATCGATGATGGGGATGTGGGATATTTTATCAATGTTGGACCTGCAAGCGGTTCGGCTGAGTATATTTCGGTCGATGTTGAGCAGGTACCGGTTGTGAACATAGATAATGATACGGCAGCGTTGGTCATCGACGCGCCGGCCATTTTGGACACCAACGAATCTGGTACGACCGCTACTTTCACCGTTCGTTTGGCGTCTCAACCGGTCGGGACGGTTAGTGTACCGGTAACAAGCCTTGATACCACCGAAGGGACATTATTACCCGCTTCCTTGTCCTTCAATAGCACGACCTGGCAAAATCCGCAAACCGTGACGGTTACTGGCGTTTCTGACACTGAGATCGATGGAGATCGACCTTACAACATTCGTGTAGGCCCACCAAGCGGAGCCGATCCTGGATATAATGCCCTCTTGGCGGTCTTACTACCAGCGGTAAATCGGGACATCAACACTGCCGGTATCCATATTACCCCAACAAGCGGGTTGGTGACTGGTGAAAATGGCACAAATGCGAGTTTCACCATTACTCTTACAAGCCAACCATCCGGTGATGTCACTATTAATATGACTAGCAGTAACCCGGCTGAAGGATATCCTGATCCAACCCAGGCGGTATTGACTTCCTCAAACTGGCAAACCGGGTTAATGGTCACGGTTCGCGGGGTCAATGACGACATCGATGATGGCGACAAACCTTATACCATTACCACCCATCCGGCTATCAGCACGGATATAAATTACAACACTATTAACCCACCCGACATTAGCGTGATCAATATGGACGACGACAGCGCTGGTGTTACGGTCGCACCCCCTGGGGGTCTGGTCACAATCGAGGGTGGTACCCAGGCAACATTTACGGTCTGGTTAAATTCCCAGCCGCTCTCCAATGTGACGATCCCAGTTGCCAGTGGGGATATTACCGAAGGTACAGTTCTACCTTCAAGTTTGGTGTTCACTCCTACGGATTGGAGCCAACCCAAAACCATAACCGTTACACCCATTAATGATGATGTGGTGGATGACAGCATTACCTACAACCTCCAGCTTGGTCCGGCAATCAGCGGCGATCCAAATTACTCAGGGAGTGTAATTCCAGCCGTATCGGTGACAAACCAGGATAATGATGTGGCCGGTATAATCGTCAACCGTACCACCGGCCTGGTAATTTCAGAAAATGGTACCAGTGACACCTTCACCGTACATCTAAGCAGCCAGCCAGTTGATCTTGTTACCGTCCCGATTTTGAGCACCGATACAACCGAAGGAACGGCTTTGCCCAGCTCATTGTTATTCTCGAGATCCAACTGGTCAACACCTCAAACTGTAACCGTTACCGGGGTAAACGATGTGGTCCAAGATGGTCCGGTGGTCTTTATTGTCCGCGCAGGGCCGGCTACCAGCACAGACCCGATTTATTCCAACAAATTTCAAGTCGATGTCAGTGTGACGAATCAAGATAACGATACCGCAGGTTTGACCATCCAACCGTCGAGTGGCTTGATCACTACCGAAGCAGGTGGGACTGCCCAGTTTAGTGTCCAATTAAATACACAACCACTCCAAGGTAACTCGGTTTCCATCACAATGCAGAGCTCGGATCTCACCGAAGGTGTGATTGTTAATCCATTAAGCATGGTATTAACATTTAACCCAAGCAATTGGAACATACCACAGATGGCGACAGTGCAAGGCGTTGATGATATCCTGGCTGATGGCGACCAGCCTTGGGAAATCCGGTTTGTTACCAGCAGCACTCAACCAGCCTATCATAATCTCACTGTCCCAGCTTTGGTGGTGACCAACATCGACAACGATTTTTCTCCGGTCGCAACCAATGACCAGTACTGGACAAACACTGAACCGTTGATAGTCGCAGCACCGGGAGTGTTGGGCAATGATACGGATGCAAATCCCGAAGATATTCTAACCGCGTACTTAGTAACCGGAGTGGCAAATGGGTCATTGGCGTTAAATTCAAATGGGTCTTTTACCTATCAGGCAAATCCCAAAGGCGAATTTACGGATAGTTTTACTTATCAAGCCTCGGATGGTATTTCAAGATCAAATATCGGTACTGTAACCATCATCGTGGACCTAACCCCACCGAAAATCGCGAATTGGAAAAACCCGACGACCGATATGGAAACTCACCCGGTTACCCACGGGACAGTGGTATTACAGGCTGAGCCGATCGATCCCATCGATTTCGATTATCTGTCCTATGAACGGTGGGACTGGGAGGAAGAACACTTGGTCCCCTTGGGAATGGCAACCACAAACCCCTTTAGTGTGATTTTAGATGTAAACACCTTGAAAATGGGTTTCAATCAGATTTACGTATTTGTTTTTGACAAAGCCGGGAATCGATCGGCGGCACCCAATAACTATATCTGGCTATATCGGCAACCCTACTACACCCATTTTATATATTTACCGGTAGTGCACAAATAATCCTTAATTTCGATTGGATTGACGAACAGGGACAGACGGATAGCTGTCCCTGTTTTGTATTAATGCCGAAATGCAAAACTGGATGCAGACGGTTGTCCGGTCGCCTACTTCGTGATCAAGACGAAAACACCGAAGGTGGGAAAGGTATTAATGCCTAGAGGTTCACTCCAGCCTACTGGTTTGGCGACCGTCCAACCCGTCATCGGGATATCGAGGGGTTTGCCCTCAAAGGTCCCTGAGATAGGATTCTGGTAAAAATTTTGGGCGTTGTGAAGGGTGTATTGATCACCCATTGCTAAACCAAGGGCGGAGATATCGACTTGGACTGTATTGGCTTTTACCCAGTTATAAATGATGATGTTACCGCGCTTTGGTTCGTAGAAATTCGGGCGAACAAAGACTTCGGTCTTTGTAGGTTGGGAACGTTCTAAGGTTCCGTTGGAATCAAAACCGGTGAGGTCTCTCCACGCTGTCCAATTGTGGAGGCTGGCGTCAATCCGAAAAGGCGTCC
>Ga0207950_100708_pt1 | contig 10237 bp, 9 predicted proteins | sample Subbio11_8B_AprC_FD_184814 | JGI IMG/M metagenome (GOLD analysis project Ga0207950, IMG submission 184814) | Serpentinite rock and fluid subsurface biosphere microbial communities from McLaughlin Reserve, California, USA - CR11_8B_AprC (SPAdes) | ecosystem: Environmental > Terrestrial > Deep... | reverse complement strand
GCAGATCGAGGCCGACCGCGCTGATGGCCTGGATGTCTGGGCCGCGGTCATCGCCGCAGCCTCCTCGCGGCTGAGGCCGCTGCTGCTGACCGCGGTCTCCACCGTGCTCGGCCTCATCCCCATCGCGCCCACCGTGTTCTGGGGGCCCATGGCCTTCGCCATCATGGGCGGGCTGATGGTGGCGACGCTGCTCACGCTGGTCTTCCTGCCCACGCTCTACGTCACGATCTACCGCGGGCATCCGCCCGCGAAACCCGCCGAGGCGTAGCGTGGCGGCCCCGGCGGCCCTCCGCTTCGCGCTGTTCGCCGCGCTCTGGGTCGTGCTCGCCGGCCATGGCTGGAAGGATCTGCCGGTCGGGCTCGCGGCAGCGGCGCTCGCCGCCTGGGCGAGCCTCGTCCTGCTGCCGCCGGCTCGCCTGCGCCCGCGTCCGCTCGCCTGCGCGGCGCTGCTGCTGCGCTTGCCCTGGGCGGCGCTCAGGGCAGGCGCGCAGGTCGCGCGCCTCGCCCTCGACCCCCGCCGGAACCCCGCGCCCGGCCATGTCGTCTTCGTCCCGCGCCTGCCGCCCGGCCGCGCGCGCGACGCCTTCCTCGCCTATGCCAGCCTGCTGCCGGGCACCCTGCCCGCCGGCCCGGACGGCGCGGGCGGCATCGTCATCCACGCGTTGGAGGGCACCGCCGGCGTGCTCGACTCGCTCGCCGAGGAGGAAGTGCGCTTCGCCCGCGCCTTCGGCCTCGATGACTGAGGCGCTGATCGCCGCCGCCGCCGCCGTCCTCGGGGCCGCGTTGCTCGGCCTGCTGCGCGTCCTGCGCGGCCCCGGCCTCGCCGACCGCATCATGGCGGCGCAGCTCGTCGGCACCGGCAGCATCGGCGCGCTGCTGCTCGCGGGCGTCGCGACCGGGCAGGCAGCGCTGCTCGACATGGCGCTGACCCTCGCGCTGCTCGCCGCCTTCGCCATCGTCGCCATGGTCCGCACCGCGCCGCCCAGTGCCGAGGGGACGGACAAGCCACGATGAGCATGCTCGCCGATGCCTTCACGCTTGTCGCGGTGCTCGCCGGCATCGGCTTCTTCGCCGCGGGAACCGCCGGGCTGCTGCGCTTCCCCGACACCGCGAGCCGCCTGCACGCGCTCACCAAGGCGGACCATCTCGGCCTTGGCCTGGTCGTGCTCGGCCTGCTGCCGCAGGCGGGCAGCCTTGCCGACTCGCTGCGGCTGCTCGCGATCTGGGCGCTGGTGCTGTTCGCCGGTGCCGCCGCGGGGCCGATGCTCGCCACGCTGACGCGCCGCACGGGGCCCGAGGCATGACGGTCTGGCTCGCCCTCGACCTGCTGCTTGCCGCAGGCAGTCTCGCACTTGCGTTCGGCGTCGTGCGCGCGCGCCGCGTCTTCACCGCCATCGCGCTGTTCATCGCGCATGGGCTGCTGCTGACGCTCGCCTGGGTGCGGCTCGACGCGGTGGATGTCGCGCTGACGGAAGGCGCGATCGGCGCGGGCCTGTCCGGCGTGCTGCTGCTCGCCGCGCGGCATCGTCTCGCGCGTGTCGGGGCCGGCCGGGTCGCCGAGGCGCCGGGCCGCGCCGTGACCATCGCCATCGGCCTCGGCTGCGCCGCCGTCACCGCGGCGCTCGGCTACGCCGTGCTCGCCCTGCCCGATCCCGCGCCGAGCCTCGCGGCCGAAGTGGCCGCCAGCCTCGCCGCCACCGAGCTCGGCAACCCTGTCACCGGCGTGCTGATGGTCTTCCGCGGCCTCGACACGCTGCTGGAAGCCGCCGTGCTGGTCCTCGCCGTGATCGGCGTCTGGTCCCTCGCGCCCGACCGTGCCTGGCGCGGCGCGCCGGGCGCGCCCTGGACCGTCGTCGAGGACGGCCCGCTCGCCCTGCTCGCGCGCCTGTTGCCGCCCGTCGGCATTGTGGTCGCGGTGCACATCCTCTGGGTCGGGGCGGATGCGCCGGGCGGCAAGTTCCAGGCCGGCGCGATCCTCGCGGCGATGGGCCTGCTCGCCTGGCTCGCCGGTCTCGCGCGCGTGCCGCCGACCGCATCGCGCCCGATGCGCGCCACGGTGGCGGCGGGCCCTGCGCTGTTCATCGCCGTCGGCCTTGCCGGCCTGATGTTCCAAGGCGCCTTCCTCGCCTACCCCGAGGGGCTGGTGAAGCCGGTCATCCTGCTCGTCGAGTTCGTGCTGACCGCCTCGGTCGCCGCGGCGCTCGCGCTGCTGGTCCTGGGCCCGCCCTCGGCGGATGCGCGGCCATGAGCGGCACCGTCTTCGGCCTGCTCGGCGCCGCGCTGGTCGGCATCGGCCTGTTCGGCATGCTGGTGCGCGCGCAGCCGCTGATGCGCATCGTCTGCTTCAACCTGCTCGGCAGCGGCGTGTTCCTGGTGTTCGGCGCGGTGGCGCGGCGCGGCGCCGGCGCGGGCTTCGCGGCCGACCCGGTGCCGCAGGCGATCATCCTCACCGGCCTCGTCGTCGCCTTCGCCGCGACCACGCTCGCCGTCGCGCTGGTGCTGCGCCTCGCCGACGACGAGGACGAGGCCCCGCGCTGATGCCGCCGCCGGCGGCAACGGACTGGGGCATCCTGCCGCTGCTCGCGGTGATGCTGCCGGTGCTCGCCATGGTGCTCGCCGCCCCACTCGGCGCGCGCGGGGCGGAACGCCTGACGCTGTCCCTGCTGCTGCCGGGCTTCGTCCTCGCGTTCGGCACCGCCGTCGCGATCCATGTCTCGGGCGCGCCTGTCGTGCATCTTCTCGGCCACTGGTCGCCGCCGCTCGGCCTCGCCTTCCGCGCCGACGGCCTCGCCGCGGCGATGCTGCTCACCGCCGCCATCGTCATCGCCGCGACCGCGCTGTTCGCCCGCGACGGATTCGGCACGAAGCCCGGCGCGCCCGAGACGCGCGCCGCCTTCGCCTTCTGGCCGCTGCTGCTCGCCCTGTGGGGCGCGATCAACCTCGCCGTCGTCGCGAACGACCTCTTCACCCTCTATGTCGCGCTCGAACTGCTGACCTTCGCCGCCATGCCGCTCGCCTGCCTCGAGGGCAAGCGCGAGACGGTCGAGGCCGCGCTGCGCTACCTGATGTTCGCCCTGCTCGGCTCGGTGCTCTATCTGCTCGGCGTCGCGCTGATCTACGGGACCGCCGGCACGCTCGACATCACGCTGCTGTCGGGCCGCCTCGGCCTCGATGCGCCGGTGATCGTCGCAGCCGCGCTGATGACCGCCGGGCTGCTCGCAAAGACCGCGCTGCTGCCGCTCCATCTCTGGCTGCCGCCTGCCCATGCCGGAGCGCCCGCCGCCGCCAGCGCGGTGCTCTCGGCGCTGGTGGTCAAGGGCTCCTTCGTCATCCTGGTGCGGCTGTGGTTCGGCGTGCTGGCGGGTGCCCCCGCGATGGGTGCGATGCAGATCCTCGCCGGACTCGGCGCCGCGGCCATCCTGCTCGGCTCCGCCGCGGCGCTAGCCCAGCCGCGGCTGAAGCTGCTCGTCGCCTACTCCACCGTCGCGCAGATCGGCTACCTCTTTCTGATGTTCCCGCTGGTCGCCGGCATGCCGGGCAGCGAGGCCGCCGCGAAGGCCTGGACCGGCGGCGCTTTGCAGGCCATCTCGCACGCGCTCGCCAAGGCGGCGATGTTCCTCGCGGTCGGGCTGATGGCCGCGCGCCTTGGGCACGACCGCATCGCCGATCTCGCCGGCGCCGCACGGAGCATGCCGCTGCCGCTGCTCACCTTCGCCCTCGCCGGGCTTACGCTGATGGGCGTGCCGCCCTCCGGCGGCTTCGCGGCGAAGTGGCTGCTGCTCAGCGCCGCCATCGAGGCCGGGCAATGGTGGTGGGCGCTGGTCGTGCTCGGTGGCGGGCTGCTCACCGGCGGCTATGTCTATCGCGTACTGTCGGCCGGCCTGACCGCCGGCGGCGCGCGGGCGCCCGCGCCGCATCCGCCCGGCCTGCCCGAAGCCATCGCGCTCGGTCTCGCGCTTCTGTCGGTCGCGCTCGGCTTCCTGCCGCTCGCCTCCTTCGGCCTGGTGCAGGTTGGCCGCATGGGCCTCGCGCCATGACTGCGCTGCTGCTCGCCGCCACGCCGCTCGCGCCGCTGCTGTTGCTCGCGGCCCTCGTGTTCCCCGCCTCGCGCGAACGCGCGCTCGCGCTCGCCTGGATCGCGCCGCTGCCCGGCCTCGCCTGCGCGCTGCTCGCCGCCGGCGCGGAGCCCTTCGTCTTCTACGCCCATCTGCGCCTGACGCTGGCGCTCGACGCGCCCTCCGCGCTGCTGCTCGGCGCCGCCGCGCTGCTGTGGTGCGGCGCCTCGGCCTATGCGCGCGCCACCATGCCGCGGGAGGATGCGCTGCGCTTCGCCGCCTGGTGGCTGCCGACCATGGCGGGGGCAGCCTCGGCGTCTTCGTCGCCGCCGACCTCGGCTCGTTCTACCTGGTCTATGCGCTCGCCAGCCTGCCTGCCTGGGGCCTCGTCATCCACGACCGCACCGCGCGCGCCTGGAGCGCCGGCGCCACCTACATCCTGCTGACCGTGATCGGGGAAGCCGCGCTGCTCGCCGCCTTCGCCCTGCTCGCCGCAGGCGCGCCCGGCAACAGCCTCGCCATCGCCGATGTACTGCCCCCGCTCGCGGATGCGCCGCTGCGCGAGGTCGTCATCGCGCTTATCCTGCTCGGCTTCGGGCTGAAGGCGGGGCTGGTGCCGCTGCATGTCTGGCTGCCGCTCGCCCATCCGGCCGCGCCCACGCCGGCCTCCGCCGTGCTCAGCGGCGCCATCATCAAGGCCGGAATCACCGGCCTGATCCGCTTCCTGCCGATCGAGGCGACGCCCGCAACCTGGGGCATCGCCATCGCCGCGATCGGCTTCCTCACCGCCTTCTGGGGCGTGGCCTGCGGCATCACCCAGCGCAACCCCAAGACCGTGCTGGCCTATTCCAGTGTCAGCCAGATGGGCGTGGCGGCGGCCGCCATCGGCATGGGCATCGCCGGCGGCATCGCCGCCACGCCGGTCGCCGCCGCCTACTACGCGCTGCACCATGTGCTCGCGAAGGGCGCGCTTTTCCTCGGCACCGGCGTCGTCGGCAAGTGCGGCGGCACGGCGCGCTGGCTCGTGCTCGGCCCCGCCATCATCCTCGCCCTCGGCTTCGGCGGCATGCCGCTCACCGGCGGGTTTCTGGCCAAGGAATCGGTGAAGGCGCAGCTCGGCAGCGGCCTCGCCGGCACGCTCGCCGCGCTCTCGGCCGCGGGCTCGACGCTGCTGATGCTGCATTTCGCGCGCCGCCTCGCCGCCACCGCCGCCGAGGACGCCGCCGCACGCCCGCCGCTTCCTGTCCTGCTGCCCTGGCTCGTCCTCGCGGCCGCCGCGGTCGCGGTGCCCTGGATGCTCTACGCGCCCTCCGGCGGCGCCTTCGCATCCGCGCTGAGCCCGGATGCGATGCTGAAGGCGCTGTGGCCGGTGCTCGCGGGCCTGCTTCTGCTCGCCCTGCTGGCGCGCTGGGGCGCGCGGCTGCCGGAGGCGCCGGAAGGCGACATCATCATCCTCGCGCGCCGCGCCCTGGCCTGCGCCGCGCCCATCGGGCCCGCGCTCAACCGCGCTGAGGCCGCGCTGCGCGCCTGGCCTGCGGCAGGCCTCGCGCTGCTCGGCGTAACGCTCGCCACCGGCATCTTCCTCGCACTGCCATGAGGCGCGGGTGGCGGATCGCGCTGCTGCTGGCGGCGGTGCTGGCCGCACTGCCCGGCGGCGCCGTCCTCGCCCTGCAGATCGCCCTCGCCCGCGGCGCCTTCACGGACCGCGTGGATTCCGCGCTGGAACGCGCCCTCTCGCGCGCTGTCTCGCACGAGGCCATCGCCGTGCGCCTCTCGCTGCGCCCGCGCGTCACGCTGGCGGGCGCGCGCATCGCCAACATCGAGGGCGGCTCGCGGCCCGACTTCGCTCGCATCGGCCGGCTCGAAGTCACACTCGCCATCGCTCCGCTGCTCGCCGGCCGCGTGGAGATCGCGACCCTCCGCCTGAGCGATGCCGAGATCATCCTCGAACGCGACGCCGCGGGGCGCCCGAACTGGACCTTCGGCGCGGGCGGCGGTGCGAGCGGCGGCATCGCGCTCGACGAGATGCGGATCGAATCCTCTCGCCTGCTCATCCCGGGCGGGCCGGTGCACGAGGTCGCCATCGCCGCGCTCGGCCTCGAGCGCATCGGCCCCGGCGCGCCGCTGCTCGCGCAGGGCCGCATCGCGCTCGACGGCGAGACGATCGACGTCGTCGCGCGCATCGGCCCCGAGGCGCAGGAGCATCTGCCGCTCGACGCCACCATCCGCGGCAGCGGCCTGCGCCTCGCGCTGAAGGGCACGCTGCCGCGCGCGATGGGGACGCCGGGCTGGTCGCTGGCGCTCGAGGCCGCCGCCTCGCGCGAGGCTGTGCAGCGCCTCGCCGCGCGCGCTGGCCAGCCGGTTCCGCCGTTCGCGGTGCAACGCCTCGCCGCGCGGCTCGGCCCGGGCGAGTCCTGGCCATCGGTCACGGATCTCGAACTGCGGCTCGCGCCTTTCGACGCCGCGGTCTGGCTTGCAGGCCTGCAGGTCGCGCGCGCCGAACTGCGCGCCGCGGGCTTCGACGAACCGGCGATGCTCTCGGCCCAGGGCCGGCGCGGCGGCGCGGATCTCGGCCTGGCCGCACGCCTGCCCTCGCCGCGCCGGCTGTTCGAAGCGGCGGCGCAGGAGGCGCTGCCGGTCGAGGCGGTGCTGACCTCCGGCCGCGCGCGTTTCGCGCTGTCCGGCGATGTCGCACCCGGCGCCATCGGCGAGAGCATCCTCGCCGCCCGCCTGACGGCGCCGGATTTCGCCGCCCTCGGCCCGGTGCTCGGCACACGCCTGCCGCAGCTGCGCGAATTGAACGCCGAGGCAAGGCTCTCCGGCCTGTTCACGCCCGGGCTGCGCCTCGACGGGCTGACGCTGAACGCGGCGGGCATCGAGCACGCGACAGGCGACCTCGTCATCGCCTTCGCGCCGCGCCTCGCCTTCACCGGGAAGCTCGCGGCGCGCCGCCTCGACCTCGACGCGCTCGCGGGCGGCGCCGCCACCACGCCGACGCGCGCCTCGGCCCGCGCGATCCCGGAGATCGCGCTGCCGCTCGACACCCTGCGCGCCTTCGATGCGCGCCTCGCGCTCGCCGCCACGACCCTGGTCGCGGGCGGCGCCACCTGGCGCGAAGCCAGCGCCGCCATCGCGCTCGAACAGGGCCGCCTGCTCGCCGAACCCCTGGCCGTGACCATGCCCGGCGGGCCGCTCGCCGGCCGGCTGCTGGTGGAGACAGCAGACGATCCGCCGCGCGTCGCGCTGCGCCTCGACAGCCGCGGGCGGGGGCTCGACCTCGCGGCGATGCGGCGCGCCTTCGGCGTGCCGCTCGGCTTCGAGGGCCAGGCGGAGCTGGCGCTCGACCTCACCGCCCGCGGCGCGACGACGCGCGCGCTGGCCGCGACGCTCGCCGGCGATCTCGGCATCGCCATGCTCGGCGGGCGCTATACCGGCGCCACCGCGCTGCGCATCGGCCCCGACCTCGCGCGCGCGCTGCTGCCGCGCGGCACGCCGGCGGACGGGCTGGCGCTGCGCTGCCTCGCCATCCGCCTGATCGCCGAGGACGGGCTCGCGCGCAGCGACGCGGCGCTCATGGAAGGCGGCTTCGGGCGCATCGACGGCACGCTCGCGCTGAACCTGCGCGACGAGACGCTGGCGGCGCAGCTGCTGCCCGACATACGCGTCATGGGCGTCACCGTGCGCGCGCCGGTGACGATCGGCGGCACGCTCGCCCAGCCGCGGGTCGGGGTGGAGCCGGGCGCGGCCGTCGCGCGCGTCATCGGCGACACGCTGACGAACCGCCTGTGGCGCAGCAGCACCATCGAATACCTGCGCGGCGCGGCGGGCGGCGCGCCGCCGGGTGGGGATTGCGCGGAAGCGCTGCGCCTCGCGCGGCTCGGCCGCGCCGGGCCGGTGCCCGAGGCGGCGCCGACGCCCATCCCGCTGGTGCCGCGCGAGTTGCAGGGCACGGCGCAGGATGTGCTGCGCGGCATCGGCGGCCTGCTCGGCGGCCGCCGGCGGTAGGCGTCAGGCTGTCGCGATCACCGATACGCCGCGAAGGCCGCTTCCGCCGCCGCGTGCCCGCCGCCGCGGCGCAAGGCCAGGCCCAACAGCAGCCGCGCCTTCAGCCCGCTCAGAATGCCCGCGGGAATCGCGCCGCGCCGGATCAGGTCGATCTCGCCACCCGGATAGCCATAGGTCGAGGTGAAGACGGGCCCGGCGACCGCGCGCGACGCCAGCACCACCGGCATGCGCGACGCCAGCGCGCCGACCGCCTCGGCGGCATCCGCCGGCACATGGCCCGCGCCCATGCCCTCGATCACCGCGCCGGCATAGCCGAGCCCCGGCAGCGCGCCGAGCATGCGCCCGTCATCGCCCATCGCCCAGCGGATCAGCGCGACCGGCGGCGGTGGGCCGTCGGCAGGCGACAGGCAGGGCATCCGCGCCACGCGCGCGAAGACCATCGGCCGCCCCTCCGCCACCGCGCCGATCGCGCCGGCCATCGGCGAGGCGAAGGCCGAGGGCAGCGTGGTGTGCGATTTCTGCACGAAGCGTGCGGCGTGGATGTCGTAGTTCAGCACCGCCAGCGTGCCGAGCCCGCGCGCCGCGGCACTCGCCGCCACGCGCGCCGCCGCCAGCAGGTTGGCCGGCCCGTCGGCGCCCGGCGCATCCGCGCCGCGCATCGCGCCGGTGACGACGACCGGCTTCTCGCCCGCCACCAGCACATCGAGCAGGAAGGCCGATTCCTCGATCGTGTCGGTGCCCTGGATGAGCACGGCGCCATCCGCGCCGGCGGCGAAGGCGCCCTCGATGCGCCGCGCCACCGCGACCAGATGCTCGGGCGCGAGCGAGGGGCTCGGCAGCCGCGCCGGGCTGTCGGCCTCGATCTCCGCCACTCCCGCGAGCTCGGGCACCGAGGCGACCAGCTCCGCCGCGCCCAGCTTCGGCGCGATGCCGCCGCCCGCCTGCGGCACCATGGTGATGGTGCCGCCGAGCGAGAGCATGATCAGCCGCGGAAGGCTCACGCGCGCGCCTCCTCCTCGCGCTTCGCGGGCGGCGGCGGCACCCGCCCGGCCGGGATCTCGCCCGGCCGGTAGGCGGGCAGGCGGCTCGCCGGGATCATCGCCAGCGCCGCCACCGCGGCCATGATCAGCAGGCCGATCTTCAGCGCCTGCAACCGCGCCTCGGTGTTCACCCGCACCGCCTCGGCCACCTGCTCGGGTGCCGCGCCGGTGCGCTCCATGATGGCGAGCAGCCGGTCGTTGGAGACGAAGTTGATGCTGTCCATGTCGATCTGCGACAGCACCTCCGGCGGCAGCTGCGGGTTCTCCGCCACGCGGTACAGGATGCCCGCCGTCAGCAGCCCGACCAGCAGCGCGCCCGCCACCGCCGTGCCCACGCCGGCGGCGAGGTTCTGCGTCGTGCCGCGCAGCGAACCCACATCCCCCGCCAACTCCTTCGGAGCCGCCGTGACCAGCACGTTGAACACCAGCGTCACCAGCGCGCCCTGACCGATGCCGAAGGTGATCAGCCCGAACATCACCGGGATGGCCGACCAGTCGTTGCGAACCACCCAGGCAAGCCACAGCAGCCCCACGATGCACAGCGCGAAGCCGCCGCGGGCGATGTTGCGGGGGCTCACCTTGTCATAGAGCTTCACCACCAGAATGGCGGTGAAGAACACCGTCAGGTTGAAGGGCATCATCGCGATCGCCGTCTCCATCGGCGTGCGCCCCTGCACGATCTGGATGTAGAGCGGCACCGAGAAATTCAGCATGGCCTCGAGCCCGACCACGGTGAACATCGCATAGACCGCCGCGCGTTCCTCGTTCGAGGTGATGACGCGCAGGTCGAGCAGCGGCGTCCCGCCGCGCTCGGCCACGCGCCGGCACCAGGCGATGAACACCTGCAGCAGGATCGCCCCGGTCACGATCATCAGCGGCGCGGGGGACATGCCTAGGATGTCGAAGGGCGCCCCAGGCCGCGCAAGGCCGAGGCCCCAGCGATTGAGGTTGTTGAAGCCGAACACCACCAGGATGATCGCCGCCGCAGCCAGCGCCACGCCGATGATGTCGATCTTCACCTCCGGCCGCGCCGCCTCCGGCTTCAGCTTGAAGGACAGCCACAGCACCACGCCCGCGGCCACCACCAGGATGCCGAAGACCGGCCGCCAGCCGACGAGGGTGCCGAGCATCCCGCCG
>Ga0207950_100707_pt1 | contig 10241 bp, 9 predicted proteins | sample Subbio11_8B_AprC_FD_184814 | JGI IMG/M metagenome (GOLD analysis project Ga0207950, IMG submission 184814) | Serpentinite rock and fluid subsurface biosphere microbial communities from McLaughlin Reserve, California, USA - CR11_8B_AprC (SPAdes) | ecosystem: Environmental > Terrestrial > Deep... | reverse complement strand
CGCCGCCAAGATCAAGAGCCACCACAACCTCATCCCGTTCCCAGAGGGCGTCCACTTCGACCTCATCGAGCCGCTGAAAGCGCTGTTCAAAGACGAGGTCCGTGCCGTCGGGTCCGAGCTCGGCCTGCCGGATGAGATTGTTTACCGCCAGCCGTTCCCGGGTCCAGGACTGGCGGTCCGCATCGTCGGCGAGATCACGCACGGCAGGCTCGAGACGCTGCGCCGGGCGGACGCCATCATCCGCGAAGAGATAGGCGAGTGGGACACGGAGCGCAGTGTGTGGCAGTACTTCGGCGTGCTGCCCGACATCCGCAGCGTGGGCGTGATGGGCGACCAGCGCACGTACGGGCACCCCATCATCATCAGGGCGGTGTCCTCGGCCGACGCCATGACGGCTGACTGGGCCCGCCTGCCGCACGACCTGCTCGCAAGGATCAGCAACCGCATCATCAACGAGGTCGAGGGTATCAACCGGGTTGCCTACGACATCACGAGCAAGCCGCCGGGAACCATAGAGTGGGAGTAGCACGCGTAGCTCATCAGGTACGCGGCGAGGAGGGATCGTAAGATGGACGAGCGGGAAGCGCAGGCCGCCATCGCCGGGCACCGGGCGAGGATAGACGAGATCGACTGTCGGATCGTCGAACTGTTGAACGACCGCGCGGCGCTCTCGCTGGAGATCCGTCGCCTCAAGCCGCAGGTGCACTGGGGGCTCTACGACCCAAAGCGCGAGGAGGAGATCTTCGCGAACCTCTCCAGCTGCAACAAGGGGCCACTGTACGGTGAGAACCTGCGCGAGATCTACTCGGCGATACTCCATGTGATGAAGGAGCTGCAGGGATGAGCGCCGAGACGACGGCGGGGGCCCCGATCGTCCGCGACGGCGATGTCACCATCATCGCCGGACCGTGCTCGGTTGAGAGCCGCGAGCAGGTTCGAGAGGTGGCCGCCGCCTGTGCGGAGCTGGGGATCCGCGTCATGCGCGGGGGGGCGTACAAGCCTCGAACGTCGCCCTTCTCCTTCCAGGGGCTGGAGAGGAGGGGGCTCGAGCTGCTCCGGGAGGCGGGGGATGAGTACGGACTGCTGGTCGTCACCGAGGTGACCGACTCGGCGAACGCCGAGCTCATCGACGAGTACGCCGACATCCTCCAAGTGGGCACGCGCAACATGGCCAACTTCAGCCTGCTCAAGAAGCTCGGTCAGGTCACCGCCGAGAGCCGCAAGCCGATCGTGTTCAAGCGCGGGATGGCCGCCACCATCGAGGAATGGCTGCAGGCGAGCAACTATCTCACGATGGGCGGCAACGACAACGTAGTGCTGTGCGAGCGTGGTATCCGCACCTTCGAGACGGCCACGCGCTTCACGCTGGATATCAGTGCGGTTCCGGTGGTCAAGAGGCTGTCGCTCCTGCCCATCATCGTTGACGTCTCGCATCCCACCGGCCAAGCCGACCTCGTCCCCGCCATCTCCCGGGCCGCCGTGGCGGTCGGTGCCGACGGCATCATGGTCGAGGTGCATCCGAACCCGCGCGAGGCGCTATGTGACGGTCCGCAGTCCTTGGATATCCCCGGCCTGCATGCGCTCATCAGCGAGTTGCGGCCGCTTGCGACCGCGATCGGCAGGACGATCGGCTGACGGATACCGCTCGTCGCCAGAATCTTAGGAAACCTTGCGAGGTGGCTTCACGCCTGCCACAATCGCGCCAGCGGTCGAGTGGATCGCGGTGCGCTGACATTCGGGCAGGTGGCGCAGGAAAGGCGGGCTAGGGTGCCCGAGTCCTCGTACAGATCGGTGTGCATGCACTGCGGCTCGGTCGGGGCCCGGCGCATCGGCTACTGCGACCACTGCGGCACGGCGGTCTGCGACAGGTGCGGGAACACTCAAATCGCCCTGAACAGCCACAAGATCCTGCACGACAGCTGCCTCAAGGAGTGTGCGGATGGCTCGTTCTCGATGATCAAGTTCCGCACGTAGCGCCTCCTGGCTGGGAAGTCGTTTCAATCCGTGACGCGCGAACGGTACACTGAGCATCCAATGACACTGTCGCTTTCCGATCTCAACCCGGCGCAACGCGACGCCGTGACCACCACCGAAGGACCGCTTCTCGTGCTCGCCGGCGCGGGTAGCGGCAAGACGCGCGTCCTCACGTACCGGATCGCACACCTCGTGCGCGACCTCGGCGTCTCTCCGGCGGAGCTTCTCGCCATAACCTTCACGAACAAGGCCGCCCAAGAGATGAGGGAGCGCCTCATCGGGCTGATCGGTCCGGCGGCTCGCCCCATGTGGGTCATGACGTTCCACGCCTTCTGCGGCCGGCTGCTGCGGGTCGATGGCGGAAGGCTCGGGTTCACCCGCGCTTTCTCGATCTACGACGACGACGACACCCGGCGGTTGCTCACGAGCGTGCTGACGGACCTGGACATCGACCCCAAGCAGCATCCCGTGAAGGCGATCGCCGGGCGCATCTCCTCGGCGAAGAACGAGCTCATCGGGCCGGCCGAGTATCAGCAGCGCGCAGCGGTCCCCCCCGAGAAGGTCGCGGCCAGGGTGTACGCCCTGTACCAGCAGCGCCTCGCGGCGGCCAACGCCATGGACTTCGACGACATGCTCGTGAACATCGCGCGTCTGCTGCGCGAGCACCCCGACGTGCTCGAGTCCTACCAGGACCGATTCCGCTACATCTTGGTGGACGAGTATCAGGACACCAATCACGCGCAGTACGAGATCGTGCGGCTGCTGGCCGGCCGGGACCGAAACCTGATGGTCGTGGGCGATGACGACCAGTCGATCTACTCGTGGCGCGGCGCCGACGTACGCAACATCCTCGAGTTCGAGCGCGACTATCCGGACGCGGCGGTGATCCGCCTCGAGCAGAACTACCGCTCGACCGAGACGATCCTTGCGGCCGCGAACGCCGTGGTCGCGAACAACCGCGGACGGAAGCCGAAGACGCTGTGGACTGCGAACGCCGGCGGCGAAGCCATCACCCGGTACTTCGCCACTGACGAGCGCGACGAGGCGCGGTTCGCCGCGGACGAGATCGAGCGCCTGCTGCGCGAGGAACGCCGGTCGTACGCCGACTTCGCCGTCTTCTACCGCACCAACGCGCAGTCGCGCATCATCGAGGACACGTTCCTGCGCGCCGGCGTGCCCTACCGGCTCGTCGGTGGCACCCGTTTCTTCGAGCGAGCAGAGATCAAAGACGTCATGGCGTGGCTCCGATCCGCCGCCAACCCTGCCGACACGGCCTCGCTCGTTCGCGTCCTCGAGAAGCGGCAGGGCATCGGCAAGAGCACCATCGACGTCTTGCGCGCGCGGGCGATCGAGCAGCGGATCACCCTTTCGGAGGCGGTGGAACGCGCCACAGGCGAGGGATGGCTTGCCACCGCGCCCACCAGGAAGGTCGCCGCGCTCGCAGAGGACCTTGCGGCTGCGCGTGTGGCCACCGGCACGCTGCGCGAGCACGTCGAGGGGGTCGTGGAGCGCTCGGGGCTGCTCTCCGCGCTTGCCGCCGAGGGCACCCATGAAGCGGCCGGACGCGCGGAGAACATCAAGGAGTTCTTCGGCGTGGTGGACGAATACGATGCGCAGCACGAGGATGCCGAGGCGCGCACGCTCGAAGCGTTTCTCGAGTGGGTGTGCCTGCGCAGCGACCTCGATGAGATCGAGGAGTCGGACCGGGCGGTCACGATGATGACGCTGCATTCGGCGAAAGGGCTCGAGTTCCCGGTGGTGTTCCTGCTCGGCATGGAGGACATGATCTTCCCGCACGCGAGCTCGATCTTCGACGCCCACGGCCTCGAGGAGGAGCGGCGCTTGTGCTACGTGGGTATCACACGCGCGCGTGAGCGCCTCTACCTGACCCACGCGTCCCAGCGCCAGCTCTTCGGCCAGACGCAGTACAACCAGCCGAGCGTCTTCATCTCCGAAATCCCCGAAGAGCACCTCACGGTGGAGGGTGCCGGTTCCTCCGGCTTCGGCGGTGGTGCGCCCGGGCGTGGTCGCGGTGACCGCGGTGGATCGATCCGCTGGGGCGGCGACCGCGTCAGTGCCGCGCCTGCCGAGGGGCGGGTGTTCGGCTCGGGTGTGCCGGCGAAGCGGGCACCCGAAGCCAAGCTCGAGCTTGCGCCGGGCGACACGGTCGACCACAAGGTCTTCGGCCGCGGCGTCGTTCAGTCGGTCGCCGGTGACAAGGTGGCTGTGACCTTCCGTGAAGCGGGGACGAAGAACCTGCTCTTGGGTTACGCTCCGATACGAAAGGTCGATGGCTAGCCCTTACGCGTCGTAGACGCGCACCATCTCGCGAATGAGATCTCCGAGAGGAAGGCAATGGGACCGATCCTCGTGTTCGGGCATCGCAACCCCGACAACGACTCGATCTGCTCGGCTGTGGCCTACGCGCACCTGAAGAACGTGACCGACGCCGAAAATGTGTACGTGCCCGCGCGGCTGGGCTCCGTTCCCCCTGAGACCGAGTGGGTCTTCGAGCGGTTCGGCATCGACCTCCCTGCCGAGATCGCGCATGTCAGGACGCGCGTGCGCGATGCCATGACATCCGATCCGGAGACCGTGACCCCTGAAGACAACGTGCTCACCGCCGGGCGTATCATGCGCGAGCATAACGTCCGCGCGCTGCCGGTCGTGGGACCTGACGGGTCCGTGGACGGGCTGATCAACCAGGGTATTTTGGCCGAGTTGTACATCGACGAGACCGAGATGCTGGGCTTCGAGAAACTGCCCGTCACCGTGGGCGAGCTCGCGCACGCGCTGCAGGGCGTCGTGCTCGAGGGCGACCCCGATGCCACGCTCTCAGGCCACGTGCTGATCGGCGCCATGGAGCCGGACACCATGGTCACGTTCATCAGGCCGGGTGACACGCTCGTGGTGGGAGACAGGCTCCGCACGCAGCCGCGGGCGCTGGAGGCCGGCGTGTGCTGTCTCGTGATCACCGGGGGTTTCGAGCCGGAACGCGGGGTGCGCGAGCTGGCGCGCGCCAGAGGCGCTTCGATCATCTCGAGCCCGCACAACACGTACGCCACCGCCCGGCTCATGAACTTGGCGCACTCGGTCGGCGGCCTGATGGACACGTCCCCGCTGCTCGTCGGACCCGAAGCGCTTCTCAGTGAGGTGGCCGAGGACCTGATGGAGAGCGCGCATCGTGAGGCGCTCGTGGTCGACGACGAGCGCAGACTCGTCGGCATCCTGACACGCAGCAACCTGGCGCGGGGTTTCCGCCGCCGCGTCGTGCTGCTCGACCACAACGAGGTCGCGCAATCGGCGCCGGGCGTGGAGAGCGCCGCAGTCGTGGAGATCGTGGACCATCACCGCGTGGGCGACGTCCAGACACCGGGCCCCATCCTGTTCCTGAACCTCCCGGTGGGCTCCACCGCCACGATCGTGGCGGAGCGCTACCGCGAGCTCGAGGTGGAGCCGCCTGACGGCATCGCAGGCATCCTGCTTTCGGCGGTGCTCACCGATACCGTGCTTCTGAAATCGCCCACGACCACTGGCACCGACCGTGAGGTCGCGGCGCGCCTTGCCGCGCAGGTGCGCGTGGATATCGTGGAGTTCGGTTTGGAGATGTTTCGTACGCGCTCCGAGCGGGTGGTCTTCTCCGCCGTCGAGGCCGTCAGCCGTGACATCAAGGACTATCGCATCGGTAACCTTGCGATCATGGTCTCGCAGGTCGAGACGGTGGATGCCGCCGAGTACCAGGAGCGGTCGAGCGAGCTGCACGAGGCGCTCGAATCGTTCCGCGCCCAGCGCGGCGCGGACCTCGCGATGCTCATGGTGACGGATGTGGTGCGCGAAGGGAGCGAGGTGTTCGCGGCGGGCAAGACACGGATCGCCGAACGGGCGTTGGGGGTGGATCTGTCCTCAGGCTCAGCATGGCTCGAAGGCGTCCTGTCGAGGAAGAAGCAGATCGCCTCGCGACTGCTGGAAGCGGCCGGAGGCTAGATGCTTGCCGGCCGCCACGACCGATGGCAGAAGGACCCGCGTGCGGGGGTCTTCGTCATGGCAGCCGGAATCGCAATCGCGGGCTTCGTGGCGCTCGCCTTGGCGATCGTGCTCGCACCAGCGTTCGTGCGGGTGGACATGGCGGCCTCCGCCGCCGTCCGAGGTCTCGACATCCGGGTGCTTGATCCGCTGATCGTGATGCTGAGCAGGCTCGGCGACTTCTGGCCGATGACCGTGCTGACAGTGTTCGCGGCCGCCGTGCTCTACGCCAGGGGTCATCGAGTGGAGGCGGTGATGCTGGTGGTCGCTGTCGCCGGGGGCGTGTTGATCGGCGCGGGCCTGAAGATGGCCTTCGCGCGCGTGCGACCGGCGCTTGAGTTCGCGAGGATACCCATCCCCGGCTCCTACAGCTTTCCATCCGGCCATGCCCTGGCCACGTTCCTGTTCTTCGGGTCGGTGGCGTTCTTGGCGCTGCTTGAAGACCGGCGCCTGAGACGCGGTATCGCCGTCGCGGCCGTGTGCACCGTGCTCGCGTTCGGGGTGGCGTTCGCCCGCGTCTACCTCGGCGTCCATTATCTCGGTGATGTCATCGGCTCATGGCTGCTCGGATGCGGCTGGATGACGGCCGTCGTTTTGGTCGCGGCGCGATGGGGGGCAAGTCCGGGTGCCGCGGGCGCTACCGCGCCCGAGGCAGACGAAGCGTGACCGTTGTCCCCGTGCCCGGCGCCGAAGTGATGCTCACATCGCCGCCCGCCCGCTCGGCCACGTTCTTGACGAGCGCGAGGCCGAGACCGGTTCCCCCGCTGGTCCTGGAGCGGGCGCGGTCCACCCGGTAGAAGCGCTCGAACACGCGCTCCACGTCTTCGGCGGGGATCCCGATCCCGGTATCGCTGACCGCGATGGATGCGACCATGTCGTCTGCGCGGACTCGCACCACCACCTCACCCCGCTCCGTATACGCGATCGCGTTCGACAGCAGGTTGTCCAACGCCACAGCAAGGTCCGAGGTGGCCGAAAGCGCGACCACGTCCGTCCCGGCCACTGCGTCCAGATCGGCGCGCATCGCGAGCCCCTTCTCGTTCGCCGCCCGGCGGTGGCCCGCCAGGGCAAGCTCGACGGCGCGCCGGACGTCGGCGACCTCTCCCGTGCCCGGCACGCTCTCCAGGCGCGAGAGGTCGAGGAGGTCGGCGACGAGGCGTCGCAACCGTGCGGTCTCGCCGGCCAGCTGGTCGAGGAAGACGAGCGACTGCCCGGTCTCGCCGTCGCGCGCGGCCTGCTCGGCCGACTCCGCGAGCAGCGCGATGCCCGCAACCGGCGTCTTCAGCTCGTGCGAGGCGTTCGCCACGAAATCGCGCCTGACCGCATCCAGACGCAGCCGGTCGCTCTCGTCGGCGATCACCACGAGCGTCCGAAGGGCTCCATCGGCGCCCAGCGGGACCACCAGGACCCGGTGGTAGCGCTGGAACGGGTCGGGGCCAAGGTCGGCAGCCGAAGGCGACGTCTCGCCGAACCGGGCGACGATGGCTGCCTCGATGGGGGCGGGCAGGCCGAGCTGTCCGAGCGGCCTGCCCACGAGGCCGCCCGGAGGAAGACGGAACATCCCGCCGAGCGCTCTGTTCGCGAGGCGGACCTTGTCGCCGTCGAGAAGCAGCACGCCGTCGGAGAGCCCGTCGAGCGCGATGCGCAGAGTCTCCCGCTCCGCCTCTAGTGCGCTCAGCCGCGCGCGCAGCTGCTCGCGCAAGCCGGTGAGCGCTCCTGACAGAGGCCGCAGAAGTTCCGACCGGACGGGGACCGGGAAGGAGAGATCGCCGGCGGCCATCGCCCGAGCCGCCCGGGCGAGCTCCTCCACCGGCCGAGCGGTCGCTTGTGTCACCGCCCACGCGGCCGCGATCGCGAACAGCACGACCGCTGGCAGCAGCAGGAGGCCGGAGCGGCGAGCGGGAGCGGCAAGTGCCGCGATTCCCTCGGCCGGCTCGGATGTCCGTACCGCGACCGGCCGGCCGTCCGCTGTGGATCCGGGGACCGCGACATAAAGGCGTTCTACATCGTCCGTGCCCGAGCGGCGGACGTCGGTGCCCGTTCGGCCCGCGAGCGCCTCGCGCACCTCAGGCCTGCCGCCGTGGTTTTCCAGGTCCGCGGCATCCTCCTGCGAGTCGGCCAGCACCCGGCCGTCTTCGGCCACGATGGTGATGCGCACATCGCCTTCAGCGATGCCGGCCAGTTGCTGTGCGAGCGGAACCGAGCTCCGGGCGAGCCCCGCGGCGGCTCGGGCACGGTCCTCGAGCCTCGTCTGTTGCTGAAGGCGGACAGCGGCGTCGAGGGGCGCGTACAGGCTCCACACCCAGGCGGCGGTCAACGCCACGATCACGAGCGCGAAGCCGAGAGCGAGGCGCAGGCGGTACGCCGAGGCGACCGGGACGGATGCCCTCACGATTCGGCCGCCCCCTTCGGTTTCGGCTCGAAGCGGTAGCCGGCCCCATGGACCGTGCGGACGTACGTGTAGGCGGAGGGATCCTCGATCGCCTGCCTAAGACGGCGGATGTGGACATCGATCGTGCGCGACGAGGGCAGGTGATCGTACCCCCAGACGTCGTTGGCGAGCCGTTGTCGCGACATCAGCTTGCCTGCGTTGCGCGTGAGCGAGACGAGGAGCTGGAACTCCTTGAAACGTAAGACGGCGGGTTGGCCCGCGACCGTCACGGTGAGTTGGCTCGGTTCGATGCGCAGGTCGCCGGTCTCGATCACCTCGTCCGAGTCGACCACCGCGCGCGTGCGCACGCGCCTCAGGTTCGCGCGGATGCGGGCGAGGAGCTCCTCCATGGAGAACGGCTTGCCGATGTAGTCGTCCGCGCCGGCATCGAGGCCCCGCACCGTGTCGCGCTCGCTGTCGAGTGCGGTCACCATGACGATGGCCGCGTCGGCGTTGCTGCGCCGGACCTCCTCGGCGAACCGGTAGCCGTCGATGCCGGGCAGCATCAAATCGAGTACGATGAGGTCGGGCCTGTCCCTGAGCGCGAGCTCGAGGCCCTCAAGGCCGTCGCCGGAACCGGAGACCTCGAAGCCGGCGCGACGTAGCGCGTACTCGACAGTCTGTCTGATGATGGGGTCGTCTTCCACGACAAGGATGCGTGACACGGAAACCTCCTCTACGCCACGGACCCATTCTTGCACCGCTGCCTACGTATGCGAAACGAATGATATAAAGAGTTAACAAAGTAGTTGCGCGTGTAACACTCGTGCAACCAACGGCCACGCGTTCGCCGGTAGGGTGGTGACCGGCCGCCAAGCCGGCGGATAACGGACGATTCGTGAAGGAGTGTGGCGTGAACCGGAAGAAGCTATTCGCTGCGGGCCTCGCATCCGTGCTGCTCGTGGGCGCGGTCGCGTTGACCGGATGCAGCCCCGCAGTCGAAGAGGAGACTGCCGATGGTCCCGGCTCGACCGGGGAGACCACAGAGCTCGAGGGCACGATCGACATCCAGGGTTCGGACACCATGCTCAACATCTCCACCGCGTGGACCGAGGCGTTCATGGACGAGAACCCCGGCGTTGACATCGCCGTTCAAGGCGGCGGCTCCGGCACCGGCATCGCTTCGATGATCAACGGCACCGTGGACCTCGCCAACGCCTCGCGCGGGATGAAGGACGAGGAGATCGAGGAGGCCGAGGGTAAGGGCATCACGCCGGTCGAGCACAAGGTCGCCATCGACGGCATCGCCGTCGTCGTGAACCCGGACAACGGCGTCGGAGAGCTCACGATGGCCCAGCTCGGCGAGATATTCCGTGGCGAGAAGACCAACTGGAAGGACTTCGGCGGCGAGGACCTCGAGATCGTGATCCTCTCGCGCGACAGCTCCTCGGGTACCTACGAGTACTTCAAGGAGGAGGTCGTGGCGGCCGAGGACGAGAATGCCGAGTTCGCGCAGAACGCGAAGCTCCTGCCCTCGAACCAGGCCATCGTCGACGAGGTTTCCACCAGCGCGGGTGCGATCGGTTACGTCGGTCTGGGTTACCTGACCGATGACATCAAAGTGGTTGCTGTGGAAGGCGTGGTCGCCTCGGTCGAGGCCGCCGCTGACGGCAGCTATCCGATCAGCCGCTACCTGTACATGTACAGCAACGGTGAGCCCACGGGCGTGATCGCCGCGTTCATCGACTGGGTCGTGGGCGAGGTCGGCCAGCAACTGGTGGTCGACGAGGGCTTTGTTCCGCTACCCTAGTCAGGAGATGACACCCCGACTCCCATCGCAGCCGGATCTCGGCCGCACGACTCGACGTCGTGC
>Ga0207950_100706_pt1 | contig 10252 bp, 10 predicted proteins | sample Subbio11_8B_AprC_FD_184814 | JGI IMG/M metagenome (GOLD analysis project Ga0207950, IMG submission 184814) | Serpentinite rock and fluid subsurface biosphere microbial communities from McLaughlin Reserve, California, USA - CR11_8B_AprC (SPAdes) | ecosystem: Environmental > Terrestrial > Deep... | reverse complement strand
CACTTCACAGTGACGCCCTTGCCTTTGGCTAATGGTTGGTGCGACCATCCTCCATATGGGACTTTCACCCACCAATCAACACCCATGCTGGGCGCACAATCAAGAGAGCTGAGGCCGGCGGCCTCAGCTCTCTTTCCACAAGAAGGAGAAATCTACCATGAACAATACCATCATACCCGCAAAACGGCGGGATCGCTTGACGGCCAACCTACGCACAGCCACTGCTATTCGGTCGAAGATCCTCTTCAGGCCAGCTTGACCTTGATATCGCCAATTACCGAGAAGACTTTTATCCGTAATTTGCGCTCGGCTGAGACGTACTCCGGGGTAGCCAGCTCGAGCCGTTGGAGGATTTGATCCTGTTTGGCCCCAAACCATTTGACAGAGGAAACCACGGTTTCGGTATTTAATGCAAGCCCTAAACCAGGCGGCACGCTTAAGGTTGTATCTCCGATGAAACTGTTAACCCACAGGAGCGTCTCACCTTCTGAGAGCTGAGCCTGCGAGAAATCCAATTTCGTATCGCCAATGAACGACCAAAACTCTTCCGGCTCGACCAACCAGGCGCCGCCGCGCCGGATGTCGCCAAACAGTTCAAAATGGACAACAACGCCATCCCGCGTCCTTCGAGGCCGCAAAAGCACCAGGAAACCCAACCCGATCAACCCAATCGGAAAGCAAAACTGCCAAAAATCGATCCCGGTCAAATTGCTGATTAATGCCAGTATGCCAAGAACAATCATCCCAATCCCTACGTACGTCATGGTTTTTGTGCGCATGCAGTCCTCTCCTTATTAAAAATACCATTTGCCACCGGGTGACCCCGCCAAGGTCAAACCCATCGGCCGCCCAACGAACCGCTTTACCGCGGTCACGGTCACGGTCTTGCTCTACTCGCGCTGAAACCCTCAAGGGGTTATTGCGCAACCGCAATCAATTTCAGTGACGTAATTTTACCCCACTCGTTTCAGCCCCAGGCGCTGAAGTCCCAGCCATCTAAAAACTGGCGCAGTTCGTGGCGGGTTTGCGCACCGAACTTAGCCAGTATGCTGCGCACGTGGCTCTTGACCGTATCTGGGGAGATGGTCAGGCGCGCAGCGATCTGCCGGGTGGTGTAATTCAGGCATGCCAACGCGGCCACTTCCTGCTCGCGGGCTGTCAGCATGCGCCAGCGCCGCCAGCATTCTTCGGTCAGGCGGCGTTCATCGAGCGCGGCATGGATCAGGTTGGCGGCTACATCCTCGGGTGGGCGATTTTGCTGTTCGGCAAGCAGGCGCAGCGAACGAACCACTTCGGCATCCAGGGTAAAAGTGGTTTGTGTGGTTGTATTCCCCCTCAACAACGCCCACAGGCGTTTCCATGTGTTCATACTTGTATTTTATAGAACAATTGTTCTTTAGTCAAGTAGATTAAGAGAGTCGTGAGCCGGGAACCGAAAATCGAGAACCGATGAGCGCCTCACGAACCCCGTTTTCCGATACTCAATTCTCGACTCCTGATTTCCGATTTGTCGTAAAATAAATGTCTGCACAAGATTTTATCCAGGAGTGAGGGCTATGCAAGGATTGAAGGATCGTATTCTGAAAGAGGGGAAAAACCTGGGCGGGGGTATCCTCAAAGTGGACAACTTTATCAATCATCAGGTGGATCCGGAATTGATGGACGCCTGCGGGGCAGAGTTCGCCCGCCGGTTTGCGGGCGTGGGCGCTACCCGTATCCTGACCGCCGAAATTTCCGGCATAGCGCCCGCTTTGATGACCGCCAAACATATGGGCGTCCCGGTGGTTTTTGCGCGGAAAAGCAAGCCGATCACCATGCCCGATCAAGTTTACCTGACCATTGCCCCTTCTCACACCCGTGGACGACCGGTGGAATTGATTGTTTCGCCCGAATTCCTGGCGCCTGGTGAAAGAGTGCTCATTATCGACGATTTCCTCGCCTCGGGCGCGACCATTCTCGGCCTGGTACGCCTGACTGAGGCCGCTGGGGCTAAGCCAGCAGGCATCGGCGCCTTGATCGAGAAAACATTCGAAGGCGGGCGTGATGCCCTGGCATACCTGAACATCCCCATCGAGTCGCTGGCCTGCATCATCTCGATGGTGGAGGGCAAGATCGTCTTTGCCCGATGAGTGATTCAATCGCTATTCTGGATTTTGGCTCGCAATATGCCCAGATCATTGCCCGGCGGGTGCGTGAGACGCAAGTCTATTGTGAGCAGTTTCCATGGAATGCCCCGGTTGAACGCGTCCAGGCCATTCAACCCAGGGGGTACATCCTTTCCGGAGGGCCAGCCTCGGTTTACGAGGCCGGTGCCCCGTTCATCCCCCCATATGTGCTCGAATCCGGCCTGCCGCTGTTGGGTATTTGCTATGGCATGCAGGCAATTACCCATGCGCTGGGCGGGCGGGTTGCCCCTTCTGGCGAGCGCGAATATGGTCCAGCTACCATCGAGACCATCCAAGAGAACCCGCTCTTGTCGCCTGGCGTGCAGCCGGTGTGGATGTCGCACGGCGACCGCATCGAGCAGCCGCCGCCTGGTTTTGCTATCCTGGCCCGCAGCGCCAACAGCCCGGTGGCCGCCATTGGCGACCCGGCCCGCCGCTGGTATGGAGTCCAGTTCCATCCCGAGGTACACCATACCCCTGGCGGAGCGGAAATGCTGCGCCGCTTTGTGATTAATATTTGTGCTTGCCGCCCCAATTGGACGCCCGAATCGATCATCGCCCAAGCAGTTGCGAACATCCGCAGCCAGGTGGGTAGTAACAAAGTGCTTGCAGCAGCCAGTGGCGGGGTAGATTCAAGCGTCGCCACTGCCCTGGTTTTGCGCGCCATTGGCTCCCAATTGAGCGCTGTGTTTGTTGATAACGGCTTGCTGCGCCAGGGAGAACGCGAGCAGGTGCAAGCCGCTTTTGGAGGCAAATTAGGCCCTAACCTGGCGGTGGTGGATGCCAGCAGCGAGTTTTTATATGCCCTCGCCGGTGTCAGCGAGCCTGAGGAGAAGCGCATCATCATCGGTGAAACCTTTATCCGCATCTTCGAGCGTGAGGCTCTCCGCCTGGGCGAACCGCGCTTTCTGGTGCAGGGCACCATCTACCCGGATGTGATTGAATCGGCCGCCCCTGAGCGCAGCCAGGCGCAGCGCATTAAGACCCATCACAATGTCGGCGGCCTGCCCAAAAACCTTTCCTTCGAATTGGTCGAGCCGCTGCGTTATTTGTTCAAAGATGAGGTGCGCGCGGTTGGCGAATCGCTTGGCTTACCGACCGAACTGGTCTGGCGCCAACCTTTCCCCGGCCCCGGATTAGCGGTGCGCTGCCTGGGAGAAATCACTCCCGAACGCCTGGCACGCTTACGCGCTGCCGATGCAATTTTTACCGGCGAACTGGCCCAAGCCGGGCTATTGGGGCGCAGTACCTTGAACGAACCGCAGCACATTTCGCAGGCCTTTGCCGTACTCTTACCGGTGCGCTCGGTAGGTGTGATGGGCGATCAGCGCACATACCAGGAAGTTGTGGCCTTACGGGCCGTCACCACTCAGGATTTTATGACCGCCGACTGGGCGCAGTTGCCCTATGAGCTTCTAGCGCGGGCGGCCAACCGGATTGTCAACGAGGTCTCCGGGGTCAACCGGGTAGTTTACGACATCACCAGTAAACCGCCGGCCACGATCGAATGGGAATAACCAGGTCAAAAGATCTGCTAAAAAATCGGAAAACCTTTTGGATGGTCATTAAGAGCGGCCCGCTTTTTCGTGGAGGGCTTCTTGGAGTGGGTAAGCAAAAAAAACTCTCCTTCGGAGAGTTTTCAATACCAGATGCGGAACCAAGAAATGGCCGAAGCTTCCTCCCCGTTTGCAGTCACCCGCACCTTCAGTTCGATGACCTGTTGCGGTTGCAAGTCACCAACTTCGACGGTCATAATTGCAACGCCGTTCGAATCGGTGGGTGGGCCTTGAAAGGTGGTGTTTTCTCCCCCTGGGGTGGTCATCGATACCCAAACCTCGGCCTGGTTTACCGGTTGGCGATAAATATCATAAACGATTACAAAAATGGTTTGTTGGCTGTGGGCGGTTGTCAACGCTTGAGCAACAAAAGCGTGGGCCTTGGGGTAACGCGGCGCCCCTAGTACCGCGCTGCCCATCGGATGGAGGCGGCTTGGATCGCCCACAACCAGGTTGAAGTATCGTTTACCCAGGTCGGTTAGCACCACATGGCTGTCGGCATCGCGTTCAGGCTGCCACTCCATGCGCACTTTTTCGAAATACTGTACGTAGCGGCCTTCACGGATTTCCAGAGGTGAGATGGGCAAACCAAAGTTTTCCTCTCCCTGGTTGGCTTCATAGAATTGCATAAAGGCATAACAAACACTTTTGCCTGTTTCGGCAAACCGCCGGCAGGTCGGACCATCGCTAGGCACAGGCGCTTGAGGGCCCAATCCAGGATACATCAACTCCCCCAGGTAGGCAACGGCGACACGGTCGCCTTCCGGCGCTTTGATAAGGTCAAAGCGTGCTTTCGTAAAATACTGGACGGTTGTGCGGCCTGAAGCAGACAGGCTTTCAAACTCATCGGTAATCGGCAATCCATAAATTTCGAGAGGGTTCGTAACGGTGTAATACTGTTCTAAAAAAGCCCCGCGGACGACATGACCGGTATCAAAATGTACCTGTTGGGCAGGTATTGGATCTGGTCCGCCATTCACCAGGCCGCTCAGAACCACTAAAACTATTACTGAAAGAAGAATTTTAATTTTTCCCCACATAGATTTCATTATATCGATTCACAATGGCGCACCAATCCGTATAAACCCCTATTTTTATATCTTCCAACCTACGGATTTTACCGACAGCAACAACTAACCAACGGAAATTATGAAGATCATACTGATATATCGTTGTTCAAAACACTACCGCACTCTTCCTGTCAACGGATGAGATCGACCATCTCCAACCGACGGTTAAGGTTTGTCTAACAATTGAACGAATTTTTAGGCCTGCGCCTGCATCCCATACGGCCAGGACGCGGTATAATTTAGGAAGCACAGTTATCCCACTCAGGGAGAGGTTATGAGCGAGCGAAAAATACGCGTTTTAATCGCTAAACCAGGGCTGGACGGGCATGATCGCGGTGCTAAGGTTGTCGCCCAAGCGCTGCGTGATGCCGGGATGGAGATCATATACACCGGTTTACGCCAAACGCCTGAGATGATCGCCGAAGCTGCCCTGCAAGAAGATGTGGATGCGGTAGGGATGTCGATTCTCTCCGGCGCGCATATGGTCCTGGTACCACGAGTTATCGAATTGCTGCGCGCCAATGGGCAAGAAAACGTGCACGTTTTTGTTGGCGGTATCATCCCCCCGGCTGATATCCCTAAGCTGCTTGAAATGGGCGTCAAAGCAGTTTACGGTCCCGGTACAGTCACCGGTCAGGTTGTCGAGGACCTGACTCGTGCAGTTTTACCCGAGGCCGAAACTTAATCCCGCGGAGATTATCGCTATGACCCTGGCTACCGATGTGTTGGCTGGCAAGCGATTAACGCTGGCGCGCCTATTGACCTTGATCGAGAATGAAAAGCCTGAAGGACGTGAAGCGCTCGACCAGCTTTTTTCGCACACCGGCAAGGCTCATCTGATAGGCGTGACCGGCCCTCCAGGCTCCGGAAAGTCGTCCTTGGTCAACCAGCTTGCACGCTTTTTCCGCACCGCCCATGCTGGCGACCCGGCCGCTACGGTGGCAGTCGTAGCCGTGGACCCCTCGTCGCCGTTTACGGGCGGAGCCCTGCTCGGCGACCGGGTGCGGATGCGCGACCTGGCTGGCGACCCGGGTGTTTTCATCCGCTCGATGGCCGCCCGCGGCGCGTTGGGCGGCTTGGCACGGACGACCGCCGCTGTTGTCCAGGCACTGGATGCGGCTGGCTACGATATCATCCTGATTGAAACGGTTGGCGCGGGCCAATCCGAGGTGGAAATTGCCCGTCTGGCCCATACCACTCTGGTTGTCGAAGCACCCGGACAAGGTGATGATATCCAAGCCATCAAGGCTGGCATTCTCGAAATTGCCGACATTCTGGTAATCAATAAAGCGGACCGCCCCGGTGCAGACATAACCGAACGAGCCTTGCTAGCAATGTTGGAATTTAGGCATCCAACCCGCGGCAATCACCATCGAAATGCCGCAGAAGTTCCGCATGAAGCCTGGACACCACCCGTGCTGTTAACCGTCGCTACCCAATCCGAGGGCATCTCGGCGCTTGTTGAGGCGATTCGGCAGCACAAAAAATTTTTACAGGACAGCGGTGAATGGAAAACCCGCGATCGCGAACGCTTACAGTCCGAACTGGACCATCTAATTGAGCATACCCTTGTTAGCCAATGGCGCACGAGCCTGCCTCCCAGGCAATACCAGACGGTTCTGGCCAATCTGACTGGGCGGCTCATTTCCCCCTACCAAGCCCTCGATCAACTCCTGGAAGCTCAAACAGGCTTGAGCCAAAACCATGAATACATTTAGTCCACCCGGCTCTGGCCGATAACACCCAGCCCAAAATTCGAAGGAGAACGAAAAGCATGCAGCGTACAATGATTGGAAACCTAAGAGAGCACATCGGTAAAAAGGTCACAATACAAGGTTTCTTACAAACCCTGCGCGACCAGAAAAAGATGCAGTTCCTCATTTTGCGTGATCTGACCGGCCTTGTACAGATCGCAAACTGGAAAGCTAACGATCCCGCTCTGGCCGAAACGATTTCGGCCCTGGGCGTCGAAAGTGTGATTACCGCTACCGGCACTGTGATCGATAACCCGATTGTCAAATTGGGCGGGCTCGAAATTCAACTTGAGACCCTTTCGATCGATGGGCAGGCCGAATCGCCGCTCCCGCTCAACCCAAACGCCGATACGCTGCCAGCGATCGATTTCCGCATGGATTGGCGGTTTCTGGATATGCGCCGCCCACAGGTTGCATTCCTCTTCAAAGTTCAGACCGCGCTGGAAATGGCCTTCCGCGAACACTGGCGCGACAATGATTTTATCGAAATACATTCGCCAAAGCTGATGGGTTCGCCGAGTGAAAGCGGCGCCGAACTGTTTGAAGTCCAATATTTCGAAACCAAGGCTTACCTGGCGCAGTCGCCCCAATTTTACAAGCAAATGGCGATGGCAGCCGGCTTCGAACGCGTTTTTGAAATTGGGCCAGTTTTCCGGGCAGACCCATCGTTCACCTCGCGCCACATGACCGAATTTACCGGCATCGATATGGAAATTTCCTACATCGATACTCACGATGATGTAATGAAAGTACTGGAATCCCAACTTAATTACGTCTATCAACGGGTTAAAGAAATTCACGGCGACGCCATTCAGGAACTGTTCGGGGTAGAGTTGCGGCCACCCACCCTGCCTTTCCCGCGGATCAGCATGGCCCAGGCTCTTGAGATCCTTAAAGAGGTGGGCTACCATCTTCCTCCCGAAAAGAAGGGCGATGTCGATCCGGGCGGAGAACGCGCATTAGCCGATTGGATCAAGCGTGCTTACAATCACGATTTCTTCTTCCTCACCGACTGGCCCATTGCTGTTCGTCCTTTTTACCATATGCGCCACGCCGAAAACCCCAGTTTGACCAAGAGTTTCGACCTGATCGCAAACGGGACCGAAATCGTAACTGGTGCCCAACGTGAACACCGCTACGATGTTCTCCTGCGGCAGGCAAGCGAGAAAGGCCTGCACCCCGATCCGATCCAGTTTTACCTGGATTTCTTCCGTTATGGCTGCCCACCACATGGCGGCTACGGCATGGGTCTCTCGCGCTTGCTGATGGTCATGCTCAATCTGCCCAATATTCGCGAAGCAGTCTACCTCTTCCGCGGGCCGAACCGCCTTCACCCTTAGGAGATGGTGAGAAAAAAACGACGCTGAGCCTGGAAATAGTGTTCATCCAAGGACTTTCGAGTGAAAATAACTCTCATCTGCTGATGTAAGAACCTTACGATAAGCGTTATACTTAATAGAGATTTCACCTTCCCCTGGCAACTTGAGGTGAATACCTGAAATGGAAAGTTCTGGAGACGATAAGAGGAATAAAGAGAAGATGCCCGTTCATAATCACTTACGCCACCATCCTATGATGTATGGTGACATCAGATTATACGCCGGAACAGCCAACCCCGATTTGGCTCTATCCATTGCCGATTACCTTAAACTTCCGCTCTGCGGGCGTGATGTGATCACCTTTCCAAACGATAATTTATTCGTCAAGCTGCACGGCAGTGTTCGCGGTCAGGATTGTTATGTCATCCAGACCACCCCCCCGCCGGTACACCCCAATTTGATGGAACTGCTGATCATGATCCAGACCCTGCGGCTGGACTCAGCCGCGCGCATCACCGCAGTAGTACCCTACTTGTGCTATGCGCGTTCCGACAAGAAAGACCAACCGCGCGTGCCGATTACGGCCCGCCTGGTCGCCGATATGATCGAAGTGGCTGGCGCCGACCGCTATATCACCCTGGATCTCCACGCCGGGCAGATACAGGGGTTTTTCTCGATCCCTGGTGATGTGCTATCGGCCTTTTACCTGCTTACCGATTACTTCCGCTCGATTCTCAAACGGCTTCATTCGCCGGTGGTGGTCACGGCCGACCTGGGGTTCGCAAAAAAAGCGCGCAACTATGCCGCCACACTGCATCTGCCGCTGGCCTTCATTGAAAAGCGCCGCCTGGCCAACAACGCCAATACCGAAGCACTCACCTTAATCGGCGATGTGTACGACCGCGACGTCATCCTGGTCGATGATGAAATCGATACCGGCAGCTCGATTGTCCAGGCCGTCGATTTGGTAAAAGAAAACGGTGCGCGAAACGTGTACATTTCTTTTGTCCATGCTATCTTTTCGGCCAATGCTGCCCAACGCCTGGCTGCCCTGCCAGTCACCCAGTTCGTTACCACCAACACAGTACCTATCCCACCGGAAAAAGTCACCCTCTTCGGGGAGCGATTGAAAATCCTATCCATCGCCCCTCTGCTCGGTGAAGTCATCCACCGTGCCAACGAAGGGCGAAGTGTAGGAGAATTGTTCAACGAATAACTGCCATTTGATTTTTTCACCCGACCGGTAGGCTATGCCCGAGTTACCAGAAGTCGCAACCATCGTACATACCCTAAAATTTGGGGCTGTCGAAAGTGACCAACAGCCCTGCGCCCCATCCGTGACCGGGTTTACCCTGGCAAGTGGGCAAGTACTATGGGCGCGCACTCTGGCGCTCCCAACCCCGGAAGAATTTGCAGCCCGCATCCGCGGGCAACAAATTGTGGATATTGACCGGCGGGGGAAATACATCGTCGTGCGCCTGACTTCCGATTCCCTGCTCTTTCACCTGCGGATGAGCGGTGACCTGCGGGTGGAATCTGTTCAGGATGAAAACGGCGACCCCATCCCATGGAAGAAGCACGACCGTCTGGCACTCACTTTTAGAGGTGGGTGGCGGTTGGTGTTCAACGACCCGCGCAAATTCGGGCGTGCCTGGCTGGTAGAGGATCCACAGGTCGTTCTGGGCAGCCTGGGTCCGGAACCTCTCGATCCCGCCTTAGATGTGGATGAATTTCATCAGAGGTTGGTTTACCACCGCCGGCAACTTAAACCGTTGCTCCTGGATCAGTCCTTTATCGCCGGATTGGGCAATATTTACACCGATGAAGCGTTGCATCGGGCCCGCCTGCACCCATTGCGAAAATCTTCCACTCTTACCAGCCTGGATGCATGCCGCTTGCTGGAATCGATTCGCTCGGTGCTGCAAGAAGGTATCCGCCGTAATGGGGCTAGCATCGATTGGGTCTATCGCGGCGGCGATTTTCAAAATGCTTTTCGCGTATATAGCCGCACTGGTCAACCCTGCCTGCAATGCGGCGCAGTTATCGAACGGATCCTTGTTGGTCAACGTGCCACCCATTTTTGCATCGTCTGTCAACCCTTATCTCGCCCAACACCCCAGGTTTGAATGCGAGGTCCCCATGGAACTGCCCAGTAACCTGCTTTTGCCCGCGATCCTTGTTGCCACCATTGGCTTTATTGTTGGAGGGCTTGTTGCCGTATTAGTTCTGGATCGGTTACGTGCTACCGAGAAATCCGAACCGCCCCCAGAACAGCCCTCACCCGGAACCCAGCCTGCTTCGGCTGAACCCCACACCGGTCTGCCGCTGGAACGCTTCGAGCCGTTGGTGCGCTTGTATCGCGAAAAGGTCAGCGGGAAAATCGTTACC
>Ga0207950_100705_pt1 | contig 10255 bp, 8 predicted proteins | sample Subbio11_8B_AprC_FD_184814 | JGI IMG/M metagenome (GOLD analysis project Ga0207950, IMG submission 184814) | Serpentinite rock and fluid subsurface biosphere microbial communities from McLaughlin Reserve, California, USA - CR11_8B_AprC (SPAdes) | ecosystem: Environmental > Terrestrial > Deep... | reverse complement strand
CGCCCCGGAAGGCTTCGCCCGGGCGATGGAAAGCCAGCTCCGCGGTCGGCCCTACCGGATGGAGGCGCTGCGCGACCTCGCGGTGTGCCGCGGCTTCATCGCCTCGCCCGGCGCGCTCGCGGTCTACGACGTGCCCTGGGTGCCGATCTACCTTCTCGTCATCCTCGCGCTGCATCCCGTGCTCGGCGCGGTGGCGGCCGCCGGCGCGGCGCTGCTGCTCGGCCTGACCGTGTGGAACGAGATCGCGACCGCCCGGCTGCTGCGCGAGGCGAACAGCGCCGCCATGGCCTCCCAGCGGCGCGCCGATTCCATCCTGCGCAACGCCGAGGTGGTCGACAGCATGGGGATGCTGCCGGCGGTGATGGCGCGCTGGCGGCGCAGCGTCGCCGAGATGACCGGGCCGATGAACCGCGCCATGGACCGCTCGGTGCCGCTGGTCGCGGGCACGAAATTCTTCCGCCTCGCGGTGCAGGTAGCGATCCTTGGCGTCGGGGCCTATTTCGTGCTGGAGCAGCAGCTGACGGCCGGCGCCTCGATCGCCGCCTCGATCATCATGGGACGTGCGCTCGCGCCGGTGGAACAGCTCATCGGCGGATGGAAGCAGCTCGTGCAGGCGCGGCAATCGTGGCGGCGGCTGCAGGTCTTCCTCATGCTCCCGCGGCTGCGCCCGGAAGGCAAGCCGCTGCCCGAACCGACCGGCCGCCTCGCGGTCGAGCGCGTCACCTTCGGCTTCCCCGGCACCAATGTCGCCGTGATCAAGGGCGTGACCTTCGCCCTCGAACCCGGCGAGAGCCTCGCCATCATCGGCCCCTCCGCGGCCGGCAAGACCACGCTGATCCGGCTTCTGACCGGCACGCTGCAGCCCAATTCGGGCGCGGTGCGGCTCGATGGTGCGGATGTCTACACCTGGCAGCGCGAGGATTTCGGCCGTCATGTTGGCTACCTGCCGCAGGATGTGGAACTTTTCGACGGCACGGTGCGCGAGAACATCTCCCGCATGGCCGAGGCGCCGGCCGAGGCGGTCTACGAGGCCGCGAGGCTCGCCGGCGCGCACGAGACCATCCTGCGCCTGCCCAAGGGCTACGAGACCGAGATCGGCGACGGCGGCCAGCACCTCTCGGGCGGGCAGTGCCAGCAGATCGGCCTCGCCCGCGCGATGTTCGGCAACCCCCGGCTCATCGTGCTGGACGAGCCCAACTCCAACCTGGACGGGGAGGCCGAGACGGCCCTGCTGCGCGCGCTCGACGAACTCAAGCGCCGCGACACCACGGTCGTGCTGGTCTCCCACCGCCCCGTGCTGGTCCAGGGCGTCGAGAAGGTGCTGGTGATGCGCGACGGCGCGGTCGAGATGTTCGGCTCGCGTGCCGAGGTGATGAAGCGCTTCCTCAAGCCCGCGCCCATCCCCGCGCCCGCCCAGCACATCGAGGGCCGGGGGGCGCAGCCATGAGCGGGGAGGCGAAGCAGGCCCTGGTGGCGCGCGAGGAGCGCCCGCCCGCCGTGCAGCTCGTCATCCCGCCCGTGCCGGCGGTGCCCGCCCGGCCGCGCACCGCCGGCACGATCCTGTTCGGCTTCGTCGCCATGGCGGCGTTCCTCGGCGCCTTCGTGGCGTGGTCGGTCCTCGCGCCGCTGACCGAGGCGGCGATCGCGCCGGGCATGATCAAGGTCGAGGGCACGCGGCGCACCGTCCAGCACCTCGAAGGCGGGATCGTGCGCGAGATCCTGGTGCGCGACGGCGACCGCGTCACCGCCGGGCAGACGCTGTTGCGCCTCGACGACATCCGCGCCGGCGCCGACCTCGAGACGCTTCGCAGCCATCGCTGGGCCTTCCTCGCGCATGATGCGCGCCTCGCCGCCGAGATCGATGGGGCGCGCGAGGTCGCCTTCCCCGCCGAGATCATCGCGGCGCCCGAGCCGCGCGCGCAGGACGCGATCGCCGGCCAGCACGCGGTGTTCGAGGCGCGGCGCGCGAGCCTGCTCAGCCAGATCGCGGTGCAGGAGGCGCGGATCGGCCAGCAGGAGGCGATCATCGCCGGGGCGGGCGGCCTGCTGCGCGCCCAGCGCCAGCAGCTCGAACTGATCCGCCAGGAGGAGGAGATGGCGCGCACCCTGGTCCGCCAGGGCCTCCAGCGCCTGCCGGCGCTGCTCGCGCTGCAGCGCGCCGCCGCCGGGCTCGAGGGCCAGGGCGAGGACCTGCAGGGGCAGATCGAGCGCGCGCAGCAGGTGATCGCCGAGGCGCGCAACACCATCGCGGCCATCGTCAGCCAGCGCCGCCAGGAGGTCGCGGGCGAACGCCGCGACATCCGCATCCGCATCGCCGAGGTCGAGGAACGGCTGCGCGCGGCGCAGGATGTCGCGGTGCGCCGCGACATCGTCGCACCCGAGGACGGCACGGTGCTGAACCTGCGCCTGTTCACCATCGGCGCCGTGGTCCGGCCCGGCGATCCGGTGCTCGACCTCGTGCCCGCGCAGGATCGGCTGGTGGCCGAGGTGAACGTGCAGCCCGGCGACATCGACACCGTCCATGTCGGGATGCAGGCGGAAGTCCGGCTGCCGGCCTTCAAGCAGCGGCTGGTGCCCTTCCTGAACGGGCGCGTCACCTTCGTCGCGCAGGACGTCACCGTGGATGAGCGCACGCGCGCGAGCTACTACCGCGCGCACATCGCGATCGACCCCGAGCAGCTGGAACGTCTTCCCGGCGTGCGGCTGGTCCCCGGCATGCCGGTCGAGGTGATGATCCAGGTGGGCGAGCGTTCCTTCCTGCGCTACATCACCCAGCCCATCGTGGACAGCTTCACGCGGGCCTTCCGCGAGCAATAGGACCGGGAAGACAGCATGGCCGAGATCCGTCCCACCCTGTTCGCCGACGGCGTCATCGAGGCGCAGGTCGCGCATGGCGTCGCGCGCATCACGCTCGCGGTCACCGCGCCCGACGGCAAGGCACAGCCCTGCGGGACGCTCTGCGTGCCGGTCACGCAACTGCCCGCGCTGGTCAACGGCATGGGCAACCTGCTCAAGCAGATCGAGGAGCGGGTGCGCGCCCAGGCGCAGCAGCAGCAGGCGCTGCCCGCCGAGCCGCCGGCGCCGGCTGCCTTCCGCTTCGAAAGCTGACTCAACACCCGGCTCCATCCTGCGGCCCGTGGCAGGTGCCGCGAAGCCGGGCCGTGCGGATGCGCGGCGCCCGGCGCCTGAAGGGCGCGAAGGTGAAACCCTCATGCGCCTGGCAAACCCCGATGCCGAAGGAATCCGGGGTTGCCGTGCGCCGGCTTGGCGGGCGGCGACGCGCCAGACACGGCTGAAAGCCGGATTCCGGAGGGATGCGGACTTATCAGCCGCGGTCGCCGTAACCCTCGGGATTCGCCTCCCGCCAGGCCCAGGCGGTTCGCACGATGTCGTCCAGGCTGCCCAGGCGCGGCGCCCAGCCGGTCTCGGCGCGCAGCCGCTCCGAGGCCGCGACCAGCACCGCCGGGTCGCCGGCGCGGCGCGGCCCGATCGCGTGCGGCACCGCCCGCCCGCCGACGCGCTCCACCGCCGCGATCACCTCCTTCACCGAGGCGCCATGGCCGCTGCCGATGTTGTAGCGGCACGCCCCGTGCGTCTCGAGCCGCGTCAGCGCCGCGAGATGCGCGGCCGCTAGATCGGTGACATGGACATAGTCGCGGATGCAGGTGCCGTCGGGCGTCGGGTAGTCGTCGCCGAACACCGTAAGCCCCGGCCGCCGGCCGAGTGCCGCGTCGATCGCCAGCGGCACGAGATGCGTCTCGGGGTCGTGGTCCTCCCCCGCCCGGCCCTGCGGATCGGAGCCTGCCGCGTTGAAGTAGCGCAACGCGGCATGGCGCAGCCCGTGGATGCGCGCGGCCCATTCGAGCCCTTCCTCCACCATGCGCTTGCTGTCGCCGTAGGGGTTGGAGGGCGCGATGCGGCATTCCTCGTCGATCGGCACGCGGCCGGGCTCGCCGAACAGCGCGGCGGTCGAGGACAGCACGAAGCGCAGGCAGCCCGCCCTGATCGCCGCCTCGGCCAGGCGCAGCGAATGCCCGACATTCTCCGCGATGTAGTGCAGCGGCTCGCGCATCGAGGCGCTGACGATGGACAGCGCCGCGAAATGCAGCACGGCGTCGAAGCGCCAGGCCGCGAAGACTTCCGCCACGCGCCGCGCGTCGGCGAGGTCGGCCTTCACGAAGGTCGCCGCCGCCGGCACCGCCGCGCGGTGGCCCTGGCTGAGATTGTCGAGGACCACCACCTCGTCGCCGCGGTCGAGCAGCGCGAGCACCGCATGGCTGCCGACGAAGCCGGCGCCGCCGGTCACAAGGTAACGAGCCAAACCTTCCTCCGGCGCGCCGTCGCGATCAGGGGCGTTTCCGCCCCGCGCCGATGTGCTCTACCAATCGGGCATGGGCAAGGCAGTCCTCGGCGCGATTCTGGCGATCCTCCTCCCCGCGGTCGCCGCAGCGCAATCCCTCAACCGCGCCGAGACATGGGGCGCGGTGGCGACACCCGCGCCCGGCCCGCCGCGCGTGATCGGCGGCACCGGGCTCGGCTGCATCGCCGGCGCCGTCCGCCTGCCCGACGAAGGTCCCGGCTGGCAGACGGTGCGCGTCTCGCGCAACCGCCACTGGGCGCATCCGGCGACCATCGCCTGGGTGCAGGACTTCGCCGGGCGCGCGCGGGCGCAGGGCTTCCCCGATCTGTGGATCGGCGATCTCTCCCAGCCGCGCGGCGGGCCCATGACCTTCGGCCACGCCAGCCACCAGAACGGCCTTGATGCGGACATCTGGCTCGACCTCGGGCCGAAGCCGCGCGTGCCGGCCGCGCAGCGCGAGGAGATCCGCATCACCTCCCTCGTGCTGCCCGACCAGTCGGGCGCGGATCCGCGGCACTTCACCGACCGCCACGCGGCGCTGATCCGCCTCGCGGCCGAGATGCCGGGGCTCGACCGCCTGCTGGTCAATCACGGGATCAAGCGCGAATTGTGCGCGCGGCACCGCGGCGAGGCCTGGCTGCGCCGCGTGCGGCCCTGGCGGGGGCACGATTCGCACATGCATATCCGCCTGCGCTGCCCGCCGGGCCAGACGGAGTGCCGCGACATCGCCCCGCCGCCCCCGGGGGATGGCTGCGATGCCAGCCTCGATTGGTGGCTCTCGCCCGAGGCGCGGCGGCCCACCCCGCGCCCGCCGGGGCCGCCGCCGGAACTCCCGGCCGCCTGTGCCGGCGTGCTCGCCGCGCGCTGAACCGCACCAGCCCGCCTCACCAGCGGCGGGCGGGACCGCAATCGAGGTGCACGAAGCCGTCGCGCCGATAGAGGCCTACGCCGCCGGTCTGCATGTCGGCCGCGGCGCGCGCGATCGCCATGGCCGGCCGGCCGGGCAGGCGCACATCGGCCGCCATGCCCGACATGTGCAGCGACACGCGCGAGACGCGGCGCGACTGCCGCGCCCGCGCGGCGTTCGACTCCGGCGCGCGGTAGCCGCTGATCACCTCGTAGTGCTCGTCCGAATCGAGGTGGCGCGCGATGGTGTGCAGCACGTCGAACAGCCGCGGGTCCATGGGCGTGACCTCGTCCCTGGACGGGTCGCGGAACAGGATGTCGAGCTGGCGCAGCGCCTCGCGGTCATGGCGGCCGTCGCGCCAATACACGCCCGAGAAGGTCTCGCCGGTCTGCACGCGGCGGATACGGAGCACGCGCGCCCCGCCGCCTGACACCTGGGCGGCCGCCGCCGCCGGCGTCAGCGCCAGGGCCACGAGGCCGCCGAAGCCGGCGCGGATCACCTCCCGCCGCTTCGCCACAGCGGGGTCGCAACAAGGGCAGCGGAATCCGTGGAACAGGCGCGCCATGCCTCAGCGCGCCCCGGATCCGCGTGCCACCCCTCCTTCCAGGGAGGCGATGCGCGGGCTGGCCGTGCGGTCCAGGGCGCGGGCGTATTCGGCATCCAGGCCATAGATGTCAGGGCGCATGATCACTCGGCCTCCTTCCACGATCACGGTCGTGTAGTGGAGCCGCACCGGAATGGGCCTGGCGATCGGGACGTTCACGGTACGGCGGCTCTCCAGGACCTGCCCGACGCGGGCCTGATCCCAGCCGCTGGTGCCCGAAAGGGCCTCGAAAAGCAACTCCATCGGCCTCTCGACGCGGATGCAGCCCGAGGAGAAGGCCCGCTGGCCCCGTCTGAACAGCTGCCGGTCCGGCGTGTCGTGCAGGAAGATGTCCTCGGCGTTGGGCGTCACGAACATGATGCGCCCCAGGGCATTGGCGTCGCCGGCATCCTGGCGGATGAAATAGGGAAACCTGTTCCGGTCGTAGGCCGTCCAGTCCACCGTCGCGGGATCCACCTCGACGATCTCGCCGTCGATCCGCCGGAAGATGCGGAAGCCGCGGGCGCGGACGGCTTCGGGGTTGGCGCGCAGGCGCGGCAGGATGTCCTCCCGCGCGTTGCGGGTCGGCACGCCCCAGGGCGGGTTGAAGCGCACCGCGACCATGCGGATGTTCAGCACCGGCGTCTGGCGGTCCACGCGCCCGACGATCACCGCCATGTCCTGCACCACCCGGCTGCCCTCCAGCAGGTGCAGCCGGAAATGCGGGATGTTCACCTCGATCCGCCGCTCGGCCGAGGGCGCGGGCTGGGCGCGGCGCATGTCGAGCGCCACGACCAACTGGGCGATCTTGCTCTCGACCGGGGTGTTCAGCACGCCCCAGGTGACGGCGCCGACGCGGCCGTCGACCTCGAGGCCCTCGCTCGCCTGGAAGGCGCGCACCGCGGCGATCAGGCGCCCGTCATAGACCGGGCTGGTCGCCGTGGCACCTTCGGCCAAGGCCGGGTCGTACACCGCGAGCCTGGCGCGCAGCTGCGGCACGCGCGCCGCATCGGTGCTGCCCGGCTCGAGGGTGCGGCGGGTGTCGCCGGTGATGCGCGGCCACCCGCCGGCCGCCGCCACCGCGCGATAGGCGGCGAGAAGCGCCTTGATGGGCGAGGCATCCGGATGGAGCGTCGCGGCGCGCTCGATGACCTGGGCGGGCTCGGGCGAGGCCGCGAGTTCGGCGAGCCAGGCGCCGAGCGGCACTCGGTCCGGGCTGCGCCGCAGATCGGCCCGCCCGCGAAGGCCGTTCACGCGCCCGAGCAGAAGGTCGGCCAGCGCCGCCTGGGCGGAACGCAGCGTCCCGACGCGGAACGCCGCCGGGTCCATGGCGGCGGAGGCCATCTCCGGCACGGCGTAGTGCCGCGGGTCGAGGCCATCCTCGCCGAGCCGCGCAAGTCGCTCCGCGAGGCGCGCGACCGCGGCATCGGTGGCGGCCAGAGCGGAATCCGCCTCCTGCGCGACGGCCGGCAGGCGGGCGAGCAGGGGCAGGGACAGACACGACAGGAGAAGGGCGCGGCGCATGTCCCATTGGTAAGGTCGGAGGCGCGGATTTCCAATCGTTCCAACGAAGGCTGGCGCGTTCAGGCCACACCCTGTTGCGTGGAGGCAGCACTTCCGGCCAGCGCCCCGACGGTGATGGGCTTGTAGGGCGCGCGCGGCCGCAGGGGCGGCACCTCCTGCGGGGCGAGACCATGCACCTCGGCGATGAGCCCGGCCACGGTCGGGCCGCAGAGCCGCCCCTGGCAGGGCCCCATGCCGCAGCGCAGATGGGCCTTCATCTGGTTCGGCCCGGTGGCCCCGAGCCGCGCGGCCTGGCGGATCGCCCCGGCCGTCACCTCCTCGCAGCGGCAGGCGATGGTGGCGTCGTCCGGGGACAGAATGGCCGCGGGCGGGGCATAGAGCGCATCCAGGAAGGGGCGCAGCGCCAGCGCGGCGCGGCGGGCGGCGAGCGGCCCGGCGACCGCGGCGGCGAAGCCGGCCTCCTCCAGCACGCCGAGCCGCCGCGCGGCATCGAGACCGGCGAGCCGCCCCGCGGCCAGCGCGGCTTCCCAGCCGCCGATGCCCGCGCCGTCGCCGGCGACCGCCACGCCCGGGCAGGAACTCGCCCCGAAGGCATCGGTGACGGGCCGCCAGCATCCCTGCGCGGCATCCCAGGCATGGTCGAGGCCGATGGCCCGCGAGACATGGGTGGAGGGGATCACACCTTCATGCAGCAGCAGCGTGTCGCAGGGCGCGCTGGCGCCTTCCCAGGCGACGCGCTCGACCCGCCCGGCGCCCTCGGCGCGCAGGCCGCGCACCCCCGTCATCACGCGCACGCCAAGACGCCGCGCCTCGGCCATCAAGGCGAGGCCCTTGAGCAGCAACCCCCGGCCCGCGAGCAGGCCGATGCCTGCCCGTGCCAGCGCGGCGGCGACGGAGGTGCCGCGCGTCTCGAGCAACAGCGGCGCTGCGCCGGCACGCGCAAGCTGCACCGCCAGCAGCCACGCAAGCGGCCCCTGCCCCGCCAGCACGCTCCGCCCGGTCGGCACGGCGCCAGCGGTCTTGAGCAGGATCTGCGCCGCCCCCGCGCCCATCACGCCGGGCAGCGTCCAGCCGGGGATCGGCACCGGCCGCTCCTGCGCCCCGGTGGCCAGGATTACGCGGCGGGCCACGGCCTCGGTGGCCACGCCGGCAGCGGCGAGGGACAGCACGCCCTCCTCCGGGTCGAGATGCCACAGCGTCGTGGCCGGCCGGTAGTCGGCGCCGCAGCCGAGGAAGGTCTCGATCAACGGAAGGCCCGGCGCGACCTCCGGGCCCAAGGCGGGGTCGTGCGCGCAGGCGACGGCGCTGCGGAAGACCTGCCCGCCGGGGGCCGGGTTCTCGTCGAGCACCAGCACGGTCAGCCCCCGCGCCCGCGCCTCGATCGCCGCGCCCATGCCGGCCGGTCCGGCGCCGATGACGGCGAGGTCGTAGCGGCTCATCGCAGCGCCTCGCGCGCGCCGCGCTGGCGGGCGATCCGCATCCCAGGCGCCGCCGGCACCATGCAGGCCTGGCGGCTCGCCACGCCGTCGATCTCGGCGAGGCAGTCGAAGCAGACGCCCATGAGGCACAGCGGCCCGCGCGGCGCGCCCGAGACGGCGGTCTCCCGCATCGCGACGAGGCCCGCGAGCAGCATGGCGGCGGCGGCGGAGGTCCCCTCGGGCACCGTGACCTCGCTGCCCTCGACGAACACGGTGACCGTGGCGGGGCGGGCGTCAGGCCGCGGCCGGAACATCGAAGCGCTTCGCGGAGAAGGGGGCGAGGACCGGATCGAGGCTGCCGGCCGCGATCATCGGCGCGAGCAGCCGCGCATGGGCGCCGGCCAGCGTCACGCCGGAATGGCAACTGGCGGTGAAGGCGCCGGGGAAACGCTCCGACTGGTCGTAGATCGGCAACCCGTCCGGCGCCATGACGCGCAGCGCCGACCAGGCGCGGATGATGTTCAGATCCGCGATCCAGGGAAAGCACAGCACCGCCCGCTGCGCGATCTGCGCCATGACGGGCGGCGACTGGCGCGTGTCGAAACCCACCTCCTCCATGCTGTCGCCGAGCATGATGGTGCCCTCGCCGGTCTGGCGGATGGTGGTGGTGGGGATGGGCAGGATGGCCCGCGCGCGCTCGGTGACCAGAATCTGGCCGCGTTGCGGACGCACCGGCGCGCTGAGGCCGAAGCGGGGCGCGAGTTCGGCATTGCCGAGGCCGGCGGCGAGCACGATGCGCGGCGCGGCGAAGGCGCCGGCCTGCGTCTCGATGCGGAAGTCGTGCGGCGCGGCGGTGCCTCCGGTCGCCTTCGCGTTCGGCACATAGGCGCCGCCGGCCTCGGTGAAGGCGCGGTGCAGCGCCCGCAGCAGCGCGAGCGGGCTCGCATGGCCGTCATAGGGCGTGAAGGAGCCGCCGACGACGGCGGGGCCGAGGCCGGGGAGCATCTGCGCCAATTCGTCACGGCGGATCATGCGGTGGTCGAAGCCGTGGTTGCCGGCCTCGGCCTGCATCCGCGCCATGCGGGCGGCGCGGTCGTCGAATTCGGCCTCGCTCACGCACAGATGCACGCCGCCGGGCTGGCGCAGCGCCGTGTCGATGCCGGTGCGCGCGGCGAGGTCGGCGGCGAGTGCGGGCCATTCGCCGGCGGAACACCGCGTCCATCGCTGGTACCACGGCGCGCCGAGGCCCTTCGACTGCACCCAGACCAGGCCGAAATTGCCGCGGCTGGCGCGGAGGGCAATGTCGCCCTCATCGAGCAGGACGGTGCCGAACCCCCGGTCGCGCAGGCCGAGGGCGATCGCCGCGCCCACCAGGCCGCCGCCGACGACGATCGCATCCGATGCGCGGAGGGTCATGCGCGCATGGGACCGTGCGGCAGACGCCGCGTCAACCGCGCCTGGCC
>Ga0207950_100703_pt1 | contig 10257 bp, 14 predicted proteins | sample Subbio11_8B_AprC_FD_184814 | JGI IMG/M metagenome (GOLD analysis project Ga0207950, IMG submission 184814) | Serpentinite rock and fluid subsurface biosphere microbial communities from McLaughlin Reserve, California, USA - CR11_8B_AprC (SPAdes) | ecosystem: Environmental > Terrestrial > Deep... | reverse complement strand
CTTCTGCGACGCCCAGCAGCAAAGCTGTCCCTCCGCGGACGACGCAAGGCCGCCTCCTGGGACGATGACTTCCTCGCAAGCCTATTCGCGCGATGAAAGCTTCACCCGATTGCCCTGGCCGCGAGCGCCCGCAACTCCCCCGCAATCGTCTCCAGTTCCGCCAGGCACTCGCGCAGCGCCGCGGTCTCCTGCTCCTCCTCGGCCGGCGGCGGGTCGCCCAACGGCAGCTCGCCCGTGACCGCGCCCTGCGGCCCCTCATCCGTGCCGTCGCGCAGCAGCCGCTGCACGCCCTTGATCGTGTAGCCCTGGGTGTAGAGCAGGTCGGAGATGCGCCGCAGCAGCGCGATGTCCTCGGGCCGGTAGTAGCGCCGCCCGCCGCCGCGCTTGAGCGGCTTGAGTTGCGGGAACTTCGTCTCCCAGAAGCGCAGGACGTGCTGCGGGATGTGCAGGTCGTCGGCCACCTCGCTGATGGTGCGGAAGGCGGTCGGCGCCTTGCGCGGCTTCGCGCGGCCGTCCTCGGCCGGCAGGTCCCCGCTCATTCCTCGGCTCCGGCGGGCTCGTTGTTGATGCGCGCCTTCAGCACCTGGGAGGGGCGGAAGGACAGCACCTTGCGCGGCAGGATGGGCACCTCGATCCCGGTCTTGGGGTTGCGCCCGATGCGCTGGCCCTTCTGGCGAACCAGGAAGGTGCCGAAGGCGGAGATTTTCACCGCCTCGCCGGCCTCGAGCGCGGTCGAGACCCGATCGAGGGCGGATTCGAGCAGCGCCGCGCTCTCGTTCCGCGAAAGTCCGACATTCGCGTAGATCGCTTCCGCCAGCTGCGCGCGCGTGACCGTGTTCATGCCCCGAAGGCCCCCTAGAGCAGATCGCAAACGGCCGGGATCGGCCCTGTGCGTGAAGATGCCCGCAAACGAAACCCGTGCGGTTTCCATTCGCGTGGAACCCGCCCTAAGCCCCTCAGTCCAAATGAAACCCGCCCGAGGGGCCTTCCGTCAACCTCGCCGCGCAGGACCGCTTCGGGCCCCGCATGCCCTGCCCTAGAACCGGGCGAGCGCCGCGCCCCAGGTCAACCCGCCGCCGATCGCCTCGAGCACCACGAGGTCGCCCGGCCGGATGCGCCCATCCCCCCACGCTTCCGCAAGCGCCAGCGGGATCGAGGCGGCCGAGGTGTTCGCGTGGCGGTCCACCGTGACCACCACGCGCTCGGGCGGCAGGTTCAGCTTGCGGCCCATCGCCTCGATGATCCGCAGATTCGCCTGGTGCGGCACCAGCCAGCGGACATCCGCGTGGCCCAGCCCGTTGGCGGCCAGCGCCTCGTCCACCACGGCGGCGAGTTTCGTCACCGCGTGGCGGAACACCTCGCGCCCTGCCATCCGCAGCAGCCCCGTCCCGCCATCCGATCCGGCGCCGCCCTCGATGCGCAGGATGTCGCCGAAGCGTCCGTCGGCATGCAGGTGGCACGAGAGGATGCCGCGATCCGCGCTGGTCCCCCCACCCTGCTGCGCGCGCAGCAGCACCGCCCCCGCGCCGTCGCCGAACAGCACGCAGGTGCCGCGGTCGTTCCAGTCGAGGATGCGCGAATACACCTCGGTGCCGATCACCAGCACCGAGCGCGCCTGCCCCGAGCGGATCAGGCTGTCGCCCACCGCCAGCGCATAGACGAAGCCCGTGCAGGCCGCGGACATGTCGAAGGCGAAGCCGCGCGTGACGCCGAGCTTCGCCTGGATGCGGACCGCGGTGGCCGGAAAGGCGGAATCGGGCGTGGAGGTCGCGACCAGGATCGCGTCCACCTCCGCCGCCTCCGCCCCCGCGCGCTCGAGCGCCTGGCGCGCCGCCGCCGCCCCCATGTCCGACGCCGTCTGCCCGGCCGCGGCGAAGTGGCGGAAGCCGATGCCCGTGCGCTCGCGGATCCAGGCATCCGAGGTCTCGATCCCCTTCAGCGCGGCGAGGTCGTCGTTGGAAAGCCGCTGCACGGGAAGGTAGCCGCCGCAGCCGGCGATGATGGCGCGCAGGACCATGAGGGAGACGGACCCCTTAGCGTGGATGGGCCGCGACGCGCGGGCCGGGCGTTGACAGGCTGGTGATGCCCTCACGGATACGCTCGTTGAAGCGGTGCGTCACCATGTCCATCGCCACGTCCACCGCATGGGCGAAGCCGAGCGCGTCGGTGCCGCCATGGGACTTCACCACCACCCCGTTCAGCCCGATCAGGATGGCGCCGTTGTAGCGGCGCGGATCCATCCATTCGCGCAGCCGGTCGAGCGCCGGGCGCGCCAGCAGGTAGCCCAGCCGCGCGGGGACGGAACTCGTGAAGACCTGGCGCAGCAGGTCGCGCATCAGCTTCAGCGCGCCCTCCCCCGTTTTCAGCGCGACATTGCCGGTGAAGCCGTCGGTCACGATCACGTCCGTGGTGCCGGCGGTGATGTCGTGGCCCTCGACGAAGCCGCGGAACTGCGGGCCGATATGCGAATCGCGCAGCACCTCGGCGGCGTGGCGCACGCGATCATCGCCCTTCAGCTCCTCGCTGCCCACGTTCAGCAGGCCGATCGAGGGGCTGGTCAGGCCGAGCACGGCGCGCGCGAAGGCATCGCCCATCACCGCGAACTCGACCAGGTTGCGCGCATCGCACTGCACATTGGCGCCGAGGTCGAGCAGCACCACGTCGCCGCGCGCCGAGGGCCCGATCGCCGCGAGCGCCGGCCGGTCGATCTCCGGCAGCGTCTTGATGACGATCTTGGCGAGCGCCATCAGCGCACCCGTATTGCCGGCCGAGACGACGCCCGAGGCCTCGCCCGCCGCCACCGCGTCGATCGCCACGCGCATGGACGAACCGCGCACGCGCAACGCCGCGGTCGGTTTCATGTCGCCCGGGATGGCATCCGGCGCGTGGCGCAGGCTGCAGGCGCGCGCCGCGCGCCTGCGCCGCGCCAGCGCGCCGCCGACCCGCGCCTCGTTGCCCACCAGCAGGAAGCGGGCGGCGGGATGGCGCTCGGCGGCGAGTTCAAGCCCGTCGAGCACGACCTCGGGCGCCGTGTCGCCGCCCATGGCGTCGATCGCCAGGGCGAAGGGCGGTTGCTCGGCCGGCATCGTTCAGCGGCCCGTGCGCGGGGTGATGCCCACCGCCGCTCAGCTGCGGATGGTGGTGCCCACGCGCTCCGCCGCCACCACCTCGCGGCCGTCGTAATGGCCGCAGTGGGAGCAGACATGGTGCGGACGCTTCAGCTCGCCGCAGTTCGAGCACTCGTGGTAGGACGGGGCGCTCAGCGCCTCATGGCTGCGGCGCATGCCGCGGCGGGAGGGCGAAACCTTCTTCTTCGGAACGGCCATGGCGCCGAGCCTCTTTCATCAAACAATCATGCAGGATAGCGGGAGCGGGGGGCATTAGCATCCGCCCCCCTCCGACGCAAGCCGCGCGCAAGCCGCACGCCGCCGCCGGCCGGGCTATTTGCCCCTTCGCAGCGCCCCCAGCGCCGCGAAGGGGCCGGCGGGCGGCGCCCGCGCCCCGGCCTCGCCCTCCCGCGGCAGGGCCGCGCCCGGGGCGCGGGGATAGGGGTCGAGCGCCAGGGCCAATTGCTCGGCCAGCGCCTCGCCGAGATCCACCGCGTCGCCCTCGGCGGCCACCTCGTCGAGGCCTTCGGGGTCCTCCGAGAAGGCGGCGCCTTCGGGCAGGATCCGCAGCGCCACCGCCTCGGTCAGCTGCTGGACCACCGGCTCGAGCGTGACCACGCAATCCTGCACCACCTCGGCCTCGATGCGCCCCTCGGCGAGCACCGTCCCGCCCGGCTCGGGCCGCAGCCGCAGCACCGCGCGCAGCCGGTTCACCGCAGGGATCGCGAATCGCCGGGCGAGCGCGGCGCATTCCGCGGCACTCGCCTCGAGCCGCTCCTCCCGCCCCCCTTCGGGGAGCCGCGCCAGGGCGACGATGCGGGAGAATTCAGGCATCATGCAGCAGGTCCTGCGCGTCCAGGAAGCGCACCCGCCCTTCCGCCATGCCGCCGATCCCCTGCCCCGCCAGCGCCGCATCCTGCGCCCGCGCGACGGCGGCGAGCCGGGCGGCGGAACCCTCCGGCGCCGCGCCGCGCCAGACATTGCGCGCCAGTGCCTCGGCCAGCGCGCCCTCCTGGGGCGAATCGAGCGCCTCCTCGCAGGCCAGCGCCCGGCCGTGGAAGGCCTCCCAGGCCTGCCGCACCCGCTTGCCCACGGCGAGATCGCCCACCCCCATTTCGCGCAGGTTGAGGTCCATGTCGGCGAACATCGCGTCGAACACCGCCTGGGCGAGAGCCTGCCCGCGCGCATCAGGGTCGCGCCGCAGGCGGCGGATCAGCAGCCCGACATGCAGGCTGACCAGGTCGAAGCGCCCCTCCACCGTGTCGGGCACGCCCAGGCGCTCGAACAGCGCCGGCGCCCGCGCCGCCGCGACCGCCGAGCCGTAGAGCGCGAATCCGGCCCGCTCATGCGGCCGGCGGCGGAACATCCCGAGGATGCCCATGCTGAACTTCGTCTCCGGCCACCTCTCCGGTTGACCCGGGGGCGGCATGCTGTCTATCCCTTCCGCGACATGGCCCGCCATTCCCGATCGGTCAACGCATCGCGCATCGCGCCCCTGGTGCTGCTGCTGGCGCTCGGCGGTTGCGGCTGGCTGTCCGAACGCGTCGGCCCCGCGCCCATCGCCCGCGGCAACCATGTGGATGCGGACCGCCTCAGCCAGATCACCCCCGGCGTGCAGACCCGCACGGATGTCGAGGCGCTGCTCGGCTCGCCCACCGCCCGCGGCACCTTCGACGAGGATCACTGGTACTACATCAGCGCCCAGAGCCGGATCGCGCCGGGCCGTTTCCTCGACATCGCGGACCGCCGCGTCGTCGCCATCTCCTTCAACCGCGCCGGCGTCGTCAGCGGCGTGCGCGAACTGACCGAGGCCGACGGGCGCAACGTGCAGATGGTCCCGCGCGAGACGCCGGTTCCGGGCAACGAGCGCTCGCTGCTGCAGGCGCTGTTCGGCAATATCGGCCGGCCGGGCCTCGAGGGCGGCCCGGTCACGGGCATGAACCCGGCGGGCGCCGGCATCGGTCGGCGCTGACGCACGCTCGGATCCGCGCCAGGTCCACCGGCCCGGACCCGCCCATGAACCAGCCTTCCTTCGGCATCCGGGTTTGTCATGCGGGCGGCGCGAGTCCCTGACCCGTGCCGAGGCCGCGCATGTGGCCCGCCGGCGGTCCGGCGAAAGCCAAGCGAACCGGAGGTTTGCGCCCGGCGTCCGAGCAGGCGGAGAAGCGGATGCCGGCGGTCGAAGCATTCGGCCGCTGGTAAACCCGGGCGCCGAAGGAATCCGGGTGTGCCGCGCGCCGGGTTGGCGGGTGGCGGCGCGCCGGACAACGCCGAAAACCGGATTCCGAAGGAAGACGGGTTAATCAGAAATGGCTCCAGCCGCCGCGCGGCAGCGCCAGCGGCCGGCCATCCGCGCCACGCACCGCCACCTCCGCCGCCCCCGCCACGAAGCGGCCGATCCGCGTGACGGCGACGCCCGCCGCTGCCGCGCGCGCCTCGACCGCCGCGCGGTCCGCCGCTGCGGCGGCGAACAGCAACTCGTAATCGTCGCCCCCGGCCAGCAGCACGGGCAGCAGTGCCGGATCGGCATCCAGCGCCGCGCGCGCGGCGGCCGAGAGCGGCACCGCGCCCGCCTCGATCTCCGCCCCGCAGCCGGCGGCCCGGCACAGATGCCCCAGATCCTGCACCAGCCCGTCCGAGACATCGAGCCCCGCATGGGCGAGCCCCGCGATCGCCTGACCGAGGGCCAGCCGCGGTTCCGGCAGGCGATAGCGCCGCACGAGGTGCCCCTCGGCATCGCCCGGCACCTCGCCGCGCAGCACGCGCAGCCCGAGCGCCCCGTCCCCGATCGTCCCCGACACCCACACCTCGTCATCCGCGCGGGCGCCCGCGCGCATCAGCACCGCACCGGGCGCCGCCGTGCCGAGGATGGTGAGCGACAGGCAGGTCGGCCCCGGCGTCGCCGTGGTGTCCCCGCCCAGCGCCGCGATGCCGAAGGCGCGCTGGTCCTCGGCGAGCCCCTGCACGAAGCCCGCGATCCAGTCCTCGGCGATGCCGCGCGCGAAGGAGGTCGTCATCAGGTAGCCGAGCGGCGCGGCCCCCATCGCCGCGAGATCCGAGAGATTCACCCGCAGCAGCTTCCGCCCCACCGTCGCGGGCGGGTCCCCGGGCAGATAGTGCACGCCCTCGACCATCGCATCCGCCGCGATCACCAGCCGCCGCCCGGCGGGGATGTCGAGCACCGCGGCATCGTCGGCGAGGCCGAGCGCGCCTTCCCCGGCCAGCGGCCGGAAATGCCGCGCGATCAGCGCGAATTCCGCCGGCAGGCTCACCGCGCCGCCCCGAACTCCGCCGGGCGCAGCGCATGGGCCATGGCGTCGAGCACGCCATTGGCGAAGCGCGCCGTATCGTCGTCGAGGAAGCCGCGCGCGATGTCGAGATACTCGTTGATCACCACGCGCGCCGGGGGCTCGGCGCCGGCGAGCAGTTCCGCCGCCGCCGCGCGCAGCAGCGCGCGCAGCACGGGATCGAGCCGCTCCAGCGCCCACTCCTTCGCCAGATGGCCGCGGATCTCGGCATCCGCCTGCTCGGATCGCGTCGCGGCGGCGGCGAGGATCGCCTCGAACAGCGGCACATGGGCGAGCGGCACGCGGCCCTCCTCGAAGGCCGCATCGCCCTCGCCCGCGCCGATGCGGTGGCGGATGAACTGCTGTGCGACCGTCTCGGCGCTCTCGCCGGTCTGCTCGGACTGGAACAGCGCCTGCACGGCGGCGACGCGCGCGCCGGTGCGCGGCCGCCCCGCCTGCCTCGGCCGGTGGCTGCTCATCCCGCCAGCCCCCAGCGCCGCGCCAGCGCGACCTGGCCGAGCACCGCATGGGCCGCCTCCGCGCCCTTGTTCATGCGGTCCTCGCGCGAGCGCGCCTCGGCCTGGGCGAGCGTGTCCACCGTCAGCAGCCCGAAGCCGATCGCCGCCCCGCTCCGCGTGGAGATCTCCATCACGCCATGGCAGATCGCCTCGCAGATGAAGCCGTAGTGGTCGGTCTCCCCCTTCACGACGCAGCCCAGAAGCAGCACGCCGTCCCACCGCCCGGGAAGCTTCAGCGCCATGGCGAGCGCGGCAGGCAGTTCGTAGCCGCCGGCGACCTCGGCGACCTCGACGCGCGCCCGCGCGTCGGCGAGCACGCGCCGCGCGCCGCGCAGCATCCCCTCGACCACCGCGCGGTAATAGGGCGCCTGGATCACCAGGATGCGCGGCGCCGGGCCGGCCAGCGCGGCGGCGCCGCGTTCGGGGCTGTCGAGCGTGCTCACGGCGCGCCTTCCGTCACGATCGGCCGTATCTCGACATCCTCGATCCCGTAGCCCTCGATCCCGACGATCGGGCGCGGGTGGTTGGACAGGCGGATCATGCGCGTGACCCCGAGATCGGTCAGGATCTGCGCCCCGATGCCGTAGTCGCGCAACTCGGGCGCCGTGGCGCGCCCGCGCCCTCGCCGCACCTGGTCGGAGACCGCGTCGGCGCGCGTGTCGCGCAGCAGCACCACCACGCCGCGCCCCTCGGCCGCGATCATCCGCATCGCGCCGTGCAGTTCATCGGTGCCGCGGCCGGCGACGATGTCGTTCAGCAGCGAGACGGCGTGCATGCGGACCAGCACAGGGTCGGGTCCGGCGACATCGCCCTTGACCAGCGCGAGATGCTCGCCGCGCGACACCGTGCTCGAATAGACCACCGCGCGCCATTCCCCGCCGACCGCCTTGTGCAGCGCGCAATCCTCGACGCGCTGCACCAGCCGCTCGGTCCGCCGGCGATGGGCGATCAGGTCGGCGATGGTGCCGAGCTTGAGCCCGTGATGCTGCGCGAAGGCGACCAGGTCCGGCATCCGCGCCATGGTGCCGTCGTCGTTCATGATTTCGCAGATCACCCCCGCGGGGTTGAGCCCCGCGAGGCGCGCGAAATCCACCGCCGCCTCGGTGTGGCCGGTGCGCACCAGCGTGCCGCCCTCGCGCGCCACCAGCGGAAAGACATGCCCCGGCGTGACGATGTGCTCGCGCCCCAGCTCGGGGTTGATCGCCACCGCCACGGTGCGCGCGCGGTCGGCCGCCGAGATGCCCGTGGTCACGCCGTCGCGCGCCTCGATCGAGACGGTGAAGGCGGTCTGGTGCCGCGTGCCGTTGGACTGCGCCATCAGCGGCAGCGCGAGCTGCTCGACGCGCGCCTGCGTCATCGCCAGGCAGATCAGCCCGCGCGCGTGGCGCGCCATGAAATTGATGGCGTCCGGCGTGGCGAACTGCGCGGGGATGACGAGGTCGCCCTCGTTCTCGCGGTCCTCGTCGTCCACCAGGATGAACATGCGCCCGGCCCGCGCCTCCTCGAGCAGTTCCTCGGTCGGCGAGATGAAGTCGCGGAAGGAGGTGCGGACCGCGCTGCCCGCATCCGTCGTGCTCATCGCTGATACTCCCGCAGGCGCGCCACGTAGCGCGCCATCATGTCGGCCTCGATGTTCACCCGGTCGCCCGGTTGCAGCGTGCCGAAGGTGGTGACCGCGGCGGTGTGGGGAATGATGTTGACCCCGAACACCTCCCCGTCAACCTCGTTGACCGTCAGCGAGACGCCCTCGATCGCCACCGACCCCTTGGGCGCGATGTAGGGCGCGATCGGCGCCGGGACGCGGAAGCGCCAGCGCACCGAGGCGTTCTCGGGCGTGGCCGAGACCACCTCCCCCACCCCGTCCACATGCCCCGCCACCAGATGCCCGCCGAGCTCGTCGCCCACGCGCAGCGCGCGCTCGAGGTTCACCCGCTTCCCCGGCTTCCAGCCCCCGAGCGTGGTCCTCGCGAGCGTCTCGGCCGAGCAATCCACCGCGAAGGCATCCGCCGCGAGATGCACCACCGTCAGGCACACCCCCGAACACGCGATGGAAGCGCCCGGCACCGCCGGCGTCGGCCCCGCGAGGAAGCCGGGCGCGGTGCCGATCACCAGGCGCAGGTCGTGCCCGCCGCCGATCGGCTGCACCTCCCGCACCGTGCCCAGCGCGGTCACGATCCCGGTGAACATCAGGGCCTCTCCTCGATGCGTTCGAACTCGGTCAGGACATCGGCGCCGAGGGGCGTGAGCGCAACGCGCCGGAAGCGCGGCATGGCGGCAAGTGCGGCAAGGCGCAAGCCCTCCGCCGCCGGCCAGCCCTCGGCCCCCATCACCCCCGGCGCATGGAACCAGGCAAGGCGATCCACCAGCCCCGCCCGCAGCAGCCCGGCAGCAAGGCCCGCCCCGCCCTCGGCCAGCACCCGCGTCACCCCCCGCTGCGCCAGCGCGGCCAGCAGCGCGCGCAGATCCACCCCGCCGCCTTCGCCCGCCGGCGCCGTCTGCACCGCCACCCCGGCGGCGATGAAGGGCGCGAGGGCCGCCGGCGGATGGCCCGGCACCGTGACGATGCAGCTCGGCGCCTGCCGCGCCGTCGCGACCAGCCACGCCGAGAGCGGCGTCCGCAGCCGCGCATCGGCGAGCACGCGCAGCATCGGCACGCGCTCCATCCCCGGGATGCGGCAGGTCAGGTCCGGGTCGTCCGCCAGCACCGTGCCGGATCCGACCAGGATGGCATCGTGCCGCGCGCGCAGCGCATGCACCGCGCGCCGCGCGGCTTCGCCGGTGATCCAGCGGCTCTCCCCCGCTCCGGTGGCGATGCGGCCATCGAGAGTGCTCGCCAGCTTGAGCGTGACCACCGGCAGCCCCGCCTCGATGCGGCGGAAGAAGCCGGCATTCAGCGCGCGCGCCTCGGCCCCGCACAGCCCTTCCTCGACCACGATGCAGGCGGCGCGCAGGCGATCGAGCCCCCGCCCGTCCACCCGCGGGTCGGGGTCGCGCATCGCCACCACCACCCGCGCGACGCCGGCGGCCTCCAGCGCCTCGCAGCAGGGCGGCGTGCGGCCGTGATGCGAACAGGGCTCGAGCGTGACATAGGCGGTCGCCCCGCGCGCCTGCGCCCCGGCACGGCGCAGCGCCTCGGTCTCGGCATGGGGGCGTCCGCCCGGCTGGGTCCAGCCGCGCCCGACCACCCGGCCGTGGCGCACCAGCACGCAGCCCACCGCCGGGTTCGGCCAGGTGTTGCCGAGGCCCCTCCGGGCCAGGGCCAGCGCGGCGCGCATGTGGTGCAGGTCGTCGGGCATCGGGGGCCCCGGGTTGTCCACCTTCCCCGCCCCGGCGGCAAGCCGCGCC
>Ga0207950_100702_pt1 | contig 10270 bp, 5 predicted proteins | sample Subbio11_8B_AprC_FD_184814 | JGI IMG/M metagenome (GOLD analysis project Ga0207950, IMG submission 184814) | Serpentinite rock and fluid subsurface biosphere microbial communities from McLaughlin Reserve, California, USA - CR11_8B_AprC (SPAdes) | ecosystem: Environmental > Terrestrial > Deep... | reverse complement strand
TTCTCCCCCCGTTCTTCCTTCACGCCGCCGCCGCGTTGATCCTGAGCAGGCTCTCGTCCCGCCCGAGCGCCCACAGCACCGCATTGATCGGCGGGCTGGTCGTGCTGCCGGACAGCGCCACCCGCAGCGGCTGCGCCACGTCCTTCAGCTTGACGTCCTTCACCTCGGCGTAGTCGCGCAGCCAGTGTTCGAGGTCCGCCTTCTCCCACGGCGCGTCCGCGAGGAATTCCGCGAGGTCCGCGAGCCGCGCCTTCGCCTCCGGCGTCAGCAGCGCGAGCGCTCTGGCCTCCATCGCCGGCGGGCCCTCATGCGCGGCGAAGGCGGCCGAGCCCGCGAGTTCTTCCAGCGTGCGCGCGCGTTCCTTGAGGTAGGGCATCAGCATCGCCACGCGCTTCGCGCCATCCGTGCCGAACAGCACGCTGCGCTTGGCCAGCGTCTCCAGCACCGTGCGCGTCAGCCGCGCATCCTCCGCCTGGCGCAGATACACGCCGTTCAGATGCGTCAGCTTCGCGTAGTCCATGCGCGAGGCCGCGCGGCCGACATCCTTGAGGTCGAACAGCTCGATCGCGCGCTCGCGCGGCACCACCTCCTCGTCGCCATGGCCCCAGCCGAGGCGCAGCAGGTAGTTGCACACCGCTTCCGGCAGGTAGCCCTGCTCGCGGAAATCGAGCACGCTCACCGCCCCGTGCCGCTTGGACAGCTTCGCCCCGTCGGCGCCGTGGATCAGCGGGATATGCGCGAAATGCGGCCGCCGCCAGCCCATCGCGTCGTAGATCATGCACTGGCGGAAGGTGTTGGTCAGATGGTCGTCGCCGCGGATGACATGGGTGATCTCCATGTCGCGGTCGTCCACCACCACCGCATGCAAATAGGTCGGCGTGCCGTCAGAACGCAGGATGATCATGTCGTCCAGCTCGGCGTTCTGCACGCGCACCTCGCCCTGCACGAGGTCGGCCACCACCGTCTCTCCCTCGAGCGGCGCCTTGATGCGGATGGCGAAGGGCTTGCCTGCCTGCTCCGGACCGGGCTCGCGGTCGCGCCAGCGGCGGTCGTAGCGCGGCGGGCGTCCCTCGGCGGCGGCCTGCTCGCGCATCCGGGCCAGTTCCTCGGGGCTCGCCCAGCAGCGATACGCCTTGCCCATCGCCAGCAGCGCGTGCGCGATCTCGGCGTGGCGTGCCTCGCGGCTCGCCTGGAACAGCGGCGCCTCGTCGGGCGAGAGGCCGAGCCAGGCCAGGCTTTCCAGGATCTGGTCCACGGCGGCCTGGGTCGAGCGTTCGCGGTCGGTGTCCTCGATGCGGAGCAGGTAGGCGCCCTTGTGGCGGCGCGCGAACAGGTAGTTGAACAGCGCGGTGCGCGCCCCGCCGATATGCAGGTAGCCGGTGGGGGAGGGGGCGAAGCGGGTGCGGACGGTCATCGGGCCTGAACTCTGGTCATCGGGCAGCCGTTATACCGGCTGCCGCCGAAGCGGACAGGGCCGCCTTGCCGATCCGGGCCTGTGCGGCCCCGGAGCAGCGACCGGCCAGGTGGAACTGCTGGCCGGGCGCGTTCCCGCAAAAGCGCGAATTCATGGCGGGTTGCGGCCGGATCGCCGGCATCGCGGCACGGTTCCACCCGGCCGGGCGCTGCTCTACGATGAACGCATAAGTTGTGGAGCCTGGGACTGAACAGCACCACCGCGCGATATGCCGCCCCACGGCTCCGCATGGCCCTGCATGCCGCGGCGGAGCGCATCGAGGCGCTGCTGGCGCGCGAGCGCGGCCGGCTCGCCCCCTGGCTCGCCTTCGCCATGGGCTGCGGAATCCTCGGCTATTTCATGCTGCGCGAGGAACCGGCCCTCTGGACCGCCGCGGCCGGCCCGGTCCTCGCCTGTGCGGCCTGGTGGATCGCGCGCCGGGCGCCGCATGCGGGATGGGCCCTCGGGATGCTGGCCGCCGCGGCACTCGGCTTCGGCGCGGCGGTGCTGCATGCGGCCCACGCCGCGCCGGCGGCCTCGCTGCCGCGGACGGCGGTGGTGCTCGCGGGCGTGGTGCAGGATGTGGACCTGCTGCCCGAGGGCCAGCGCGTCACGCTCGCCGGGGTGCGCCTCGCGGCGGATGCCGCGCCCCTCCGACGCAGCCTGCGCGTCCGGCTGCGCGCCAACGACCCGGCCCGCCCGGCGCCGGGCGACCTGGTCACGGTGCGCGCGCTGGTCCGCGCGCCCTCGGCGCCGGCCTATCCCGGCGCCTGGGATTTCCAGCGCGCGGCCTTCTTCGCGGGGCAGGGCGGATCGGGCTTCGCCATCGGTCCCGCCGAGGTCACGCCGGCTTCCGGCGCGGCGCCGCCGCTGGCCGGCCTGCGCGCGCGGCTCGAGGCGCGCGTGACCGCGCTGCTGCCCGGCCCGGTCGGGGCCGTCTCGGCGGCGCTGCTCACCGGCGGGCGCAGCGCCATCCCCGACGCCGACCTTGCGGCGATGCGCGATGCCGGGCTTGCGCACCTGCTGGCCGTCTCCGGCCTGCACATCGCCATCGTCATGGGCGTGACCTTCTGGGTGGTGCGCCTGCTCATCGCCTGCTGGCGTTGGCTGGTGCTGCGGGTGGACGGCAAGCTCGCCGCCGGGGTGGCGGCGCTCGCGGCGGGCGGCTTCTACATGCTGCTGACCGGCGCGCAGGTGCCGATGCAGCGCTCCTTCGCCATGGCGGCGCTGGTGACGCTCGCGCTGCTCGCCGGGCGGCGCGCCATCTCGATGCGGAGCCTCGCGCTCGCCGCCGCGGCGGTGATGCTGATCGCGCCGGCGACATTGCTCGGGCCCTCCTTCCAGATGTCCTTCGCCGCCGTGCTCGCCCTGATCGCGGGGTGGGAGTCGCTGCGCGCGCCGATGGCGCGGCTGCGCGGCGATCGCGCGTGGTGGCGCCTCGTGCTGCTCTTCGCGGCGGGGCTGGTCGGCACCTCGGTGCTGGCGGGGCTCGCCACCGCGCCGGTCGGGCTCGCGCATTTCGGCCGGCTGCAATGGTACGGCGTGGCGGCGAACGCGATCGCGGTGCCGCTCACCTCGGTCGTCGTCATGCCGGCGGGGATGCTCGCCATGCTGCTGATGCCGCTCGGGCTCGACGCGCCGGCGCTCATCGTCATGGGCAAGGGGGTGGAGGGGATTCTCGCCGTCGCGCGGGAGGTCGCCTCCTGGCCCGGCGCCGCGCAGGGCGCGCGGCCGCTGCCGGGCTGGGGGCTGGCGCTCTACGGGCTGGGGCTCGCCTGGCTGTGCCTGTGGCGCTGCGCCTGGCGCTGGCTCGGCGTGCCGGTGATCCTGCTCGCGCTGACGAGCCCGGCCTTCGACCGGCCGCCTGATGTGCTGGTCTCCGGCGATGGCAGGCTGATCGGCGTGGTGGCCGGGGGCGGGCTGTGGCTCGAGCGCCAGCGCGGCGCCCCGGCCTTCGTGCGGGATCAGTGGCAGCGCGGCCTGGGCCTGCCCGAGGCTGACGCCCTGCCGGCGGAAGGCATTGTCGCATCAGGCGCGATCGCGTGCAGCCGCGAGGCCTGCCGCCTGCAGGCGCATGGGCAGGAGGCGGTGATCCTGCGGAGCGGCTCCGTGGCCGATGCCTGCGGCCGTGCCGCGCTGATCCTCTCGCCCGAACCGGCGCGCGGGCGTTGCCGCCAGAGCGCGGTGGTGGACCGCTTCGCGGTGTGGCGGGACGGGCCGCACGCGGCCTGGCTCGGCCCCGGGGGGGCGAGGGTGGTCTCGGATCGCGCCTGGCGCGGCGCGCGGCCCTGGGTGCCGCCGTTGCCCTTGCCGCGCGGCGGGTCGGAGCTGCCGCCGGCGCCGGTCGAGTAGAGCCGGCGGCGTTCCAGCCCTCTCCGCGCTGCCCTCCTCGCGGCGGCGTCGCCCGCCCTGCGCCCTGGCCTGCCCTGGCCGGCACAGGCACCGGCACAGGCGGCCTCGACCGGACGGGCCTGCCCTCACAGGATGAACCAGCCGGCCTCCGGCACGAAGCCGCTGAGCACGGCGATGGCGATGTCCGCCGTGCCGTCGCCGTCCGTGTCGCCCAGGATCCGGTAGTAGTCGGTCGAGAGGATCTCGAAGCGCAACTCGCCGGCGCTAGCCCCGCCGAGGCTGCCGAAGCCGGCATCCCCGATCCAGCGGAACGCCTGGTCGCCCGCGACAAGCGCGTTCGCATCCACGGGGCGGAGGTCGATCCTGTCGATGCCGGCTTCGACGGAGAAAGCGAAGTCCATGATGACATCGATGTCGGCGGGCGTGCTGTCCGAGGCCGCGAAGTAGCGGAACACGTCGTTGCCTGCGCCGCCGGTGAGCGAATCCCCGTTGGCGCCGCCGACCAGCACGTCGTTGCCCCCGCCGCCGTCGAGCACGTCCCGCCCCGCGAAGCCGCGCAGGATGTTGGCGGCGTCGTTGCCGGTGATCGTGTTCGCCAGCCCGTTGCCGTTGCCCTCGACCGCCTCGGCGGCGCGGAGAATCAGGTTCTCCAGGTTGGCCCCCAGCGTGAACGCCGTGCCCGAGACGAGGATCACGGTGTCCGTCCCGGCATTGGCTCCTTCGAAGACGAGGTCGCCGAGCGTGACGAGGAAGGTGTCGTCGCCCGCCCCGCCGTGCATGCGGTCGTTGCCGGCTCCGCCGTCGAGCGTGTCGTTGCCCGCTCCGCCGAGCAGCGTGTCCGCCTCCGCGCCGCCGACGATGAGGTTGTCGAGCCCGTTGCCCTCGAAGTGGCGCGCGCCGGTGCCGGCCGCGACGAGGTTCTCCACGTTGATCGTCAGCGTGTAGGCCGCGAGGGAGGTCAGGACCGTGTCGGTGCCCTGGTTCGCGAATTCGACGACCGCATCGCCCGCGTCGTCCACGATGAAGACGTCATTGCCCGGCCCGCCGAGCATCCGGTCGCTGCCCGCCCCGCCGTCGAGCGTGTCGTTGCCCGCCGCGCCCGAGAGCGTGTCGGATCCGGCGCCGCCGACGATCCGGTTGTCGAGCCCGTTGCCGCCGAAGTTGCGCGCACCGGCGCCGATCGCGAACAGGTTCTCGACATTGATCGTCAGCGTGTAGGCCGCGAGGGAGGTCAGGACCGTGTCGGTGCCCTGGTTCGCGAACTCGATGACCACGTCGCCGGCATCCTCGACGATGTAGATGTCGTCGCCGAGGCCGCCGAGCATCCGGTCGCCGCCAGCCCCGCCGTCGAGCGTGTCGTTGCCGCCGCGACCCTCGATCGTGTCGTTGCCCTCGGCGCCGGCGAGATAGTTGCCGAGCCCGCTGCCGCGGATCAGGTCGTCGGCGGTGCTGCCGATCGCGTGCTCGATCGAGAGGATGGTGTCCGTGGCACCGCTGAAATCGGTCGCCCGCGCCGCGCCGAGGTCGATGATGACGCCCGCCACCGGCAGCCGGTCGCCGGCCTCGTTGATGGTGTACTGCGTGCCGCCGGGCGTGAAGCCGTGGCTGTAGGAGATGGTGTCCTCTCCCGCTCCGCCATTCACGAAGTCCGCTCCGGCATTCGGCGCGATCAGGTTGCCGAGCGCGTTGCCGAAGATGCTGTCGTCGCCGAAGCTCGTGACCACGCCCTCGAAGCCGAGGATGGTGTCGGTCGCCCCGCCGGCATCGCGCGCGCGGCTGGTCGCGAGGTTCACCGAGACGCCGCCCGAATCCGTCGCGCCGTAGCCGATGACGTCGAAGCCGTCCCCGGCATTGACGAAGTCGGCGCCGTTGCCGGGCGAGATCCATTCGTCGTTCGCGGTGCCGACCACTGTGTCGGCGAAGTCGCCGAACAGCAGCACGCCGCGGATGTTGATCAGCGTGTCGGTGCCGCCGCGCCCGTCATCCACCGTCCCGGCGCCGAGGTTGATCGACAGCCCCCGCGTCTGGTCCGCGTAGTCGGCGCGGACGAATTCGCCGACGATCCCGACCAGGGTATCGTTGCCCGCGCCGCCGCGCAGGTCGCTCGCGGAGCGCCCGCCCTGCGCCACGCCGGTCAGGTGGTCGGCGTGGTTGCTGCCGATGACGTGCTCGATCGAGATGAGGCGGTCGGTCCCGCCCTCGCCGTCGCTCGCGATGCCGGTCGTCAGGTTGACCGTCACGCCGGAGGTGGCGTTGTTGTATTCCGCCCAGTCGCCGCCCAGGCCGCCATCGAGCGTGTCGTCGCCGCCGCGGCCGTTGAAGCGGTTGGTTTCCGCCCCGCCGACGATCGAATCGGCGAAGGGCGTGCCATTGATGCGTTCGACGCCGAGCAGCGTGTCGGTGCCGCCCCAGCCGTCCTGGGCGATGCCGGTGACGAGGTTGACGACGACCCCCTGCGTCGGCCCCGGCACGTTGCCCTGGCCTCCGCTGTAGCTTACGCGGTCCGCGCCGCCGGCGCCGGCATCCACGTAGTCGTTGCCGCCGAAGGGCACGAAGAACTCATTGAGGCCCGTGCCGATGATCGTATCGGCGAAGTTCGTCGCACGGACGTCCTCGAAGCCGATCACGGTGTCGAGCCCGCCCTCGCCGTCGAGCGCGCGCTCAAGCGCGAGGTTGACGCTGACGGCCGCAGGCGACTGCGTGTAGTCGAGCTGGTCCGCCGTGCCGCCGCGCCCGTCCAGGTAGTCGTTGCCGCCGCGGCCGCGGATGCGGTCGTTGAACTCGCTGCCGATGATCGTGTCCGCAAGGCTTGACCCGCGGATCATGCCGATATTGACCAGCAGGTCCTGCCCGCCAAAGCCGTCCTGCGCGACGAGGCCGGTGCCGAGATCGGCAACGATGCCGCTGCTCATGCCGCCGAGCAGGTAATCCGCCTGGACCGAGAAGTTGCGGTCGGCCATGCCGATGATGGTGTCGTTGCCCGCCCCGCCGCGCGCCTGGAAGGCCACGGGGACGTCCACCGAGCGGATCTCGATGACATCGTCGAAGGGCGAGCCCAGGATGGCCTCGACCTCGCGCAGCGTGTCGTTGCCGTCGCCACCCGTGACCGTCGCGTTGTGTCCGGTCGTGCCGTTGAACTCCACCACCGCCGAGATGCCGGAGGCGGCGAAACTGTAGCTCGCCGTGTCGAAATCCGCCCCGCCGATCAGCCAGTCATTGCCCGCGCGGCCGTTGAGCACGTCGTTGCCCGCCCCGCCGGCCAGCGTGTCGTCGCCCGCGCTGCCGATCAGGTTGTCACCGAAGGCGCTGCCGAGCACGTATTCGAAGCCGGAGACGGTGTCCGTCCCGCCCTGCCCGTCGAAGGCGGAACCGCTGAACAGGCTCACCCCCACGCCGGCCGGCGCGGCGGAGAGGTCGAGCGTATCCATGCCGCCGCCGCCCACCAGGCTGTCATTGCCGGCATTGCCGCGGATGCGCTCCGGCCCGTCCGAGCCGATGATGGTGTCGTTGAAGTTGCTGCCGCGCACCTCCTCGATGCTGATCAGCGTGTCGGTGCCGCCATCGCCGTCCTGCGCGCGGCCGATCGAGAGGTCCACCGAGACCGCCCCGGCCGCCTGGGTGTAGTCCGCGAGGTCCGAGCCCGCGCCGCCGTCGATCCAGTCATTGCCGCCCATGCCGCGGAAGCGGTCGTTGGTGGCGCCGCCGATCAGCGTGTCGTCGAAGGCCGAGCCGCGCACGGCGTTGATGTTGGTGAAGCTGTCGGTGCCGCCGAAGCCGTCGCTCGCGACCCCGAGGGCGAGATTGACGGAGACGCCGCCCGACATGAAGGGCGCGAGGTAGTCGAGCACCAGCCCGCGGTTCAGCACGGCGGGGCCTGCGATGCTGTCGTTGCCCGCCCCGCCGCGGACGTAGAAAAGGAAGGTGTCGGTGTTGACCGAGTCGATGATGAACGTGTCGTCGCCGATCGTGCCGTTGATCTGCTCGACCGCGAGGACGGTGTCGTTGCCATGGACGGACCCGCTGACGGCGACATTGTTCGACCCGCCCGCGCTGGTGACGACGAAGGTTGGCGCGACCGGGCCGGAGATGTCGCCGTATTCGACGATGTCGAACCCCGCCCCGCCATCGAGCAGGTCGTCGCCAAACCCACCATTCAGGATGTCGTTGCCGTCTCCGCCGCGGATGGTGTCGTTGCCGCCGCCGCCGCCGATGCTGTCCGCGCCGCCGCCGCCGAGAATGGAATCCGCGGCGTCGCTCGGTTCGCCGCCGGTCACCCCGGCAGACACGCTCCCCGGGAAGATGGTGTCGTTGCCAGCGGTTCCGATGATCGTGGCCATGGCGCGCACCCCCGGTGAAGCGCCCCGATCATCACAAAACCGGAATTGATCCTTCTACAAAACAAAGGTGTAATTAACGAAATGTAATGACATTCCTGCGCGAAGCGTCGCCTCCGGCCTCGCGTCAATACCGCCTGACCAGCCCCACCAGCTGTCCCTGAACCCGCACCCTGTCCGGCCCGAAGATACGGGTCTCATGGCGCGGATTGGCCGGCTCCAGCGCGATCGAGTTGCCCCGCCGGCGCAGCCGCTTCAGCGTCACCTCGTTCTCGTCCACCAGCGCGACCACGATGGACCCGTTCTCCGCCGCGTCGGAGCGCCGGATAATCACGGTGTCGCCGTCGAGGATGCCCGCATCCACCATCGAATCGCCGGCGATCTCGAGCGCGTAGTGCTCGCCATTGCCCAGCAGCGCGGCCGGCACCTCCACGCTCGTGCCGTTGTCGCGCAGCGCCTCGATCGGCAGGCCGGCGGCGATGCGCCCGTACAGCGGCAGCGACACGGCCGCGCCCTCCTGCGCCTCGGGCTGCGGGCGTGCGGGCGGCTGCGCGCCGAAGGAGCCGCGGATGACATTGGGCCCGAGCGGCGCCTCGGCCGCCCTGGCGGCGCGCGGCGGGGCACGCGGCGCGAGGGTCTCGGGCAGGCGGATGACCTCGAGCGCCCGGGCGCGATGGGCCCGGCGGCGCAGGAAGCCGCGTTCCTCGAGCGCGGTGATCAGCCGGTGGATGCCCGATTTCGACTTCAGGCTCAGCGCCGCCTTCATTTCCTCGAAGGAGGGCGAGAAGCCGGTCTCGCGCAGGTGCCGGTCGATGAACATCAGCAACTCGTGCTGCTTGCGGGTGAGCATCCGCGCCTTCCTCCTTGGCCGGCCGCAGCGAATCCGAGGGAACAAACCGGCAACCGAGCGGCCGTTCTAGGAAGGTTCCGGAGTCACGGTCAAACCTTTTTTTCTCCTGCGGATGGCCGCGCCGACGGCACGGCGTGCCGGGGCCTTCCCGCCGCCGCCGCCGGCTGGCAGCATCCGCCGCGTGCGCCAGCCCGAGCTGTCCGTCCTCGTCGCCGCCCATCGCGTGCAGACCCTGGTGCCGCAGGCCGTCCGCTCCGTCCTCGCCCGTGCCGAGGCCGCGGCGGTCGAGATCGTCCTCGCCTCGGATGACGGCACCGACTACGCGCCCTGCCTGCCGCCCGATGGGCGCCTGCGCTTCACCGCACCCGGCCCCGTCGCCACCGGCGCCTTCGCCGCGCGCAACCGCGCGCTGGCGATCGCGCGCGGCGCGCATGTGCTGATGCTCGACGGTGACGACACGCTGGAAGGCCCGCCCGGGGCGATCGCAACGGCCCTCGAACAGGCGCGCGCCACCGGCGCGGTGCTGCTGCCGAGCATCGTCCGCGACCCCGGCGGCGCACCGCTGCGCCGCATCCCCCAGGCCGGCACGCCGCATTTCGGCTTCGCGGCCTGGGCCTCGGCCTTCGCCTCGCTGCACCTGCTCGTGCGGCGCGAGCTCGTGCGGCCCTTCCGCCCGTTCCGGCTGATCGACGATGTGCTGTTCGACCTCGCTGCCCTGGCCGCGGCGGGCGGCGAAGTGCCGGTCGCGACGCAGCTCGCCTATCGCTACCAGCTCCGCGCCGGGCAGATGACCGATACCGCCGGCGCGCGCTTCGATGCCGAATACGCCGAGGCACTGCGCCTCATCGGCCGCGACGGCGCCGGCTTCGGCCGCCACGCCCCCGCCGCCGCCGCCGTGCTGCGCCGCTGGCGCGCGATGAACCGCCTGGTGGGCGGGGGCGGCACACGGCCGGGCCTCGGCGACTACCACCGGGCAGTGGCGGAATACCTGGCAGGGGAATGGCCGGCCGGACGGCGGCGGGCGGGCGGGGGAGGGCGCTGCCCTCCCCCGGACCTCCATCCGCCAGAGGCCGAAAGGCCCCAGGACACCAATCCCCGGTTGAAGTGACGGTCTCCGAAGGCCCTCTGGCCTTTGGCGGGGCGAGGCCTGCGGAGGGGCAAAGCCCCTCTGCGCAGCGCCCTTAGCATTACAGTTGCGCTTTCCGATGATGAGCTGCTTGAGCGGCGGCTTGGTGTGCACGCCTCCAGAGTGACCACGCGACGAGGTGTGCGGGTTGAATG
>Ga0207950_100701_pt1 | contig 10271 bp, 8 predicted proteins | sample Subbio11_8B_AprC_FD_184814 | JGI IMG/M metagenome (GOLD analysis project Ga0207950, IMG submission 184814) | Serpentinite rock and fluid subsurface biosphere microbial communities from McLaughlin Reserve, California, USA - CR11_8B_AprC (SPAdes) | ecosystem: Environmental > Terrestrial > Deep... | reverse complement strand
CCAGGGGCCGAGCGCATCCGCGACCTGCTGCTCGGCCTCGGCCCATGGGATCCGGTGGCCGAGGCAATGCTGCATTTCGCCGCGCGGCGCGAACACCTGGTCCGCATCATCCGCCCCTTCCTCGATTCCGGCGGCTGGGTGGTGTGCGACCGCTTCGCCGATTCGACACTCGCCTACCAGGGCGCGCAGGGCCTGCCGCGCGAGGTCTGGACCAGCCTCGCCGGCCTCGCGCTGGAAGGCTCCGCGCCCGACCTTACCCTGGTGCTGGACCTGCCGGTGGAGGCGGGCATGGCGCGCCTGGGCAACCGCGGCGCCGGCCGCACCGAGGCGGGCGAGGCCCTCGACCGCTACGAACTGATGGGCCGGCGCTTCCATGAGGCGGTGCGCGAGGCCTTCCTCGCCATCGCCGCGGCCGAGCCGGAGCGCTGCACGGTGCTCGACGCGGCCCGCGCGCCGGACCTCGTCGGCGCGGCGGTCGTGGGCGTCGTAGGCGACCGGCTCGGGGTGCGGTTGTGACCGGAGGGGCGCCGCCCCTCCGGGCCTCCCCGCCAAAGGCCGCAGGACCTTTGGAAACCGTTTTTTGGCGCCGTGAACGGGTTTCCAAAGGCTCCGCGGCCTTTGGCGGATGGGGTGCGGGGAAGGCGGAGCCTTCCCCGCCCGCTCCATGACGGACCCGCGCGCCAACCCCGACCTGCTCGGCCACGACGAGGCCGCCCGCACGCTCGAAGCCGCCGCGCGTTCAGGCCGGCTGCACCATGCTTGGCTGTTCTGCGGCCCGCCCGGCATCGGCAAGGCCACGCTGGCCTGGCGCTTCGCCCGCTGGCTGCTGGCGGGGCTGCCGCCGGGCCCGTCGCCGCTGTTCGTGGACCCGTCCATCTCCGTCTTCCGCCGAGTCGCCGCCGACACCCACGCCGACTGCTTCACGCTCGAGCCCAACACCGGCGAACGCGGCACCAAGCGCGTGCTGCGCGTCGAGGATGCCCGCGCCGCCGTGCGCTTCCTCACCCAGACCGCGGCCGAGGGCGGCTGGCGCGTCGTCGTGCTCGACGAGGCCGAGCGCGCCGACCAGGCGGCGGTCCAGAACACCCTGCTCAAGACGCTCGAGGAACCGCCGCCGCGCACGGTCCTGCTGATCGTCTGCTCGGCGCCGCAGCGCCTGCTGCCCACCATCCGCAGCCGCTGCCGCCGGCTCGACCTCAACCCGCTGCCGGCCGATGCGATGGACATGCTGCTCGAGCGCCTGCTGCCCGGCACCGCCAGGGCGGAGCGCGCGCGGCTCGCGGGCCTGGCCGCCGGCTCGCCGGGGCGGGCGCTCGCCCTGGCCGAGGCCCGCGGGCTCGAATTGCAGGCGAGCGTCGAGGCGGCCCTCGCCGCGCTGGCGCGGCCCGAGCCACCGCGCGACCACGCGCTCGCCGACCGCCTGGCCGCGGATCGCAGCGGGGGCGCCTTCGCCACCTTCATGGCGCTGCTGCGCGCGGCCATCGCGCAGGCGCTGCGCGAGGCCGCGCGCGGGCAGCAGGCCCCGCCCTGGCTGGGTCGGCACCCGCTTGCCGTGTGGGCGTCGCTGTGGGATAGGCTCGGCACCCTCGCGGACGACACCGAGCGGTTGAATCTCGACCGCAAGCAGGCCGTGCTGACGGGCCTTTCCTGGCTCGCGCGGCCCTGAACGGAGCGCCCGGACAGTTCACCGGACAGCCCATGGCGAAGCCACCGATCTACTACACGACGCCGATCTACTACGTGAACGACCGGCCCCATATCGGCCATGCCTACACCTCGCTCGCGACCGACGTGCTGGCCCGCTTCAGGCGCCTCGACGGGCACGAGGTGTTCTTCCTCACCGGCACCGACGAGCACGGGCAGAAGGTCGAGAAGGCAGCGCAGGAGGCCGGGCAGGACCCGCAGGCATTCACCGACCGGGTGAGCCAGGCCTTCGGCGACCTCACCGCCACGATGGGGTTTTCCAACGACGACTTCATCCGCACCACCGAACCGCGCCACAAGGCGGCCTGCGTGGCGCTGTGGCAGGCGCTGGCCGAGCGGGGCGAGATCTACCTCGGCGACTACGAAGGCTGGTACGCCGTTCGCGATGAAGCCTTCTACGGCCCGGACGAGCTGACCGAGCGCGACGGCGTGAAGGTCGCGCCCTCCGGCGCGCCGGTGGAATGGGTGCGCGAGCCCTCCTATTTCTTCCGCCTGTCCAAGTGGCTGCCGGAACTGCTGCGCCGCTACGACCTGCCCGATGGCGACCCCGAGCGCATCGACATCCAGCCCGAGAGCCGACGCAACGAGGTGCGCGCCTTCGTCGCGCAGGGGCTGAAGGATTTCGCCGACCGGCCTGAGAAGCTGGATCTTTCCGTCTCGCGCACCTCCTTCACCTGGGGTGTGAAGGTGCCGGGCGACGAGAAGCACGTGATGTATGTCTGGGTGGACGCCCTGACGAACTACATCACCGCCGCGGGCTACCCGGATATGGGCCATCCGCGCTGGAAGTTCTGGCCGGCGGACGTGCATTTCGTCGGCAAGGACATCGTGCGCTTCCACACCATCTATTGGCCGGCGATGCTGCTGGCCGCCGGACTGCCGACGGCGAGGCGCGTCTTCGCCCATGGCTGGTGGACCAACGAAGGGCAGAAGATCAGCAAGTCGCTCGGCAACGTGATCGACCCGGTGGCGCTAGTGGAGGAATTCGGGCTCGACCCCGTGCGCTACTTCCTGCTGCGGGAGGTGCCCTTCGGCCAGGATGGCGATTTCTCGCGCAAGGCGCTGGTGCATCGGCTGAACGGGGAACTGGCGGATGCGCTGGGGAACCTCGCGAACCGGGTGCTGAGCCTGATCCAGCGGAACTGCGAGGGGCGGCTGCCGGCCCATGCGGCGCGCAGCGCGGAGGATGAGGAACTCCTCGGCTCCGTGGACGCCCTCGCCGAGACGCTCCGCAAGCACCTGGATCAGCAGCATTTCCACACCGCGCTCGAGGCGGTCTTCGCGAGCGTACGCGAGGCCAATGGCTATATCACCAAGCAGGCGCCCTGGGCGCTGAAGAAGACCGACCAGGTCCGCATGGCCGCCGTGCTGCGCCACCTGCACGCGGCGCTGCGGATCTATGCCACGCTGCTCCAGCCCTTCATGCCCAACACCATGGCCGCGCTGCTCGATCAGCTCGGCGTGCCCGCCGACGCGCGGGACTTCGCCGCCCTCGCCACGCCGCTGCCCGGGGGCACGCCGCTGCCGCCGCCCGCCCCGCTGTTCCGCAAGATCGAGCTGCCGGCCTGATGCTCGTCGATAGCCACTGCCACCTCGACCACTATGCCGAGGACGAGATCGCGCAGGTCATCGCCCGCGCGAGGCAAGCCGGCGTCGCCCGCATGGTCACGATCGGCGTCCGCATGGCCCAGGCCGCCAAGGTGAGGGAACTGGCGGGCCGCTTCCCCGAGGTCTGGGGCACCGTCGGCATCCACCCCCACAATGCCGGGGAGGGCCCGCTGCCCACCCCCGAGGAGATCGCCGCCGCCGCCGCCCACCCGCGCATCATCGGCATCGGCGAATCCGGCCTGGATTATTTCTACGACAAGGCGCCGCGCGACGCGCAGGCCGAGAGTTTCCGCCGCCACATCCGCGCCGCCCGCCTGGCCGGCCTGCCGCTGGTGGTCCATGCGCGGGACGCCGATGCCGACATCCTCGCCATCCTGCGCGAGGAACGGGCCGCCGGAGGGGATTTCGATTTTCTGCTCCATTGCTTCAGCAGCGGGCGGGAACTCGCGGAGGAGGCGGTGGAAATGGGCGCCCATGTCTCCTTCTCCGGCATGCTGACCTTTCCCCGGAGCGAGGAGATCCGCGCCATCGCCCGCGACCTGCCGATGGACCGCCTGCTGGTCGAGACCGATGCCCCCTACCTCGCGCCCGTGCCCTTCCGCGGCAAGCGGTGCGAACCGGCCATGGTCGCGCATACCGCACGGGCCCTCGCCGAACTCCGAGGCATGGAGATGGGGGCGCTGGAGGCGGCGACGACCGCCAATTTCCACCGGCTTTTCAGGAATGCCGCATAACTCTTTGCTGAAGATCACGATCCTCGGCTGCGGTGGCTCCGGCGGCGTGCCCCAGATCGGCGGCGAGGACGGCCGCGGCTGGTGGGGCGCCTGCGACCCGGCCAATCCGCTGAACCGGCGGAGCCGCTCCTCCATCCTGCTCGAGGGCCATGGCGGCGGGCGGCTGCTGGTCGATACCGGCCCGGATCTTCGCAGCCAGATGCTGGCCTGCGGCGTGCCGGGGGTGGATGCGATCCTGTTCACCCACGACCATGCCGACCACATCATGGGCCTCGACGAGGTCCGCATCCTCAACCGCCTCGCCGGGCGGCCGATCGAGGCCTTCGGGATGGAGCGCACACTCGCCATCCTCAGGCAGCGCTTCGACTACGCCTTCCTGCCCTCCACCGGGCCGGTGTTCTTCCGCCCCGCGGTGGAACCGGTCCGCTTCCGCGCCGGGGAGGCGCTGACCATCGCCGGCCACGCCGTGCAGACCTTCAGCCAGGACCATGCCGTGATGGAGACGGTGGGGCTGCGGGTCGGGGGTTTCGCCTATTCGACCGACCTGGTCAGCCTGCCGGAGGAGAGCCTCGCGCGCCTTCATGGCCTGGATACCTGGGTGGTGGGATGCTTCCAGCGGCGGCCGCACAAGGTGCATGCCAACCTGGACACGGTGCTGGCCTGGGTGGAGCGCCTCCGCCCCCGGCGCACGGTCCTGACGCATATGGGCCCCGACCTCGACCATGGCTGGCTGCTCGCCAACCTGCCGCCGGGGGTCGAGCCGGGGCATGACGGGATGGTCCTGACCCTGCCATGAGGGGCGGGACGGAAGGATCGGCGGGCGGGGCTTTCGCAGCTGCGGGCAATGCCCCACATTCCCCGTCACATGGGCGGCCTGATTCGGCCTGCCCCCCCGACGAAAGGATGCGTCATGGCTTGGGATCGCGACCCGGTCGAAGTCTACAACAATACTCTCGTGCCGATGGTCATCGAGCAGACGGCGCGGGGCGAGCGGGCCTTCGACATCTATTCGCGCCTGCTGAAGGAGCGCATCATCTTCCTGACCGGGCCGGTCTTCGACCAGGTTTCCTCGCTGATCTGCGCGCAGTTGCTGTTCCTGGAAAGCGAGAACCCGGCCAAGGACATCGCCTTCTACATCAATTCTCCCGGCGGCGTGGTCTCTGCCGGTCTCGCGATGTACGACACCATGCAGTACATCCGGGCCCCGGTCAGCACGGTGTGCATCGGGCAGGCGGCCTCGATGGGCTCGCTGCTGCTCTGCGCCGGGGCCAAGGGCAAGCGCTATGCGCTGCCCAACAGCCGGATCATGGTGCATCAGCCCTCCGGCGGGGCGCAGGGGCAGGCGGCGGACATCGAGATCCAGGCGCGCGAGATCCTCAAGCTGCGCCAGCGGCTGAACGAGATCTACGTCAAGCACACCGCCCAGCCGATCGAGGCGATCGAGAAGAAGCTGGACCGCGACAGCTACATGTCCGCCGAGGAGGCCCGCGACTTCGGCCTGGTGGACCATGTGGTCGAGGAACGGCCTGTTCCCGCCTCCGAAGCCGCCAAGGCGTGAGTCCGGGCCGGGGCCGGGCCGGCTTTCACTTTCCCTTGGGGGTCCCGGGGGCTAAATTCCTGTTGCAGTCCCCCGCACGTGTGGGGGGCACGGAGACCGCATGAGCAAGTCGGGCGATTCCAAGAACACCCTCTACTGTTCGTTCTGCGGCAAGTCGCAGCACGAGGTCCGGAAGCTCATCGCCGGCCCGACGGTGTTTATCTGCGACGAATGCGTCGAATTGTGCATGGACATCATCCGCGAGGAACACAAGACCACGCTGGTGAAGTCGCGCGACGGCGTGCCCACGCCCAAGGAGATCTGCAAGGTCCTCGACGACTACGTGATCGGGCAGGACCACGCGAAGAAGGTGCTCTCGGTCGCGGTGCACAACCACTACAAGCGCCTCGCGCATGGGGGAAAGAACCCCGAGATCGAGATCGCCAAGTCCAACATCATGCTGGTGGGCCCGACGGGCTCGGGCAAGACGCTGCTGGCGCAGACGCTCGCGCGCATCCTCGACGTGCCCTTCACCATGGCGGACGCCACCACGCTGACCGAAGCCGGCTATGTGGGCGAGGATGTCGAGAACATCATCCTCAAGCTGCTCCAGGCCGCGGACTACAACGTGGAACGCGCGCAGCGCGGCATCGTCTACATCGACGAGGTCGACAAGATCAGCCGCAAGTCCGACAACCCCTCGATCACCCGCGACGTGAGCGGGGAGGGGGTGCAGCAGGCGCTGCTCAAGATCATGGAGGGGACGGTCGCCTCGGTTCCCCCCCAGGGCGGGCGGAAGCATCCGCAGCAGGAATTCCTCCAGGTCGATACCTCGAACATCCTGTTCATCTGCGGCGGCGCCTTCTCAGGGCTCGAGAAGATCATCGGCGCGCGCGGCAAAGGCTCGGGCATCGGCTTCGGCGCCGAGGTGCGCGACCCCGACGAACGCCGCACCGGCCAGATCCTGCGCGAGGTCGAGCCCGAGGACCTGCTGAAATTCGGCCTGATCCCCGAATTCATCGGCCGCCTGCCGGTCGTCGCGACGCTCGACGATCTCGACGAGAAGGCGCTGATCGAGATCCTCACCAAGCCCAAGAACGCGCTGGTCAAGCAGTATGGCCGGCTGTTCGAGATGGAGGGCGCGAAGCTCACCTTCACCGAGGACGCGCTGAAGGCAGTCGCCACGCGCGCTATACAGCGCAGGACCGGCGCGCGCGGGCTGCGCTCGATCATGGAGGCGATCCTGCTCACGACCATGTTCGACCTGCCCGGCCTCGAACTGGTCGAGGAGGTCGTGGTCAACCGGGAGGTGGCCGAGGGCCGCGCCCAGCCGTTGTTCATCTACGCCGAGCGGCCTGCCGAGCAGAGTTCGGCCTGACGGGCCAAAGGCGGGGCGCGCACGCTGCCCTGTCAAGATCTTGAGCGGGCGCCGCCCGGCCCCCAGATCCGGGGGATGCCGTGGCGCCCCGCCCGTGCCGCCTTTGGGCGGGCCGGACGCCGACTGTCCCCAGCGAGGTCACATGACGGATACCATCCGCGGCGAACTGCTCCCGGTGCTCCCCCTGAGGGACATCGTGGTGTTCCCGCACATGATCGTCCCCCTTTTCGTCGGCCGCGAGAAATCGGTCCGGGCGCTCGAGGCGGTGATGAAGGACGACAAGCAGATCCTGCTCGTCGCGCAGAAGAACGCCGCCCAGGACGACCCCGGCGCCGATGACCTCTACCAGGTCGGCACCGTCTCGACCGTGCTGCAACTGCTGAAGCTGCCCGACGGCACGGTGAAGGTGCTGGTCGAGGGCAGCCGCCGCGCGGCGATCGCCGCCTTCAAGGAGACCGCGAACTACTTCGAGGCCTTCGCCGAGCCGGTCGAGGAGGTCCTCGCCGACCCGCGCGAGGCCGAGGCCCTGGCGCGCACCGTGGTCTCGCAGTTCGAGCAGTACATCAAGCTCAACAAGAAGATCGCGCCCGAGGTGCTGGTCTCGATCAACCAGATCGAGGAGCCGGCGAAGCTCGCCGACACGGTCGCCTCCCATCTGGGGCTGAAAATTCCGGAGAAACAGGAACTGCTGGAGACGCCCTCCGTCTCCGCGCGGCTCGAGCGCGTGTTCGCCCACATGGAGGGCGAGATCGGCGTCCTGCAGGTGGAGAAGCGCATCCGCAACCGCGTCAAGCGGCAGATGGAGAAGACGCAGCGCGAGTACTACCTGAACGAGCAGCTCAAGGCGATCCAGAAGGAACTCGGCGAAGGCGAGGACGGCAAGGACGAGGCCGCCGAGCTGGAGGCGCGCATCAAGGCCACCAAGCTGACGAAGGAAGCGCGCGAGAAGGCGATGCAGGAGCTCAAGAAGCTCCGCACCATGTCGCCGATGTCGGCCGAGGCGACGGTGGTCCGCAACTATCTCGACTGGATGCTGTCGATACCGTGGAAGAAGCGTTCGAAGGTCCGCAACGACATCGTCGCGGCCGAAAGCGTGCTCGAAGCCGACCACTACGGGCTCGGCAAGGTCAAGGAACGCATCATCGAGTATCTGGCGGTGCAGTCGCGCAGTCCGAAGATCCGCGGGCCGATCCTGTGCCTGGTGGGGCCGCCGGGCGTGGGCAAGACCTCGCTGGGCAAGTCGATCGCGAAGGCGACGGGGCGCAACTTCGTGCGGATGTCGCTGGGCGGCGTGCGCGACGAGGCCGAGGTGCGCGGCCATCGCCGGACCTATATCGGCTCCATGCCCGGCAAGGTGATTCAGGGCATGAAGAAGGCCAAGACCTCCAACCCGCTGTTCCTGCTGGATGAGATCGACAAGCTCGGCGCCGATTGGCGCGGCGATCCGTCCTCCGCGCTGCTCGAGGTGCTGGACCCCGAGCAGAACTCCACCTTCGCCGATCACTACCTGGAGGTGGACTACGACCTGTCGGACGTGATGTTCGTGACCACCGCGAACTCGCTTCGCATGCCGCAGCCGCTGCTCGACCGCATGGAGATCATCCGCATCCCCGGCTACACCGAGGATGAGAAGGTCGAGATCGCCAAGCGCCACCTGATGAAGAAGGTGAGCGAGGCGAACGGCCTGAAGGAGGGCGAGTGGTCGCTCTCCGACGCCGCGATCCGCGACCTGATCCGCTACTACACCCGCGAGGCCGGCGTGCGCAGCCTCGAGCGCGAGATCGCGGGCCTGGCACGGAAATCGGTGAAGGAGATCGTCTCGAAGAAGTCGAAGAAGGTCACGATCACCCACAAGAACCTCGAGAAGTTCGCCGGCGTGCGGAAGTTCCGCTTCGGCGAGGCCGAGGCCGAGGACATGCTGGGCGTCGTCACCGGCCTCGCCTGGACCGAGGTGGGCGGCGAGATCCTGACCATCGAAAGCGTCGTGCTGCCCGGCAAGGGCGCGGTCAAGACCACCGGCAAGCTCGGCGACGTGATGCAGGAAAGCGTCTCGGCCGCGATGTCCTATGTGCGGTCGCGCTCGACCACCTTCGGCCTCAAGCCGACCATGTTCGAAAAGCGCGACATCCACGTGCATGTGCCCGAGGGTGCCACCCCGAAGGACGGCCCGTCGGCCGGCATCGCGATGGCGACCTCCATCGTGTCCGTGCTGACCGGCATCGCGGTGCGGCGCGACATCGCCATGACCGGCGAGATCACGCTGCGCGGCCGCGTGCTGCCGATCGGCGGGCTGAAGGAGAAGCTGCTGGCCGCGCTGCGCGCGGGCATCAAGACGGTCTTCATCCCGAAGGAGAACGAGAAGGACCTCGCCGAGATTCCGGACAACGTGAAAAGGGGGCTGGAACTTATCCCGGTCTCGCACGTCGATGAGGTGATCAGCCGGGCGCTCGTGCGCAAGCCGGAGCCGATCATTTGGGAGGAACCGGAGGAGACCCCGGCGCCGCGCGGCGGCGAGGCCGGCTCCGTGGGGCCCGCCCTCCCGCATTGAGGTGGGCGGAGAGCCTGCGGCAGATCAAGGAAAGCCCCGGCGAAGGCCGATTCGCCGGGGCAGGTCTGTGGAAAACCCAGGCAACCGTTGCATTCCTGCCGCATCGCTTCGAGAAACCGGCGGTTTTCCGCCGCGAATCGGGCGGTCTCTCGTTGACGGTGGAAAATCTCCGCTCCTACTCTCCGCCCCGACCCGGCCGGCCGAATCGCCGGCCTGTCATCCGCGGACCAACGGAGGGATACCCAGTGAACAAGCAGGACCTGATTGCCGCCGTCGCCGAGGCGGCCGATCTGCCCAAGGCCAAGACCGGCGACGTCGTGGACGCCGTCTTCGAGGCGATCCAGAAGGCGCTCAAGAAGAAGCAGGAAGTCCGCCTCGTAGGCTTCGGCACCTTCTCGACGTCCAAGCGCAAGGCCGGCAAGGGCCGCAACCCGCGTACGGGCGAGGAGATCAAGATCCCCGCCTCGACGACCGTGCGCTTCAAGGCCGGCAAGGGCCTCAAGGACGCCGTGAACTGATCCGCTCCCCAGGGACGGAGGCACGAGGGCCGGTCCGGATGGGCCGGCCCTTGTGCTATCGGGGGGTTGGGGGCGCTTAGCTCAGCGGTAGAGCGCCTGTCTTACACACAGGATGTCGCTGGTTCGATCCCGGCAGCGCCCATTCACGCAGGGCTATCGCACAAGGACGATCGTTACGACTCGATCGGCGCAGCCGAATCAGAACTGCGCCATTCGGGACATTCTCGACTGGAGAGCGCGCTCA
>Ga0207950_100692_pt1 | contig 10389 bp, 17 predicted proteins | sample Subbio11_8B_AprC_FD_184814 | JGI IMG/M metagenome (GOLD analysis project Ga0207950, IMG submission 184814) | Serpentinite rock and fluid subsurface biosphere microbial communities from McLaughlin Reserve, California, USA - CR11_8B_AprC (SPAdes) | ecosystem: Environmental > Terrestrial > Deep... | reverse complement strand
GTCCTCGCAGAAAGACGCCTTCTCGAAGGAGGTTTTTGCACAGTGGCTAAGAAGTCGATGATCGCCAAGGCCAAGCGTACGCCGAAGTACGCTGTCCGCGCGGTCAACCGCTGCAACCGCTGCGGTCGGCCCCGGGCGTTCTACCGCCAGTTCGGCCTGTGCCGGGTGTGCGTGCGTGAACTGGCGAGCCGCGGCGAGCTGCCCGGTGTCCGCAAGGCAAGCTGGTAGGCCGAAGGACTGCGGGCGGTCGGGCTCGTAAGGCGCGCCGGTCACGGGCCGGGGCGAACCGCCGAGCACGGACGATCCGGATCATAGGAGGTATTAGAGACAATGAGCATGACAGATCCCATCGCAGACATGCTGACGCGTGTGCGCAACGCGAACAACGCGTTCCAGACGTCCACGTCGATGCCGTCGTCGAACAAGCTCGTCGCGATCGCGAAGATCATGAAGGGCGAGGGCTACATCGAGGACTTCGAAGTGGTTCCGGGCGAGCCGCAGGCCACCCTGACCATCACCCTCAAGTACGGCCCGAAGAAGCAGCGCACGATCACCGGCATTCGCCGGATCAGCAAGCCCGGCCTGCGGGTGTACGCGAAGAAAGACGAGTTGCCGCGGGTGCTCGGGGGTCTGGGCATCGCGGTCATCTCCACCTCGACCGGCGTCATGAGCGAGAAGCAGGCCCGCGCCGCTGGCGTCGGCGGCGAAGTCATCGCCTACATCTGGTAATCGGACCGGAGCGAAAGGAGCGAAGCCGTGTCCCGTATCGGCAAGCAGCCCATCCCGGTTCCGGCCGGAGTGGACGTACAGATCGACGGCATTGACGTCACCGTGAAGGGTCCGAAGGGCACCCTGTCCCAGTCGTTCAACGCCGACATCCATATCGCGCTCGAGGAGGGCGCGATCCACGTGCGCCGTCCGAGCGACGCGCGTCAACACCGCAGCCTCCACGGCCTCACGCGGACTCTCGTGGCCAACATGGTGACGGGTGTGTCCGAGGGCTTCCGCAAGGACATGGAGATCGTGGGCGTGGGCTATCGGGCGACGCTCAAGGGCAGCGACCTCGACCTGTCGCTCGGCCTGAGCCACCCCATGGTCGTCAAGGCCCCGGAGGGGATCACCTTCGAGGTGCCCGCGCCGAACCGCATCTCGGTCCTTGGCATCGACAAGCAGCGCGTCGGCCAGATCAGCGCCGAGATCCGTGGCATCCGCCCACCGGAGCCCTACAAAGGCAAGGGCATCCGCTATGCGGGCGAAGTGGTCCGTCGCAAGGCCGGAAAGGCCGCGAAGTAGTCACCGAGGATGCGCCCGTCCGGGCGTGAGATGAAGGAGTCGAGGGACGATCATGGATAAGCCGAAAGCGAAGGCTGCAGGTCTCGCCCGCCGCCAGCGCCGCGTCCGCGGGAAGGTGAGCGGCACCGCCGAGCGCCCCCGTCTGCGTGTCACCCGCACCGCCATGCACATCTACGCACAGCTCATCGACGATGTCGCCGGCACCACGCTGGCATCCGCCTCGTCAATCGATTCGGAGTTGCGTCCGACGCTCGCGTCCGGTGCCAACACGGACGCCGCCAAGGCGGTCGGTGTCGCCGTCGGCAAGCGCGCGCTCGAGGCCGGGATCACCGAGGTCGTCTTCGACCGCGGGGGCCGGCTCTACCATGGCCGTGTGGCCGCTCTCGCCGAGGGCGCGCGCGAAGCCGGCCTGAAGCTCTAAAGAGACGAGGAGGACCCAGTAATGGCATACGACAGCAGCGCTCAGGTCTCGGAGATACAGGAGCGCGTCGTCTACATCAACCGCGTGGCGAAGGTCGTAAAAGGCGGCCGCCGCTTCTCATTGACCGCGCTCGTGGTCGTGGGCGACGGCAACGGCCGCGTCGGCGTCGGCATGGGCAAGGCTGCCGAAGTGCCGATCGCGATAAAGAAGGGCATCGAGGACGCGAAGAAGAACATGTTCACGTTCCCGCTCGCCGGCACCACCATCCCGCACGCCGTCACCGGCGAGTACGGCGCGGGCAAGGTGCTGCTGAAGCCCGCAGCCCCCGGCGCCGGCGTCATCGCGGGCGGACCGGTCCGTGCCCTGCTGGAGCTGGGCGGCGTGAAGGATGTGCTGTCAAAGTCACTCGGCACGAGCAACGCCCTCAACATCGTGAAGGCGGCCGCCGAGGGTCTGAGAGAGCTGAAGAGCCCGGCCGAGGTCGCCCGCAGCCGCGGCAAGTCGGTCGGTGCGATCTACGGTTCGGAGGGTTAGATCAACAATGACAAAGCTCAAGATCACGCAGGTGCGTAGCGCGATCGGTCTGCCGAAGGACCAAAAGGCGACCGTGAGGGCCCTCGGCCTGAAGCGGATGAACGACACGGTCGAGCAAGACGACACTCCCGTCATCCGCGGGATGGTGTTCAAGATCAAGCACCTCGTCCGCGTGGATGAGGTCTAGGCCGCCGAGCCTGGAGACGATACGAGTCAGCCGGCGGCGAGCAGCCGGCGCCTCCGGGCATGAGCGTCCGGGGACAAGCGAAAAGGAGCAGCAGATGCAGTTGAACGACCTCTTCCCGGCGCCGGGATCCAGCAAGAGCCGCAAGCGGGTGGGGCGCGGCAACGGCAGCGGACACGGTTCGACCGCCGGTCGCGGTGACAAGGGCCAGAACTCACGCGCGGGCGGCGGCAAGGGCCCCGGTTTCGAGGGCGGCCAGAACCCGATCCACATGCGCATGCCGAAGCTCGGGGGATTCAAGAACAGGGGCCGCGTGGAGTACGCGATCGTCAACGTCGGCCGCCTCGATGAGCTGTTCGCCGCAGGCGAGACCGTGGATGTGGACAGCCTGTTCGCCAAGGGCGTCATCAAGGCGAAGACGGTTCCCGTCAAGGTTCTCGGCGACGGAGATCTCACCAAGGCGCTCACCGTGAAGATCGACAAGGTGTCGGCACCCGCGCGGGCCAAGGTGGAAGCGGCTGGAGGGACGGTCGATCTGTCGTGATCGAGGCCATCAGGAACGCTCTACGCATCCCTGATCTTCGCAAGAAGATCCTCTTCACGCTCGCTATCATCGCCGTCTACCGCGTCGGCGCGCACATCCCTGTACCCGGCGTGAACCCGTCCGACGTGAAGGACCTCGTCACCGGCGCGGGAACCGCGCTCGGTCTGCTCAACCTCTTCGCCGGCGGCGCGCTCGAGAACTTTGCGATCTTCGCGCTCGGCATCATGCCGTACATCACCGCGACGATCATCATGCAGCTGCTCCAGGCCGTGGTCCCGACCATCGAGCGATGGGCGAAGGAAGGCGAAGCCGGCCAGCGCAAGATCACGCAGACCGCCCGCTACATGACCCTCGGCATCGCGCTGATGGAGTCGTTCGGCCTGCTGACCGTCTTCCAGGCCCCGGCCTCGGCAGGCGGTCTGGGCGTCGACTTCGACCTGCTGACCGAGATAGTCATCGTGATCTCGCTGATTGCGGGCACGGCGGCCGTCATGTGGATGGGCGAGCTGATCACGCAGCGCGGGATCGGCAACGGGATGTCCCTGCTCATCTTCGCGAGCATCGTCTCGCGGTTCCCGCAGACCATCATCGCGTCGTTTCGGGTCAACGCTTGGCTGATGATCCTCATGTTGGCCATCGCGCTGTTCGTTGTGGCAGCGGTCGTCTTCATAGAGCGTGGCCAGCGCCGCATCCCCGTCCAATACGCCAAGCGTGTCGTCGGCCGGCGCGTGTATGGAGGCGTGGGAACGTACATCCCGCTCAAGGTCAACGGCGCCAACGTCATCCCGATCATCTTCGCGTCCTCGCTGCTGCTCTTTCCGACGACGATCGCGCGGTTCTTCACCGACGTAGCGTGGCTCCAGCGCTTCGCCACCGCGATGTCGGCGGGGTGGATGCACATAACGCTGTACGCGATCCTCATCGTCTTCTTCGCGTACTTCTATACCGCGCTCGTCTTCAACCCAATAGAGACAGCGGACAATCTGCGCAAGAACGGCGGGTTCATCCCGGGCGTGCGTCCCGGCAGGCCCACCGCACAGTACATCGCGGACGTCCTGAACCGCATCACGTTGCCGGGCGCACTGTTTCTCGCCGCGATCGCTGTTGCGCCACAGATGGTGTTCCAGCAGACCGGCGACCCGCTCGTGCAGGCGTTCGGCGGGACGTCCATCCTCATCATGGTGGGCGTGGCGCTCGAGACGATGCGTCAGCTGGAGAGCCAGCTGCAGATGCGCCATTACGACGGTTTCTTCAAGTAGAGGCGGGCGCAAGCGCCCGAGTAGGATCGTGTGAGCGCCCCGGTGCCGGAAGAACGATCCGGTGCCGGGGCATTGATGCAACAGGAGGGGACGGATGAACGTCATGCTTCTGGGCGCTCCCGGCGCCGGCAAGGGGACTCAGGCTGCCCGCATCGTGGAAGAGTTCGGCTTGTTGCACCTGTCCACGGGGGACATCTTGCGCACTGCTGTGGCGGACAAGACTCCGCTCGGCCTAGAGGCCAAGCGCCACATGGACGAAGGCGGCCTCGTGCCTGACGATGTCGTTATCGGGCTGGTGGAGGAGCGCATCACGCAGCGAGACGCCCTCGAGCGCGGCGTGCTGTTCGACGGGTTCCCGCGCACCATCCCGCAGGCCGATGCGCTCGGTGACGCGCTCGCCTCGGCGGGACTCACGCTCGACGCCGTCGTGAGCGTGGAGGTCGATCCGGAGGCGATCGTCACCCGAATCACCTCGCGTCGCCAGTGCCGGGGCTGCGGCAGGATCTTCAACGTTGCCACCGACGGCGAGCTTGCTGCGTGTTTCGAGTGTGGCGGCGAGGTGTATCAGCGCGACGATGACACCGAGGCCGTCGTGCGCAAGCGCCTCGCAGCCTACGATGAGCAGACGAGCAAGCTCATTCCCTACTACGCCGGACGCGGCGTGCTTCGCACCGTCGACGGCAACCTCTCGCCCGAGGACGTGTACGCATCGATCAACGCCATCCTGCGCGCCATCGGGTAGCGGCGTCATGATCATCACGAAGTCGCCGGCGGAGCTCGAAGTCATGCGGGAGGCGGGACGTGTGACGGCGGCCGCGCTTCTCGCGGTGGCTTCGGCAGTCCGCCCGGGTGTGACCACCGGCGAGCTGGACGAGCTGGCCGAGCGGGTGATCCGCGAGGCGGGCGCGGTCCCGGCGTTCAAGGGATACCACGGCTTCCCCGGTACGCTGTGCACATCCATCGACGAGCAGGTGGTGCACGGGATCCCGGGCGGACGCGTGCTCCGTGAGGGCGAGATCCTCTCAGTCGACTGCGGGGCGATCGTGGAGGGCTACTACGGCGACTCGGCGATGACCTTCCCGGTGGGAGAGGTGTCCGGGCAGGCAAGCCGCCTGTTGACCGTCACGCGCGAATCGCTCGAGGCAGGCATCGCGCGATGCGTTCCGGGCATGCGTCTGCACGACATCTCAGCGGCAATCCAAGCAGTCGCCGAGTCGGCAGGCTTTTCGGTCGTGCGCGAGTACGTGGGACACGGCATCGGACGCTCCATGCACGAAGACCCGCAGGTCCCGAATTATGGGCAGGCCGGGACTGGACCGACGCTCAAGCCGGGCATGGTGCTCGCCATAGAGCCGATGATCAACGCGGGCGCCGCCGACGTGCGCCCGCTCGATGACGGGTGGACGGTGGTCACGGCCGACGGTGCCCTCTCAGCGCATTTCGAGCATACGGTCGCGGTCACCGAGGCGGGGCCGTTGATTCTCACTCTCGAGTAGGCCCGACGGGCGAAGGGCTCGAACCCCAGGTGAAGCCCAGGGCATACTTTTTTGCTGGACGCGAGCGCCTCTATTGGATACACTACCGTTTTGCGACTTCACGGGCTCTTGAAGGGAATTGCTTACTTGGCAAAGCGCGACGATGCCATCGAGATGGAAGGCACGGTGCTCGAGGCCCTGCCCAACGCGATGTTCCGGGTCGAGCTCGACAACGGGCACAGGATGCTCGCCCACATCTCGGGCAAGATGCGGATGCATTACATCCGTATCCTGCCCGGCGACAAGGTGGTCGTCGAGCTCTCCCCGTACGATCTCAGCAGGGGACGCATAACGTATCGCTTCAAATAGTCTGCGCACGGCGGCGGATGATGGAGACACCCGGCGCCGTGTTCGCACGCTGTCGAAAGAAGACGCCTGCGGCTGGGCGATGAGATAGAAGCTTCAGGTTCCAGACGGAGAAGGACCCATCAATGAAAGTCAGACCTTCCGTTAAGAAAATGTGCGAGAAGTGCAAGGTCATTCGCCGCCATGGGCGGGTGCTCGTGATCTGCGAGAACCCCCGCCACAAGCAGCGGCAGGGCTAGGACCAGGAGGGAGCGGGCTTTGGCACGCATTTCCGGCGTCGACCTCCCGCGCGAGAAGCGCGTCGAGATCGGCCTGACCTACATCTACGGCATCGGTCTCACCACCGCGCAGCAGATTCTGCGTGAGACCGGCATCAACCCCGATACGCGCGTCCGGAACCTCACGGAAGAAGAGGTCGTCCGTTTGCGCGAGTTCGTCGACCGGAACCTGAAGGTCGAAGGAGACCTCCGTCGCGAGGTCAGCCAGAACATCAAGCGGCTGATGGAGATCGGCTGCTACCGTGGCCTCCGCCATCGCAAGGGACTGCCGGTTCGCGGCCAGCGGACGCACACCAATGCGCGCACCCGCAAGGGGCCCCGTCGCCAGATCGGCGCGAAGAAGAAGGGCAAGTAGCACATGGCCGCCAAGAAGAAGAACGTCAAGTCCAGGATCCGCCGCAGTGAGCGCAAGAACATCGCTGTGGGCCAGGCGTATATCAAGAGCACGTTCAACAACACGATCATCAGCATCACCGATCCGCAGGGCAACGTGATCGCGTGGAAGTCCGCCGGTCAGGTCGGCTTCAAGGGTTCACGTAAGTCGACGCCGTTCGCAGCGCAGCTTGCCGCGGAGGCATGCGCGAAGCTCGCTCAGGAGCACGGTGTCCGCAAGGTCACGGTGTTCGTGAAGGGTCCGGGTTCCGGCCGCGAGACAGCGATACGTTCGCTGCAGGCTGCCGGCCTGGAGGTCGCGAGCATCCAGGATCGCACCCCTGTCCCCCATAACGGCTGCCGGCAGCGCAAGCGCCGCCGCGTGTAGTTCGGAAGGACCAACCTCTATGGCACGTTACACAGGGGCGGACTGCAGGCAGTGCCGCCGTGAAGGTGAGAAGCTCTTCTTGAAGGGTGACCGCTGCTACACGGACAAGTGTGGCGTCGAGAAGCGCCCGTATCCCCCGGGGCAGGCGGGCAAGAAGCGCCCGCGCGACTCGGAGTACCGTCTCCAGCTGCGTGAGAAGCAGAAGGCCAAGCGCATCTACGGCGTGCTGGAGAAGCAGTTCCGCACGTACTACCAGCTTGCGAACCGCCAGCCCGGCATCACCGGCGAGAACCTGCTCAGGCTGCTCGAGAGCCGCTTGGACAACGCCGTGTACCGCCTCGGCCTCGCCTCGTCCCGCGACGAGGCCCGCCAGTTGGTGCGGCACGGTCATTTCACGGTCGACGGCCGCCGGGTGAACATCCCGTCGTTCAGGTTGCGCCCCGGCGCGGTCATAGCCGTCGGCGAGAAGGCTAAGGATCTGACGGCCATCAAGGCAGCCCTGATCTCGTCCTCGAAGATAGAGGTCCCGGGTTGGCTCGAGGTCGATGTAGAGAAGCTGCAGGGTAAAGTACTCTCACTGCCGACCCGCGAGCAGATCGAAGCGCCCGTCCGCGAGCAGCTCATCGTCGAGCTGTACTCGAAGTAATCACGCCTTGGTAGCCAAGGAGGCTCAGAGAATGACCGAGTTCATGAGGCCGAAGGTGACTGTCGACGAGATCGACTCTCACACGGCGCGCTATATCGTCGAACCGCTCGAGCGTGGGTACGGCTACACGCTGGGCAACTCGATGCGCCGCGTGTTGCTCTCATCGCTGCAGGGCGCGGCGGCGACGTCGATCCGCATCGAAGGCGTGCAGCACGAGTTCTCCACCATCACGGGTGTGCGCGAGGACGTGACCGACATCGTCTTGAACGTGAAGGGTCTCGTGTTCGGGGACACCGGGATCGGGGAGGGCGATGCGGTAGCAACACTTGCCGCTTCGGGTCCCGGCGTGGTGACGGGCGCCGACCTGAAGGTCCCGGCCGAGTTCGCACTGGTGAACCCCGCGCACGTCATCGCCACGCTCGAGAAGGGCGCGAAGCTCGAGATGAGCATCCGCGTCGGCGTCGACCGCGGCTATGTCTCGGCCGACCGCAACAAGCGCGCCGATGACCCGATCGGCGTGATCACAGTCGACTCGCTGTTCAGCCCGGTGACCCGCTGCACCTACGTGGTGGAGAACACACGCGTGGGTCAGCGTACCGACTACGACAAGCTCATCCTCGAGGTCGAGACCAACGCCTCGATCACACCTGCCGATGCGGTCGCACGCGCATCGCGCATCGTCAACGAGCATATGGCTCTGTTCATGGAGCAGGCCGAGGGCGAGCTTCCCGAGGGCGGCATCTTCGAAGCCGTCGCCGACGAGAAGGACCGCGTCTTGGACACGCCGATCGAGGAGCTGGACCTCACGGTCCGGTCGTACAACTGCCTCAAGCGCCAAGGCGTGAACACCATCGGCCAGCTGACCGAGTGCAGCGAGGCTGACCTGCTGAACATCCGGAACTTCGGTGCCAAGTCGATCGAAGAAGTCAAAGACAAGCTCCAGGCCATGGGTCTGGGTCTCGCAGGCTAGGAGAACGCACGAGATGAGACACGCGAAGAAGGGGCGCAAGCTCGGCACTGACGCGAGCCACACCAAGGCCATGCTTCGTAGCCTTGCGGCTGCCCTGCTCGCCAACGAGCGGATCAAGACGACCGAGACGCGCGCAAAGGAGGTGCGGACCCTCGTGGACCGCATCATCGGCTGGGGCAAGCGCGGCGACGTCCACGCCCGTCGCCTCGCGCTCGCCGAGATCGGCGACCAGGCGCTGGTGAAGAAGGTGTTCGACGACATCGCACCGCGGTTCGCGGAACGCGAAGGCGGCTACACCCGCATCCTCAAGCTCGGTCCGCGCAAGGGCGATGCGGCTCCAATGGTCATCATGGAGCTCGTGGACTAGTATCGGCCCGCGAGGGCGCAACGATGTGGGGGCCTCGCCGGATGCGGGGCCCTTCGTCGTCCGAGGAGTGCGGATTGATCGAGCTTCACGAAGTTAGCGTCACGTACCCGGGGGCGGAGCGTCCGGCGCTCGACCGCGTCACGCTCACGATCGTCCCGGGCCGTACCCTCGCGCTGTTGGGCCCGAACGGCTCGGGCAAATCCACGCTCGCCCGTCTATGCAACGCGCTCCTGATGCCCACGTCGGGAAGGGTGGTCGTCGATGGCATGTCCACCGTCGACGAAGACACCCTCTGGCAGATACGTGCGCGCGTTGGTTTCGTGCAACAGAATCCTGAGAACCAGATCGTCGGAACCGTGGTGGAGGAGGACGTGGCCTTCGGGCCGGAGAATCTCGGCGTACCCGTTCAGGAGTTGCGCAGCCGAGTGGACGACGCGCTCGCGGCCGTGGGCCTGACCGGCTTCGAGCGCCGTGAGCCGCACCTGCTCTCGGAGGGGCAGAAGCAGCGGCTCGCGATAGCCGGTGCTCTGGCGCTACGTCCGGCGTACCTCGTACTGGACGAGCCCACGGCGATGCTCGATGGGGAGGGTCGCTCGGACGTGCTGGCCGCACTTCGACGCCTGCGCGCCGACGGCGTGGGTATCGTGCACATCACGCATCACCTCGAAGACGTGATCGATGCCGACGCCGTCGGCGTGCTGGATGAAGGGACCGTCGCGTTCTCGGGGACGCCCGCCGAGCTGCTCGCTGACCCGCAGGCCACAGAAACGCTCGGTGTGGAGGTGCCCGCGATCGTGGTTCTCGCCGAAGCGCTGCGTGAGCATGGTGTGCCGGTCCCCCGGGATGCGTTCACGGCGGAGAGCGTCGCGGAGGCCGTATGGCGCTCGTAGCCGCCAACCTGTGCTACACGTATGCCGCCGGGACAGCGTACGAGGTGCCCGCGCTGCTCGGCGTGGATGTCCATCTCGAGTGCGGCGACCTGCTCGTGATCGCGGGTACGACCGGATCGGGCAAATCGACGCTGCTGCGCCTGCTGGCCGGGCTGCTGCAGCCGTCCTCCGGCACCGTCGGGCTGGACGGGTCGTCGGCATCGGACCGGCGATCTCGCGGACGAGCGGCCATGGTCTTCCAGAACCCGGAATCGCAGTTCTTCGCCGAGTCTCTCTTGGCCGACGTCGCCTTCGGCCCCCGCAATCTCGGCGCGCAGGAGCCCGCCAGACTCGCCGCCGAGGCGCTTGCGGCTGTCGGGCTGGACCCTGACACGTTCGGCGACCGTTCGCCGTTCACTCTGT
>Ga0207950_100691_pt1 | contig 10393 bp, 12 predicted proteins | sample Subbio11_8B_AprC_FD_184814 | JGI IMG/M metagenome (GOLD analysis project Ga0207950, IMG submission 184814) | Serpentinite rock and fluid subsurface biosphere microbial communities from McLaughlin Reserve, California, USA - CR11_8B_AprC (SPAdes) | ecosystem: Environmental > Terrestrial > Deep... | reverse complement strand
ACCACGGCCTGCGCCCCTAGGCTGCGCACGCCTTGGCACAAGCGCTTGACTTGGCGCACCGATAAACCCAGCTGCTGCGCAGCCAAACCCTGCGTCAGCTCTCGCCCCAATACCCGCCGTATCACCAGCAACCGTTCGGCTTCCTGCACACTCATCATCACCCTCGCTTGCCCCACCATCCGCTGCCCCTTCACACATGAAAGGGGACATTCTTATCTGGGGCAAAGGGGACATTACTACTTTGGGCTGACAAATCCCAGAATTGAATGCGCCTTGGGATATAATTCAGCCCATGCCAAGCACTGCACAATTGCCGCAAATGAGTCACGCCGAATTGCAAGCGCTGGCCGCTTCATTGCTGACACAGTTACAGGATCGGGATGCGCAATTGAGCAAGCAGAGTGCGCAATTGCATGACCGCGACGCCGCCATTCATTCGGCACAGCAATTGCTTGCCGCCAAAGACCAAGAATTGACTTGGCGCCAAGCCCGCATTGAGCAGCTCACGCACGAGATCGCGCTGCTGCGGCGCCTGAAGTTTGGTGCCACCAGCGAGCGGCTGGCGCGCGAAGGCGGCCCCGAGCAAGCCAGCCTCTGGAGCGCAGAGCTCGACGCCGATCTGGCGGCCATCGAGGCCGAGCTCGAAGCGCTGCGCAGCGCACCGGCTGCGCCCGATGCAGCGGCGGTTGAGCCCGAGCGCCAGCGCCCCAAGCGCGCTGCACTACCGCCCGAGTTGCCACGCACCGTGATCCACCACGAACCGGCCTCCACCGCCTGTGGCTGCGGTGCGCCGCTGCAGCGCGTGGGCGAAGAGGTGTCGGAGAAGCTGGACTACACGCCCGGCGTCTTTAGCGTGCAGCGCCATGTGCGCGGCAAGTGGGCTTGCCGCTGCTGCCAGACGCTGACCCTTGCCCCGGTGCCGGCGCACGTGATCGACAAGGGCATCCCCACCGCCGCCTTGCTGGCCGATGTGCTGGTGGGCAAGTACGCCGATCACTTGCCGCTGTACCGCCAAGAGGACATTTATGCCCGCGCCGGTGTGGCCATCCCACGCTCGACGCTGTCGGCTTGGGTGGGGCGCTGTGGCGTGGCGCTGCAGCCGCTGGCCGAGGCGCTGGCGCAATTGATCAAGGGCAGCGCGGTGGTGCACGCCGATGAGACTCCGGTGCAGATGCTCGACCCCGGCGCGGGCAAGACGCACCGCTCGTACCTGTGGGCTTATGCCACCGGGCAGTGTGCCCCCATCCAGGCGGTGGTCTATGACTTTTGCACCAGCCGCGCCGGGCAGCATGTGCAGGCCTTTCTGGGAGATTGGCGCGGCACGCTGGTCTGTGACGATTATTCGGCCTACAAGGCGTTGTTTGCGCACGGCGTGACCGAAGCGGGCTGCATGGCGCACGCGCGGCGCAAGTTCTTTGATCTGCAAGCGGCCAACAACAGCCCACTGGCGGCGACGGCGCTGGAGTTTATTGGCAAGCTCTATGAGGTGGAGCGGCTGCTCAAGGAGGCCAGCCCCGAGGAGCGGCTGCGGGTGCGGCAAGGCAGCAGCCAAGCGATCATGGATGCTTGGCACCAGTGGATGATTTTGCAGCGCAGCAAGCTCACCGCCAACTCGGCCAGCGCCCGGGCGCTGGATTACAGCCTGCGGCGCTGGCAGGGCTTGAGTCGCTTTCTGCACGACGGCGCAGTGCCGATTGACAACAACCACCTCGAGAACCTGATCCGGCCGATCACGCTGGGGCGCAACAATTGGCTCTTTGCCGGCTCGGAGCGCGCCGGCAAGCGGGCGGCGGCGATTCAGTCGCTGATCCAGTCTGCCCGCCTCAATGGGCTCGATCCCTACGCCTACCTCAAGGACGTGCTCGAGCGCCTGCCCACGCACAAGGCCAGTGCGATCGAGGAGTTGCTGCCGCACAAGTGGCGGCCTGCGGCAACGGGCTGAAGTGGGTTTCATGAGGGCGGCGGGGCTGCGGGCGTGAGCGCGGGGCTTGCTGCTATCTTGGCATGGCTGCGTAGATCGGGCAAGGTGGGTTGGCGGGACGCTTACAGCTCGACGCGGCCACCGCGCAAACGCTGGTCAGCGCCTACGCCGATCTGGCCGCGCGCCTGCAAGACCATTGCGTGCAGCAAATCCACTGGCTGCTCGACCCGCCCAGCCGCGCCATTTGGGCCCAGAGCCTGCCCATGCTCGAAACCTTCCCCGGCACCCCCGACTGGCAAATGCTCTCGTGGCCCATACAGGCCGAGCGCTTGGGCTGGGGCCAAACCGCGCCTTGGGGCCTGCTGGAGCTGATCGAGAGCGAGCTTCTGCCCCAACTCGCAGCCAGCAGCGGCGCAGCCGAGCAGCTAATAATCGAGCACCACAGCCAAAGCGAACGCCTAGCCTCCGAGCGCGCCGCGCTGCAGCTCGAAAACCAGCGTTTGAGCGCGCAAAACGCCGCCCTGCGCCAAGTGGACGCCGAACGCCTGGCGAGCTACCTGCCGGCCTTGTTTGCGCGCGTATTCACCGTGCTGGGTGCCGCCGATCTGGCGCTGCTCTGTGGCCGCCTCGAGCCGCTCAACCTCCCCAACCCCTACCCCGAGCCCAGCGCCGAAACCCTGCACACGCTGCAAAAAAACTTTCGCGCCCTGCCGCTGGCCCTGCAACGCCAGATCGTCGGCTCTGTCAGCCTATTGCCGCAGCGCCGCCAACTGCAAGCGCGCCCCGAAATGCGCGACCTGATACACGAACTGGAGCGCGCAAACCATGGCTAAGCAGCAATACGACGACGCTTTGGACAAAGACAGCCGCAAGCGGCTGGAAAAGCTCAGTGAGCTCTGGGATGCAGAGCCGGGCTGGCTGGGTAGCGAAAAACTCACTCTTGCCGACCTGCGCCTGCTGCTCGAGCACCACGCCCCGCTGCAGCAGCTCATCCGCAGCCTCGCTGCCGCGCCGCCGGGTGTGGCCCCGGCCGTGTTTGTGCAGCAAAACCAGGCCGCAGCCGAGCAGCTCGAGCAGGCCCAAGCGCGCCTAGAGCAGGCCCAGGCGCAACTGCACAGCGCCCAAGCCGACGCTAGCCGCCTGCAGACCGAGCTGCAGCAGGCGCAGCAAAAAATCCGCGGCTTGCAGGCAGATTTGCAACAATGCAGCAGCGCCACCCAGCAGCTGCTGCGCGCCAAGGCCGAGCTCGAGCAGCAACTGCAACACAGCCTAAAAGCCGAGAGCGCCTGCCGCGCCGCCCTCGAGCGCGCCGGCGCCGCGCCGCCCGAGCTGGCCCTGCTGCGCGCCGACGCCGCTCTGGCGCAGCCGCTGGGCCTGGCCGATTTGCCCAGCGACAGCACCGCCGCGCTCATCCAAGTGGTGGCGGTGCTGGCGCAGCGCGACAACCTCGAGCGCCTCTGGGCCACCCTCAAAGACCGCTGCGAAACGCTCAACCGCCCGGCCAACGCCGCCGAATGCGCGCTGCTGCAAACGGCGCTGCACTGGCACAACCACACCTGGCGCACGCGCCCCTACCGCTTGCTCGAGGCCGCAGCGCGCGCCCCTTACGATTTTGAGCAGCACCTGCGCAGCCGCCACAGCAGCAGCGGCGAGCGCATCAAAGCGCAGCACCTGCCCGGCATCGCCGACGGCAGCGGCAAACTGCTGTGCAAGGCCTTGGTCAGCACCTATTGAAGGCACCATGAAAGAAGCACTCAAATCCACCTCCACACGCGCCCTGGCAGATGCCCTCGCACGCATCCCAGCACGCGCCCCGGCTGGCGGCGGCCACCCGCGCACGCTCGCCGAACAACACAGCGCCAACGTAGCCGCATTTGCCCGCGCCCTAGGGGCCCAGCGCTTGTGGTACCTGCTGCCCGCAGGCCAAAGCAGCGTGGAGCAGGCCAGCGGCGTGTATGAAAGGCAAAGCGGACTCATCTACCCCAGCGCCACCGCCTTGCGCGCCTTTCTCGATCAGCACCCGTTTGTCTATGTGCAAACGCCCAACGGCAAGACGCTGGCCACCTTGCACAGCCAGACCAAGCTGTTGTGGAACAACGAAACCAGCACTAATCTTTATTCGCTAGCAGAAGCCAAGCAACTGGTGCAGCAGGGCCGCTGGGCTGGGCTGGCGGGCTGGTGCTTACCCACCTATGATACGCTGCGGCAGTTTGCTACGGATGGTGCCAACCCACACCGCAAGGGGGGGGAATATAGGCTGGCCGATGCCGATGGTGTAGATCGCTATAAGTGGATTACAACTAGTGGGCGCGTTGACACCGACAAAGGTTGCTGGGGCGTCGAAGCAAGTTATTCCGGCTCCATCTTCGCCTGCGACGATCACTGGGCAGAAGCATCCGACCAGCAAATCTGGGCCGATTTATTCACGTTGCGCAACTGGCGCCTCGTCGCCCCTAGCGGCGTGGCCTTTGGCCCCGATGCGCGCTGGCAAGGCCTGCCGGACGAAGAACTACTCCAAGCCTGCATCGCCGAAGGCCTGCAACTGCGCGCCCACGCTCAAGCAGACCTCACCCTAGACCCAAGCCAATTTACGGTCTGGCACCAATGGGCCGTGATCGACTACCGCCCCTGCCGCTTGCCCAAGCTCGATCACGCCCAGCTCAGCGACCCCGAAAAGGGCCTGTGGGAACTCTGGGGCGAAGATGCGGCAGCGCTCAAGCGCTTTGGCTTTACAGCCCGCGACCCCCAGCGCGACCTTCAGGGGCGCGCCGTGGCCATCGACTTTGGCACCAGCAGCACCGTGGTGGCCATGGACACCACCAGCGGTGGGCGCGAGCTGCTGCGCATCGGCGTGCGCGACTACTACCAAGCCGTGCAGGCCCAGCAGTTCGAAAACCCCACCGTGCTCGAGTGCCTCGACTACGCCGCCTTTTACGCCGCTTGGAGCGCCAGCGCCTACCGCCCGGCGCTGGACTGGGACTGGATGTGCGCCGCGCACGAAGCCCAAGCCAGCTTTCGCGACAACCCCGGCGACACCCGGGTGCTGGCCAGCATCTTGCCGCGCCTCAAGCAGTGGGCCCTGCGCTCCGGCAGCCGGCGCTTGCGCCTCACCGACCGCCAGGGGCTCGAAATCGAGCTCGCCGCCCACACCGAGCGCAACCCCGTGCGCGGCCAAGCGCTCGAGGCCGCTGCCGAGCAACCCTTTGACCCGATCGAACTCTACGCCTGGTACCTGGGCATGGCCATCAACTGGCGCGGGCGCGGGCTTTTTTACAAGTACTACCTCACCTTCCCGATCAAGTACCCGCGCGAAGTCAAAAACTGCGTCTTGGCCAGCTTTAGGCGCGGCTTGCAGCGCAGCCTGCCGCCCAGCCTCATCGCGCAGCACCCGCAAGTGCTCAACGACTTCAGGGTAGAAGAGCTGGCCAGCGAACCCGCCGCCTACGCCGCCGCCGCCTTGCCCCAGCTCAAGCTTGACCCCACCGAGCGCGGGCTGCCCTACGCCGTGTTCGACTTTGGCGGCGGCACCACCGACTTTGATTTTGGCTTACTGCGCACGCCCACGCCCGAAGAACACGACCAAGGCATCACCCGCGTTTTTGAGCACCTAGCCAGCAGCGGCGACAACTTTTTGGGTGGCGAGAACCTGCTCGAGCACCTAGTCTATGCCGCGTTTCAGCACAACCTGGCGCTGCTGCGCGAAAAGCGCATCCAGTTCACCCAGCCGCTCGACGCCCAGCCCTTCGACGGCAGTGAAGCCTTTTTGGCGCCCACCCAAGCGGCGCAAACCAACACCGTGCTGCTCGCGGCCAAGCTGCGCCCCTTCCTCGAGAGCGCCACGCCCGAGCTCGAGCGCCCCGCGCCCGAGCTCGAGCGCCCAGCGCCAGCGCTCGACACCCCCACCCCCGCGCCAGTGCTCGAGCGCCAATTCAAGCTCGACCTGATCGACGCCAACGGCAACAAACAAACCTGCGAACTCGTGCTCGACACCCAGGCCCTAGACCAACTGCTGGCCGAGCGCATCCGCCGCGGCGTGCAAGCCTTTTTGGCCGAGCTGGCGCAGTTGCGCGACGCCTTGCCCGCCGGCGCCCCCATCCACGTGCTGCTCGCCGGCAACGGAAGCCGCTCGCGCCACATCACGGCCCTGTTCGACGCCGATGGCGAGCACTGGCCCCAGTTGCTCGCCGCCGCCTACGGCACCCAGGCCGAGCCGCCCAGCATCGTCGTCCATGCGCCGCTGCCCATCGACGAAAAAAGCGCCCACGCCCCCACCGCCAAAACCGGCGTCGCCCTGGGGCTGCTGCGCTTGCGGCCCGGCAAGGGCGTGTTGCTGCTCGATCACCTTAAGGCACGCAACGACGGCCAAGCCCCCTTTGCCTGGTATGTGGGGCGCATGCACGACGAGCGCTTCGAGCCCATCCTACCCCCGGGCTGCGCCTACCAGCAGTGGCACGAACTCGGTGCGCTGCAACAAGGCGCCTTCGACCTCTACGCCACCACCAGCCCACGCGCCCAGCAAGGCCTAGGCGAAGGCTTGAGCGAAGGCCACCCCGAGCTCAAACTGCACGCGCTCGACTTCCACGCCGCCCCCGCGCGCGCCAAACTCTACGCCCGCGCCGTGGCCCCGCACCTACTCGAACTCGCCACCGCTCACGATAGCACCGAGATCGACGGCACCACGGTGCTCAAGCTGGCCTTGCAGTGAAGCACGCGCGCAACGCCCAAAGCCAGCCCATCGGCCTAGGCTTCAGGCCCGGGCATCGACTGCCAAGGCGTTGTAGCGCCGCTTAGTGGCTGTGTGCGCAAGAATGCAAAGTTTCTATGGCTGGCGCGAGTGTTTTGGCGTGGGTGCAGGTGGCGTGGCGTGTTCCATGCAACATAACGGTTGACAACTGCTGCGCTTTGGAAGCACAATTCTAGGGTGCGAGTGCCGTAGTCCAGCGAAGTTGATCAATCTACTGTCAATTGTTGGGTCATGGGTTCGTACAGCAACCAAGAAAAACTAGGAGGTGAATAGGCGCAGAGAGTAAACCGGATGAGATCCGTCGCGGATCATTAAAAATTGATACCGAAATGTCGTACTTCTTGTCATAACGACAGGTTGTTGCGGTAAAAATATAAAAACACACGTTGTAAAGCGTGATATAAAATTTTCATTCTTTTTTGTTTTTTTAGGAGCCTCTAATGTTCAATGAACATACAATCGCATCGGTTCAATCTGATCCTAGTGTGTCACATTTTACTTTACCCTACCCAAGTGGGCTTTACGAGGTTTTTCGGAAGTGGGCACTTAACCGTGGTGATGCGTCACTTGATGCTAAGCACGAGCACGAGGCAAAGCCTTTGCTGCAAATGTTTCTAGGCATGAACCAACTGGTCTGGAATGAGAAGGCGTTTGGGCAATTAAAATTGTCAAGCTTCCAGGCGCATTACATCGCTGGCCACAGTTTGGTCACACCGAAGAAGTGCTACGTAAGCAAGGAGGAAAATATAATTGATTCAGAATAAACACGGTCAGACCATGATTGCCTGCCCGGCCTCGCTTTTCTGAGGTCTGCGCTGGCGGTTTCAGATGGCTTGGCCTAGATTGGCCCAGTTTCCTTCCCCGCCGTTACCCCACAAGGTGCGGCGGGTTTTTCAAGAGCTCGCTGGCAGCGAAGTTTCGAAAAGCCCGCGTGGAATCACCAAAGAAAAGTTACTTGGTTTGTGCCTAACGCCTTTTCTGGATTATATTGGTCCATCATCATGCTCGCGGCTTTCGGAGATCGCCTTGCCAACCATCAGCGTGTTCTACGGCATCATCATTCAAATGTATTGGGATGAGCATGCGCCGCCGCATTTTCATGCAATCTATGGTGATTTCAAGGCGGTTATTGACATTTGTGCGCTGGAGATTGGCAAGGGCAGTCTGCCTCGGCGCGCATCGCAATTGGTGTTGGATTGGGCCGAATTGCATCAGCTGGAATTGCTGGAAGATTGGGATTTGTGTCAGATTAAACAGCAGCCGAAGCCTATCGAGCCTCTAAAGTGATAAGGTGTTGAATATGGAATGGGACGTCACCGAAGTCAAGCCTATAGGCAACAGAACACTGGCCGTAACATTTGCAAGCGGGCTGGCGGGTACGATTCGCCTCGACCCCTCCTATTGCACCGGTGTTTTTGCGGCGTTGCTGGATGACGCTCTGCTTGCACAAGCGACTGTGCAACACGGCGTGCTGACATGGCCAAATGGTTTGGACCTAGCACCTGACACCATGTACAAAGAGTTGTTGCAAAATCCAGCCCGTCATTATGAAGTTGGCGGGCTAAATCGTTAAATAACGGGTTCAAACTACGATTTTCGGTGAGCGCCTGCCCACCCACGCACAAGGCCTGTGCGATCTAGTAGTTTCTGTCGCACACGTGGCGGCCTTTGGAGATGGGCTGGGGGGGAATCGAGGTCAAACCACGATTTTCAAGCTGGCGTTGCAGTAGGGCGCGTTGCGGATCAAGCACCCAGCAGACGCCGTGCAAGCACGGATGGCATGTCACGGCGGCCGTCGGCAATCAGGTAAACGATGACCTGGCCGCCTGTGACGCGGTAGATCACGCGATACGGCTTGAAAAAGGTCTGGCGGTATTCTTTGTTGCCCAGATTGACCAACTCCCTCGGGTAGCTGCCGCGTTCCGGGAATCTCGACAGGCTCTCCACAGCCTGCAACAACTCATCCAGCACATGGTTGGCGTTGGCGACGCAGTCGAACTCGGCGATGTAGTCGTGGATGGCCTCCAAGTCCTGCTCTGCACCCTCGGTGAGCAGGACTTCGAACATGGCCGGTGCGCCTGCCATCAGACTGAGGCGCGTTTGGCGCGCAGGCGGGCAACGACGTCGGCCACAGGCCTGATCTTGCCAGTGGCCACGTCCTGATTGCCCAGCGCAAGAATTTTCAGTAAGGCCAATGTGTCTTGCGTCTCCTCGAACGAGGCCACGTCCTGCAAGACTGCCCTAGCTTCGCCGTTTTGGGTGATGACCAGCGGTTCACGCTGCTGCGCAAGCTGCCTCAGAACCTCGGCGGCGTTGGCTTTGAGGTAGCTGATGGGCTTGACTTGTGATGAGTAGCGCATGGACGTGCTCCAGACTTAATAAAGACCGAATATAGTCTTTTTATGGCGTTGTGACAAGGTGTGGAGAAGGCTGGAAAAATCGTGGTCAGAGTACGACTTTCCTGTTCCGCTAAATCCAGCACCGGCCCATAAAAACCTAAATCCGTGTTAAGGATGAGCTGCAGCAGCGCCAGCAACAAGAACGCGGCGCCGAGCCCGGCGTAGCGCACTGTGCCCATGGGCGGCCCGGGCTAGCGCTGTGTGCCCATGAGCCGCCGGCGTAGCTGCTCGAGCCACGAGCCGGCAGCGGCGGTGGGCTGCACTTGGAGCGCAGCGTGGCCGCATTCGGGGCAGCGCGCCGGTGGCAGATCGCTGCGGCTGAGCACGTCGCTGCGCGCGCGGTGCACGGTGTGCCAGCCGCAAGCGGGGCAGCGGATGGCGAGCGGGCGTGGGGCTACTGGCATAAACGGCACCTCCTTGGGCGCCATTATGGGCCCAGAAAGCGCGCTCTATGCCCTTTGGCGGGTGGTGGCAAGCTTGTGTTTGTGTTTGTGTTTGTGCTTGTGCTTGGGTGCTGCTTTACTTATAAAACCAATAAAAAACGTATAATTCGCCGCATGAACGAAGTTCACTACGCCAGCAAAGCCGCCAAGCAGTTGCGCAAGCTGCAAGCGCTGGACAGCAAGGCGGTGCGGGCCGAGTGCAACAAGCTGGCGTATATGCCGGATTGCACCAACGTCAAGGCGCTGGTCAATCACGAGCACCAATACCGGCTGCGGGTAGGCAATTTTCGGGTGTTTTTCGATTTCGACGGCGTGGCTCGCATCGTCTCGATTGAAGAGGTGAAAAAACGTGATGAACGCACATACTGAAAGCGTGCAGATACTGCGCGATGCGCTTGGGCGCCCGGCCTTTGCAGTGCTGCCCTTTGCCGACTACCAAGCGCTCGTCGTGGGCAAGGCCAAGGTCGAGCCGGGGATTCCGGCCGCGGTGGTGGATTTGGCGATGGACAACGACTGGTCTGCCGCCCGCGCATGGCGCGAGTACCAAGAGCTCACCCAAACCGAACTCGCGCAACGCATGGGCATCACCCAAGGGGCCTACGCGCAACTAGAAGCCAAGAAGAGCATCCGCAAGTCCAGCCGCGAAAAAATCAGCCGGGCGCTCGGCCTACACGAATCCCAGCTCGATTTTTGAGAGGCTGGCGTGTTTTGCAAGACATCACGAATCCAGATGCCGACCCAAATCCATGCTGTCGTGCAGGACGCGCAGCACTTCGATCAAGCAGGCCGATTCATCGACACGCAACACCAACAGATGCCTGCCCTTGAAACCCTGGCGGGCCACATGCAGTGTGGCCAGATCATCACCCAGCTCTGGGCGCCAGCG
>Ga0207950_100690_pt1 | contig 10397 bp, 9 predicted proteins | sample Subbio11_8B_AprC_FD_184814 | JGI IMG/M metagenome (GOLD analysis project Ga0207950, IMG submission 184814) | Serpentinite rock and fluid subsurface biosphere microbial communities from McLaughlin Reserve, California, USA - CR11_8B_AprC (SPAdes) | ecosystem: Environmental > Terrestrial > Deep... | reverse complement strand
GCTACGGACGGACGCCGGTCGTAGTCGACCTCAGCTTTAGCCTGGCAGCGGGTGAGGTGTTGGGGGTAGTAGGGCCGAACGGGGCAGGGAAGTCGACCTTGATTCGCCTGCTGACTCGTATCCTGAGCCCTGACGCCGGTATGGTGATGGTAGCGGGTCGCGAGCTTGGCAGCCTGAGCAGGCTCGAGCTAGCCCGGATCGCCGCCGTAGTACCGCAAGCCGCCGAACTGCCAGACGGTTTTACCGCGCTGGAGCTAGTCGCCATGGGCCGCACGCCGCACCTGGGCTGGCTCTCCCAGCCATCGCGCCGCGACGAGGCGATAACTGAAGAGGCGCTGCGCCGCACCGACACCTGGCGCTTCCGCCACCGCCTAGCCGCTACCCTTTCCGGCGGTGAGCGGCAGCGGGTGGTGTTGGCTCGAGCCCTGGCCCAAGAGCCGAAGCTCCTGCTGCTGGATGAACCCACCAACCACCTCGACCTGAGCTATCAAGCCGAGTTGGTGGCGCTCATCCGCCGCGAAGCGGCGAACGGCCTCGCGGCGTTGGTAGTGCTGCATGACCTCAATCTGGCCATTCGGGCCTGCGACCGGCTGCTGGTGCTAAACCAGGGCCGCCTGGTGGCCGAGGGCCCCCCCGCTGAGGTGGTTACTTCGGCGCTGCTGCGCCAGGTCTACGGCGCTGCCGCCGAGGTGCTGCATCCGCCTGGGCTGGGGCCGGTGGTGGTGCCTAAACTTTAGAGCGCACCGGCATGTCATGCTAGAGCCATGTCTGCTCCGCTAGTAGTGGTTGGCCTCGACCCCGGTTTGGCCAATCTGGGCCTCGGCGCAGTGCGCGAACTGGGCCGGGAGGTCACGCTGCTCGGCAGTGCGTTAGTTCGCACCAGCCCGCGCAGCCCACAAGCGGAACGGTTGCTGGCGCTCTACCAGGCGACCGAGGCGTTTATCCTGGCGCACCGGCCTGGCGCACTGGTTATTGAAGGGCAGTACTTTCACCAGCAGCGCGACCTTGCTTTCAAGGTCGGCCAGGCGGTCGGGGTGGCGCTGCTAGCTGCCGCCCGCCACGGTGTGCCGGTCTTCGAATACGGCCCGTTGCAGGTCAAGCAGGCGCTGGTCGGGTCGGGCCGGGCCAGCAAGGCGCAAGTCACCTTCATGGTGCGGGCCATGCTGAGGCTCCCCCACAGCCCTGACAGCCATCACGTGGCCGACGCCTTGGCGCTAGCGCTGACGCACCTCAGCTATCGGCGGCTGCAGGAGGCGGTTGGCTAAGCGTTCAGCACTTTATCCTGCGAGTATCCGCAGGAGACAGGAAGTAGTAAGTGGGTTGTGGGCAGTGTAGCCCCTACCACCTACTCCTCTCTCTCCACTTTTTCCTCAACCTCATCGCTGACTGGCGGTTTATCGCGAGAGCTTTGCAGCGTATCCTCCGCACGCTGATCCTGCGTCCTGCGGATACTCGCAGGATCGCCGTAGGACGTCTGGCCGCTGATGAGCTTGTTAAGCTGATAGCTCGAGCGCCCCTCGACCTCCCTAAACCGCTGTGCCAGAGTGCGCAGCCCCCCGCTCTCCGCCCCGGCCAGAGCCGCTGTCTGCACTAGCGCGGCGACTAGCTCGCGGTAGGCCTCGCGGTTAAACCAGCGAACCCCCTGGTGCTCGTTGACTAGCAACAGTTTAGCCGCTATGGGGTCGTCCAGGAACCGCTGCCAGAAGGCTGCTACGGCCTCGGCAGAGGGGTCTTCCAGCAAAGGCTTAAGCTCATGGCGCCGGACCGCAGTGGGTAACTCGGCGCGGCGCGCCGCCTCCTCAGCCGACATGCCAAGCCGTTCCAACGCGCGGCAGAGCGCCTGCACTAAGCGCCCCCTCTCGACCAAGCCCGGTGTGACGTCTTCGAGTTGGGAGAGTAGTTCCCCGGCTAGAAGCACCGCACAGCCGCTGGGCTCGAGCGTCAGATAGGGCTGTAGCGTCGTCCTGCGAGTATCCGCAGGATCGCCCGACCATTCCTCACCGGCCAAGCGCTCGAGCATATTGGCGATGCGCTCCCATTTCTCCGTCAGCACCTCGGCGTCACCCATAAAGCCGTAAGCCGCCGCCTGGTGCCAAAACCAGGCCAGCGCCTCCTCTAGCGGCGCCAGCACGCCGGTATCGCCCTCGGCTAGCCCTTGCAGCAGCGAAACTGCAAACAGCCCGGCCCAGGCTTCATGCAGTGGCCGCAGCTTAAGGTCCGACAAGGCCATCTCGATGCTCGGCACGCCGCGCCCGCCTAGCTCGCGGTGGAGCTGGGCATAGAGCCCATTGACATCGACGACCTCGCGCACCTCCCAGTAGACCTGATAGCCGAAGGCGCCAAGCTCTAGGTAGAGCCCCTGCTCGAACAGCTCGCGGTTACGCCGCAGGTACTCCAGGCCGGACGGGTGCTCGCGCATGGTGCAAAAGCGCTCCTGGCCCCAACTTAGCCCTAGCCCCTCGGCCAGCAGCTTGGTCTGACTCCGCCCCGTCCTGCGAGTATCCGCAGGATCGCCCGACAATTCAGCTTTGTATGGCAGCGACTGCCGGAGCCAGCCCTGCGCCGCCTCGTACTTATTGTTGTAGACCACCAGCGAGGCCTGGCCCTGGTGCCGATTGGTGTAGGCAAAGACGTTTTCGTTGACATAGCCGTCCTGATAGAAGTCGTATAGCAAGAAGTTCTCGACCTCGGCAAACTGGCTGCGGCGCTTCAGTAGCGGCACAATCTCGCGCCGGTGTCGTTCGATTAACCACTGATTGGGCTCCTCGTCCCACTTGGCGCGACGGTACTCCATGCCGTACTTCTCGTGATAGCCCTCAAGCTGGCCGTGGCCGAACATGGGCAGTCCAGGTAGCGTGACCATCATCACGCACACACCGAAGTACTTGCCGTCCTGGCCGAACTGCGCTACCGCCGTCTCCTCGTCGGGGTTGTTCATGAAGTTGACAAAGCGCTTGATTATCTCCGGCTCGAACTCGATGATGTTCTTGATAGTTTGGCGGTACTTCTGGTTCTCCTCGCGCTTCAGCATGTTCATAAAGGCGCTGTTGTAGACCCGGTGCATCCCCAGCGTCCGGACGAAGTAGCCCTCCAGCATCCAGAACGCCTCAGCTAACAGCAGCGTATCGGGCACCTCAGTTGCTACGCGGTCGACCACCTCGCGCCAGAACTCGTTAGGCATCAGCGCCTCGAACGTCTCATGGGACATACTGCCGTACTGAGCGCGTGAGGGGATGGCCCCGCCCTGCCCCGGCTCGGGGAACCAGAGCCGCTGGACGTGCTGCTTGGCCAGCGTCATAGCCGCATCGAAACGGATGATCGGGAACCGGCGGGCTACCGCTAAGATGGTCTGGATTACCGCCTCGCGCACCTCCGCCTGGAGGTAGTTGAGCTGGGCGGTGTCGTTCCAGGGCATGCTGGTGCCGTCGTTGCCGTGGTAGATGTACCTGGCCTCGTCAGTCCAGCGATCCACGCGCTTAAAGACCACCGCCGCATCGCTCTGGTGGTAGTAGTGATCTTCGATAAAGATGCCGACGCGGGGGTCGCTCGAGAGATCCGGACCGCTATAGGTGTAGCCGGGGTAGGGCGGGTGCGACAGCGACAAGAACCAGTCGGGGTGCTCAATAACCCAGCGCGAATCGATCCCCATATGGTTTGGCACCATGTCCGAGGCCAGGCGGATGCCGCGCTGCCAAGCGCGGTCGCGCAGGTTCTGATAGGCACTCTCGCCGCCCAGGTCGTGGGCGATGGTGTAGTCGTAGAGCGAATAGGCTGAGGCGACCGCGTCGGGATTGCCCATTAGGTGCTTGATCCGCGCCGAGGCAGGGCTCCGCTCCCACAGGCCGATCAGCCACAGGCCGCTAAAGCCGAACTCGGCTAGGCGATCGAGCTCCTGGTCGGGGATCTGATCGAGCCGGTGAAGGGGGCGCTGGTACTGCTTGGAGAGCTGGTCAAGCCAGACATAGGTACTTTTAGCGATCATCACCAGGCGCGGCATCCACGACTGGTCGGGGCTGAAACGTTCGTACTCGACCGGGCCACGGCGCGCCGGTCCGCGCAAAGCGGCTTCGTCTAGCACCACCGTTTCGGGTTCGCCGCCGACCAAGCCCCACTTCGCCTCCTCTTTGAAAATGTCGAGCGATAGCAGCAAGCGCACCGTGAAGCGCTCGAAGCGCGCCCCTAAGATGGGTGTCCAGTAGGCGCGGATATACTCTAGCTGGCCCGCCAACGAGGTGGGGCTATGAAGGGCTGGGGCGCGCAGCAGCGCAAAGAGCGAGGCGCCATCGGGGCCAAAGCCCGGCTCCTGATCGAAGAAGCGTTTAAGCTCCGTAATAATCTGCGAATACGCCGTCACTTCGCGCAGCGAGCTGTCGTCGAACAGTTCGCGGTAGCGCTCGCAGGCCGGATTCTCATTATCGAGCCAGAGCATCAAGAGCTCTTCTAGCACAATCTGGCGATGGGGTACGCCCGCGGTCTGGCCAGCCAGGTAGTTATCTAACACCTGTTCACCCCGGTAGACCGCTGCCGCCGGGAACTGCGCGGCGAACTGATGCAGGGTCTTTTGCGCCTGCTCGCCGAGCGCCTGCTCAATGTGGCGGTAGGCTTTAGCCAGCACTTCGGGGTTTACCTCTTCGCGGTAGGCGTCTATGAGCAGGTGATAGAGCTCGTCCAGCAGGCCCAGCGCCGCCAGATCACCAGCGCTAACTGCGGTCTCCGGAAGGCGGGCGGTGTTGATGCTATGGGCTAGCTCTTGCGCGGCGCTGTAGTCAGCAAAGATCACGTTGCCGTGGGTGCCAAAGAGGGCGCTCTTAACCTGATAGCGCTGCCTGGCGGCTCGATTCATGTGAAACTCGCGCTCCAGCGCCTGATTCGGATTAAGGGGGTCGGTTAGTAGCGTGTACTCCGGCATAGCAGCTCCTTGCCCAAGGCAGGCTGGGGGTTTTGGTCAGCTTACCATGCTTCTTCGCAGAAGCTGAGCTTTAACCCCTGCCGTACATCATTCAAATACGCCATCTGATACGCTACGGCTATGCGTATGCGCCCCTATCCGCTGGCGCTGCTGGTGCTGGCGCTGCTCATCGCCTGCGGTGAGGTCAGTACGCCAGGGACTCCGCTCGAGCTGCGCGCTACCGGTTTTGAGACCGCTTTCCTTGGCGAGCCTTACAGCGTGACAATTCAGGTCGCTGGCGGGTTATCGCCGTATCGCTACGCGCTTAAAGACGGGGAACTACCGCCCGGACTCAGCTTGCAAGGTGGCACGGTACGCGGCGTCCCCACGCAGGTCGGGCGTTATACCTTCACCATTGAGATCTTTGATGCCAACCTGTCCCGAACCTTTCGCGAGTTCACCATCCAGGTCACCGAGCCGCCCCCGGCCGCGCTGGTCTTGAACGTACCGCTCACCGAGCTGCGTCAGCCCTTTACTCTGCGTGTGAGAGTCGCCCAGGCTCGCCAGTTGCAGGCTTTGCGCACCCTGCTCAGTTTTGATCCTACCCGCTTTAGACTGATTCCGGATAGTATCCGGCCCATCCGCAATGACTTAGCGCTGTTCTGGCACCATCAGGGGGGCACCATCAACATTGACGTGGCCGTCCTGGGCGGCAGCTTAAACGGTGAGCACGGCGTCTTTGAGCTCTCCTTTGAGCCGCTTGCCCCCAGCACTATGGAGCTAATCGCTTGCACCGAGTTCCTCTCGCAAGGGGGCAGGCACGCCTTTAGCCAGCTCCGCGAGGGGGTTCCTGCGGGTAGATTAGTCGATGAGCTGACCGAACCTGAGGAGGAGCGCAGACAGCCATGAAGCGGCTTAGCTTATTGCTGGCGGTACTCAGTCTCTCCTGGGCGCTAGCCACTACCTTTACCGCCTTGACTCTGGAGGAGCTGACACAGAAAGCCGACTTAGCTGTATTCGGGGTGGTCGAAAACGTCGCCGTAGAGGCCCGTGACGGCGAGCCCTGGACGGTGGTGACCCTGACGGTAACCCGCCCGCTAGCTGGGGAACTCGGGGATACCCTTAGCCTAGCCTTTTACGGCGGTGTGCTAGAGACGGGCCTCAGTATCAGCGTGGTGGGGATGCCCAGCTTGGCAATAGGCGACGAGGTGTTGCTGTTAGCCTACGATGCCCCCTACTACTCGCCCATTGTCGGTTTCAACCAGGGGCTGTGGCGTCTAACTGAACTCGGCTTTGTGGACGCTCAGGAGCGCCTGCTTAGCCTCGACGAGGCCGGCGCGTTATTGCTAGACGGCGAGGGTGGCGACACTGAGGCCATTCTAACAGCGCTCGAGCCACTGCTGGAGAACCGATGAGATACTGGCCGGTCATCCTCCTGCTGGTTAGTAGTGCTCTAGCGCTTACCTATCGCGTCGACCCCCGCGGCGGCCCGCTCGACTTAGAGGAACGGGTGGCCGCTGCCTTCGCTGCCTGGAGAGGCGCGGAAGGGGTAGAGGTAACGGCGAGGCTAGCCGAAGAGGCCGATACTTTGATCGGCTACGGCAGCGCCGCTGCCTTCGGGCCTGACACCCACTCGCTGACCGTAGCGCGGACCGAGGCCGGACGGCGCACGCTGGAAGTCCGCCTCAATCCGGCGAGTCCCTTCAAAGAGCGCGCGCTGCTGCACGAGGTCGGTGTCTTGCTAGGGCTATCGCCGAGCGAGGGGGGAATCATGAACCCGCGCTTTACCCACGATACGCCCAGCGCGCCGACCGCCGATGACTTAAACGCCCTGCGGGCGCAGCGAGAGGTGGTTCCGGAAGATATCAACCGCGACGGGGTGGTGGATTTTTACGACCTGTGGCTATTGGCGCAGAGCTTTGGGCGCAGCGGGGTGAACCTCCCGGCGGACATCAACCGCGACGGAGTAGTAGACCGCTCCGACCTAGCGCTTTTGCAAGCCGCTTATATCTTCGGCGCACCGGCGGAGACGCCACCGGCCACGCTAGCGCGCCCACCGCATCCTGCGCGCAAGCCGCAGGACGCACCGCCGGCAGCGCTGCCCGAAGGCGAGGAGGCACCGTGAGAGCTACCCTAGCAAGGCGTCGATCTTTTGAGCCAGCGCGAAGTCGCGCGCCGTGATACCGCCGGTATCGTGGGTGGTCAGGTCGATGACGACGCGGTTATAACTGTTATACAGCTCGGGGTGGTGATTGAGCTTCTCCGCCCACAGCGCCACCTGACTGATAAACCCGAACGCCTCGATAAAAGTCTTGAACTTGACGCTGCGGCGGAGCTTGTCCCCTTCCAGCGACCAGGCCGGATGCGCTGCGAGTCGTAAGCGGATCTCGTTATCGGTCAGTTTCATCCTTCTCCTAACAGAGCCTGTAGCTTGCGGGACAACCCCACAAGCGTATACTACCTCACCCCAAGAAGACTCTGGCTTGGCAAAGCAAGCACAAACCGTGACTTAAGAGAACGCTTCTCAAGCTGAACAGCTTGAATAGTTTGAATAGTAAGGGTTATGATCGGGGTGCTTATGAAGCAGCCGATCATATGGGTGGTGGACCCGGACGTAGTCAAACCAGCGCTGGAGTTGATCCCGGAGGGGATTCAAGTTAGGGTGAACCGGACGGGGAGGTTCCTAACCGAGCAGGAGCTCGTTGAGGGCATCTGGGACGTGGACGGCGTCATCGCCGGTGTCGAGCCCTATACGCTTCGGGTGCTTGCAGCTGCCGAGCGCCTTAAGATCATTGCCCGCCGGGGAATTGGCTACTCGGAAATAGATCTTCGAGCAGCCACCGAGCTGGGCATTGTCGTGACCACCACGCCAGTGCCGGAAGAGATTACGGCAGTCGCGGAGCTGACGGTGGGCCTGATCTTGAGCTTGCTCCGGAAAATTCCGGCCGCCGACCAGGATGTAAAAAACGGCGCGTGGCGGCGGTCGCAGTTCATTGGTGTTAATCTCCACGGCAGGAAAGTCGGTATCATCGGCTTGGGCCGGATCGGGAGAGCGGTTGCCACGCAGCTTAGTGGTTTTGGAGTGAAGCTTAGCTACTACGACCCTTATGTTGATCCTGCCTCGGTTGCGCCAGGGCTCGAGCGCCTGGAGCTTGAGCCGTTATTGGCCACTGCGGACATCGTAACCCTGCACTGCAACCTTACTGAGGAAGCAACGAGCTTCTTGAATTATGACCGCCTCAAGCTGATGAAGCGGGGAGCGTATCTGATTAACACCGCGCGCGGCAAGCTGGTAAATGAACTGGACTTACTCAGAGCGTTGGCCGAGGGACTATTGGCCGGGGCCGCCCTGGATGTCTACCCCGAAATTCCACCAAGTAGTGACACACTCAGGCAGCTCGTCACTCACCAGAGCGTTATCTCGCTACCGTATATTGGCGCATTTACCCAGGAGTCGCTCTATGCCATGGACTCCACAGCCGTGACCAATGTGCTCAAGGTGCTCAGAGGAGAAAACCCGGACTATATCGTGAAGGTGACGAGCTCGCCTGCACGCTCGTAATCCTCACGGGTCGTCTCGAGATAGGGCAACGTCTCGAACAGGTCGAGGGCGACTTTCTCCTCGTAAGGCCGCAACCCTTGGCGCACCTCGGTCAGCACGATCCCGCAGAGTTGTCGTCGAGCAACTTTTCGATCCAGCGCCCGCGCGTAGATGGCGCCGGACCTTGGCCCTGCCTAGTGCTCGAGCACGGTCGGAATGATCAGCGGGCTGCGGCCGGTGGCCTTGCGCAGGTAGCGGCGCACCGGATAGAAGATGTCGTCGCGGATATCGCTGAGGTTGCGCTTTTCGCGCACGCCGCGCTTAACGCTCTCTAAAACCATCCGCTCGATCTCGGCGTGGATGTCCTGGTGGTTGTGCATCACGCCGCGGCTGATGACCTCCACGCTGGGGTGCTGTCCGGCGATAGCCATAATGATCACCACCCCCTCTTCGGCCAACATCTGCCGGTCGCGGATGATCGGCTCGGTCACCTCGTCGCCACTGCGGCCTAACCCGTCGAGATAGACCACCCCGGCCGGAACCTGCCCAACGCGCTTCATCTCGTTGCGGCTGATCTGGATGACATCGCCATTGACCGCTACTAGGCTCCGCTGTGGCGGCGCCCCCATCGCCTCAGCCAGTTTGATGTGATTGATCTGATGGCGGGGCTCGCCGTGGAAGGGGAGGAAAAACTTCGGGCGGGTTAAGTCCAAGATCAGCTTCAGCTCTTCGTGGCTGGCGTGGCCCGAGGTATGCACTAGGTAGGTCGGCGGATAATAGACATTTACACCGCGCAGGTAAAGTTGATTGATGACGCGCCCCACGTACTCTTCGTTGCCGGGGATGGGGCTAGATGAGATGATTACAGTGTCGCCGGGTTTGAGCTTGATCTTGGCATGGGTGCCTGCTGCCAAGCGCGATAGCGCCGACATCGGCTGACCCTGCGAGCCGGTGCATAGAAACAGCACCTTGTCGTCGGCTAAGTTCTCCATCTCGTCGATGGCTACTAGCGGCTGCTTAATGGCGAGGTAGCCAAGCTCGTGCGCAATCTCGGTGGTCTTGATCATCGAGCGGCCCTCAACTACCACCCGCCGGTCGTGCGCTTCGGCCACCCAGATCAGGTTCTGCAGGCGATGGATGTGCGAGCTAAAGGTGGTCACGATCACCCGTCCGCGCGTCTTGGCGACGATCTGCTCGATCGCCGTTTTGACGTCCCGCTCGCTGAGAGTGTAGCCGGGCCGCTCGGCGTTGGTGGAGTCTGAGATCAGCACCAGTACCCCTTCTTGACCCGCCTGAGCAAGTTTGTGCAGGTGGCTGGTCTTGCCGTCAGCAGGATGGTAGTCGAGCTTGAAGTCGCCTGAATGGACGATCCTTCCGATCGGGGTGTGGATGATCAACCCTGAGTTATCGGGGATGGAATGGGTCATGCGAAAGAAATCCACAGTAAAGAACTTGCTGAGTTTGATCCGGTCGTCCGGCGAGACTTCGCGTAGGTCTACGTCCTGCTCGGTGAGCTTAAACTCCTCGAACTTGCTACGCAAGAGTCCCAGAGTGAGCTTAGCGCCGTACATGGGGAGCTTAGGCAGCAGTTTGATCATGTGCGGCAGGCCGCCGATGTGGTCTTCGTGGCCGTGCGTGAGCACCCAGCCGACGATGCGGTGGGCCTGCTCGATCACCCAGTCGATCTTGGGCACCAGGATATCGACGCCCAACATGTCGCTGTTGGGGAAAGCGAGACCGCCGTCGACTAGCATGATCTCGTCTTCGTATTCGAAAGCAAACATGTTCTTGCCGATCTCGCCCATCCCCCCTAAAGGGATGAACTTGAGCTGCTTCTCGGCTCCGCCGTTAGGCGGCGCTGATTGCCGGTGTGATTTTGCCATAAGCCTCCCATTGTCCCTAGTTCATGCCGCTGGGACCAGCGGCCATGCTTTACAGTCTACCCCTGGTACCTGGCGGGGTTGGTGT
>Ga0207950_100684_pt1 | contig 10448 bp, 7 predicted proteins | sample Subbio11_8B_AprC_FD_184814 | JGI IMG/M metagenome (GOLD analysis project Ga0207950, IMG submission 184814) | Serpentinite rock and fluid subsurface biosphere microbial communities from McLaughlin Reserve, California, USA - CR11_8B_AprC (SPAdes) | ecosystem: Environmental > Terrestrial > Deep... | reverse complement strand
TGCCGAGGAGGACTTCCCGTACACGATCCGCATCGTCTCCGAGGTGCTCGAGTCCAACGGCTCTTCATCGATGGGCTCAGTCTGCGGGTCCACGATGGCTCTCATGGACGCCGGTGTCCCGATCACTTCGCCGGTCTCCGGTATCGCCATGGGCCTGATCAAGGAAGGCGACCGCTACGCGATCCTCTCCGATATCCAGGGACTCGAGGACTTCCTCGGCGACATGGACTTCAAGGTCGCGGGCACCGACAACGGCATCACCGCCCTGCAGATGGACAACAAGGCCAAAGGGCTCTCGGTCGAGATTCTGTCGGCGGCGCTGCGCCAGGCCAAGGCCGGACGCGCGCACATCCTCGGCAAGATGCTCGAGGCGCTGCCGGAGCCGCGGATGGACCTCAAGGAACACGCGCCGAGGATCATCACCATCAAGATCCCCACGGACAAGATCCGCGACGTCATCGGCCCCGGTGGCAAAGTCATCAAGGGCCTCGTGGAAGAGACAGGCGCCGAGATCGACGTCAACGACGACGGCACGATCTACGTGGCCGCTCGTGACGCGCGCGGTGCGACGGCGGTCGACCGGATCAGGGCGATCGTGCGCGACGTGGAGCCGGGCGAACGGTACACCGGCCGGGTCGTGTCCATCCAGCCCTTTGGCGCGTTCATCGAGCTGATCCCTGGTAAGGACGGCCTGCTGCATATCTCCAAGATGGCCAAGGGCCGGCTCGCACGCGTCGAGGACGTACTGAACGTCGGGGACGAGATCGAGGTCGTCGTACTCGACATCGACGAGCGTGGCAAGGTCTCCTTGGATGCGGTGAACAAGTTCGAGGTCCCCGAGGGCTCCGAGGCGCCCGCACGCGCCCCGCGGCCCGAAGGCGGCCGTGACGAGCGAGGCGGGGAGCACCGCAAGCCTCGGCGCCGCCACTAGAACCGCACATGCGTTCCAGCGGCCCGGGGTGCGTACACGCGCCTCGGGCCGTCTTGCTTGACGATACGAGGAGCCGCACATGTTCTACGACAAGACGGTGCTCGACAACGGCATGACGGTGATCACCGAGGAGATGGACACGGTCCGGTCCGTGGCTCTCGGCATCTGGTGCGCGGTGGGGAGTCGAGATGAGGCCCCTGCTCAGGCGGGTATGTCGCACTTCATGGAGCACATGATGTTCAAAGGCACGCCGACGCGCTCCGCAGCCGACATCTCAGAGGCCTTCGACCGGCTCGGCGCCGAGCTCAACGCCTTCACAAGCAAGGAGTACACCTGTTATTACACACGGCTGCTCGACCAGCACACGAACGATGCGGTCGAGATGCTTTCCGACATGGTGGTGAACTCCACCTTCGCGCGAGATGCGTGCCTATCCGAGCGCGAGGTCGTGCTCGAGGAGATCTCGCGCTACGAAGATGCGCCCGACGATCAGGTGCACGAGCTTTTCGCGAGCACGCTGATGCCGTCGCACCCCTTGGGTCTGCCGGTGATCGGCCGCAAGGAGACCGTGGCGGCGTTCGACCACGATGCCGCGGCCGCGTTCCATGGGGCGCACTACAAGACCGGCAACGTCGTCGTCGCCGCGGCAGGTGCGCTGGACCATGACCGCGTGGTCGCCATGGTCCAGGAGCGCCTCACCCTGGCCGAGGGAGGACGCAGCGCGCGCCAGCACGCCGTACCCGCGACCGAGCCGAGCCTGAAGGTGCAGACCAAGGAAACGGAGCAGGCGCACATCTGTTTCGGCGTGACCGGCCTTGCGGCGCGCGATCCGGACCGATTCGCACTGGCCGTGCTCGACGGTGTCCTCGGCGGAGGCATGTCCTCGCGTCTGTTCCAAGAGATCCGCGAGAAGCGCGGGCTTGCGTACGCGGTCTACTCCTACCACGCGCAGTACCAGGACACCGGGCAGTTCGCGATCTACGCCGGCACCCGCCCGGACAACGCACCTGAGGTCATACGGCTCATCAGAGACGAGGTGGACAGGCTGGTCTCCGGAGGTATTACCTCCGATGAGCTCGACCGCGTCCGCGAGTCGATCAAGGGCCAGACCATCCTCGGGCTCGAGAGCACGCGGGCGCGTATGACCCGGCTCGGCAAGGCCGAGGTGACCCAGGGCGAGCTGCTGTCCTTGGATGAGATCGTCGAGCGTCTCGATGCTGTGACCACCCGCGACGTGCAGGCTGTTGCGGCCCGCGTCTTCAGCGGGAATCACGCACTCGCGATCATCGCCCCGTTCGGCGAGGACGGGGTCACGCACCTTGTTCAGGAGGAGGCCCTCACATGATCCGAGTTCTCGTCAGCGGCGCGGCCGGCCGGATGGGACGCGCGGTGGTGACAGCCGTGCTCGGTGCGGAGGACCTCACGCTCGTCGCAGCGGTCGACCCCGCGCACGAGGGTCAGCCACTCGCCGAAGGAGTCGATTTCACGATCTCGGGAGACCTTGCCGGCGCCATCGAAGCGACGTCGCCCGATGTGATGGTCGACTTCACCCACCCGTCGGTGGTTGCTGGCAACATCGCCACCGCGCTCGGTCGTGGCGTGCACTGCGTGGTGGGCACCACTGGCATCGACGCCGGATCGCTCGCGGCGCTCGCCGAGGCCGCTCCCGCGGCCACCTGCCTGTTCGTCGCTCCCAACTTCGCGCTCGGCGCAGTGCTGATGATGCGCTTCGCCGCTGAGGCAGCCAAGTACCTGCCCCACGTGGAGATCGTCGAACTCCACCACGACAAGAAGGCGGATGCCCCCTCAGGGACCGCGCTGCGCACGGCCGCACTGATCGCCGAGACGCGCGCGCTTGTCCCGCACGCACCGGGACGCGAGACCGAAGTCGCCGAAGGCGCGCGCGGCGCGCTCGTCGAGAGTGTCACGATCCACTCCGTCCGCTTGCCTGGCCTCGTAGCCCATCAGGAAGTGCTCTTCGGGGGTCAGGGCCAGACGCTCGCCATCCGCCACGACTCCATCGACCGGACAAGCTTCATGCCCGGCGTGCTGCTCGGCATACGCGGCGTAATCGGGCGCGACGGTCTGGTGGTGGGCCTCGAACAGCTCATGGACGGCTAGATGTGGCGCCCACCGGTCATCATCATGAAGTTCGGCGGGACCTCCGTCGCGACGCCTGAAGGACGGGCGGCCATCGCCTCGCGCGTCACGGAGGCCCTTGAGCACGAGAGGGCTCCCGTCGTGGTCGTCTCGGCGATGGGCCGCGACGGGGCGCCGTACGCTACCGACACGCTCCTCGGCCTCGTCGCGGGCTTGCCAGCGGACGAGCGCGAGCGCGACCTGCTCGCCTCGACCGGGGAGGTGATCGCCGCGGTCGTCGTGGCGCACGGACTGCGAGCGGCAGGTATCGGCGCGCGCGCGATGACGGGGGCCGACGCGGGGATCTCCACCGACGGCGTGCACCAGAGCGCCTCGATCACCGGCATCTATCCGACAGCACTGCTCGAGACCATCGATGCGAGCATCGTCCCGGTCGTCGCCGGCTTCCAAGGCGTTGCCGATGACGGGCGCGTCACCACCCTCGGCAGGGGAGGAAGCGACACGACCGCCTGTGCCCTTGGGGTGGCCCTTCAGGCGGAGGCCGTGGAGATCCACACAGACGTCGACGGCGTGATGACCGCGGACCCGCGTGCGTGCGATGAAGCGTCGGTGCTGGAGGTCATCCGCGCCGACGAGCTCTTCCAGATGGCGCGGCACGGCTCGCGTGTGGTGCACACCCAGGCTGCCGAGCTCGCGCTGGCAAGCGGACTGGCCGTGCGCGTGCGGAACACCTACACGGATCATCCGGGCACGCTCGTGGCCGACATCGCGTCGTACCGCCCGGCCTCGATCGCCACCGCAATCTCGCACGCGACTGGAGTGGCACGCGTCCGCGTGGAACTCCCTGCTGGGGAGGACGGCACCGCCCACATGGCCGCTCAGGCCCGCCTGTATCGGGCTATGGCCGACGCGGGGATCTCGCTGGACATGTTCACGCCCTCCGGTAGTATGCTCGTCTTCACGGTCGCCGAAGCGGACCTCGCCCGGGCGCGCGAGGTCGTCGCCGCGCTCGGCCATGCGCACGAGACCCGTGCCAGGCTGGCCAAAGTGACCCTCATCGGCGCGGCGATGCACGGCGTGCCCGGCGTGATGGCACGCGTGGCCGAGTCGCTATCGAGAGCCGGCGTCCACGTCCTGCAGACCGCAGACAGCCACACCACGATCTCGGTGCTCGTTCCCGCTGAGGACTTGCACCGGGCAATCGGCTCCCTGCACGAGAGTTTCGAACTGGGGAAGTGACCATGTACGGCACTCCTGAGCCCCTCGTCTGCTCCGCTTCGGGAGGTTGCGTTGAACGAACAGGGCACTGATAAGGCGCTCGTGCGGCTGCGGGGGGTCGTCAAGACCTACCACAGCGGCGAGATCCCCTTCACCGCGCTCAAGGGCATCGACCTCGACGTGTACACGGGGGAGTTCATCGGCCTCATCGGCAAGTCAGGAAGCGGTAAGACGACGCTCATCAATATGATCACCGGTATCGACCACCCCACCTCAGGAGAGGTCGTGGTGGGCGATACGCCCGTTCACGCACTCGGCGAGAACGCACTCGCAAAATGGCGCGGGCGCAACGTGGGCGTCGTGTTCCAGTTCTTTCAGCTGCTTCCCACGCTCACGGTCCTCGAGAACGTGCTCCTGCCGATGGACTTCCTGTCGGTGATTCCGCCCAAAGACCGCCTCGCGCGAGCACTGGAACTGCTCAAGCACGTCGAGCTTGCCGATCAGGCGCACAAGCTGCCTGCGACACTCTCGGGCGGCCAGCAGCAACGCGTCGCCATCGCGCGGGCGCTCGCGAACGACCCCCCGATCCTTGCAGCCGACGAGCCCACGGGTAATCTCGACTCGAAGACCGCCGAGGCAGTCTTCACGCTGTTCGAGCGACTCGTTGAGCAGCACAAGACGATCATCATGGTCACCCACGACAACGATCTCGCATCGCGGGTTCGTCGAGCGCTCCACGTCGCAGACGGTGAGATCGTCGAGGAGCGGGTTCACCACACCAGGTTCACGGGCTGAGACCCATGGTTCCCCGCTGGAGAAAGGTGTTCAGGGACCTGTCATCGCACCGGTTCCGCACCGCACTCGTGGTGCTCTCCATCGCCATCGGCGTTTTCGCTGTGGGCGTCGTGCTCGGTACCCGCCAAGTGATCCTGCGCGAGTTCGACGCCGACCGCACCGCCTCCGCACCACCTGACGCGACGATCAGGGCTGCGGATTTTGACGACGAGCTGGCCTCTAGGGTCTCGGGAGCACCCGGCATCGCATCCATTCAGCCGAGACGGAGCGTAAGCGTACGGTACCGATGGCAGGGCCGGGATCAGGACAGGGTACTCTCCCTCGAAGCGCTGCCGGACTTCCGCGACATCGAGGTCGGCAAGATCGTGCCGCTCGAAGGGGCGCCATGGCCTCCCGCTGACGGCGAGATCGTGCTCGAGGCCGCCGCGCTGCAGGTGGACGATTACGCGGTGGGCGACGTGCTCGCGGTCGAGATGTCCGACGATCGCTTCGTCGACCTGCGGGTGGCCGGATTCGCCCACGACATCAACGCGATACCCGCACAGTTCGCCGGATTCGAGACCGGCTATGTGACATTCGACACCATGGAGAACCTCGGCCAACCCGCCCTGTACAATCAGCTTTCCCTCGCCTACGAGGAGTCCCGGCTGACGTGGGCGGAGGCGTCCGGCGTGGCCGGAGACGTTCGTGAGGGCGTCTTCGAGGCGGCCGGCGTGCGGGTCCTTCACACTGATGTCCCCGAGCCCGGCAGCCACTTCCTGGGAGACATCTTCGCGGCACTCTCCCTCCTGTTGCTCTCCCTCGGGGTGCTCGCGCTCGGCCTTTCGGCGTTCCTCGTCGTCAACACCGTCTCCGCGATCATGGCGCAGCAGGTCCGGCAGGTGGGAATCATGAAGGCCGTCGGCGGGAGCGCTTCGCAACTGGAAGCGCTGTATGCCGTGATGGTCCTCGCGTACGGCGTGCTCGGCGTGGCTGTGGGCCTTCCCGCCGCAGCGGCCGGATCGCGCTGGTTCATCGGCTATGCGGCCGAGGTGCTGAACTTCCGGGTCACCGACTACTCTGTTCCCGGGTGGGTCGTCGCGATCGAGGCCGCGCTCGGCGTCCTCGTGCCGCTGCTGGCGGCCGCAGGCCCTGTCCGCCGCGGCGTCAGACAGAGCGTCGCCAGCGCGCTCAGCGCGACCGGCATGTCTGGGACCAGCTTCGGCAAGGACAGGCTCGACCGGCTCCTCGGCTCGGTGCGCGGGCTCCCGCGTCCTGTCGCGCTCGCGCTGCGCAGCACGTTCCTGCGCAAGGGACGCCTCGCGCTCACCCTCTCGACGCTCGCTCTCGCCTCCGCGGTCGTGATCTCGGTCTTCAGCGTCCAGGCCTCCATCGGACGCACGATCAGCGACCTCGAGGACTGGTGGCGCTACGACGTGCAGCTCTCGTTCGAGGCTCCGCAGGACGCCGATGTCGTCGAGGAGGCGGTGGCCGCTGCGCCCGATGTGGACGCAGTCGACTCGTGGCACGTGTTCCCGGCGGCGCTGGTGCGCGATGACGGCACGCGCAACGAGTCCTTCGGCATCGTCGGTCTCGACTCCGAAACTGACCTCGTCGGGCCGAACTTGGTGGAGGGCCGCTGGATCGAGCCCGGAGATGCCGATGTCATCGTCGTCAATACCGATGCCCTGAACCGGGAGCCTTCGATGCGGCTCGGCAGCTCGATCACCCTCGAGGTGCTCGGTCAGCGTCGCGAGTGGCGCGTGGTGGGGGTCATCAAAGGGCAGCTCGGAGGTCCCACCGCCTACTGCACCACCAGCGCGTTCGTCGACGCGGTCGGTGCAGACCCGGGTATCACGCGGGTAGTGGTTCGGGGGGATCAAAACGTTGCGGGCACCGAGCAGGCGCTCCTCGACGCGGTGGAGACCAGGCTGCGCGAAGCCGGCCACTCCGTCTCATCCACGCGCACGCGTGAAGGCCTCACCAGCCAAGTGAGGGAGCAGCTCGGCATCCTCGTCGCATTCCTGGTCATCATGGCGGGGCTGCTCGCCTCGGTCGGCGTGATCGGTCTGACCGGCAGCATGACGATCAACGTGCTCGAGAGCACCCGTGAGATCGGGGTGATGCGTGCGACGGGCGCCCAGCATCGCTCGATCTACCAGATATTCGTCACCGAAGGAGTGACCGTTGGGGCACTGGCATGGCTCGCCGGCGCGCTGCTGTCGTATCCGCTGAGCCTCGGCCTCGTCGCGCTGCTCGAGATGGCGATCGGCTTCCCACTGAGCTACGCGTTCTCGTGGGGCGGAATGGCGGCATGGCTCGTGCTCATGCTGGCCATCTCCGCCGTCGCGAGCATCGCTCCGGCGTTCAGGGCCTCGCAAGTGAGCGTGCGAGACGCCATCGCTTACGAGTGACGGGCGGCAACCCTCCGGCAACCGCTGGTGCTGCCCCAAGGAACGCTGTGTCACAATACCGGAGGAGACCGTACCGTCGGCGTCCGCACGAAACGCCGTGACTTCGAGGGGCGATACCCATGACCGAACCCAGATTCGGACGACTTCTCACCGCGATGGTCACGCCCTTCACCCCGAACGGCGAGCTGGACCTGCCTCGCGCACAGGAGCTGGCGCTGCGACTTCTCGACCAGGACACCGAGGCGCTTGTCGTCTGCGGCACCACCGGCGAGTCGCCCACTGTGTTCTACGACGACAAGATGCGCCTTTTCCAGGCGGTTCTGGAGGCTGTCGACGGAGCCGCGCCGGTGATCGCCAACGCGGGCGACAACTGCACGGACGACTCGGTGGACTTCGCACGCCGAGTAGTCGGCCTCGGCGTGGACGCGATCATGGCGGTGGTGCCGTACTACAACAAGCCGCCCCAGGAAGGCCTGTACCGCCATTTCGGCGCCATCGCTCACGCTGTGGACGTTCCTGTGATCCTCTACAACATCCCGGGACGCAGCGTCATCAATATGGAGGCCGCCACCACACTTCGGCTGGCCGCGGACTTCGAGAACATCATCGCCGTCAAAGAAGCCAGCTCCAACCTCGCCCAGATCGCGGCCATCATCGACGGGGCGCCACGCGGCTTCGAGGTCCTCTCGGGCAATGACGAGGACACCCTGCCGATGATGGGCCTGGGCGCGACCGGCGTGATCTCGGTGGCCTCACACGTGGTCGGCCCGCAAATCGCTGAGATGGTGAACGCGCAGGCCAGCGGCGACCACACACGCGCCCTCAAAACGCATCTCGAGCTCATGCCGCTGTTCAAGGCGCTGTTCATGACCGCAAACCCCATCATGGTCAAGAAGGCGCTGGAACTCGCCGGCTTCCCGGCGGGGGAGTGCCGGTTGCCGCTCATCCCGGCCACCGACGAGCAGACAGCCGAGCTCGGCAGGGTCATGCGGCACCTCGGCATTCTCACCTGACCGAGCCGCGCGGCCGAGCCGCGCGACCTTTGCCCACCGAAACACTGAAGGAGCCCAGAAGACACTCCATGACATCGAAGACAAAGAATCGCCTACGCGTCGTCCCGCTCGGGGGTCTCGACGAGATCGGCAAGAACATGACCGTCCTGGAGTACGGGGACGACATGATCGTGATCGATGCGGGGCTTATGTTTCCCGATGATGACCATCCGGGCATCGATCTCATCCTCCCGGATTACAGCTACATCATCCAGCGTCGCGAGAAACTGCGGGGCATCATCATCACCCATGGCCACGAGGATCACACGGGCGCCTTGCCGTACCTGCTGAAAGACCTCGACGCGCCGGTTCCGGTGCTTGGAACGCGACTGACCCTCGGCATCGTTCAGGGCAAGCTGGAAGAGCACCGCATCAAGAAGCCGAAACTCAAGGAGGTCAAGCCGGGGGGCCATGTCACCCTCGGCGCCTTCGGGATCGACTTCCTGGCGGTCAACCACTCCATACCCGATGGCGTGGCGGTCTTCGTGCGCACGCCGGTTGGCACCGTGCTGCACTCCGGCGACTTCAAGCTCGACCAGACGCCTATCGACGGCCGCATGACCGACTACGGCGCGTTCGCAAAAGCGGCCAAGCAGGGTGTAACGCTGCTGATGAGCGACTCCACCAACGCCGAGACCCCGGGGCACACGCCGTCGGAGGCCATCGTCGGCGCCACGCTGCGCGAAATCTTCGCGCACGCCACGCAGCGCATCATCGTGGCGTCTTTCGCCTCTCACATCCATCGCGTCCAACAGGTGTGCGACGCGGCGGTCGCGTGCGGCCGCAAAGTCGTGGTGACAGGCCGTTCGATGATCAACACCACCCGCATCGCGCGTGAGCTCGGGTACCTGCACATCGCCGACGAAGACCTCCTCGATGCCTATGCTATGGGAGACCTCCCGTCCGACAAGGTGGTCGTGCTGTGCACCGGCAGCCAGGGCGAGCCGCTTTCCGCCCTCGCGCGTATCGCCAATGGCGACCACAAGACCGTCCAGATCGAGGCAGGGGACACAGTGGTCATCTCGGCCACTCCGGTTCCGGGCAACGAGAAGGCCGTGAGCCGAGTGATGAACCGCCTTTTCAAGGCGGGAGCGGATGTGATCCACCGCGGAGTGGCGCGCGTGCACGTGTCAGGACATGCGGCCGAAGAGGAGCTCAAGCTCATGTTGAACCTCATCCAGCCGGTGAACTTCGCCCCAATCCACGGCGAGACCCGCCATCTGCACGCGCACGCCTCGCACGCCCGAGCGGTGGGCATACCGGATGAGAACATCTTCGTGCTGGAGAATGGTCGCTGCCTCGAGATATCGGAGGAGGGGGCAAGGCTGGGCGAACGTGTGGAATCCGGTGTCGTGTATGTCGACGGGCTCGCGGTCGGCGATATCGGTCATCTGGTTCTCCGTGACCGTCAGGTCCTGTCGAGCGATGGCATCGCCGTGATCGTGGTAGCCATCGATGGCCAGACAGGTGCCGTGGTCAGGGACGTCGAGCTCGTCACCAGGGGGCTCGTGCTCGCTGGCGACGCCAGCGGGGATTCCATGGACGGGGCGCACGCTCGCATCGCCAAGGTCCTCCGGCGGATGTCCAGCGAAGGCGTAACGGACACCGCGGTCATCAAGAAGGCGCTGCGCGACTCGGTCTCACAATACATCTGGGACAGTTCGCGCCGTCGTCCGATGATCATCCCCGTGGTCTTGGAGGTATAGGTGAGCCTGCTTGAAGCCATCGTCCTCGGCATCACTCAAGGGATCACCGAGTTCCTTCCGATCTCGAGCGATGGCCACCTGATCCTCGTGCCAGCGATTCTCGGATGGAAGCGCTTCGGCCTAGGCTTCGACGTGGTGCTTCACGCCGCGACGCTCATGGCCACGATCGCGTACTTCCGGCACGATGTATGGCGCCTGCTCACGGGGTTGCTGTCCCGCACCGAGGAGCGTGCGCGGGACCGCAGGCTCGCGG
>Ga0207950_100680_pt1 | contig 10482 bp, 19 predicted proteins | sample Subbio11_8B_AprC_FD_184814 | JGI IMG/M metagenome (GOLD analysis project Ga0207950, IMG submission 184814) | Serpentinite rock and fluid subsurface biosphere microbial communities from McLaughlin Reserve, California, USA - CR11_8B_AprC (SPAdes) | ecosystem: Environmental > Terrestrial > Deep... | reverse complement strand
ACCGCGAGATCGTCGATGTGCATAAACTGCACGCCGATGCTGCGGCAGTAGGTGTTGCGCAGGCGCTCGATCACCGAGCCCAAGGTGCGCGCCCCCGGCATGGTCTCAGCGGAGACCTCGCGCCGCATATCGGCCTCACTCAGGCCGTAGTAGGCCGGGTCGATCTCGGGCGGCAGCTCACCGACCCGCCCCAGCGGATCGAGCCGGGCCATGATATGGCCGCGCACCCGGTAGTTGCGGATTAACATCTCCACCCGCCGTTGCAGCGCCGCCGCGTCGATATCGGCCAGCGGCACCACCGCCGAGGCCGAGGCCGGTGGGTTGAACAGGCTGCTCGGCTTAAAGCTGGGGCCTATGGCCAACCGCCCGCCGTTAGCCCAGGCTTCAAAATGGCGCCGCCAGACGTCATCCACCGAAGCAGGGTTGGCTAAGTAGCTGGCGTACAGCGCCTCGACAAAAACCAAGTTAGCAGGATTAACGACCTCATGGCGGCTCACGGACATACCCCTAGCTCCATTACAACCCTTTCGCCCCTCTACCATTCAAGCATAGCGGGACAAAGGCCCTGCACAATGTTACCAGAGGCACTGACTGACCGATGGACCAGTTACCGGGCGACTCGACGGTGATTGATGGGTGATCGCGTCCGTTGCCGCAATGGGTTGGGTAGTGACTATCCCGACTCATCCGGCGTCTTTTCAAGCCGGGTTTGACGGATAAGCTCGATGAGGCCCCGCAACGCTTTATTAACTGATTCAGAGTTAGAAAAGTACTCCTGTACATCAGGCGCAAGGAAGACGACACCTTCCGCAGGTTCAACCTGCTCGGCCGTTATCGTGCCGTCCGCATGGTGAATCTTTCTTGTATAAGTCTGACCAATGAAGTGACGATACTTGCCTTGTACGCCCCGTGAAAAATCGTAGTGGGACCGCATGATATCGCGCTCCGGTAGGCTACCGTCGGCTCTTTTCATAAATCCTCCTTTCTTTGGCATTCGCCTTGCGACTACTGATAATGCGGATAGAGTCACTGCGGTCGGTAAAATTCACAACGAGCAGTTTGCCTGCCCCGAAGCCCAAAAGAATGAACCGCTCCTCCACAACCGAGTGGTCAGGATCGGGAATGGTGAGGTTAAAAGGGTCAAAGAACGCCTCACAGGCTTCTTTGAAGGAGATGTCATCCTTAGTGCGATTGGCGGTTTCTTTTTCCTGATCCCACTCGAACGTTGGTGCCACTAACGAATTATAACGAATTATGACGCTCGCTACGGTTCACCCGAGCACGCACTCACTAACATTATACACCGACGGCTGCCTACGCCGACCAGAACATGTCGACCACAACATCAGCCAGCCGCCGCCCGTGCAACGCCGCTGCCTCAAACGGCAGATAGCCCGCCGCGCAGACCCCGGCGGCGTAGAGGCCGGCTATGGGCTGTAGCTGGAAGCTGACAGGGTTCCACTGTGGCGGCGCAAAGCGCTGATACTCCACTCGGTAGGGCAGGCTGCCCGGCACCTCGAGCCGCTCCGGTACAAAAGTAAAGCCTATGGCTTGCAAGTTGTGATAGAGGTCGTCATAGGCCATCTCGCTCAGCCGCCCGGCAGCTTCGGTCAGGCTGCCGATGGTGAGCCGCGCCTGCAAGAAGCTGCCGACACAGAGCGCCACCCGCGGCGCCAGCCAGTCCACCCCCTCCCAGGTCGCCACGCCCCGGACCGCGTCGCCCTCGGTCAAGAGCGCCACCGCGTTGGCTTGCAGCAGGTGCAGGCCGGTTTGCCGCTCGAGCGCCCCCTTAGCCGCCCGGTGCCAGGCCAGGCTGCCGACATACCCCCACGCATCGGCCAGCTTGGCGTGCAGCTCAGCCATCAGCGTGCCGGGCGGCGGGTTTAGCACCGCGCCATCAGGAAACATATAAACCGTGTCGAGACTGGTGCTGAGGAGCAGGGTGTCCAGCCCTCGCAGCGCGCAGGCGTAGGCCGCCTCGCTGCCGCTGATCCCCGCCCCGACCACGATCAGGTCGTATGAGTGCCCAGCCACCAGGTTAAGCGTCGAACCCCTCGAGCAGTGGGAAGGGCTGACGGCGGCCCGGCGCCCGCAGCACCGCGTGCGAGCCATCCTGCAGGCGCTGGTAGATCAGCACCCCCTTGCTGTGGCCCAGAGCCTCCACGGGCTGCGAGGCATCTACCATCACCCGCAGGTGAAGGGGCTGGCGGCTCTGCAAAAAGCCCAGCTCGTAGCGCTCCGCTGCCTCCAGGCGGTAGCCAAAAAACACCTCCGGCGGCAGTGCAGCGCTATAGATGCAGGTCAGCGACTGCGCCTCACCGGCGCGGTAGAGAGCGGTCGCCTCCCACGCGATGGCCTGAGCCTCTTCGGAGCCGACCAGCGCTAACTGGGCCTGCCCCATGTCGCCGTAAAAGGCGGCGGGCAGGCTCTTAGACTGCACATAAAAGCCCGCTTCGCCCAGCACCAGCTCCATCGCCTGATTGGCGTAAGAGCGGCCCGTCACCTGTTGCTTTAAGTAGGCGATAGCGAGGCCGTAATACCGGTCGTGGCGCTCCTCGAACGCCTCCCAGTCAGGGTCGAGGAAGGCGATATCGGTATTGACTTCAAACGGCAGCAAGGTATTCAAGGTCGTTCTCCTACATGTATGGCCGAGACGCCGAAGCTCTGGAGCTTATAGCGCACCTGGTTAAAGCCCGCCCGGTACAGCATGGCCGCCAGGGTCTGCGGCTGCGGAAATTGTAGCACCGAATCCGGCAGATAGCTGTACGCGCTGCGGCGCCCGGATACCAGGCCGCCAATCAGGGGCAACAGCCGCCTAAAGTAGAGGCCGAAGAGACGGCCAAACGCCCCTTCCGGCGGCGGGAACTCCAGCACTACCAGCCGCCCGCCGGGGCGCAACACGCGGTAAAACTCGCTTAGCCCCCGCTGATAATCGGCAAAGTTGCGCAGCCCGTAAGCGATCGTCAGTGCGTCAAAGGACTCGTCAGGATACGGGAGGTTTAGCCCGTCCCCCTCCTCCAGCCTCACCGCCAGCCCTTGTTGGGCCGCCTTGCGCCGCGCTAGCTCGAGCATCGCCGGGACGAAATCGACCCCCACCACCTCGGCCTCGGGGCGATAGCGCTTGAGGCACAGGGCCAGGTCGGCGGTGCCGGTAGCCACGTCAAGAATCCGCTGCGGCTGCTTTTCCAGGGCTACCCGGGCCGCCTCCAGGCGCCAGTACTGATCCAAACCTAGGCTCAGCAGGCGGTTTAGCAGGTCGTAACGCCGGGCGATAGCGCCAAACATCGCCCGCACGCTGGCGGCTTTGTCGTGGGGGGTGGGCTCTGGCACCACGCCGAGTGTAACATGTCGTCGCGTTCATGCAGTCGGGCCTTGGAGGCAACGTAATAGTGCTTCTCTGACTTGACTTGTAACTAATTTTTAGTCACAATGGGGTATGAGCAAGCACGACAAGTCAAGCGCTACTTAAGAGAGCGCCCTTGAGAAGCGGCTAGTGGCCTGTGGCTCGTGGGACTCGGGAAGTGGCTAGTGGTATGTGGCCCGTGGGAGGTGGACGCAACAAAAATCCCCCCGGCCTCCCCCTTACTAAGGGGGGTGGGGCGGGATTGAGCCCCCTGATTGGCAGACTTATGGGTATAATATTGCCATGAAATACACATTAGGAGGCGCCTCATGAGAACCAACATTGTCATCGACGATGCCCTGATGGCCGAAGCCCTGCGGGTAAGCGGTCTCAAAACCAAGCGCGAAGCTGTTGAGTTGGGGCTTAAGGCGCTGATTCGGCTCAAGCGGCAGGAGCGCATCAAGGAGTTTCGCGGCAAACTGGCCTGGGAAGGCGACCTTGAGGCCATGCGAGAAGACCGGTGATCCTGGTCGATAGCAGCGTCTGGGTCGATTACTTCAACGGCCAGGACACGCCCCAAACCAACCTGCTGGACAGCCTCCTTGGCAACGAGCCGCTGGCCATCGGGGATCTCATTCTGGCCGAGGTGCTCCAAGGCTTCCGCCGCGATGCCGATTTTCATACTGCCAGGGAGCTGCTCACCGCCCTGACCATCTATGAGCTGCTCGGTGTGGAGAACGCCATCGCCAGCGCGGAGTATTACCGCCTGTTGCGAGCCCGCGGCGTCACGGTGCGAAAGACCATAGACGTTATCATCGCCACCTTTTGCATCAGGCGGAACTATCTGCTCCTCTTTTCCGACCGGGACTTCCTGCCCTTTGTCGAGCAGTTGGGCCTGCGCGAGGCGAGCCAGAGCCTATAGCGCCGCCGGTCGCCTGCTGTCACCCTTTGGCTCAGGGCAATTCTCGGGAAGGGCACTTGCGGGGAGCGGCGTTCCCGAGGTGGGGGGCGCTTAAGAGCACTTCTGCTACAATACCGCTAATGATCGAGCTCGTCTTTGCCGTATCGCAAGAAGCCGACGGCGGCTTTGTCGCCGAGTGCCTAACCCACGACATCATCACCCAGGCCGACTCCTGGGAGGCCCTTCGGGGCAATGTTCGTGAAGCGGTGGCGGCCTATTTTTTTGACACCGCGCCGCCGCCGGCCATCCGACTGCACTTAAGGCGCGATGAGCTGTTACTAACCGCATGAAGCTGCCGCGAGACCTTTCTGGCCGAGCGCTCGCGGCTCAGCTCAGCAAGCACTGGCACTACACGCTGGTTCACCAACGCGGTAGCCACCTCGTTCTTGAAACGCAGATGCCACGCCATCACCGTATCGCCATACCCGACCACCAGCCGCTGCGGATCGGCACGCTGAGCGCGATTCTGAAGGCCGTGGCCGAGCAGCAGGGCGTTAGCAAAGAAGAGCTGCTAAGCAAGCGCTGATCCGCTCACCCTTAGTCCTGCGACTGCCCCTTCGACTGCCCCTTCGACTGCCCCTTCGACTGCGCTCAGGGCAAGGCTCAGGGCAAGGCTCAGGGCAAGTCTCGGGAAGTGGTTTGTGGGAAGTGGTTTGTAGGAAGTAGGCGTGCGGGGAGCAAATCCCCCTCCCACACCCTCCCCCTGTATATGGCCTATGGGGGAGGGCCGGGGTGGGGTTGCGGAGCCTGCGCTGAGGGACGAAGCGCTCGCAGCGACCATAAGGCCCTTTCATTGAAGCAAGCCACAAAACGCGTATCATAGTAGCATGAACCTAGAGCAGCTACTGGCCGACATCCACGCCCTGGAGGAAGATCTGCTGGCCTTCGAACGCCGGTATGGGGTGCGCTCCGAGACCTTCTACGCCGCCTACGCGAATGGCGAGGAGCCGGAGGATGAGGCGTGGGTACTGGATTTTAGCGAATGGGCGAGCGTCTACCAAACCTGGCTGACGCGGCAAGCGGCATACCGCAACGCCATACAGAGGATGCAGACTAACGCACCGAGTCTGTTGGGGCTCATCCGCGTCCAGCCGTGACCTCGCTGCGCAGCCCGGAAGACTACGAACTATTCCTCTACACGCTCGGGGAGCGGTTCACGTCGATCCGCTATTCGACCTTGACCCTTATACGCAAGGGCGCTTCACTCGCTCGCGTGAGTGGCACCTTGCACTTCGATCGCGATATTCGCTTAGTAGTCAGGGAACGGATCGACTTTCACCGCCGTCCAGCCGTGATCGATGCCTATGGTTATGAAGTGTGGCAAGGTGAGCAGAAGCTCTACTGGTACGATTCTCAACCCCATCCAGGCGATGCCGCTCTGCAAAGTACGCATCCGCATCACAAGCACGTTCCACCCGACATGAAGCGCAACCGGATTCCGGCCCCGGGCATGAGCTTCGTCGAACCGAATCTACCGCTCCTGATTCGCGAAATCGAGGCGCAATGTGACGGCCCCGCCGTCTGAGCATCTGCTGACACGACGGCTCGAGCCGCAAATTTCGCCACCAGGGCGCACCGCCTTTTGACGCGCACCAACCGTCCCAAACAACCGTCAACGAAGCGCCGGGGTGCTACTTAAGTGACCGCCCTCGGGAAGTGGCTAGTAGCATGTGGCTAGTAGCTAGTGGGAAGTGGGCATGCGGGGAGCAATCCCCCCTCCCACACCCTCCCCCTGTATATGGCATATGGGGGAGGGCCGGGGTGGGGGTTAAGGGGGGTTGGGGGGATTGCTGCTAGGCTACCAGCGTGGAGCGCCTTTGGCTTTACCTGCGCCAGCTCCCCTGCTGCGTGCTGAGGCAACGCCCCCTCGAGCGCTACACCGCCGTTCCGGCGTTGAGCGGCACTACCACCAGCCCATCTTGGGGCCGTCGGCTATACTCCCTGGCCTGCCCACCACACCTGCCAGCAAGCCATTAACATCCACGATCAGGCGGGGCGGCGTCATGGCCTGAAGCGTTCACGGACCTCCGCTGGGGTCGGGGTCTTGCCGGTAGGCTGCGGTTTTTTGCGGCCAGCCCTGGCCCAGGCCAGTGCCTCCTCATGAACGGTATACACCGGCGTTGCCTGGTTATACTTAAGCCATGGCCTTGACCCAGACCCGTTACGAGCACATCGTCCTGGACGAGACAGGGGTTCCGTATATCGCAGGCACGACGCTAAAGGTGGTGGAACTGGCTTTTGAATACCTCGCCAGCGGGGCCAGTCCCGAAGAGTTGCACTACCAGCACCCCAATCTCACACTGGGGCAGGTGTACTCCGCTATGGCCTACTTCTGGGACCACCGCGCCTACTTTGATGCCGACATTGCTCGCCGCACCAAGCGCATTGCCCAGTTGCGCCGACGGCTGCCCGAAGCGCCGTTTTTGCAGCGTTTGCGGGCCATGAAACAGGGTTGATGGCAGTCGGGCTGTACCTGGACGAGCATGTGCCCAGAGCCATCACGGCCGGGCTGCGCTCCAGGGGTGTGGACGTACTGACTGTGCAGGAGGACGGCAGGGCTGCCGCCCCCGACCCGGAAATTCTCGACCGGGCGGCGGAGCTGGGGCGGGTAGTGTTCACTCGAGACGACGATTTCCTGATTGAGGGGGCAAAGCGCTGGGAAAGTGGCGCAGCCTTCGCAGGAATCGTCTTCGCGGCACAGTTTGAGGTCACCATGTCAAGGGCGTTTTATTTTTGGACAGATCGGGCGGTTTAGAAGTTGACACTTTTGGCGGGTAGTTTAGGGCGGCATAATCACCTCCATTCCTGAGCTAGGCAGTCGTGAGCCCTGCCTCACGCCGATGCTTGAGGCGATAGGACTCGGAAAGTGGTTTGTGGGAAGTGGGCGTGCAGGGAGCGGCGTTGTCGGGGTCAGGTCTTTAGCATGAGCGATCCCGGCCCCTAGCAAAACCCCCTCCCACACCCTTCCCCTGTATATGGCATATGGGGGAGGGCCGGGGTGGGGGCGCGGAGCCTGCGCTGAGGGACGAAGTGATCGCAACGAAAATCCCCCCGGCCTACGGCCTCCCCCCTTACCAAGGGGGGTTGGGGGGATTTAGGGGGGTGTGGAGCCAAAGCGGTGCGCAAGCGCACCCTACGGGGTTACTGTATCTGGCCGCATTCGTACAGAGCCTGCTAGCATTAGGTTAATGAAGGGGTGGGGGTTAAGGGGGATTGGGGAGATTAGGGGAACAGCAGCGTGCTACACTTACAGCATGATCGACTGGTCTTCGTGCCCGGCAGTCGAACGCCACCCGCACACGGTCAGCGGAGCCTGGGTGTTCCGTGGCACCCGCGTGCCCGTAGCCGCCCTCTTTGAAAATCTCGAGGACGGGGCTTCGGTAGATGATTTCGTGGCGTGGTTTCCCGGCGTCACGACGGAGCAGGTGCGTATGGTACTCCATCACGCCGCCAAGAGCGCCTTGGCTTCCGTCTGAGTGCGCATCCTTTTTGACCAAGGAACGCCTGTGCCCCTGCGGCAAGCGCTAAGGCAGCACGAAGTGAGTAACGCTTGTCCGGATGGTGCACAAAATACTTCCAGGCGCTATCCAACAGAACAGCATCGACGTGAACTAGCTCTACAAACGAGCTTTCAAAAAGCACGCTGCCAAGCTCTACCGCCTTGGCGTGACGATTTCTGCGGTTGAAAAAAGTCACCACCTCATCAAAAACGTAAGATGTCGTTACCAGCCGCGGCATATCCGCCAGGAGCTTTTGCCCCTGGGCAACTGCTACTGCATGATTCTGATCATCAGCGCTCTCGAGCGCAAGCCAGTAACCTGAATCGACAAAAACCATCACGGCGACTGCAAATACTCATCCAGATTCTCGGACGCATCGGCTACCCCGGTAGTAACCGGCTGGGTGCCCAGGGTGAAGATCGGATCGGTGCGCGCGATAAGAACAACCTTGCCAGCTTCGACCACGAGCTCAACCTCAGTGGCATCCCCCAGCCACACCTTAGGAATCAGCACACCCTCCTCGGTCACTTTGACCCGCATGAGTCAAGTGTACCACGCCGGCCTGCTGTACCGGTGCTCGGGTGGGCGCTGCTGGTGTCACCGTGTAACGATGTCGCCCGGAGCCCTTCGACATGCTCAGGGCAAGTCTCGGGATGGGCGCTAGCGGGGAGACGGTTGTCATCAGGGTTGCTTCGCTTCATGGGATTCTTCGTCGCTACGCTCCTCAGAATGACAAAGGGTGCTGATGGTGTCACCCTGAGCCCTTCGACTTCGCTCAGGGCAAGCTCCGCGAAGGGTCTCGGTTTGTCAACTGCCAACGGTGGGATTGTTCGCTGGCGAGATTCTTCGCTTCGCTACGCTACGCTCAGAATGACAAAGGGGGTGCTGCTCAGAATGACAAAGGGGGGTGCTCCTTAGAATGAAGGTAGGCGCTCAAAATGACATTAACGATTAAGCCACCCAATCCCCCCGGCCTGCCACCCTAATGTGGAGGGAGCTACGGGGTTACTAATTGCCCCTCAATAGGGGCTGCAATCCCTCAACCAGAAAGTGTTGATCGTAAGCCAAAGCCTTGGAGAGACCTTTGTCCTGCATTACCACAATCGAAACACAGTCGGTGAAACTGTGTCGTTGGTCGGAGCGTTTGCGGTACAGTTCCAAGCCCTTCAGGAAATGCAACCTACCGGTGTATACCACCTCTACGGCTGGGCTTTCGATCTCGTTTTGTACCAGCAGGTGGGCCAGTCGCCGGAATTCGGAACCGCGCCTGGAGAAGTAAGTTAGGGTTTCGTTCAAGACCAGATCGGTTGTGACAGTGTGGAAAGGTTGCAGATCATTGACCAGCCTTACCGCTTGCTCGTGCAGTTCGTCCCCCGGATTTAGTAGAGCAATGTAATAGCCGGTATCGGCAAAGTATTGCTTCACTACTGGCCGGCAAGGTAGGTGTCGTGGTTGATGGCCCCGTCTTTGGGCAACTTGCGGACCTTTGTCTTGGGTAGCTTTTGGGCTTTAGCCGCCAGCAGCAAGTAAAACTCTCCCGCATTTAGCGTTTGTGAGGGGGGAGTCTTTTGCTTCAACACAGTCTGCTTCGCAGCCATGGCGCCAGTATAGCATCTCCTCTCCCAACATCCCTAACAGCCCTCATCGCGGTCGCGCAGTCAGGCGATCTCGCCAAGGGCACTTGCAGTAAACGCCGATGGCGAGGTTGCTTCGTCGCTAACGCTCCACCCTTCGGGGTACTTCGTGAACGCAACGACAAACAAGGGGGGGCGCTCCTCTGATAGCCTTAGGTTAATGAAGCTTATTTGGGACCAGCGCAACATCGCCCATATTGCCCGGCATCGGGTTGCGCCGGAAGAGGTTAACCAGGTGCTAGCTGATCCCAGGCGCGTCCAGCTCCGCGCCAGGGCAGGACGTTACGGTTACCGGCGCTACAAGATCGTTGGTCAAACGCTCTCTGGCAGATACCTTCGGGTTCTGCTAGACTTGATACCGGAGGGGTTTTATACAGTCACCGCCTTCGCTGCGGATACCGCCGACCGCCGGGCCTACAACAGGCGCCTTTGATGACCAAGATCAAGCACAAGATCATCATTACTCGCGAGCAAGACCTACCCGACTTTGACGCCATGACCCGTGAGCAGGAAGCGAGCTGGTGGGAGACCCACGACCTTGCGGAGCATCTGTGGGAAGACGCGCCGGAGCTAGCTGAGCTGTTGCCGGTTGATGCCTCCCGCCGCTAACTTGCTTACGGACACACTTTCATGAACGCAACGACAAGGCAAGGGGAATGTCATCGCGAGGCGCGCAGCGCCGTGGCGATCTCGGGAAGGGCACTTGCGGGGAGCAAAGCCCCCTCCCACACCCTGTATATGGGCGAGGGCCGGGGTGGGGGTTAAGGGGGGTTGTAGGGGGGTGTGGCTTGCCAAAGCGGTGCGCCAGCGCACCCTACTGCTGAGGGACGAAGTGCTTGCCACGTCACCCATCAGCGGTAGGGGGTGCTATAGTTATGTTGAGCGTATGTTGAAAGTAGCCGCCAAGGAGTAGCATGAAACTCACAGTCATCATCCACGACGCCGAAGAAGGCGGTTACTGGGCCGAAGTTCCGGCCATCCCCGGCTGCGCCACCCAGGGAGATACCTACGAGGAGCTGCTGGCTAACCTCTACGAAGCCGTCG